>ERZ773263.1421-NODE-1421-length-14343-cov-3.097144_pt1 | contig 14343 bp, 15 predicted proteins | sample MGYA00511076_ERZ773263 | MGnify/ENA primary metagenome ERZ773263 (study PRJEB29015, sample SAMEA2738155) | human oral metagenome | biome: human oral; feature: human-associated habitat; material: saliva | place: China | collected 2195 ... | reverse complement strand
TTTATATCTTCAGATATAGATACAGCTCAAGGTGTATCTACTGACCTTGCAAATCCAGCTGAACTAATACCAAACGCATCGAACCTTGTAAAGGATAACGATATTATCTATGATGCTACACCTGGGTTTCGTGTCATAATAATGACAGAGGCAAATAGTTCAGTAAAATCAAAGGTTTTGAAGCTTCTACCAAAGTTAAAAACTGAAGAAACTGATAGTTTATGTGTTGCTTAGAGCCACTATCGACTAAAATAATGGTTGTAAGCAGCACATAAACCAAAGAGAAAAAGAGGTAGTGTATGCGATGGATATTAAAAATTATCTTATTTCCGATTAGTCTTGTTTTATCAATTCTGACTGCTTTTCTAACATTCTTACTTGGTATAGGAACAGCATTACTGTATATCGTTATGGTGTTCTGCATATTTGGGGGCGTTAGCATCTTTCATTCAAGGAGAAGTCGGAATAGGTATATCGGGCTTGGTCATCGGTTTTCTATTTAGTCCTTATGGGCTTCCGATGATAGGAGCGACTGTGATAGCATTTATTGAATTGATAAATGAGAAGATTAAAGCGTTGTAGGAAAATAGATATTTTATGAGGAGGCGAGGCAACTTGAAAGAATATATTGCGAGTTTAGAAAAAGAGTTTTCTTTGATAGAAAATGGTTTCAAAGAGGAAGAGAAAAGAGCCTTAACTGATTATAAAGCTAATGATAATGAATATGCTAAGAATTTGGCATTTTTAGCATATAAATCTGATACCTATCAAGTAAGAATGTACGGTGTATTTCTTTTTGGATATTTATCAGAACAAGCTGATATTTTAGCATTTATGAGAGATGAAGTTTCCAAGGATGACAATTGGAGAGTTCAGGAAGTATTGGCAAAGGCATTTGATGAATTTTGCAAGAAAATAGGATATGAAAAAGCACTTCCAATAATTGATGAATGGTTAAAAAACAATAATCCTAATACAAGGAGAGCAGTTACAGAGGGACTTAGAATATGGACAAGTAGACCATATTTCAAAGATAATCCGAATGAAGCTATCAGACGAATTGCTGCATTAAAAGAAGATACGAGTGAATATGTTAGAAAATCGGCAGGGAATGCTTTAAGAGATATTAGTAAAAAATTTCCACCAAAAGAGGAAGCATTGAACTCTATTTCGTGAGAAATGAGCTGGCGCTTGTATATAGATTCAATGACTGCGTCTAGCGGCTTTCGGGCATAGGTAGGAAAGAGCGAGGTTAGCCAGACGGCTACCTCGCTCTTTTGATTTCAAGAACAAAGAGAGACGCGTGCTGCTCCTTCGCTGCTATTGCAGCTCACTTTTGCGTATCAGCACTCAGGCTCTTGCTGCGGGTTTACGCCTTTGTTCGAAACTCGCAAATATTGTACAATAATACGTAATTACGTGAATACGTATTATTGCAGGAGAGTTTTATATGAATAAGAAAGACGAGAAGAAGCCCTCAGGAGACGTCAGGCGAACAAAGCTGACGCTCTCCGTGACGGCAGAGGATAAGAAGATATTGAAAATCATTGCAATCAAGAGGGAGAAATCTATCTCAGCGATGCTGCGTGAGTGGATTGAGAAAAATGCAAAGGAGGCTGAGAAGTAATGGCTAAGAATTTAACTGAGGATGAAGTACGTGATATTGCTCGTAATATCCTCGGGTTCAAAGATAAAGCAGGCGTGAAATCTGGCGTTGGTCAGTTGACGACATTTAATCAGCTTGGGTTTCCGGGAGTTCTTGATAAGCCTGATGGCTGGTATCTGCCGGACAATCATGCGGATGTTGCTGTGGTACTTGAGACGAAAGCTTCGAGTGTTGCCCTTGTTGATAAATGGGTTGAGGAAGTACTGAAGAACGTTCGTATCGTTGAGCAGCAATACGAGAAGGTAGTTGGCATTCTTTATAACGGCGACGCTGCTCGAGTATTCAAGGGCGAAGAAGAGTTTGATGGCGATGGAGCCAAGACTCTTCATAACGTTGAGTATTACACGGCTTTGTTTAATGCAGGCAACATCGACAAGGAGCATATTTACGAGCTGACTGCAAGCATCAACAACTGCTTGCATTTCGAGTTCGGTATTAAGAATTTGTATCATCGCATGATTTTCACAGCTTGCGCTCTGGTTGCAAAGCGTTATAACGCACTGATGGTTGAGGGTATGGACTATTCGGAATTTCATAATGCAATTCTGAACTGTCTTAACAAGGAGCTTTATCACGATAAGCAGCAGAATCAAAAACTGTCTCTTCTGACAGAAGTGTTCTCGGAAATTCGAATGAATTTGAACGTTGATAGCGAGGATGCGAAAGAGCAAAGTCGCGTCAAAACACTTATTACACAATTCATCGGGTGGGTCACAGAAATCAGCAATTGTCTGAATTCTGATGCTTGGCGCGGAGAAGATGTTATGGGTATCTTCTTCAACGAATTCAATCGCTACAAGAAGAAGTCGGAAGCTGGTCAGGTCTTTACTCCTGAGCATATCACTGACTTCATGTATAAGATTCTTGAGGTAAACAAGGACGACCGAGTTCTTGATGCATGCTGTGGCAGTGGCGGATTCCTTGTTAAAGCGATGGCGAACATGATTCGTGAGTCTGGCGGGATGCAAACCATCAAGGCAAAGGAAATCAAGAGGCAGCAGCTTTACGGTATCGAGTTTGACCGTGAGATTTATGCTCTTGCGTGTGCAAACATGCTGATTCACAAGGATGGTAAGACGAACCTTGAACAGATGGATGCACGAACTGAAACGGCAAGCGATTGGATTGCAAAGCAGGGAATCACGAAGGTTCTTATGAATCCACCGTATGAGAATAAGTACGGCTGCATGAAGATTGTTGAGAATGTTCTTGACAGCGTGCCTGCCCATACAGCTTGCGCGTTCATCCTTCCAGATAAGAAGCTTGAAAAGGCTTCAAAGGCTCAGATGAAGCGAATCCTTTCACATCATCGTCTGAAGAAGGTAATCAAACTCCCTGAAGACTTGTTCTTTGGCGTGGGCGTCACTACGAGCGTTTTTGTGTTTGAGACTGGCATTTCACAGGATGGCAAGGATATTTTTGCCTGCTATATGGAGACCGATGGGCTTGCGACAGTCAAGAATAAAGGTCGCCATGATGTGTACGGTAAATGGGCTGCTATCGAGGACCGTTGGGTCGATGTGGTAGAGAAGCAGTCGGGGGACGACACATGTCAGTGGGTCAAGTCTGACAAGCACCTGTCGTATCAGGTGCCGCAGAAGCCTTTTGAGATTTTTGAAGAAGACTTCAAGAAGACCGCTATGGACTATCTGATGTTCAAGGAAGGCATCGACGCAAAGGTATTTGGCGACAAGCTGCTTGAAACAGCAATGTATTCGAGCACAGTGAGCGCGGATGATGAGAGCGTGAACATTGCCTTGAAGAAGGGCGGTGAGAAGAATGAATAAGATCGATACGAGTAAGTGGAAGTCATTTGCCATTGGAGAATTGTTTGAGGTGAAACGACCTGTTGCTAGAAGTCAAGCAGCATACTCTGATGGTAATGTTCCATTTGTGGCATCTGGGAATTTCAATAACGGTGTAGTGATATATTGTGAACCAAAAGATAATGAAGCATTGGATGCCAGAAACTGTATTACGGTTAGCCCATTAGATGGGTCTGCATTCTATCAAGCGAAAGATTTCCTTGGTAGAGGTGGTGCTGGGTCAGCAATTTTGCTTTTGTATAGTGATAAGCTGACTGAATTAACAGGATTGTTTATTGCGACAGCTATACGAGCCTCGCTGACAAGATATTCGTATATTGACCAGCTAAATTCGCAAACAATTGTTGAAGAACATATCAAATTGCCTGCGGATAAATCAGGTAACCCTGATTGGGCTTATATAGATTCGTTCATGCAGAATGTCATGAACGAATCTAAGGCTTGCCTTGGCAATCTAAGGCTTGCCAAGGCAGAGAAGGCGAAGGTTGATATCTCAAAATGGAAAGATTTCGAGATTGGCAAGTTGTTCAAGATTATTAAGCCGTCTGTTTTTCATACTAGGCAAGTTGTTGAGGATGATAAAGGTATCCCTTATGTTGTTCGAACGAAATTTGATAATGGTATTAAATTTCGTGTTGTAAAAACCGAAGACATGTCACCAAGCCCAAGTGGCGTAATTTCATTTGGCTCAGAAAATGCAACGTTCTTCTATCAGCCAGAGGAGTTTGTTTCAGGACGTGATATCTACTACCTCGATACACTAGGAATTTCAGAGCATGCGTGTCTGTTCATGGCCGCATGCCTGCAACCGATAGCACGCAAATATTCTTACAATTACGGATTGTTTCCTGACCTTTTGAAGCAAGAACATATCAAGTTGCCCGCTGATTCTGCTGGTAAACCTGATTGGGCATATATGGATTTGCACATGGAAGCTGTATTAACGCAAAGCAAGAAATCAATGAAAGAATTGAGGGAGGTGACTTTATAGGTGGCAAAGACTGAATTTGTCCAGAACGACAACAACCTAGCTATCGCCTACTACCGCTTTTCGTCTCACGCACAAAACGATGTTTCCATCGACCAGCAGCGCGAGCAAGCACTGTTCAATGGACACAAGGTATTCGGCTATAAGATTGCCGAGGACAAGCACAACGATTCGTGGGATAGCTGAGAATGAGACTCCGAGATACTGATTTACAGGAAAGCTCTTTTGTGGAGAGTGTGGGAGCTCTATGCAGAGCGTGCCTGGTACTCAGAAGACAATCGCGAGGTGTCTTACGAGGCGCTGAACGGAGACGACGACCCTTTTGCTGAAGGGGAGTCGTCGAGTTTGATTGCTTCCCCTTTGAGTCCAGAGCTAATTAAAGCTGAACTCTGCAACTGGAAGTTAGAAAGCAAAGAAATAAATCAAGTATACAAATTATCGAGTCGATTAGTCGACTGATGTTAAATAAAAATACCCCAGCTAATTCCGGGGTATTTTCTAGTAATCTTTACAGATTATTTTTCAGTTTTCTTAGCAGCTGGTTTCTTTGCTGGAGCTTTTTTAGCGGCAGTTTTCTTAGCTGCTGGCTTTGCGGCTGGTTTTTTAGCAGCAGCCTCTAATGTAACGCCTGCTTTTTTAGCAATTTTGCTCAATGCGCTCTTTCGGCGAGCAGCAGTGTTTTTCTTAATCAAGCCTTTTTTAACAGCGGTGTCGATTTCGCTTTGTGCTGCAGCAAGAGTTTTTGTGCTTGGTTCTGCAGAGAAAGCTTTAACAGCAGTCTTAATGTCTTTTTTAATGCTGATGTTTCGCTCGCGGCGCTTTAGGGTTTGTTTAGCACGCTTGATGGCGGATTTGATGATTGGCATGTTTCTCCTTTACCTCTATAGATTTGTATCGCTAATCAGGAAGAATTATACAGAAAATAGCATAAATTGTAAAGAGGTGGCTTAGATATTGACTTTATGGTACTGCTTATGGTATAGTGATGCCAAGCGTAATTACAAAAAAACAAACATAGGAAAAATCATGTCAAACGGATCAGCAAAGCAAAAAGTAATCCAGAGTATAAAGGATGTAACTAATATTTTAGTGACGGTGAGTTCTAGCCCGTCAGTCGACGAATTGTCGGCAGCTTTGGGATTGACGATTTTCCTTAATAAACTAGGAAAGCACGCTACGGCTGTGTTTAGTGGCGACATTCCGCCAGCAATTACGTTCTTGAATCCTGATAAGACGTTTGAGCAGACTGCAGATTCTTTACGTGATTTTATTATCGCCTTGGATAAAGAAAAGGCTGACCATTTGCGCTATAAAGTTGTTGATGACGCGGTGAAGATTTTTATTACGCCATATCGTACGACAATTACCGATAAAGACTTGGAATTTTCACAGGGTGATTATAACGTTGAGCTAGTTTTGGCGCTAAATGTTGAAAATAGTGAAAGTATTGATACGGCTTTGACTGCGCACGGTAAGATTTTGCACGATGCTACGGTTGTGGCTATAACAGCGGGCGACGTAAAGAGTGGTCTGGGCTCTGTTGATTGGCACGAATCTAATGCTAGTGGCGTGAGTGAAATGGTTGTTGAGCTTCTTGATGACCTGAAAACGCCGAAGGTAACTCTGGACGAACAGATGGCGACGGCTTTGCTTACGGGAATTGTGGCGGTAACTGAGAGGTTTAGTAATAGCAATACGTCGTCAAAGGTTATGACCACAGCCGCAGAACTTATGGCAGCTGGCGCAAATCAGCAATTGGTGGTTTCAAAGATTGCAGAGAGCGAAGTAGAGGACGAGCCACAGAAGATTGAAAAGATCGAAGAAAAATCTCCAGAAAAAGAAGAAGCTTCAGAGGATAAAACTGAAGAAGCGGAGAAAGATGAGGAAACTGTACACGCGGACGGAACTTTGTCGATTAGCCATGAAAAGAAGGGCGATGTCGATGAAGTAGCTGAACAAACAGCGAAGGAAAAGCAAGAAGAGTCTGCTAGGATTGCCGAAGAGAAATTGGCTAAAATTGAGCCAATAAAGGAGGAGCCACAAGTTGAGGAAGAAAAGCCTAGTGGAAAAATAGTTTCAAAGGGCGAACTTTCTTTTGAGGAAACTCCGCTGATGGGCGGCACTCTGAACGCAACGACTACACAGGCTGCCGAGGATAAGATTAGGGAATTGGCTAGCGACCAAAATAAAACCATTTTAACGCACGGTAAATATGTGGGTGATAATACGCCGTCGTTTGGCAATACTCCGTTAAATGCGGCTATGGGCGCGTCTGATGAACCACCAAAGATTGATCCGTTTGCGACAACTAACGCCGCTGAGCAAAAATTGTCGACGATACCTGTTGCGCCACAATCTGAAGAGTCGATTATTTCGGCAATTACCAATGACACAAATCAATTGAATAATCCAGTGGCGCCAGCTCCGAGCCAGCCGATTGCGCCAATTGAACCAGCAATAACAAATCCTGAAAATAGTATTCCAGGTTTCGATTTGCCAATGCCGCCAGCGATGCCGGATTTCGGCGCTTTGCCACCAATGCCGCCAGCGCCTACAGGTGTTGATGTAAATGGATTGCCACAGATTGCACCGCTAGGGGTAGCTCCTGAACCAGTAGCCGCTCCGCAAGCTCCAGCGCCTGCGCCGATCACCGCGATGCCAACTCAGCCAGCTCAAAATGCAGACTTCAATCCAGCGCAATTCCACATTCCAGGACAATAGTTGATGGACGAAGTGATTCTCATAGACAAACCTCAGGGAATGACTAGCTTTGGGGTGGTGGCGCGCTTGCGACGAGTTTTATCTAATCAGGCGGGAAAGAAAGTGAAGGTTGGCCACACGGGTACGCTTGATCCATTTGCTACGGGGCTAATGATTATTGTGACCGGAAAGAAATGCCGCGAAGCTGAAACTTTCACTAAGTTGGATAAGTGGTACGAGGCGGAAATTATTCTGGGCAAGAATAGCTCTACGGGCGATCCAGAAGGTGAAATTGCCAATGTGTCTGATTATGAGACGAGTTTGGAAGAAATTCAGCAGGCGGTTAGTCAGTTTGTGGGAAAAATTGAGCAGACGCCGCCGATTTTTAGCGCAATAAAAATTAATGGTGAAAGAGCGTATAAATTGGCGCGCGAAGGTAAACAAGTTGAGATTCCTAAGCGTGTGATAGAAATTTACTCATTGGAGTTATTAGCATACGAATATCCCAAATTAAAGATTAGAGCTCACGTTTCAAGCGGAACTTATATCCGAACGTTGGCGGTTGATATTGGTGAGAAACTAGGGACGGGCGCGTATTGTGAAAATCTGCGTCGAACGAAAATTGCCGACTATTCTATTGATCAGGCGAAGACTCTGGCGGACTTCGGGATTACTAGCTAATTGCAAAAAACAGAGAAGCTTGGTATAATTACAGAGCTATGATTAGCAAAGAAAATAAAGCGAAAGCAATTGCTTTGACTCAGGTCAATAAAAACGACGTCGGTAGCCCACAAGCTCAGGTGTCAGTTTTGACGGCTCGTATCAAAGAAGTCACAGAGCATTTGAAGGCGAATAAGCACGACTTCATGGCTCGTCGCGGCTTGATCCAAATGGTTGGTAAGCGCAAGCGTTTGCTGAAATATTTGGAGCGAACTGATTTTGAGTCTTACAAAGCAGTTGTTGCCAAATTAGGTTTGCGTAAATAATTTACGTTAAAAACTGCTTAAATCCCCTTTGACGAAAAGGGGATTTTTGTTGTTCTGGCTATTTTTTCAATTTGGCGATAATCACATCTCGTCCGTCGTTTGCGCCGCCCAAAGTACAGGAATAAAGAGTTAATTGCGGCTGATCTGTACGCTGTTCGATTTCCACGGCGTCTGGTTTAACGCTTTGTTTTTCGCTGATGACGTAATTGTAACGCACGCCGTTATAGTCAATGATAATTTCATCGCCGACAGTTAATTTGTCGATATTATAAAAAGGCGATTTTCTGAGCGTCTGCTGGGGAGTTAGGCCCATAATAAAACGGTGTGCAGATAAGACAAAATTGCCGCCATCCTTTGGGTTGCCGTTTTCTGGTTTACGCCACCACGCACCACGCTCCATTGTTTCGGCGCCGCCAGTACTATAAGGCAAATTTATGTCGATTTTTGGTATGTAAAGTCGATTTTCGGTAATTTTATTCTCAGTTTTAGTGATGAGCTGAGTGGTGTGGTTATCTTTTGGGTTGATGTTTTGCGATAAAATGAGGGGTGTGCTGATGAGAGCAAGTAAATAAACTCCGCCAAGAATCATTAAGATTGCGATTATAGTTAAGATATAGCTTTTCCAGCTTTTTTGGCGATTTTTTACTGAATCTAGCTGAAGTGACATGAATAAATTATAGCATACTCATCTGTTAATAAGGTTATGTTAAGAGCGAGCGTGGCTGGCGTTTGGGCCGAGGTTTTAGTATAATATAAGGAGCAATTTGTAACGCGGAAGTGATAGAGATGAGACGACTAAATTGCCAAGTAATTTCATCCCTGTTACTACCGCAAGAAAGGAGCTCTTTATGAGTATTATCAATCCAAGCGGCAAGGAGATTTTTAGTGTTACCACTGATTTTTGTGGTCGGCCGCTGACTTTGGAGGTGAACCGCGTCGGTTTTAGAACAACGGGTAGCGTTTTGGTGCGCTATGGCGACACTGTAGTTTTGGGTAGCGCTCAGGTTAGTCCGCGTCCAGTGCAATTGGATTATTTTCCATTGTCAATTGATTATGAAGAAAAATTTTATGCAGCGGGTAAGATTTCTGGCAGCCGATTTATTAAGCGCGAAGGTCGCCCAAGCGATGAAGCTGTGCTGATTGGTCGATTGATTGATCGTCCGATTCGTCCGCTTTTCCCGAAGGGCTATCGTCAGGAAATCCAAGTCGTTGCAACTGTTTTGAGCATGGATCCGAGTTTCCGCCCAGATGTGATTGCGATGATTGCTGCGTCTAGTGCGTTAATGTTAACTGGCACGCCGTTTGACGGTCCAGTGGCTGGTTTGCGCGTGGGACGAGTCAATGGCGAATTTAAGGCGTTCTTGACTCCAGAAGAGCGCGAAAAGTCAGATCTTGATTTGGTTGTGGCTGGGATTGAAAGTGGCATAACAATGGTCGAGGCTGGCGCCAAAGAAGTTTCGGAGGACGTTATCGTTGATGCAATGGCATGGGCTCACCAGATGATGCAGCCAGCGATTGCCTTGCAACGCGAATTGGCGGAAAAAGTTGCGCCAGTACAGCAGGAATATGATCTAATTTTGCCAGACGAATCAATTCAGCAAACGGTTAACGCGTGGGCTGATGGGAAATTTGGTGAGAAAATCCGTCGTCCATATCCAGAGCGCAATGAAATGATAAGCGAAATTCGCGCTGAGTTCCATGAGGCGATGGCGGAAAAATTGGGACTAGACGAGGAAGAATATAGCGAAGTTCGTGGCGATTACGACGAAGCGTTTACTCTGGCTCTGCATAAAGATGTTCGTCGGGGAATTGTTACTGAACGAGTTCGTCCTGACGGTCGACAATTGACCGAGATTCGTCCGCTCAGCTCGGAAGTTGGATTCTTGCCGCGCGCTCATGGTTCCAGCTTGTTTACGCGTGGCGTGACTCAGGGAATGAACATTGTGACTTTGGCGCCACTGAGTTATTCGCAATTGATTGACACTATGGAAATTACCGACGGTGAGCGACGTTATATGCATCATTACAATGCGCCGGGCTATACGGTTGGCGAAGTTAAGCGAATGGGCAGTCCAGGTCGACGTGAAATTGGTCACGGATATTTGGCGGAACGTGCTTTGCTTCCAGTTTTGCCAACTGAAGAGGATTTTCCATACGCTATTCGCTCAGTTACTGAGATCATGAGCCAGAACGGTTCGACTTCAATGGCGGCGACTTGTTCTAGCTGCTTGGCGTTGATGGATGCTGGCGTGCCAATTTCGGCTCCAGTGAGTGGAATTGCGATGGGATTGATGATGGATGGCGATACTCCGTATGTGTTGAGTGATATCGCTGACGCTGAGGACTTTGCTGGTGATATGGACTTTAAGGTAACCGGAACCTCAAAGGGTATTACGGCTCTTCAAATGGATATGAAGGTTCATGGGCTACCGGTGGCGGTATTGCGTCAAGCGATTGAGCAGAGTAAAGCTGGCCGAGCGCACATTTTGGAGCATATGCTCAGCGTTCTTCCAGAGCCTCGTAAGTCGCTCAGTCCGTATGCGCCACGAATTGAGAAGATTAAGATTGACCCAGATAAGATTGGCGTGATTATCGGTAAGGGTGGTGAGACGATCAATAAGATTACTTCGGAAACTGGCGCTGAGATTGATATTAAGGAAGATGGTTTGATTACTGTGGCTAGCCCAGACGGCGCGTCGATTGAAAAGGCTATGAACTGGATTAAGAGTCTGGTTGAGGAGCCAGAAGTCGGCAAGATTTACGAAGGTAAAGTTGTTGGCATTAAAGATTTTGGCGCGTTTGTGAATATACTTCCTGGTGTTGACGGAATGGTTCATATTTCGAAATTGGCAGAACATCGAGTTGAAAAAGTGACTGATGTCGTGAAAGAAGGGCAAACTGTTCGCGTGAAAATTACTGGAATTGACGAGCGCGGTAAGATCAATCTGACGATGATTGGTTTGTAAATATATGATAGCGAAAGCGTAATTTTAGGAGGAAATTTTATGGACGATAGTAATAACAACAAACCTCAAGTGTCACCTCAGCCACAATTCCAGCAGGCTCCACAGCAGCCTCAGGTTCAGCAGCCTCAGCCGCAACAACAACAATTCCCACAACAACCAGTCATGGGAACTCCATACCAAATGCCACCAAAAAAGAAAATGAGCAAAGGTGCCATGTGGGGGATTATCGGCGGAATAATTGGACTAGTCGTAATTATCCTTGGTGTAGTCATGGCTGTCTTACTGTTAGGTGGTCCAAGCAAGGCGGATTATAAAGCTACTGGAGAAAAGTTGAATGATGTGATTAAAGTATACAACGAGACTTCTATATCACTTTCATATGTTTCTACCTCAGAAACCAAGTCTTCGTTAGAGTCTACTCGCAAGAAACTTGCTTCAACAAAGGAAGAAGTCAATAATCAATTAACTGAGATCGGCAAGATGAAAGCCGTCACTGGCGATAAAGAGGTTCGTGAAAAGTATGATGCTTTGAAAAATAAGCTAGGTAAGTTTAACGATGCTATAGATGCCTTTGATGAAGTTTACGGAAAGATACTTCCAGCAGTAGCTGATTTTTCTGATAGTAGCAACAGCTCTAACATATCTACCTTAGAAAGCGCAGTTAAGAAAGCTCGACAGGATCTTAAGGGTGCAGACATTAAGAATGAGCACAACAAAAAATTCGTCAAAGATTTTACTGCTCAATTGGAAAAACTTGAAGAAATGTTGCCAAAAGTTGCTGAAATGAAGTCTGATTACAAAAAATACGACTCTAACTATATCAGTGATTTTTACGATACTCTTACTGCGATACAGAAGACTGCTCGCGAATGGTCTTCGGGACTACAAAAAATAGCAGAAGAGGGCGAAATTAAGAGTGAATTAAACGACCTAGGAATTATATTGGCAGACAAGGTAAATAAATAGTTCTGCTAAATATCATAAGCGCCTCGTTTTTACGGGGCGTTTTTTGATAGAATAAATATATGGACAAGCAGGCTAAATTGGACGTGTTGGCGGAAGAAATTGTAAAAGAGAAGGTTTGCTCGGATTTGGCGGATCAGGCAACGCAATTAGTTATGGGCGATGGAAACCCTGATGCTGATATCATTTTTATTGGCGAAGCGCCAGGGAAGAATGAAGATTTGCAAGGCAAGCCGTTTGTTGGTGCTGCGGGAAAATTCCTTGATGAGATGCTAAAGTCTGCCAATTTACAACGATCAGACGTATATATTACCAACATTGTTAAATATCGTCCACCGAATAATCGTGACCCATTACCAGAGGAAAAGCGTCAATTTTGGCCATATTTACTCAGGCAATTAGAAATCATTCAGCCAAAGGCTATTCTGACTTTAGGGCGGCACAGCGGCGGTGGATTTATTCCGGGATTGCAGATCAGTAAAGAGCACGGTCGTCCACGTAAAGTACGCCTGCATGAGCTTGAATTCGTGGTAATTCCGTTATATCATCCGGCGGCTGCGCTTTATAATGGCGGCATGCGTCAGACGTTAATTGACGATTTTATTCAGGCTGTGGAATTTGTGAAGAATAATAGCGGCGCTTAATTAGATTATTTTCTTGCAAAAGTTTCCCAGACGTAGTATAGTGGATAGTCGATATCTATTATATCTAAGTCGAGAAAGGATTTGTATGAGATTATCGGGAGCTGTTGAACAAGCGTGTTGCATTATGGCAATTCTGGCAGATCCGAAAAGGACGACACCGGTAACTAATGACGCGTTGGCGGAAAAGATGCTGGTTTCGCCGACGTACTTGAAGAAAATTAGTCGGAAATTGGTAATAGCAAAGCTAATCACTTCAACGCAGGGAACTGGCGGCGGATTTATTTTAGCGAGAAAAATGAACGAAGTTACGTTGCATGATGTTGTCCTTGCAATTGAAGGAGAATCGCCATTTTTTCAACCTCAGGGAATTGTTGAGAGAGTTTTTCAATCGCGTCCTCGTCAGGTGGAAATTGGCATGAATATGATAGAAAAGGTTTTTTCTGAAGCGCAGGAAAAGTGGAGTGAATATTTGAAAACTGTGACGCTGGAAGATGTCGCAGAGGAGGTTACACATGATTAAAAATAAGATGTTGCGAGCCGAGTGGAAGCATTTGTTTGATAATAAAATATTGCTAATATCCATGGCTGTGATTTCGTTTATCCCGATTTTATATAGTGGATTTTTCTTAGGTTCAATTTGGGATCCGTACGGACAAACAAAAAACTTGCCGGTAGCGTTTGTGAACGAAGATAAGGGCGCCAGCTTAAATGGCAAATCACTGAATGTCGGCGAATCTGTCGGGAAAAAACTGAAAGATAATCACGATTTGGGCTGGGAGTTTGTTAGCAAACAACAAGCAGACGAAGGCGTGAATAGCGGGCATTTTTATGCAGTGGTAACTATTCCGTCTGATTTTTCGCAGAAAGCGGCGTCAATTACCGAATCTGAGCCTCAACAAGCGGTTATTAATTTTACGACCACGCCAGCGAAAAACTATATTGGTTCGCTAGTCAGCAACCAAGCTGCTGCCAAGGTTAAATCTTCGGTGTCTGAACAAATCACTCAAGCGTACGCTAAGGGAATTTTGGATAATTTGGACAAGCTTGGAATAGGGCTGGACACGGCGGCTAACGGCGCGTCAACTTTGCACGACGGATTAGGGCGATTGCAATCTGGCACACAAACATACGTCGGCGGCGTTAAACAATTAGCGGTAAATCAGCAATCCTTGACTGGCGGGCTGGCGCAACTCAGTGACGGTTCCCGTAAATTGCAGGCGGGATTGGGGCAATTGTCGAACAATTTGCCGACCGAATCTCAATTATCACAATTATCTGATGGTATGAAACAATTGCAATCGGGCATAAATCAGTTAAACGCCAGCGTGAGTAATCCATCGCCAGCTCTCATGGCTCAGCAAAACAAGGTAGAAACGGACGCGCAAACTTTGAAGGAAAAAATGGAAGATTCGAAATCCGACTTGTCGGCGGCGGGCGATACTTTGCGGGCTTTGGGTGCGCAAGCAGCCGCTCCTGGTGGCAATTCTACGACGACGATAAGTTTGTCGCAAATCAGCAATATTTCTCAAGCATTCACAAAAACTAAGGCAATTATCGCGCAGACGGGGACGCTACGTGAAGATCTTCAAACGCTAAATCAGCAA
>ERZ773263.1419-NODE-1419-length-14357-cov-11.186338_pt1 | contig 14357 bp, 14 predicted proteins | sample MGYA00511076_ERZ773263 | MGnify/ENA primary metagenome ERZ773263 (study PRJEB29015, sample SAMEA2738155) | human oral metagenome | biome: human oral; feature: human-associated habitat; material: saliva | place: China | collected 2195 ... | reverse complement strand
AGTCGTTCGTGTAGCCGAAGTCACCGTCGTGCTTCGCCATCCACGCCACGATGGCCGCCCTGACGACCTGTGCGTGACTCAATGCTATTCAGTCTCCTTTCGATCAATTCCAGCTTTTTCTCAAGCAACATGAGACGCTCAAGTATTCCCGGGCGCCTATTCGCGCCCGGACGCTCCTCCTCACCCATCAAATCGTCGATGAAATGGAGGAAACGACGGGCCTTCGGGGTGAGCGCGGCAACCAGCGGAAGCACTACCGCCAGTGCCGTCCCGAAGCCCGTCAACACGGATTCAGTCATCACAACCCCTTATACACTTCCTTGACGAACAGGTTCCGCGTCGTCAGCTTGTCAAACCGGACACGCCCCGACGCATAGGCGGCCCGTATATTCTTCAAATACGAGTCACGCGGCGTGAGCAGTCTCGTCACCTCATCCACATTCGACGGCGCCAGCGTGAACCGGTTGGGGCTGCGTGGCAGCCCCTCCGTCACATACCACACCGCTAGGTCTCGCCCCAGCCACAGCGACAGCGGCCTGGACCCGCCGACGATCGACAGCGAATACATCGCCGACGGCGGCTTCGCCTCCACCATCTCCAAGCCCTCATCCCTGAACGTCGAATCGATCATGTACCGGGAATTCTCGTCATCTTGGCGCCGCAGAAACGCCCCGAAGCGGGTCTTCGACACTTGCTGTGCGAACTCCTCCGAGCGGTCAGTGTGCACCGCCCAGAAACGGTCCGCGCCCTGTTCCACTGTGAACTCGTCTAACGGCACGATCCCATACTTGACATAGTATGGGTTCGTCAGAGAGAAGGCGTTCGCCAGGAAATACACCTGTACGCGGTCATCCCAGCGGTCCACCGTCGAATACAGGCCTTCGAAGATCGACGCCTCGTCTGGCAGGTAGTGGGTGGCGCCCTTCTCAAGGATGAACTCATCGAAGATGATGTGCTTCACCTTCTTGAGGGATACCGATTTGAGCATCTGCGCTGCCGACAGATACACGACCTGCCCGATGGGCTGTGCGCCCTTGCCGGACCCTGTATAGGCGATCTTGCCCTTCACCGACAGTTCGACGCCCGGGAACTCCCAGCGGATGTCGTCGAAGAACGTCTTGAACGTCGCCGCCTCACCCTTGAACCGCCGCAGATAGATGAACTCATCGCCGTGCTCTATCGCCTTCTTGACCACCCGTTTCTTGAACGCATACGTCTTGCCCCTGCCGCGGGCGCCCGTCACGAACGCCCACGGCGTGTTATAAGAGAGTATCCGCGACGGGTCGTAGTATGTGAGCTTCTTATCAGTCGTTGATGTAGCGTTTAACACACCAGCCGATCCCCCTCGTGTCGCGGATGAACTTGCTCAGACTGTTCTTGTGCGGCCCCGGCACCGTCCCGTTCAGCCCACCGCCGTGCCCCCACGTCAAGTCCCCGCCGGCGTACATCTCCACATGATCCACGCCGGCACGCCCGGAACCCCAGTCGTAGAACACCAAATCCCCCGGTTTCATCAACGATAGTTGCTGTGCGCTAATGGACCTCGACGTGTTCCAGTTGATGACGAACACGCCGTGGCCGTTAGCCGACTGTGCGACAGTGTTGCCGCCGATGTCGATCCCGCACACGTCCAGGTAGGCACGGCGGCACGTTGAACTGCAGTCGCCGACGCCCGACCTGTCCGGGTCGAGGCGCCCGGCCCCGTTGCTATAGCGGAACTTGTTCTCGCGGCTCGCCATCCAGTAGACGAGTTTCTGGCGGGTCTCCGACGTGCCCGGCGCCAGAGAACCTCCGCCTCCGCCTGTGCCGGGGGCGCCGTTCTGCCCGCCCGGAGCGCTGTTGGTCGGCGGCGGAGTCCCCGCCCCGCCCGGCCCTGCCATGTACTGGCCCCATCCGGTAGGGGCGCACACCACCTGTTTGCCATCGGCCATGTGGGCGACCATCGTGTCGCCCCATCTCTCCACACGGGACAGCACGCCGGCGCTGCTGCCTTGCTGCTGTGGGGCGTTCACGTCCCCCCCGGGGTTGCCCCCCGATCCGTCCCCGCCCGTCGGCGACGACGGCCCTGCGCCAGGCGGACCAGGCAGGTCCACGCCCGAACTGTCCATCGCTTTGATGATGCCGTAGGCGGTGTTGTACCGGTTCCTGTAGCGGCCGAGCACCGGCTCGGACAGAAGCGCCTGGTGCCACCTGTCCAAGGAAGCGCCGCCGATCTGGTTGGCGATCCTCAGCGCCCTCTTAGGGGACTGGTGGTAGGCGACGAAGAACATGATCATCGATTGGGTGGCGCCGTCCGGGTCGATCCCGCACTTGCGCGCCACCTGCACGTAGGCCTCAAGGTCCTCAGACATCTGCGCCTGCTGTATTTTGTAGGCGGCACGCAACACGGGTTTAACCTGGCCGTCCCAGTAGTTCGGCAAATAGTAGGTGGACCAGTTGATTGCGTTTGCGTTCACCAAAGACTGCAACTCACCAGGCAGCTTCGCGAACTCACCCGGCAGCTCCCTCTTGATTCGGGCCAAGAGTCCGTAGGCTCTCGGCCCGAACCACTGCCCTATCCCAATCGTTATCGGGTCGGTGTGGTAGATACCGTCATAGCGCATGCCGGACTCGACCGTCCCAATCGCTTTGATCGCGACCGCTTTGGCTTTAGCGTCCCACGCCATAACGGTACCTACCTTTCCCTATGTGTGTGCTTAGATGATGGACCAGGTGCCGGAGACCTGGACCCTGCCGGTGAAGCCCGTCCATGACTGAATGTGCTGGTTGGCATGCACCTGCGTGACGATCGGCGTCCGCCCGTCGGCGCCGCCCGTCGCCTGCAGGTTCACCGAGCACCGCGGCGCCGCCCACTCGGGAATCATCCCCCAGTCGTGGCCGTCGCCGATCGCCGACCCGCCTGAATCCACGATCCCCGACAGGGACACGATCCCGCCGCTCAACCGCAGCGTGAGCGGCGCGTTCGGTTCGTGGTTGAGGCCCGACAGTCCCACCCTATAGTTGGTGGACACGGGCACTGGCTCATTCCCGTACTGCAGGTAGTTGCCTGCCAGCGTGGCGAACCTCGTGTCACCAGTGGAGTTCAGGTGGATTTCGCCATCCGTGAAATACTTCGAATAGCCCAAGCACCAGAATTCAGTGCCAACGTACTCCGCGCCATAATTACCGCACACCTCCTGCATAGTTCCGAGGCATACCGCGAGGCCGTTTTTGCTTTTAAGCAGTGAATGCAGGTTCGACCAAGCCCACACGGCGGAGAACACGACGACGCGCGCATTCGGGAACGCCCGCTTAGCGTCGCTGATGAGGGAGACGAGGCCGTTGTAGACGTCGTTGTTCGCCATCGCGTCATTCCCGCAGTCCGCGATGATCACGTATTTCACGTCGTTGTTGTTGAAGCTGCCGTCCGCGATCGCCCTGTTCAGCTGCACAGAGAAGTTGTTCGCGCCGTTGACCATACCCGTCCCGCCGACCGCGAAATTCTTCTCTGTGATACCCATTGTGCGACATAGGAGTGTCGGCCATTTACCCTGCACTACGTTAGAGGTACCGACAATAACCGCACACACGTCGGGAGTGGCGGCGTTCTTGAGAATATACCTAGCATCGGACTGTGCCTTCGTGTAGCGGTCGCTCACCTTCGTGAACAGGTCGTCGTAGCATTTCGCCACCTGCTGACTGGCGTCCTGTTTCGCCCTCGTCTCCGCCTCGCTGATCTTCTGGTCGATCTGCGCGACCACTTTGTGGTCGGCGTCGACCGTCGTTTCCGCTGCCTTGATGCGCGTCTCGAACGAGTTGAACTTGGATGTGTCCTCCTGTGCGCGCACGTCCAGCTTGCGCATATCCCCGTTGTAGTCGCCCCTCCACGTGGGTTTGTCAGTATCGATGAACTGGCTGAGGCCCAGCGCCTCCGTCTTGTTAGTGCTCGCCATAATCTGTTCTCCTTAGGTCAGCGAGTAGCGTGGTCGGTCTTGTATTCGGGATCCAGGTCCCACTGGCGCGCCGTCCAGTTCGCCTCGTCTAGTGCCTGAGCCGTCGCCCCGATGTCGTCGGCGCCCTTCGCGAACCTAGCGTGTGTGCGCACATTGTCGTAGAGCACAGCCAGCACTTCTGAGACGGTCCGGTCTGTGCGCCCCCACACAGGGTCAGCGACGATCATGTCTTTCGCTCCGCGCTGCGCTAGGCGCCGGTAGAGTTCGTCGACCGCCCGGGCGATCTTGTCGTCCGTCTCCTTGCGAAGTCTGGCTTCCAGTTCGACCAGGCGCTTGTCGACGTCGTTGGCCAACGTCACGACCTTGTTGACCGTATCGATGATCCGCTTATAATTCTGGATCAGATCCTCCAACACCTCTTGGTAGGTGTAGGCGTCTCTGTGCGCGAACGGCGTGATGTTCGTAAGCGGACTGTTCTGCAAATCGAAGAACGGCACGTTCTCTATAGGCATCCAATAACCTCCTAGTCGTTAAAGCCAATAACCCCAACCGAGCATCGGCCCGAGATCCCAGTACGCGTCGCCACCGACGTAGCTGTCGTTGGACGACCACAGCCCGAAGAACAAGTCATCGAGCTCGGCCAGCACCATCTTGTCCACGTTGAGCAGCGAGGCCCTGTACTCCACAAGCAACGACGCCGCCGACTGTGAACGACCCGTCGAATGCGACATGGCATGCGTCGTCTCATCGCCGTTCGCCTTCGAGGTGCTATTGTTACTGGTCTCGGATGCACCTTCAGTCCTCGCATCCGACTTGGTACCGGACACGGCGTAGTCGCCATACTGGTTGATCGCCGTGTCCGGGTAGCGCATGTCCCGCGAGTCCGAATTGGATAGGCCCGACGCCCTGTTCTTCGTCGTCCCGGATCCTTCCGTCTCGGATTTAGACGAGCGCGTGCCGTCGGAGATGGACGAGACATCCATCGTGGACAGCGGGTCGAACTTGATTCTCGTGGACTCGTACAGCTGGTTGTAGTAGGGCATGATCGTCTCAAGCCGGTGCCTCAGCTGGTGTGCGAACATGGCGGCCGTCTCGTAGGCCGTCTCTCTGAACCAGTAGTGATCTTTGATCAGTTTGTTCAGGTGGGGCCGGTAGGCCTCATCGAAGATCGGGTACGCAGCCAAGCCGAGTTCGGCGTCGCTGTACCTGGCGCACACATCCCGGAGCTCGATCGTGAAGTCAGCCAATGAAACCCTCCCCGATTTCGTTGACGCCGCGCACCTGCTCCCGGCTGTGCCGCCAATGCACAGACACGTTCAGGCCGTAGCGTTCGTTAATGCAGTCCGCAGCCTCCTGCCGGGCGCCGATGGCGACACCGCGGAAGGCGGCCATCTGCCCCTGCAACGCCTCCACCTCGTCATCCACGAGCCGTTCCTTCTTGTCGGGCGGGGCGCATTGGATGCCGAGCATGAGCATCGCCTCGTCCCAAATGTCCTTCTTGACCCGGATCGCGTCTGATACGGCGTTCGGAGGGAGACGGTTGTCCAGTGCTTGGACGGCGCCGGACACGTCCCCGCCCATCGCGTCCTTCACGGTGAACACGACCGGCTGGCCTTCGGCGATCTGACGGTAGAAGTTCTCGCCCGTTAGTTTCTGTTCCTGGCTGAGCGCGAGGATCGTCGGGTAACGCGATGTGAGCGCGTTCACCTGGACGGTGACGGCCGCCTCAGCCAGCTGCGCCGCATAGTAGTTGACGATCCACTGGTCGTTGACCCTGTCCCTGTTCACCCAAATCGGCACGCAGTCCTTGGAGGACACTTCGCGGTTGATGTACCGGTTCCCGGTGACCCGGAACGTCTTCGGGTCACCGTAGACGTCCACGTCGCCGGTGCCGGAGGCGCGCAGCGCGAAGAAGGCGTGCAGGCGGGGTTCTTCGAAGAAGACCGCCAGGCCGTGCCGGTGCAGCACACGTTCCAGGTAGCGCTCATTGACAGTATCAGGCAGGCCATCCCAGACAAACCTGGACTCGGCCAGGCCCCACAGCATGTTCTGATACATCATGAACTCGCCGCCCCGGACTGCCTTCGCCTGGTTGGCCCGGAACCGGCCCGCGTCCGCCTTAGACGGCTCGATACCGCCGCCGACCAGATCGGCGTTCGTCAAGCCCTTCGTACTCACCATTACAGTTGCACCACTTTCTTCGGTCCGTTGTCGAACAAATGCATCTCCGTTATCTCCTTGGGTTCGTCCCACACGGTGACGCCCTTCTCGAAGATCCCCCGGATCGTCTCGGCATGCATCTGCGGCACGGACGGGGCGTCTATCCGGCAGTCCGCCAGCTTCCAATATGTGAAGTGGGACATGAGCGTCAGGTCGTAGGCGGCCATGTCGACGGTCCGGTTGCACCGGTAGCCGTAGCGTGCGAAATGCTCGGCGACCGTTTGGATGGCGCCCCGGTGAGGCGACTTCAAGCGCACATCCACCATCCACCCGGTGGTGGCGAGCATGAACGCGTCGCCGCCGACTTGGCCTGAGATAGATGGCTGGACCATCTTCGTGTCCTGTATCTTCGCCTTCAAGCCAGCCAGGGTGTTCGCGTAATCACCTTTGGCGACCATGTCTGCATATTCTTTGTTCGTGTCCCGGTTGTATGCGGCTTGCGCATTCTGCAACCCGGTGAGCCTCGACGACAGGTTGTTGGTTATCGCCGTCGACTGCGACGCCGTGCTGTTCGCCAGGTCGGTTTGTGCGTCACGGGCGTTGGCATCGATGTTGTAGTTCGAGTTGGCCATGTGGATGCCCATGCCGGTTCCGACCACACCCTTGATGGCGCCGCCGATATCGCCTGACAGCAGGGAGCCGACGGCGCCCATGCCGCCGGAGACGCCCTGCTGGATCATGCTGTTCTGCGTGTGCCCCCACGCGGCGTCGTTGGTGATCGCCGTCGACTGGGTGCGGGCTGCGTTCGCCAGCGCCGTCTGCGCGCCCCTGGCGGTGTTGGATGCCACCATGGACTGGCGGGCCGTCCCAATCGCATAGGAGGCCTGGTCGTAGGCGACCTGATTGCCCTGCAGGGCCTTCTGCTGCGACCAGTCCGCCGACTGGTAGGCGAACGCTATGCTGTGCGCCTGCGACGCCATCGCGTTCAGCCCCGAGTTGTTGGGGATAGAGAACATGGGGAAGTTCGTGAAGAACAGGCTGCCGTCCAGGAACGAGTTGGACAGCGGATTCCCGGTTGCGTTGTCTTCGGAGAGATAGTCGCGCAGCCACACGACCACCCGGGGGCCGGGGGGTGAGAAGTGCTGTAGACGGGACAGCGTGACCTTGCCGCCGTTCGGCAGGTACTCCGGGTGGACGGCCATTGACTGGCCCTGGTAGTTGGTGAGTTCGATGAACAGGTAGGGCGCGGTAGCGAGCTTCGTGTAGTTGCGCTGCCAGTCGGCGAGTCTCGCCTTATCGAGCAACTCCAAAGCGCCGCCGGCGAAGAACGTCTGGTCGCGGCCCCACATGATGTCGCCCTCGTGGCCGGCCTTGCGGGAGCGGATGATCTTGATATTGTTCGGGTCGACGCCCTGCCGGTACTTGTCGTGGACGTTGTCAGTGTTGTGGGAACCAAGAACCCGGTCGAACATATCGTCTGGCGTTGGCAGCACCATGATCATCTGGACACCTTGCGCGACCCACGGGAAGGGCGACATGGCAGTGGCGAAGAACTCGAAGGTGCCGATGTCGCGGACGAGGATGATGTCGCAGCCGTTGGGCAGGCCTTCGAAGGCGGAGCCTTTCGCAGTCTTCAAGCTGGGGTTGGACGTATCGCCCGGGTCGGAGGAGAAGTCGGTGGAGGTGACGAGCATGACGCAGCACTGGGCGAGGGTGGCGACCGTGTAGCGTTCGCTGTAGCGAACCATATAGTCGGATCCAAGGTCGAGTCCCTCAGCCTCCCGAAGAACGTCGTGCTGACGCCCTCGCCAGGTGGCAGCCACCGGCAGGTGGCCTTGGACGACGAAGGCGTTGCGCAGTCGGACGTTGCCGCAGTAGGTTGTCCACACGTCCAACTGAACGGAGAGCATGGTGGCGTCGGGCGCGACCCGGACGACGTCTTGGATGAAATAGTAGAAGACCGTGGGCTGCTCTTTGTCAGGGTGAAGCTTGGATATCTTCGGGTTGACGACCTGAACGTAGTTGTATTTGACGCACACCGAGAAGGGTTCGTCGAGGACGACTTGGGAGCCGTAGTCGATGGTCTGGGCGTTGCGCAGCGTCAGGTGGTGTGCGTCGGGGCGGTCGATATATTCGGCCCGGTGGGCGTAGTCCCGCCATTTGACGATGTCGCGGTAGGTAGAGTCCCATGCCACCGTGGTTAGTGTGACTTCGGCTCCTGCAGCCCATTCACTAATGCTCGGCATGTTCGCTCCCTACCTGTAGTCTGTTCGTTCGCTTATATGTGGAAGGGCGCTGGGGGGAAAGGAAGAAAACCCAGCGCCCTTCCACTGGCAGCTAGCCGTTACTTGACAGTGACGACGTAGGGGCCGTAGGAGACGCCGTCGGCTCCGGTGACGGTGACGGTCACCTTGTAGGCGCCGTTCTCACCGTTGGCAGTTTCGACTGTGTAATCGAGCATCCGCCCGTGCGGGAACGTGTTGTTCTGCACGTTGTTGATCAGTTCGTCCTTCTTAGCCCGCGTGACGGTGTATTCCTTGGTTTCGGGTGTGAACGACGTGCCGATCGCCCTTCCGAGCACCGTGAGACCGGTGATGGACGACTTCAGGTCGGGCCAGGAAGGGACGTCTGCTCCGGCCTTGACGGCGAAGGCGCCTTCGGCGGTGACGCCGTCGCATGCCGCCTTGATCTTGACCGGGCCCTTTTCGAGGCGCCCGACGTAGAGGATGCCGGCGTCGGAGATGGACGTGTGGTTGTCCGTGGACGAGACGATCGTCCATTCGAGGGCCGGGTTGATGCCGCCGCCGGTGACGGACTGGGGGCGCACCCGGTAGTTGCCGCCCTTCTCAAGCTGGGCCGGCGTGTTGCCGTCGGCGTCGAGGCATTCGAGGGTGCCGATCGCGGTGACGGGCGGCAGGATTTCGATGACTTCGTCGTCGGCGCCGGTCCACAGCATGGCGGTGGGGGCGAAGCGAGAGCACGAAATCGTCTGGTGATGGTGGAAGAACACGTTGTAGGTGTTCGGGTCGGTGGGCACGTCGATGGACGTAGTCTCCATGATGTGGTCGTAGACCTGGAAGAAGTCCTTGTCCACGACTGCCGCCTGGAAACCCTTCCCGGGGGAGGCGGACTGCGGGATTTCGATGACCCGGTACTGGACGTCGGCCTTATCGATGTTGAACGCCCATGCGAGCGCCTCCACGTCCAGGGCCGCCTTGACGGCGGGCGTGGTGAGGAGGATCATATCGTCGGGCGTGGAGTGGACGGGCATCCGCGCCGGGTTGTAGGCGGTGGACTTGAACCGCATCTCGCCGGCGATGGCGCGCAGCTTGCGGAGAAGCTCTTTGGCGTCGTCGGTGGTGGAGCGTGTATGGGCCACGTCGGGGACGTGCGCATGGTAGAAGCCGCCGCGGTCCTCGTACTCGCGGAGCAGGTTAGCCATGAGCAAGAACTCGTCCACCTGGTCGGACTCGTAGGGGGCGTTCAGCTGGCGGTCGATGAGCTCGGCGACGTCGCCGCCGTTGAGGAACGCGGACTGGATCAGCCGCTTCTCCACAGAGACCTTGTAGCGGTCGCGGCGGTTGCGCGTATGGAAGGCGGTTTCGACGCGGAAGTCTTCCCTGCCGAAGATCGCCTTGGCGTCGACGTCGTCGTTAGGGTCATAGGCGACGGCGTTGATGAGGCCGGTCTGTATCTCTTCGACGCCGTTCCCGAATTCGACCATGCCCTTCTTGAATTCGGCGAGCGGGTTGGACCACGACCGGTTCTTAGCGAAGACGGGGACGACCTGGTTGAGTAACGACTGGCAGATAGGGTTCCACAGGTCGCGGTGCTGGCTGAGATAGTCCAGGGTGCGGTCGATACCGGCCTGGGTCGGGGAGGGGATGCGCTTCTTGTACCCCATGGAGGCAGCGTTGATGGACACCTGAAGAAGCTGTTCGTTGGTTGTCCCGGGGCGCAGTCCCTTGAAAGCGGATGCCATTGCTCAGTAAGTCCTTTCGTCAGGCGAGGAGATCTTCGATTTGAAGGTCTTCCGGCTCTATGTCATCGTCGGCGACATCATCGGCGGCCTCATCCAGGGCGTCCTCGGTGATGATGGCTCGCAGTTCTTTGCATTCGTCTAGCGCCTGGACGGCCAGGGTGCGGACTTCGTCAATGAGCGCCGCCAGGTCGGCCTGGACGTCTTCTTCAGTCGCTTCCACGGGCGTCTGGTCTTCGGCGTCTGTATCAGTGGTCTGTTCGTCTGCCACTCGGTTCTCCTCACATGTTGTGCAGCGGGGCTACCGCCGTCTTGGTCGAAGGGTTGTCAAATCCATCCGGGGCCGGCGGGTGTCAGCCCGTGACGCCCGGCCGCGGTCTCCGCCACAACAGGATGGCGCCCCGCCTGAGACATAGTATATCACACTCGGATGTGGCATGGCGGAAAGCATAAAGAGGCCCCGCTTTCCAGTTGGACGGCGGAGCTCTCCTTTGTTCGATTATAGAAGCGGCTAACAAGGGGCCAGGGCGAGGCGGCGAGCCTTCACCTCTTCCTCATCGCCCGGCATACAGGCCATCACCGCAGCTGCGACGCGGAGCTCCGTCTCAGCCCTCAGGTCTTCCTTGTACGCCGCAGCGTCCGCAGAGACGGACCACTCGCCGCGTGCCTTGACCGGAACGTCGCCCGGATACAAGGTCTGCCTGACGCGGTATGCCACGTAAACGGGAATGAGGGAGTCGGGACCGGGCACGTAGGTCAGGGACGGGAGATGGCTGCGCTCGTCCAGAGTGCAGAGGGGGATGCGGTCCCACCGCCCCGCTTGCAGGAACGACGGCGCCCTGTAGCCGGCGAGACGCAGGTTCGCGTATTCTTCGACAGTTGTAGTCTCGCCGTCCGTCGTCTCATACCGTTCGACGACGGCGTAGCGGCGCAGGCCCAGATAGCGCACAGTGGCGTTGCGTTCGCGCAGCGTCCACTGTCCTAGGTCGTCGTCGCGGCCACCGACGGGTACGCCGTCTAGGCGCACATCGGAAGAGCGGACGCCGATGAGGTGGATGGAGTCCGTGTCAAAGTAGACGACATGCCCCTTATAGCGGCGTAGGGCGTCCGTCAGGATCGCACGGCCGTAGGCGACGATGAACACTTGGTGGAGGAAGAGCGAGCCAGGCTCGTGGTCCGTATACCCGATCGTTTCGACGTCGAAGCCGTAGCCGTCCTGATAGACAGCCTTTTCTTTGTGCTTACGATATCGCATCGCCAAAGAACCGAAGAAGGAGTTCATCTTCTTTTTATAGAACTCTTTGACGATGCCTTCGCTGTTTTTCTTGTCACGGTACCAGGCGTCTACACATTCCTTGTAGAGGCCGGAGACAGAGTCGAAGACGATGGCAACCTGCACGTCAGCGTCTTTGACGTTAAGAACATCACCGTATGTGTAGTACAGCGTCTCACTATACGTGTGGCGGTAGTCGACGCTGGTTACCCACTGGGACGAACCGTCAGGCAGGAGGACGTTGGCTAGCCACAGACCATCGTCGGGCAGGTCGCTCAACGTGTCGACCGCGTAGTCGTAAACGCCGAAGCCGGTAGGCAGGGGCATGCACGAAGCGATGGCGGGGTAGAGGGATGACACATCCCATATATCGACGCCTTCCACGTCGCCCGCGTCGCGGAGAACGCCGCACAGGCCACCAGTTCCGTCTAGTTGCCCGTCGAAGTCGGTGCCGAACAGGCTCGGGTGCACGCCCATCTCGTCTTTCACGTAGTCGGCGAACTCGGCTTGGGCTATCGCCATCGGCGCGAAAGCATCGAGGGCGCTGAGACGGGTGCCATCGAGAATGCCGCACACCCACTCGGTTTCGTCGTCCAGGCCGGCGGGCGGCGTCTGCGGGGGAGCGGCGATGTAGTCGCGTAATGAACGCACGGTCGTCTTGTACCGGGCGCCCTTCGCGTAGAGCCGAGCGGGATATTTGAATGTCGTGAAGCCCGGCTTCGTTACAGTGAGCTCGGCGTTCTCGTCTTCGATGAGGCCCAGTAGGTGTGCGACGGCGGCGATCCGGTAGACGACAGGCTGGCCTTCCCACACCCACACCCGCCGATAGCGGGCGAGAGCGGGGAGGAGCGTGTCCACGCCCGTGTCGGCGTCTACGACGCCACTGCACGAGCGGATGAACCAGTCGTCCGTCTCTAGGTCATAGGCGAGGGCTGCGACGTCACTTGGGTCGATTCGCATCCGCTTTAGCGTAGGCGTGTATGATAGCCCGAACGGGTTCTGACGCCGTCCCATACTTCTGCGACCCTCCCTCCAACGTCAACTGTGAGAAGTCGTGCTTCTTCTCGTACTCATAGGCATCCCTTATACGCTCCACGATGTTGGAGTGCTTGGCGAGGGAGACGAGCGCCTTCTTGCTGAGACCTTGAAGGTCCCGGATGAGGCGCGGGTCCAAAACGGAACTGTCGCTGATCATCTTGGTCAACATCCCCATGTGCTTGTTGTACTGAGCGTCCAGGTAGCCGGTGGCCACTCGTTTCTTGGCGTCGGCCTTCTCGGCGAAGGTGGACGCCTTTCCGAACCTGAGCGCTTCCCGCTGTAGACGGGACAGCTTCTTCAAGTCACTACGGGAGTGGACGATGTCACCGTAGACCTTCTGGGCATTTCGGTAAATGCGCTCCTCGAAGCCTTTCCGGACGCGGGCGTTGTAGTCGGAGACGCGCTCGCCCGTATCGAGGTGCTCGAAATGGCCGAAGGCTTTGTCTATGTCGCCCTGCAAGCGATCCAATCGACGCTGTTGACGGAGGAAGTCGTCTATTCGGTAGGAGGATACGATTTCCTTCTTGGCTGTCAGATAGTACTGGTTGCCGCGGAGGTTGAAGCGCTTGACGCGGTCAATGTATGAGACGAGTTGTTTATTGGACATGGTGCGTAGCTGTGCGTTGGTGCCGACCAGAGGATCGAACTCGCTGTTCGCGAGTTCGACGCCTCGCTTACGATGTGTGCGCATCTTACCCATCGCCGTCTTGCGCAGACGCGCGGCTTCGGCGAGAAGCTCATGCCGTTTCACGGTAAACCTCTACCTGTCTGTACAGAAGCGGGGATTTGAACGATATGACTACGGACCCATTAGCCCGAAAGGGCTGCCACGAAGGGTCCAATCCACCGCGCGCTTTGTTGAAGAGACTGTGGACGCGCCACTCTGCGTCGCTGAGGCCAGCCCATTCCCTGGCCTGTTTAGTCCGAAGGAGGCCGCACACAGCCCACGAACCGTAGCACAGACGGGACAGGTGGGTCGTTTTCACGTCGATGTCTGCTGCCAAGTTGGGCACATACGCACAGCCGTGTCTGTCTTCGACGAAGTCGACGTAGGGGCAATGGCTGATTTCGACGTACAGGGGAATGAGGCTCAGGCTTTCGTCGGCGCCTAGCGACCGACAGGCGACGTCCGACAGCCTGTAGAAGACGCCGGGTTCGAGTCTCTTGACGCTGACATCGTGTACAAACGTGGGGAGGGTCAGCGAGTAAGGCGTGAGGTCGTGTGGAAGGTGAGGCTCCCATTTAGTGATGGGGCATTCACGGGTGTAGCAGGCATACACGTAGGAGGTCGTCTCACATGTTTTCGAAGTGACTTGGACGCTGCGCAGGTCCGTTTCGAGTTTGATCATTATCAGTCTCCTTCCCTAGCGTCCCGCTGTGCCCTCTTAACAGAGAGTGCGCGACGGACAGGACTGACGAAGTCGGTTCTGTCTGCGCCGAAAGCGTTCCTGATGACTCGGGTAGGTGCGATGTCGTATTCCAGGGCGATATCAGCCAGGTCCGATGCGAGTTTTTCCCTGTTTTCGCTACACTGTTGCGTGTAGTTGTTGGCTATGTCAACACGACGCTGCACATACAGGCTATGCGCGTACCGTGCAGCTTTGATATCAGGGTTAATGTCGATAGTCATTTCTTGTTGTCCTTTCCTTTTGTTGGGCCCGTCTCTCGGGCTGTGCTTACAGTATATCACATCCGTGTAGTGGCACCACAAGGAATTTTGTGGAAAAGGTCACACTAAAAGCTATTGACAGGATATATGTTTCAGGGTAGTATTAAAGCATAAGGTCAAAGAGAGAAAGGAACTGACCATGAACGTCCAGTACTACGAAGAACTGAACGGCTACTACTCAGACGAACTCGCAGAAATCCTCGAAGACTTCGAGGGGTGAGGCGGAGTGTGGGGGGCTGGCGCCCCCCACATGCCCTAAATCGTCACGAGAAGGGCCCTAGGAGCCGCGCAGAGAGCGCGGCGGTA
>ERZ773263.1417-NODE-1417-length-14378-cov-6.889478_pt1 | contig 14378 bp, 14 predicted proteins | sample MGYA00511076_ERZ773263 | MGnify/ENA primary metagenome ERZ773263 (study PRJEB29015, sample SAMEA2738155) | human oral metagenome | biome: human oral; feature: human-associated habitat; material: saliva | place: China | collected 2195 ... | reverse complement strand
TCGAGATCCGCAAGGCGGGCGAGGGGGCGCAGTTCCTCCCGCCTTCCGCGGACATACCGATGGGCATCGCATGGGCGCGCAGCGAGCTGGGGAAGGACGACTCCCTCGCGGGCGTGGCCCCCAGGCGGTTTCCCGGCCGCATGGCCTACCACTATGACAACTACTGCTTCGTGCACCCCTTTCGCGAGGGTAATGGTCGGGCACTCTGCTGGGTCTTCACGGGCTGGAGCTGCGCAATCCCAAGATCGCGCACGTCTTCTTTCCGACCGGTCTCATCGAGAGATGGGGTCGCGACGTGCAACCAGTATTCAGTCCTGCAAGATCGGCGGCGTTGAGCTGCCACCATAACGCATGGTGGGAATAGCCTGCCGACCATGTGGTGAGATGAGGGCTGATGTGCGATAGTCGATCCTGATGATATCGCGACTCATGTTCCCGTGGACAACGGGGATGACGCAGTTCTGGCGCGACTTGGCGCGACTTGGCGTAACTTGGCGCGACTTTTCCGAACTTCGCCATCACCGTGCGCAAATATGGGACGCACTTTTCGCAAGGGGCCAGAACCTTCTTGAGCGACTCTCGACTGGCGACCCGACTCGGACGGCAGGATTATCAGGAAACTTATGGCCCTTGCTGCGTACCTTGCGGAGGACGGTGAAGAAGCTTGCGGGAATCGACCTGGTATCTTTCTGAGAAAGGTAAACGAGAGCCGTTGTTGTCTTCCTCAGCCCTTCGTTAACAACGCCTAGCGATCACTGCGGAGAACTGTGGTGTGACACAATGTTCCGTAGCACAAGCGTCATAAGGATGACATGCTGTCGCATGGAAGCACGAATGGAAGCCAAGCGAGATAGATAGCTCGCCAGGCTTGTAGAGTGAAAAGACAACGCTCTCATCAAGGCAGTCACGAGCATTCGACGCCACAAGTCGTAACGATTGCTCGAGTTGTCCCATCACCGCCTCATCGAGGGTGTCGGCCTGCGCAACGCACGCAGAGGGCTCAGACAGGTGAAGGAAAACCACCTCATAGAGAACATCGCGTATGACAAGCTGTCTTGGGGCGACACAACGTCGGCGTGAGCGTTGTCGACACCTATGGCAGGGACAAGAGCTGCAAGATCATGCACCAGTGCTCGGAGGCCGATTTCGTTGCCACGCTGGGCTCCTCTCGCTGCTGCGTGCAGTCTGCCTCCAGTATTGATGGACCCGAGAAGCGAGAGCGGGGGATGACGTCGCTCGTCTGCGGCGAGGATCTCGTTGCGGTGCCGCGCGACCCCATCGGATCCTCACCAGCATGGCAGAGTTGCTCGGACCGGCCTGCAACCATGCCGCTCTCCTGTCAAAGCGACATCGCCCCTTGCGTGACCTGGCAGTGTGCTCGACGGCGAGGTCCCGCCCAAGAACGAGCCGCCGCCCGCAGGGCTTACGTGGGAGTCACTATCTATCGAGCCCGGCATACAGCTCGTCGAGCGTGACGAGGCAAAGGTCCGCCCTGTCTGCCGCAGTCCTTCTTGTTGCAGCGCTCGTCTCCCTCTTGGTGAACAGGACGAAATGACGTTTGCTGAAGCCTTTGAGGAGTGTCGAGCGGTGCTCGAGCGCCTTGATGGCTGCGGTCTCGTTGAAGGAGTTGCGCCACTTGCACTCGCCGACAAGGAGCTCCCGCTCCACCCTGTTCATGGCGACGATGTCGATGCTCGTCTCCTCGTGCGCGTCGGGGTCGGTGCCCCACCACTGCCCGAACTCGAGTGCGGAGAACGGGAGTCTCCCGCCGATGCTCTCTCGTTGGACCCACTGCAGGCAGACGTCCTCGAACTGCTTGCCGACGTACGTCGAGAGCGCCTGTCCCGAGCTGGCGTAGGCGGACGCCGCCGCACCCGCACCCTTCTCGATCGTCCCAAGATACCTGCTTACGAATCGGTACCAGTAGGCAAAGAGGGGATCCTTCAGGCGATAGGCCGAGTTCTTCGAGGTGGGGCCGTTCCCGAGAGGCGAGACCTTCTCGATGATCCCGAGGACAGAAAGTGTCTTCAGGTACTTGCCGACGGAGTTCGGGTTCACACCCGCCCGTTCCGCGATCCTCGATGGGGTGGTGTTGCCGGATCCCACGGCATCGAGGATCGAGTTGTATCGTGCCGGCTCATGGAGCTCTTGGCGCAGCAGCATGAGGGGCTCCTCATAGAGCAAACCGAGCCTGTCGAAGAACAGCTCCCGCACGTTCTCCTCGTAGGTTCTGGAGAGGTCGACCTGAGAGAGATAGTAGGGGGTCCCGCCGAAGGTCGCGTAGTATCTGACAAGCTCCTCGGGGGGCACGCCTGGGAGCATGCGGGCGGCATCGAGGTAGTCAAAGGGGTTGAGCCTCATCTGCATCGTCCGCCGACCGTAGAGTGGGCTCTTGCTGCCGAGCACCCTGCTCTCCATAAAGCCCTCGTTGCTTCCGCAGAGGATCAGTTTCGTATCTGTCTGCTTGAGGCCGTGGTCAATCGTTGTTTGCAAGGCCGACGGAAGCGACGGGTCGGCCTCGGCCGCGTAGGGGAACTCGTCGAAGACGATGACGAGCGGTGTGCCGGGGGGGTTCCTTCTCGACCCTCTCGACGACGAACCTCAAGGCGTCGTTCCAGGACGCGAAGGCGGGGAGCGTTGCGGGTAGCGAGAACGCTGCGTAGGTGGCGGCGCTAAGGAGCTCAAGGTTCTGGTGCGACGTCTTCTGCTGGGCAGTGAAGTAGAGCACTCTCTTGTCCTTGACAAACTCGTCGATGAGGGTGGTCTTGCCCACGCGCCGCCGCCCGTAGATGACCGCCATCTGGAAGCCATCCCTCTTGTACATGCGCTCGAGCGCCGTGAGCTCCCTTTCGCGTGCGACGAACATAGTCCCCTTCCGGTCATGCCTCTCTGGCGTATCTGTACCCTTGAGTACCGTACTCAAGGGTATCGTACCCAAGAGTACGGATACCTGTCCTCAAGAGCGAAACGGTCATCCAAAAGTTTGCCCGCATACAGACTGTGGGCTGCTGTGAAGCGGACAAGGAGGTTGCCGCAGCAAGCTCGGGTGGTGTTTGGGCTGAGGCGGTCGGGGCCGTACCCTGACGGCTATGGCGAGAGTGCCGCGCAGGCACGGATGTACGCAAAGTCGCCCTTGCCGCCCGCACCCCATCCAGGGACCTCCTCGGAACCGGCTCACGCGTCTCCATCTTGGGGAGGATGCCATCGTGATCGCCGTCCCCTCCCCCCAAAACCATGGCTCACGCGCCTACATCTTGGCCCTGACCCATGCGACGGCCACCTGCACGCGGTCCCGCAGGCCGGTCTTGGCCAGGATCCTGCTCACGTACCTGCGTACGCTCGCTGGCTCCACGACGAGTCGCTCGGCTATCTCGGCGTTCGAGAACCCGTCGGCGACGAGGGAGGCGACCTCGGCCTCGCGCGGGGTGAGCGACGAGAAGCTCCCCTTGTGCGTAGGCGCACTGCCCCTTGGGGACGCCAGTGGGGAGGAGGGAAAGCATCTTCCCAGTACCTTGCGCGTGATCCTTGGCGTGAGCACGGCGTCGCCGGAGGCGACGGCACGTACCGCGTCGGCGAGCTCTGCTGAGGTGACGTCCTTGAGCAGGAACCCCGACGCGCCGGCGGACAGTCCGCCGAGCGCGTAGTCATCTTGGTCATAGGTCATGAGCACAAGCACCTTGACGCCTGGATGTGTCCGCGTGATGATGCGGGTGGCGTCGATGCCGTCCATCATGGGCATCCGCACGTCCATGAGCACCACGTCCGGCATCTCGTCGCCCGAAGCGGCGGCGAGCGCGTCCACCGCCTCGCGGCCGTTTTCCGCCTGCGCGACGATGCGGATGCCCTCGGCGCCCTTGAGCATCAGCGCGAGTCCAAGCCTCTCGTAGCGCTGGTCGTCGACGACCATCACCGATATCATAACCGTCCCCCTTCGGCCGGACTGACGCCGGCGGATGTGGACGCGGGGATGTTCGCCCTCAGCGTCCAACAGTCCTCGGAGGGTCCGGCAAAGAACGTTCCTCCCGCGCCACGTACGCGACGTTCGAGGCGCGTGAGGCCCGTGCCGGCGGTTGCAGGGGTGAGGTGCGCGTCATCCTCAGGATCCGAGGTGACCCCTTCGGGTGCGTCGTCATCGCGAACGGAGAGGGCGAGCGACCCGTCAGCCCGATGGTCCCATGCGATGATGATCGAGGAGGCCTGACCATGGCGCAGGGCGTTCGTGACGGCCTCCCGTGTGACGGAGAATGCCAGGTCGGACTGAGCGGGGTCCGAGGGGCGCCGGCCGGTCTCGGTCAGGGCGCATGCGACCCCCGCCTTCCGGGCACGTGCGAGCACGGGAGCGACGTCATCCCATTTGCGTAGGGCTGACCTAGCGCGACGGGCGTCGGCGCCCGGGTCAGCAAGGGAGGTGACGGCCTCCCTCGTCTGGGCAAGGCACTCGCGTGCGGTCTCGTTGATGCCCAAGAGTGCCTCGCTGACCTCGGGATCCCTAGCCAGAACTCCCTTGAGTCCCTCGGATAGGGCGATGATCACGGTGAGGCCATGCCCGACTGAGTCGTGGAGCTCCGTAGCGACGCGGGCTCGCGACACGGCGTCGTCGCGCTGGGCCTCGAGCATCTTCGACCGGGTCCTCTCGACAAACTCCAGCTCACGCGCACGCGCGGACTCCTCCCTTGCTGACAGTGCCATCCCGAGCGCGATGGGCATGGCGAGCGTGAGGGCGGAGGCGAGCGCCTCGGTGAGCTCAAAGTCCGGTGCTCCCAGGGCCGACCCGGTGGCTGCCGCAGCAAGGGACACCGCGCCCGCAGCGGCCACCCTCGCAAAAGAGGTCCAGCGTCCGAGCGCGTAGAGGGAGACCAGGGCTGGAACGCCGAGGAAGCCCCCGCAGCCGAGGGCCGTGGCGACGGCATAGAGCGCACAACACGAGATGGAGGCCGCGCAGGGTGCGCGCCGCGCCATCAGAAGCGTCGCAGTCACCAGGGCGCATGCGAGCGCGAGCGCCGCCATGCCCGCCCCCGACGGGGCGGAAGATGCTGCCCCACCCGGAAACCCGGGGACGATAGCTGACGCTAGCGCGAGCATCTCGTAGGTGGCCGAGAGCATGAGCACGAGACGCCAAGTCCACCCAGACCTAGCCCGTACCCTCTCTTCTCTTCCGCCTGTCTCCATGATCCCCACTTTCTGTCAATCCCCATTCTACCTGTCGAGCCGCCATCCTCGCAGGACGGCTGCCGGGCTCTGCGCGAGGGGGCAAGCGAGGCGTGCGTGCTGCAGGGCGAAGAGCGCAGCCCAGAGCACGGGCAGGGCGGTAGCGAAGACGTCGAGGCATGGTTGGAAGGCGGCAAAGCCCCAAACGGCTTGTAGGAGGGTGGCCCCCGCGAGCGCAGCGACGAGGGCGGGCATGAGTCCCAGGAGCGCGGCGGAGAGGGCGAGGATCAGCGACCTCCAGGCAATGAGGCGCACCGTGTCCCCATGCGTGAGCCCCAGGGTGCGCAGGAGTGCCTGTCTACGCGCGTCATCCCCACCAAAGAGTGCGACGGTCGCCAGGGCCGTCGCGAGGGCAAACGCGGCCGCAAGCCCAAAGAGCACGAGGACGTCGGCGTAGTTGAGCTCTGCGGGCAGGCCGAGTCGGGAGAGGACCTCTTCGAGGCAACGGGCGGCACAGAGCAGCGTCGACCCGCCGCCGAGTGCGGCAGCCAAAGGGACGACCGCGTGGGAGTCGCGCTCTATCTCCTCGATTGCCTCGCGAGCGGCTAGGTGACCCACGGCGTCCCCGAGCGTACGCGGTATCAGTCCCGCAGCGCGGGTGGCGAGACGGACCCCTTCGACCCCAGCGGCGAACACGGCGAGCGTCGCGAGAATGCCGGCGCTTACGATGCCGTTCACGATGGCCCCCACCCCGTTGCCGCCCAAGAGTGCGCCCAGGGCCAAGATGGCTAGGGAGAGTCCAAGAAGGAGGCCCGAAAGCACTCGTCTTGCCGCCGTTCCCGCGCGGGAGCGGCCCGTATCGGTGGGATGATGCGAGATGTTGGCTCTTTTAGGCCGTTCCCGCGCGGGAGCGGCCCGTATCAGCTCCCGTCTTGCGCAGGAAGTCGACGGGGGCTACCCTCCCGGTTCGGAGGGCAGGCAGGATCGCTCCCGCCATGCAGGTCGGCCAAGACACGGCAAACGCGAGAGGTGCAGCCAGCGCTCCCACGTCGAAGGCTGGTGGCTCAAACGATCCGAGGCCACCCGAGAAGCCCTCGGCAGCCAGCGCGTCGAACGCGGGCACGAGCGCAGACGAGAGGGGAAGGGAGGCAAGCGAGCCTGCGGCCGACCCAATGGCGGAGGCTAGGCCAGCTACGGAGAGCGCTGAGACGCGTACCTGGATGGGCGTGGCACCCGCGAGGCGCCACTGGGCGAAGGTGGAGTGGCAGCGCCTCACGGTGGCCGACCCGACCGCCGTGAGTGCAAACAGGGCGATGAGTGCGACCTCGGCGTAGATGGTGACGGACACGACCTGAAACCCGGTGAGGTCGAGCCGAGCTGCACGGGTGGCCTCGGCGAACGCGGGACTTGACGTCCAGACGGCCTGTGACACGCAAATGCCGATGAGGGTCGAGGTCATTGTGACGACACAGACGAGTGGGACCCAGCCGACGATGTCCTCGGCAAAGATCCGGATTGCATATCTACGCATGGTCTGCCTCGCTTTCGTGCTCCTTCATGCCGTCAAGTATCTCTTTGGGGGCCATGCTGCCTGCGACGTGCGTGATGCGCCCGTCGCGCATGAAGATGATCACGTCGGCGTCCGATGCGACGTTGGGGTCGTGCGTGACCACGACGACCGCGCAGCCGGTAGATGCCATCTCCTTGAGCGTCGCGAGCACGACGTGAGAGCTGCCGGTGTCGAGTGCGCCGGTCGGCTCGTCGGCGAAGAGGACCTTTGGCGAGAGCATCAGGGCGCGGATGAGTGCGCAGCGTTGCCTCTCTCCGCCGGAGAGTTCCTGCGCTCTCGCCGTGTGATGCCCAGAGAGCCCAAAGCGGTTGAGCAGCGCTGCGAGCTGCGCGGGGTCGCCTCTGTGACTAGCTAACGAGAGCGGCAGGAGGGCATTCTCCTTGACGGTCAGGTACGGGACGAGGTTGTAGTCCTGAAACACGAAGCCGACGCGCTCACGCAAAAAGCGCGTGCGCTGCCCATCGGGGAGCGCGTATACGTCCTGCCCAAATGCCAGCACCTGCCCTGTGTCCGGGACGTCCAGTCCCGAGAGGGCGTAGAGAAGCGAGGTCTTCCCCGCCCCCGAGGGTCCGACGACCGCAGTCATGCCGGAACCGATGGAGATTGAGCAGTTGTCGAGTATGGGAGGGGCGCCCTTGGTGAGCGAGGCCTTGCCCAGGCCGTAGGCTTCGATGATGTGTTCCATGCAGACCCCTTTCGTTCGACTTGCTGCGGTGTTGCGTGTCTTTGTGCAGTGGCTCACCGAAGATGAAAGCACGAAGCACGGGTCATTTCCAGGCCATGCGGGGCTTTGCCATCTGAAGCGGACAAGGCCCTAAGGCTGCCGCTCGGTCCCGGTACCTGTACGGTGGTAGGCTTATCCTGGTAGAGAAGGCCCCTCGCCCTCTAAGGTTGCCCTAGGATTACCGTGCCGCTATCGTGTGCTCAGGTTGGAACGCAGCTCACCGAAGGGGAAAGGGGCGTGAGGCATGGATATGGTTGCCAAATGCGTTGGAGCTTGTTCAGGGGAGGTGCCAGTTCGTCCTCTACCAGGCTACTATCAGTTCCCTGACCACCATCCTCTCCGCGATGAATTTCGCCGCCGTGCGCACCGGGCGGGACGAGGGCATCAGTCCCCTGAGCGGCGCCGTTTCGACGCCCCGTGCCGGTGTGGGGTTGCGCAATGAGCGGATCCTTGCGGGCGTGCCAAGGTCATAATCCTCAGGGGGTATGCGGGCTGGAATCTGCCGAGCTGAGGCGTCTGGTCGTGTACGTGCACGGAAGGGGTGGCTCCGCCAAAGAGGCGGAGCACTACAGGGCCCTCTTCCCCAAAAGCGACGTGATTGGCTTCGACTACAGGTCGCAGAGCCCATGGGAGGCGCATGAGGAGTTCCCTCGATTCTTTGGCGAGAGACGCGGCCGCTACGGGTCGCTTGTCCTAGTCGCCCACAGTATGGGGGCGTTTCTCGCGTTGTCCTCCCTTGGTAAGAGACACGTCGACGAGGCGTATCTCGTCTCTCCCATCGTGGACATGGAGAAGCTGATACGCGACATGATGGCGCGCGCGGGCGTCACCGAGGAGGAGCTTTCGAAGAGATTGGAGATCGAGACAGGCTTCGGCGAGAGGCTGTCCTGGAAGTACCTCTGTTACGTGAGGGACAACCCAATACGGTGGGGCGTCCCGACCTACATCCTGTGCGGCGAGGGGGACGACCTGACGCCCGTCGAGACCATGTTGGCCTTCGCAGGGCAGATTGGCGCGGACCTGAGCGTCATGAGAGGTGGGGAGCACTGGTTTCATACCCGCGAGCAGCTACGGTTTCTCGACGCTTGGCTGGGGCGGCTCAAGCGGGCGGGTCTCGGGTCCGGTGAGTGCGCAGCTTCTTGCTCGGCGCGATCCACGTTCCCATCGACGCCGCGTCCCCGCCCATGAACCGATGGACAGGTCATCCTCAAGCTCAGCAAGACATGACGTGAGCCATGCGCTTGGCGTACGCGAACGCATCGCGAGATTGAAGTCTTTACACGAACTACCCATAATCCAAGTCTCTCAATGGTAACATTGGCAAGTGGAACGCTAGATTCGACCGTTCTAGAGATGGGGAGATGTCATGGAGTGCACGCCGTAGCCTCGTGAGCCACTTTGTCGAGAAATCCCTGTTAAGACCCAAAAGCCGTCTTGAGTTGGGTGCCCTATACGTGGGGTGCTTTCTGCTGGCAAGCTTCCTCGCATGCGTGGAGCGTCAGGCGGCAGGCTCAGATGTGTTACTGAGATACTTCGAGTTCATGGTGCATAATAAACGTGCCTTCGTTCTGGGGTTCTCTGTGGTGGCGTTGGTGTTTCACTACCACCTGCTGGCAAGCTCTGGAACAGAGATCAGATGCCGGGTGCTGGTAGGGGACAGGCTGACGCTGATACGACTCAGGTACATCATCGAATGCCTGGCCTTGCTCGGCATCTGCTGTGCTCTCTCGATCGCACTGCATCTCCTGCTGGACTTCGAGATCGTTGACAACCTCTGTTTGTTCGCCGTCCTATCCATGTACATCCTCGCGAGCGCGGGTCTTATGGGGGCAAGATGAAGGCCTTTCATTTTTTCTTGACTCGCATATTCCTAAGGAAGCCAATTTTCGCCATAGGCACGCTGACTCTGTTGTTTCTGGCTAACTACATAGTGTTCTCGACGGCTCGTACCGTGTTCTCTGCACGCGAGGGCTACGAGCAGATGGCGCGCATTAACGCGGAGGGAACATTCATGGCGAACTTGGATCCGGATGCGACGGTAGATGTCGACAGCAGCTCAAAAGAATCGATCCAGAGCGTCTACGATGTCCTGGACGACCGATATGAGTATGCTTTCTACACTGACGGCTACATCACGGACCTAGCTAACAGCCATGGGGTCGAAGTCCCGGTGGGTTACATGAATCAGCGATATAACGAGCTCAACGGCTTTTCCGTCGCGAAGGGAGACGGGCTGACGTTTGATTACAGCCTGGACCAAGGCGAGGCGATTCCCGTTTTGGTGGGCAGGGGGCTCGCCGACGACTATCCGCTTGGCTCGCAGTTCACCATGCATGACCCCGCATTGGGCCGAGAGTTGACGGTGAGGGTCGTTGGCATCATCGCCGAGAACTCGTCGCATTCGATCCTTTATGCGCCTGATTTGAAGCAGTACCACAACTTTTCGGTGGTTATCCCGGTGAACAGAGCTTTCATTGAGCAGGCCGACGCTCCCTTTAAGCTCAACGGGCTCATGGATCTCATTTTAGTTAATACCGATCGTACGGGCGTGTCCGAGCTGGGCGCATATGTCAACAGAACGATTGGGGTCAAGTTCAACTACTATAGTCGACAGGACAACATTGAGTTTTACAACCAGTACCTTGTCTCCTCGACGAGTTCCCTGCTTGTTGTCTCTGGCGCGCTCCTTGTCCTGACCATTGTCCTATCCGTTTGGGGCTCTCTGGCAAGCGTGCGTGTGATGGTGCGCGACTTCACGATCAACGTGCTGGTGGGGCTAAGCTACTCCAAGGTCCGGCGGCTCCTCTTCTCATACTACGCGGGCCTTTCGCTCCTTGCCCTGCTTGCCGTTCTTACCATGGCCGCCTATTCGAGGTACGATGCCTGGCAAGGTAAGAGTGCATTTCTTATGACCTATGGCTGCGCGGGGTTGATCGGGATGGACTGGCTGGCCTTGCTTGTCGCACTACTGCTCGATCTCTTTCTGGTCACGGTGGTTGTGCAGACGATTTCCTGGAGACTGAGACGGGTTCCCATCTCGGTGGGGGTTTTGCAGTGATGGATAACGTCATCGACCTCAAGCTAGAGCACAAGACATACAGGAGGGGCTCGTCATCCGTAACCCTTCTTGAGAACTTCTCGCTCACGGTCGCTGAGGGCGAAAAGCTTGCGATAGTCGGGGAGTCTGGCGTTGGCAAGAGCTCGCTATTGAACATCCTTGGCCTGATTGACAGACACTACGCAGGCTCCTACACCCTGCTCGGCAGATCCGCCCGAGAGCTGTCAGATCGCGAGTCGGCTGCGTGGAGGAACCAAAGGATCGGATTCGTCCTACAGGAGTCGGCGCTCATCAACTCCTTGAGCATTGCGGACAATATCAAGTTGCCCCTGCTCTACGCGCGGCCGCCCGGCAGCGGCTGGTCAGGTAGGTTTGAGGAGGTGGTGGATACTCTCGACATCGGTCCCATTCTGCGCAAGAAACCGCTCGAATGCTCCGGCGGGGAAAGGGCGAGGGCCGTCTTTGCGCGGGCTGTCATCATGAGCCCCCAAGTAATTCTTGCTGACGAGCCTACCGCCTCCCTTGACGCAAAAAACAGATCAAGGATTATCGGCCTTCTGCTTGGCCTGAATCGAGACCTTGGGTCTACGGTCGTCACCGTTACGCATGATGCCGACGTGGCCAGCCAGCACGATAGGGTCATCGCACTTCAGAGGAAGGCATAGGGCACGAATCTCTGCGTTATGGTATTTTCGGAGCCACTCGGGTTAGGCCTGCTTGTTCCGGGAATTAGCTTGGGTAAAAGGACGGACGGGTGATGTGTCCGGCATGCGAGAATAAGGCCCGCGTCAAAGCGCGTGAGAAAAGGATCCGAGGATGGGATGGTGGAACCCGAAGGCAAAGATCCCCATCGAAAGCGAGGAGTTCGGCAAGATTGTCCGGGACCTCGTCTTCGAGTGTCCCAGCTCGAACCGCCATGAGGTGTCGGACGGGAAGCGCCCAGACGGCAAGAAGAGCAGGAGTAGGTTCTACCAGCCGGTGAGCGCCCGCAACGCATCGTTCCGCGCGAGGGGGATCAGTGGTGACCTGCTCCTGACGATTCTTGGGGAGATCAAACGTCCCCTCAAGTGGCAGGACAGGTACATCAGGGTTGAGAACGGCCAGACCGTCGAAGAGGTGGCCGCATCGGCGGTAAAGCGCCTAGGGTCTGATGCCATGAAGAGGGACCTCCTGGTCTTCGCTCCGCGATCCGACATGCCCGATACCGAGGTGATCTTCTATTACACACAGCTTCCCTCATCATTAGGTATGAGGTTCCCTCCCAGGACGCTCAACCGTACCGCGAGGGAGAGCGCCTGCGCAGGTAGAGACTCTGTAGAGGCCTCCGGGCAACATGCCCGGAGGCCACCTTTCGTGGTAGGATTAGGTATGTTATAGGTATGTAGGAGAGGGGGCGGGAATGGGCGCGTACTCGGTCCCGGAGCACATCAGGGCGATGAAGCCCAGGGGCACGATGGTCAAGGCCATCAGCGGCCACTACTACGTCTACGAGTATCGCTCGGTGACCGAGGGCGGGAGGAGGAGGACGAGGATGGGCCGCTGCGTGGGCAAGATAGAGGAGGGCCGCGGGTACGTGCCCAACTCCGGCCGCGCGTCCGGCTCGGAGATCACCACCCTGGAGTTCGGCGACTGGGCGGTGGCGCTGTCGGCCTCGGCACCGGTGCGCGGGCTGCTCGGGGAGCACTTCCACGCCGACGACGCGGATCAGATATGGGCGCTGGCCTGCATGTTCTGCGTGCGTGGCGTCACGCCGGCGAGGGACGCCAGGAGGGTCTGGGAGCAGTCGGCGCTCTCGCTGGCCCTGCCCTCCGTCGCCCTGGGGGAGCGGGCCGTGGGCGAGCTGCTCGACGCGCTCGGTCGCAGGCAGGGGCCGGTGCTCGCGTTCGAGCGGGCGCTCGCGGAGGCGAGCTCGCGCCTGGTCGCCGTCGACGGCCACGTGGTCGGCTCGGGGTCGCTCCCCGACGACCTGGCCGGCAAGGGGTATCGGTTCGGCGCCACCCACTGCGACCAGACGAGCCTGCTCATGGCCTACGACGCCCTCGGTGGCTCGCCGCTCGCCTGCCGCATCGTCGAGGGCGGGCTGCTCGACAAGGCGTCGCTCGCCGACCTGGTCGCCGACGTGCCGCTCGACGGCGTGCTGTGGCTCGTCGACTCCGGCTTCCACAGCGCGGCCAACGTCGAGCTGCTGTCGAGCGGGAACAACGACTACATCATGCCGCTGCACAAGGGGCTCAGGGCATGCAAGGACGCCGTGGCCGAGATGGACCTGCGCGAGCGGTTCAGCTGGGCGCGCGGGCGCAAGGCGACGGTGGTCGAGTGGAAGGAGCACGACGCGGGCGGCGGGCGGCGCGTCCTCGTGCTGCGCGACTGCAACCAGGCAGCGGTCGAGAGGGCAAACTACCTGCGCTATCTCGCACAGGGCCGCAAGGGCTACACCGAGGACGGCTTCGCCTCCGCCGAGCCCTTCTTCGGTGTGTGCGTGCTGCAGACGAGCCTGGCGGACGCGACCGCCGAGCAGGTCTGGGACCACTACAAGAGACGATGGGCGATCGAGACCTACTACGACTGGCTCAAGAACGGCATGGGCCTCCGGGGCCTCTGCCAGCGCGACTACTGCCGCGCGCAGGGTCTCGCCTTCGTGTGCCTCGTCGCGTCGCTCGTGCGCAGGGAGCTCGCCGACCTGGTCGGGGGGCGGCTCCCCGGCCGTACCGTCGACGAGGCGCTGCTCGACGCCCGCCTGGTCAAGGCGCACCTCCGGGCCGGGAGGTGGGGATGCTGCAACTGCAAGGGGTCAGTCAGGAGGCTGTTTGATACCCTAGGTGTGCCGCTCGAGGCGAGGTTCCCCATTCCCGCCCCAGCGCATACCTAATGATGAGGGAAGCTGTGATTACATCAGAAACGCCTTCGCCCACGGCTCCTTCGAGGTGCAAGATGTCGACTGTAGGAGGATGTACCTGCTTGAGAGCGACAAGAAGGGCAAGACGCTGGCGATGATGCGCTTAAGCGAGCAGACGCTGCTGCACTATGCCCAGCTCGCCCACCTGAGCGTTAAAGAGATAAAGAATCTCCGTCAGGGGAAGCACAAGCGCAAGAGGCCGGAGTAGCGATTCGCTTGTCGAGCGCGTTGCCTCGACAAGGAGAGGGACCCTTCCCATCCGTCGGTCGTCTGCTATGGGCTCGCGCCAAGCCGTGGGGGTTCCACGCGCCATTGCAAGGCTGCCTGGGGCATTGCGGGGCTGCTCCGCAGGCTGGTCTTCGGTCGCCTATAGCAGCCGCCTTCCGCTGTGACCCCCAATCTTAGCTCGTCCCACTTCGTCGCTCTCGCCATGTCCCTGCACATCTTCCGTTTGGAGCACTCCATGCTCCCGTCCCCACGTCCTGCGGCTCCATCCCACCACTCTCGTCCGGCGGGTGGGATGGTCATCTCGGGTTACGGCAGTCTGTCCCGGCGTCTCTTGCAGTCCAAGCTTCCGTACAGGTTTGTCCACCCTACTCGCAACAGCTCCACCAGTGTATCGTCTATACCTATCTCTCTGTTAGACCGCAGTCGGCATGACGACGCCCTGCGTCTCCGCTACGATGTTGTCAGCGAGAAGACATGTCGAGGGGAGACGCGGGATGTCTGGCATGATACCGCGAGGGGCGAGGAGGCCGGGCGCACGACGAGAGGAGGAGGCTCGCAGGGCTTCTGCGCGCGCAGGTGCTCGCCGAGCTCGACAAGGCGGGCGAGGGGGCCGGGCGCGTGCCCCAGGTGCGGCGGGACGCACCTCGTGCGCAAGGGGCACGACAGGGACGGGTCGCAGAGGTGGGCCTGCAGGTCCTGCGGCCGCACCCTCTCGCGCAAGACCATGGGCCCGCTCGGGTACTCCAAGCTCAAG
>ERZ773263.1411-NODE-1411-length-14443-cov-10.512997_pt1 | contig 14443 bp, 14 predicted proteins | sample MGYA00511076_ERZ773263 | MGnify/ENA primary metagenome ERZ773263 (study PRJEB29015, sample SAMEA2738155) | human oral metagenome | biome: human oral; feature: human-associated habitat; material: saliva | place: China | collected 2195 ... | reverse complement strand
TCACCCTGCACCTGGGCGGCGTCATCGACACCCACCACGGCGAGGAAATCAGCGGTATCGCGCTGACGAAGACCGACGCGGGCCGCGAGGACCCGCTCCTTGAGGGAACGCCCGACCGCTTCTACTCCTACGTCGGCCACCACGAGGCCGTCCGCGAGCTGGCCCCCGGCATGCAGGTCCTCCTGGCCGGGGATGATACCCCGATCCAGATGGTGCGCGTCGGCGAGGCCGCGTGGGCGACTCAGTTCCACCCCGAGATGGACTTGGACGGCGTGAACATCCGCATCGACCAGTACGCGGGGCGCTACTACCCGGCTGAGAAGGCCGAGGCCATCCGCGCCCAGGTTGCGACCGTGGACACGGACCCCTCGCGCATCATTCTGCGTAACTTCGTGAGCCGCTTCCAGCGCTGATGCGACCGCTCTCCCTCGGCGCTAGCTCGCCGGGGGAGGAGGCGTGTCTCGGTGCTGTCGGCCCTTCACGACCATGATTGCGACGGAGATGCAGATCGTCGCCAGCAGCGCGAGCGTGGCGATGATCCACGGGATCGTGATGGACGAGGTCGTGGTATCCGTGGTGGTCACCGACCCGATGAGGGTGGCGAGGATGGACACCGACGCGCACGCGAGTCCGATGTGCTCATAGGTGCGCGGCGAAGGCCACATGCTGGTTGGTGCCAGCGTTCGCGTCGATCCGGGCATCTGGTTGGCTAGCAGGGCGGCTGAAATAGCGATGATGTAGTCGGTCGTTCCCGCGTCATCCCAGATGAAGGCACTTCCAATCGAGACGATTGCCAGGAGGATCAGGACGACGAGGAAGATGTAGCGCAGCATCATCTCGCCGTGGCTCGGTGCCGACGGAGCCGGAGTAGTCGCGCGATGGTGGGAGTTTGACACGACGATCACTTCCTCGTGAAACGGGTGTAGCGCTCGTCGCTACATTCTCATTGTTGGTGTTGTGAGCGATGTGTCAACCAGAATGAGTGGCTAATGTGTCACATGGTGCTTCTGTCGTGCGCGTCCTGCCGCCGCGCTATGTCCGTGAGCAGGCGATAGCGGGCATTATCGCGCGGCCTTGCTGGCGGCCTCCGCCGTTGCCACGGCCTCGAGAAGCCTGTGCACCGACGCCACGCGGGAAGCGCGCCCATGTCGCACCTGATCAGCGTCGCTGTCTCTGGCCTCGTCGATGGCGAAGGGACCGGTGGCGCGCGCGTAAGCGCCCAGCGCGCACGAGGGTTCCCCCTCGTCGTGCGAGCACAGCGGCAGGCACCAGGACGCTGCGTCGGCGACGTCCGGGAAGACCCCGAGAACGTCGGCGACGCTCACGTGCCCCAGGCCGAAGGATCGCACGCCGGGCGTATCCACGATCCAGCCGCCCGCCTCTAGCTCGAAGGCCTCCGACGACGTGGATGTGTGGCGCCCGCGTCCCGTCACCTCGTTCACGTGGCCCGTCGCTCTCCCCGCGCCTGGCACCAGCAGGTTGATGAGCGTGGACTTTCCGACCCCCGAATGCCCCACCAGCACCGACCAGTGGCCGGCCAGCAGGGTCCGCAGCTCGGCGACGCCCGGGTCGGCCTCCCCGGCCTCGGCGCTTGTGAGCACGACGCGCACGTCGAAGTCCTGGTAGGCGGCGATCAGCTCGTCCGCGCTGGCCAGGTCTGCCTTCGTCAGCACGAGGATGGGGGCCAGGTCCGCCTCGTAGGCGGCGACCAGGCAGCGGTCGATCATACCCGTGCGCGGTGGCGGATCCGCCAGCGCCACGACGATGCACATGGTGTCCGCGTTCGCGATGATTGCCTTCTCGCCGCGCTGATCCGGCGCGTCCTCGAGGGAACGGCGCAGCACCGAGGAGCGTTCCTCGACGGCGACGATGCGCGCGAGCGTGTCGGGGCGCCCGGACAGGTCGCCGGTGAGGCGCACGCGGTCGCCCATGATGACGGAGCCGCGCCCCAGCTCGCGGGCGCGCACGGCGACCACGCGGGTGCCGTCCTCCTCCAGGCTCACCTGGTAGCGGCCGCGGTCGATGCCGATGATGCGGCCCAGCGGCTTGGAAGACCAGTCCGGCCGGTCCTTCGTGCGAGGGCGCGAGCCCTTGCCGGCGCGCACGCGCACGCGCGGGTCGTCGGTTCCGGTGTCGCGCCGGGCCATCACTGTTCCTCCTCGATCGGCGAGGCCGGGGTGGCCTGCACGGCCCTGTGACCATCGGCGTGTGCCTGGCCCTCGGAGCTTCCCCCAGCGTCAATGCTTCCCCGGCCGTCATCGCCCACGAGCGAGGCCCACATGGCCTCGAAGGTCGGCAGCGTCTTGGAGGTGCACGCGATGTCGTCGACCGTGATGCCGGGGGTGACGAGGCCCAGGATCGCGCCGAAGGTCGCCATGCGGTGATCCGCGTAGGAGCAGATCTGCGCGGCGTGGAGCGGGCGCGGCGTGATGATCAGGCCGTCCTCGGTCTCGTCGGCCTGCCCGCCCGCGCGGTTAATCTCGGTGGCCAGGGCCGCCAGGCGGTCCGTCTCGTGTCCGCGCAGGTGCGCGATGCCGCTCAGGTGCGAGGGGCTCGAGGCGTAGGCGCAGATCGCGGCCAGGGTGGGGGTGAGCTCGCCGACCTCGGCCATGGTTGCCTTGATGCCCGGGTAGTTTCCGGCGCCCGGACCGCTCAGGGTCAGGCCCTGCTCATCCAGCGTGACGGTCGCGCCCATGTGGCCCAGCAGCGCCCGCCAGGCATCTCCCGCCTGCGTCGTCGCCCCCGGCCACGCCGGAATCCGCACGCGCCCGCCCGTCACCATCGCGGCCGCCAGGAAGGGGCCGGCGTTGGACAGGTCCGGCTCGACGGTGATGTCGCCGCCGCGGGGACGTGACGGGAAGACGTGCCAGGTCGAGAGGTCCGCGCGGCCCTCGTCCACGACCTCCAGGTCGATGCCAGCGCCCGCCAGGGACGCGAGCGTCATCTCCACATGCGGCATCGACGGGACGGTGCCCGGAGCCGACACGAAGAGGGGATCGCCCACGAGGGGAGAGACGAGCAGCAGCGCGGAGAGGAACTGCGAGGAGGACGAGGAGTCCACCCACGCCTGCGCGCCCAGCGGTGTGCGGATCGGGCCTCGGATCGTGAAAGGCAGGTGCCCGCGCTCACCGTGATAGGTGACGGTCGCACCCATGCGCACCAGCGCGTCCAGGAGCGGGCCGAGGGGGCGCGCGTAGGCCTGCTCGTCCCCATCGAAGAGCGTCTCCTCGGGGGACAGTGCCGCCAGGGGAGGCAGGAAACGCATGACGGTGCCGGCCAGGCCGCACTCGATGCGACCGCCGCGCGGCGGAAGCTCCATCGGGGTGACGCGCAGCGTGCCCGCGCCCTCGTCCTCGACGCGCGCGCCCATCACCTCAAGGGCAGCGGCGAAGAGTCGCGTGTCGCGCGCATCCAGGGCGCCGCGAATGACGGAGGGAGAATCGGCGACGGCCGCCAGATACAGGGTGCGCGCCGTGATCGACTTCGAACCCGGCACCTCGACCGTGGCATCCACGGGAGAGGCGGCCAGGGGAGCGGGCCAGGGCGCGCTCACGAAGCGGTGCCGCTCAGACGCTCCACGACGGCGGCCTCGGCCGCAGCGATCGCGCGGCGCTGGTCGCGGCGCATCGCGTGGGCGACGAGGGCCGAGGGCTGACCGACGCGATCCGTCGACGCCAGGAGGACGCCTGCGGCCAGGCCCGCCTTATTCAGCGTGCGGTAGCGACGACGCTTGATCTGTTCCTTGGACAGGCCGCGCGTCGTGCCCGGCAGGGGAGCGTTGACGAGGGCCATCGGTGCGCCGATCGCAGCCAGGGTCAGGGCGGCCACGCGGGGCTTGCGGCCGAGCGCGAAGCGCAGACCCGCGACGACCGTGACCGCACCCGTCACACGGGTCGCGACAGCCAGCTGCTGATCCGTCAGTGGCTCCAGGCCGACCGCGCCGGTCGCCTTGTCGATGAGAGGACGAACGCCCGCGGCGCGCTCCACGTGGAAACGCGGATGCATCAGGGCATCAACCCCGTCAGCGATGAACGGGGCAGCGAGCAGGGGACGGGCAACAACGCGCAGCAGATTCATACCCCTATTGTTCGACACCTTTGCCCCTGGGGGAAGCCGAACGGCACGACCACTCCCAAACAACGGGGTGAAAGTGGTGCAACGCACAATTGTTGGGGGTTGTGGAATAAAGAGGGGCGTGAGGCGTTGCCCTCAGTATGATCGCCCATCGCCCACTCCCATTCGCGCCGCACGCCCGCGCGACTACGCTGGGAAGCGATGGATACGACAACCCCCTCACCGACGCCGCAGGCACCCGAGCCCGCCCCGGCCTCGTCCGCCCCGGATGGCGCCGCACTCGAGGCGCGCTTCATGGACGAAGCGATGCCCCTCATGAACCAACTCTTCGGCGCGGCACTAGGCATGACCCGCAATCGCGCCGACGCGGAGGACCTGGTTCAGGAGACCTACCTCAAGGCCTACCAGAAGTTCCACCAGTACCAGCCCGGCACCAACATCAAGGCCTGGCTCTACCGGATCCTCACCAACACCTACATCACCAGCTACCGCAAGGCGCAGCGATCCCCCAAGCGTGCGTCCACCGACACCATCGAGGATTGGCAGCTGGCCGACGCCGCCTCCCACGCGGAGGTTGGCCTGAAATCCGCCGAAGTCGAAGCCCTCGAGTCGCTGCCCTCCACGCAGCTGCGCGAGGCCCTCGATTCGCTCTCGGAGGAACATCGGATGGTTGTCCTCATGGCTGACGTTGAGGGAATGAGCTACAAGGAAATCGCCGAAGAACTAGGAGTTCCTATGGGGACCGTCATGAGCCGACTGAACCGGGCGCGCAAGAACCTGCGCTCCGCGCTGGCCGACGTCGCCGCGGAGTATGGGATCGGAGGAACCAAGTGAACACGCGCGTCACCTGCCAGGACGTCCTGGACGCCCTGTACGAACTGATCGACTGCGAGGAGTGCGACCGCCGCAGCGGCCTCATCGACGCCGGGTCCGTGCCCGGCCCCGATGCCCGCGCCCGAGCCCTCATGATCCAGCACGTCGCCACCTGCCCGCACTGCGCCGATGCCCTCGACGCCGAACGCCACGTCCGTGCCCTCATGCGCGGCTGCTACGAGTCCGAGCAAGCCTCGGATGCGCTGCGCGCCCGCGTCGTCGCCTCCATCACCAGCGTGTCCGTCACCTGGCGCTGAACGCGGCCTTGCGCTTGGCCGCTCCCCGCGCTCGCGTCGTCGAGGCCGGGGACGCCTCCCGTTTTTCGGTGACCTTCGTCGCCGCGGTGGCGTTGTGCCTTGGTGGTTTGGGTCAATGTGTGCAAAAATGCTTCAGTCTAGACAACAAACCCAAGGAGAATGACATGTCGAAGCGGGGTCGTAAGCGTCGCGATCGTCGTAAGAACGGCGCGAACCACGGCAAGCGTCCTAACGCCTGAGCCGAATACGTTGCGCGCCCGGACCGGATGGTCCGGGCGCGTTTTGTATGCGCGTTGTGTATGCGCCGCTGGTGGCGTGAGCAACCCGTTCATGGGCGGTGTCTATCCACCGGTCGACGTTCTGGATAGGAAACGCAGTGCTGGATAGGAACGGCACATTGGGATAGGAACCACGCATCCGGATAGGAACCACGCGTCCGGATAGGTTATTAAGGTATCCGGATGTTCGTAACCTATCCGGGTGTTCCCCACCAATCCGCGTAGTCGGTTCGTCCGACGTGCTAGAGCCAGGTTCCGGCGGTGAGCAGAAACGGCCTTCAGTCACCGGTACTGTCCGCCCGCTGCTGCTTCCTCCGGTGGCTACGGAGAACATGCGCAGTGAGGAGTGATCCTCTCTGGCAGCGTATCCTGGTTCCTGTTGGCGCGCGGGTGCGTCCCTGTGCGCGCAGACTGATTCATCGAAACGAAAGAGGCCCGATGTCGCTCCAGATGCGTCTCGTTCACGCCCGCAAGGGGCTCATGCCTCCCGCGCTGCACACTGAGGAAGCCGCGCGCAACATGGCGGCCCATGCCCCACAGCAGCACCCCATGCCTGAACGCATGCGAGCGCGTTTCACGGCGACGTGCGAGAAAGGCGTGACCCGCGTGTTCCCGAAGCAGGGGCTGCGCTCGGGTGGCGCTCTCATCTTCTTGCACGGCGGTGCCTACCTCTTCCCGCTGGTTGACGGCCAGTGGGGCATCGTTGAGGGCCTCATCGACCGCACCGGCCTGCCCGTCATCATTCCGGACTATCCGCTTGCCCCCGAGCACACCGCGGCCGAAGCCTTCGACTTCGTCCAGCCCATCATCGACGAGGTCCAGGCTGAGTTCGGCCGCGTCGTCATCTTTGGCGACTCGGCGGGTGGCGGCCTGGCGTTGTCCCTCGCGATGCAGCGTCGCGACGCGGGTAAACATCAGGTGGACGGCCTCGTCCTGTACGCGCCGTGGGTGGACGTTACCATGACGAACCCGGCGATTGAAGACGTGCAGGGGCGCGACAAGATTCTGCGCGCGCCCGGACTGGAGTGGGCGGGCCGCGCGTGGACCGGCGACCTGGACCCCGCAGACTGGCGGGTCAGCCCCCTGTTTGGCGATCCGTCGGGGCTGCCGCCAATGCGTATTTTCCAGGGGGACGCGGACATCCTGGGCCCCGACACGATTGAGTTCGCTCGCAAGGCGGCTCGCGCTGGCATCGACGTGCGCCTGCGTGTGGAGCCGGACGGCTTCCACGTCTACGTGCTCTCAGTCCCCGTTATTCCCGAGGCCGAGGCCGCCCTCGACCACAGCGCGCGCTTCATCTCGGGGATCCTCACCCAGGCGTGAGACCACCCGTTTCACGCGTCGTTTCACGGCCTCGTTGATCGAGGACGACGGTTGCGGGCAGTCTCAGTCGATGCGCGCCTCGACGATAGACCACGTGTGGGGGTAGACCTCCATGGTCATGGAGGCGGACCCGGAGCGCCGAGCGCAGGCCTCGTAGAGAACACCCGTGAGACCGCCGCGCGATGCGATGTCGCCCGCATTGTCTGTTGAGATGACCGTGGCGCGCTTGGTGCCGTCAGCGAGCGTCATCGTGAAGGTGTTGTCCCATCCGTTGTCGGGCGTACGATCGGCGCGCGTCCCCGGGTTTGATCGTGGCATCTGCTCGAAGCTGCACGAGGTGACGGTGACGGTGGTGGTGCCCTCCTTCAGGTCGTGGAAGGCGGGCAGGCCGCGGCTGATTGACTGGAATCCCACGAATAATGCGGTGATGCACAGGACGACGATGCCGAAGGAACGCTGGTTGTACTTCTCAATATCGACGTCGCGCTTGGCCCGCCAAACGCCGAGGTACGCGAACGCGCACGCGATGAGGAGCCCGGCGACGATGACGAGCCCACCGCCGCAGGCCTGCGTTTTCCACACGACGCGCTCGCGACCGAAATCTGTGTGATCTCCGATGAACCAGAAGAGGGCGATGGCAGCAATGACCAGAGCCACGAGAATGACCCCGATGGCGGTGGCGATCTTCTTGAGGATGCCTGCGCCTGTCGAGCCTTGCGGGGGTGAGGACGCCCGACGAGGAGAGGAAGCGGGGTTGCGTGACATGGGGTCCTTCTCGGGTCACAGAGGTTGGGGAAGAGGTCGGGGCACTAGCGCAGGCCTCCTGGGCATGTCGGCCGAGCGATCAGTTGTTGATCCTCGCGCTCGCGACGACCCTCGAGTGCGTGTAGTAGCCGATGGTCATGGTCGCGTTGCCGGAGCGCAGGGCGCAGGCCTCGTAGAGGACGGCTGTCACGTCCCCTTGCCTCGCAATCTCATCCTTGCTGTCCGTCTCAACGGTCTGCGTGTGGGTCGAGCCATCCTCAAACGTCATGATGAACTGGTTCTTATACACGGTCGAGACGCCGCCGCGGGGGCGTGACCGACTCGTCTTGTACTGGTCGAAGCTGCATGACGTGACCGTGACAGTGTGTGGGCCGTCGGCGACGTCAAGCACCGCGGGAACGCCGTTCGACAGCGCGTAAATGGCGAATCCGACGCCAAAGACACCGACCATGCCCAGACCGAGCTGACGTTGTTGTGCCACTTTCTCGTCGCCCCGCGCGCTCGCCATGAGGTAATTGCGCCGCGTAGCGGCATAGAGGGGAATCATGGCGAGGGCGAAGACGAGTGCGACGGCGCACTTGATGAGGGTCCAGACGATCCGTTCCGTGCCGAAGTCGAACATCTCGCCGAAGAAATAGAAGACCATGCCGACGAGGAGTCCGACGAGCAGGAGGAGAAGCCACCACCCCGTGTGTTATTTTCGGCGCTGTGTCCTCGCCGGAAGGATCGGTGGGGGAAGGAACACTCTGAGAGGCCTCGTCGGCGTCGGACGACGCGGCATACGCCTCCCCGTATGGGGACCCCTGTATTCCCAACCCTGGTACGAGAGCGGCGGCAAGGAAGGCTGCGCGTCACCCGCTTGCGGCTGCGGCACCTGCGGCTGGTTGGCGGGTTGACTGCCGTCAGCGGACGGATCGTAGGGGGAGAGATAAGGGTATTGATTGCTCATGGCTGCTACCTGTTGGACGGGTGCGTGACGACGAGCCTAGGGTGTTTCCTTTGGAACGGGTGCGCTTCCAGGAGGATCCAGGTGCGCGGTGAGCGACCAGGCGCCGACTTGCTCGTCAGTCTTCACAGTACCGCTCGCGGCCTCGATGAGGGCGCGCATCTCACCCATGCGACGTGGGCATCTTGGGCCCCGACACGATTGAGTTCGCTCGTAAGGCGGCTCGCGCTGGCGTGGACGTGTGCCTGCGTGTGGAGCTGGACGGCTTCCACGTCTACGTGCTCTCAGTCCCCGTTATTCCCGAGGTTGATGCCGCCCTCGACCACAGTGCGCGCTCCATCTCGGGGATCCTCATCCAGGCGTGAGGCGACCCATTTCATGCCTCGTTAATCGAGGACGAGAAGCAACCGAAGCGCACTCGCGGTCGGAGCGACGGCGAGCCTCGTCAATCCAGCCTTGCTTGATCAATGATCCACGAGTAGTAGTAGACGTCGAGTGTCATCGACGTTGTCCCTGGATTCTTGATGCAAGCGCTGTACAGGACTTCGTCGACGCGTCGGTCATCGAGAAATACGCGGCTATCGATGACTGTCTGACGGGTGGTTCCGTCGGCCAGGGTCATGATGAAGTGATAGTCAGCTACGGACACGGTTCGGTAGCGTCCATGTGCTTCTCGGCGCGAAACAATTTCGCGTGTGCACGATGAGACGGTCACAGTCTGCGGACCGGTGAAGAGATCGAAGACGACACGTGTCCCGTAACCTAGAGCGTTGTAGGCGCTTGGAATCAGAATAAGCACCGGTATCACGAGAGCTGTGGCTCGTTTGTGCAAGCCCATTGCAGTGCCAGCTCTCTCGCGCTTGTCGAACCATTGAAACAAGTAGGAAATGGCGGCGATGCATGCGAACATGAAGAGAAATGCTATGCCGTAGGAGAAAACCAGCCAGCGGAACCGAGAGGGGCCATGAGGGGAAATTGTGTCTGCCAAATGGCCCAAACCATACAAGATGAGAGTGAGGACGATCCAGAACGCTGTCCCATAGCGCTTCTGCTCTTTCGTCAGCGAATTCGTTGGGGATTGGGGTGTGGTAGACGTGTTCTTACGCTTGCTCATGGGGGTGCCTCAACGGTGGTACTGCGGGTAGCGGTGCTCAGTCGCGTTCTTTGCGGTGCCGACGTGGCCTATGCGAGTCTCGTATAGCGAAACCGATTGAATAATAGATGGCACATCCTATGATCCCGCTCAGGATAATAGCCGCGCAGATGGGGATGATGACGGGAACGGCGATGGGTGACATGCGTGCGAATTGGATGATCATCCAGCACACAATTGCGGTGAGGCTCCCGGCTGCTACCGCAATGGCAGTGCGCGAGATATGGGGTTCATCGACGGAGGGCTGATCGGGGGAGAGAGGCGCTTCATTGCTCATAAGAACCGTTTCAACTGGGATGGAGACGGACGAGACTGTTCATTCCGTGTCACTGCCCACCTGCATAGTGAGCGCGGTGTGGATTGAAGGCGGGGAGGTTTTCGGTGATGGTGTCGTGTGGCCTCGTGACGACGAGGTGTGGGCTGGGCGGGTGCACCCACCTCGTCGGTGAGAACGCGCAGCATCCTACTCAATCCGTGCGTTGACGATGATCCAGCTGTGGCGATAGACCTCAAGTGTCAGAGGTGAGGCCCCCTTCTTGTCGGCGCACGCTTCGTAGAGGGTGCTGTAGACGCCGCTCGCGTCGTAGGCGCTGCCCAAGCGAGTCGTGTGCTTCGAGCCGTCGGTGAGGGTGAGATCGAACCTGTAGGACGTCGAGGTGCCTCTCCGTCGCGAGCGCGTTCTGAGCTCACTGTAGCTGCACGACTTGACGGTGACGGTCTCTGTTCCTTCGATCGTGTCCGCAACCGACTGCACGGAACCAATGATCGCCATCGCTCCGACGATGAGGACGGGGATAGAGGTAACAACGAGCGAGACGATCGGCTTACGCATGTTCGTCCTGTCGCCGGCGCGCTTCGCTCGGTTCATACGGTGAGCCGTCACGACGATGATGACCGCACAGATGAGCATACTGATGGTGCCTACGGCGCTCGCGATGCTTTGCCACTGGAGCTTGATGTCGCCCATATCGTAGAAATTGCTCAGCACAAAATAGGCGATGACACCGATGGTCGCAAGGACCTTCAGAGCGTTGAGCGCCGTCGTGTAGTTCGTGTTCATGACCGGACGGCCCATGTTGTTGCGTCCATGCGGAGCGCCGGGACCCTGGCCCGGGAAGGGACGCTGGGGGTACATGCCGCCCGGGTATTGTCCGGGCGGCGGCTGCGTCGGGGCTTGGCCTGGGAAGGGGCGCTGCGGAGGATAACCGTGGGGGTATTGGTTGCTCATGGTGTCTCGCTGGCGTGGTTGGCGTCGATGTGGGTGGGCAATTGAGTTCTCGCGCCGTGGCGGGCGCGCGCGGAGGAATACTCCACGGCAACTATAGCTATCTGCTCTGGCGCGCGGGGCACGTGCGGGCGTGGAGACCGCGCTGCGCGGTGCGCCGACAGGCACAACGACGGATTCAGGCCGCATGGACATCTGTGAGGCTATGGGTGGAACACCATGCGGCCAACGCGCGGGCGGCGCGCTCGCGGTTACCCGTTCACGGCCTCGGCTACTGTCGCGTCGATGATCACCCAGCTGTGGCTGTAGACCTCAACGGTGAGGGATACGGCGCCGGAACGGGCAGCGCAGGTGACGGCAATGACGAGGCGGATGATACAGCAAGCCGCCAGCCACACGAGCGTCCAGTACCCGACAGGCAGGTGCACGCCGAGTTGCACGAAGCCGACGGCCGCCGCGCTCATGACGCCGAGAACGAGGAAAGCGAAGAGCTTATCGCGGGTCGACATCCCCTGCGAGGAACCCGCGAGGAAGGGCGATCGCAGACTCGTGGGGATAGAAGAGCTGGAGGAAGGGGAGGGCGGGGAAGCGTTGATGGGGTCGATCTATGTGGTGGGGGAGCGAGACGAGGCGGGGGCTTGCTCGATCTTTACGCGTACCGAATTGCTTTGACGACGCCGCTGCGGGGGTACAGGTCGACGATGATCGATGTCGATCGGGGGTGCTCGACACAGGCCTGGAAGACGGGGTGATAGGGGCTTGTGTTGTGCTGGAATTCGTCCTTACTGTCCGTCGAAATCTCGAAGCGGCGAGAGCCGCCGCCTTCGAAATGCAGGGTGAACACGGTCGAATAGTAGGTGGTGTTGCGCCGTCCCTTACGGGTCTGTGTCTCGTACTTCTCGCAACGGGAGACGGGGAGTGTACGGTAGCCGGTGCGCACGTCGTCGTACCGCTGCGCGAAGGCCCGGCCGCCCACGGCGGCAAGAGTGGCCGCCGTGAGAGCGGTAATGAAGAGCAGAACGAAGGCACCGATCGTGCGGCGAGTATCAATGGGGCTCTCGAGTTCCCGGCGCATCGCACGCACAATCGCGGGCAGGGCGGCACAGAGGCATACGGCCGTGACGACGGCAGTCGCGGAGGCGACGAGGGTGCAGTACAGCTGACGGTCCCCGATGTTGCCGGCCGCTAGCCAGGTGACGATCATGACGGTCATGGACGGGATGGTCACGGCAAACCAGGCGCGTGCGCGCCGAGTTTGACGAGGATCGGCGGGGGTCATGTCGGGGGACCATTTCGATTGACGTGGATACACGTGTCTCTCCCGCCGACGCTCAGACGTCCGTTGGCGTCGCGCCCGTCCACTCGTACCAGCCCTGGTGCTGGACGATCCAGGCCATCAGGGCGTAACCGGCCTGGCCGGGCAGGGTCTGGCCGTCGGCACCGCGCGCCATGGAGGCGGCCATGTCCTCGAACCACTGGTCGTGGGCGACCAGCGGCGTGTAGCAGTCGACGAAGGGGATGCCGCGGCGCGCGCACACCTCGGAGCAGGAGGAAGCCAGGGCTTTGAGAGCCCCGGAATCGACCCCGGCCAGGGGAGGAGGACCCACGACGAAGCTGGGGATACCCAGAGAGGTCGCGCGGTCCGTGATGTTGGCGAGGTTCAGGCGCGAGCGCGCGGTGGAAATACCGGCGGGAACGTCGCCGGGGCCAATCCCGATGACGAGGCCGTGGGGCTCTCCGTCGGCCAGGCGCGGCAGGACCTCGGCCTCCCAACGCGCGGCCATCTGCTTGGTCGTTTCAGAGGGGACCGCCAGCGTGAGGAAAGTGGCGGGCAAGTCGAAGGTCGAGTGGGCGTTGACGCGGCCAACCCAGCCCAGGCCTCGGGGGTCTCCGACGCCCGCGACGAGCTCGTCGCCGATAAAGCAGATGCGCATTGGGGGTCCTTTCCAGGTGTGCCTGCGCGCGCCCGGAACACCGGGCACGCGCAGGGAGGTCGCTAGCCTTCGAAGGCCTGCGCAATAAGGGTAGCTGCTTGCTCCTTGTGAAGCGAGGCACGTCCAGCTGCGGTCGTCGCCGACTCGGGGCGCGAGACCATGCGGACCGGGCGTCCCAGCGACGGGAACAGGTTGAGCGCCAGGAATGGCAGCGCGCCCTGGTTACGCGGCTCGTCCTGCGCCCACGTCACCGACGCGTTCGGGTACTGGGCGAGCGCGGCCGCCACCTCGGCTTCGGGCAGCGGGTAGAACTGCTCCAGGCGGATGATCGCCGTCGAGGTGTCGCCGCGACGCTCACGTTCCTTGGCGAGGTCGTAGTATAGGCGTCCCGAGCACAGCAGGACGCGGGTCACGGCTGCGGGGTCCGTGATCGACGCGTCGCCGATGACGGGCTGGAAGCTGCCCGAGGTGAACTCGTCGATGTGCGAGGACGCTGCCGACAGGCGCAGCAGCTGCTTGGGAGTGAACGCGATGAGCGGCTTGCGCGGGCGCTTGTAGGCCTGCGTACGCAGCGTGTGGAAGTAGTTCGCCGGGGTGGAGGGCTGGACGATCCACATGTTGTCCTGCGCGGCCAGCTGCAGGTAACGCTCGATGCGGGCGCTCGAGTGGTCGGGTCCCTGGCCCTCGTAGCCGTGGGGCAGGAGCATGACCAGCGAGGAACGCTGTCCCCACTTCTGCTCCGCCGAGCACACGAACTCGTCAATGACGGTCTGCGCGCCGTTGGCGAAGTCGCCGAACTGAGCCTCCCAGATCGTCAGTGTCTCGGGGCTTTCCAGCGAGTAGCCGTAGTCGAAGGCCAGCACGCCGTACTCACTGAGCGGGGAGTTCCACACGTCGAAGCGCGCCTGATGCTCGGTGAGGAAGCGCAGCGGCGTGAACTCACGGCCGTCGTCGGCGTCGTGCAGGACCGCGTGGCGCTGGACGAAGGTGGCGCGCGCGACGTCCTCGCCGGATAGGCGAACGCCGGTGCCCTCCATGAGGAGCGTGCCGAAGGCCAGGAGCTCCGCAAATCCCCAGTCGACGGGCTTGTTGCCCAGCGCCATCTCCAGGCGGCGCTCGCACAGCTGACGCAGCTTGGGGTGGGGCTCGAAGCCCTCGGGGAAGCGCACGTGGGCGCGGCCGATGCGGCGCAGCTGCTTGGCAGGCACGGCGGAGGTCCACCCGATCATCATGCCGGTGCCGGGCAGCTGTGACTCGGGCATGGTCCATTCCTCGTCGCGGGACTCCCCGGCCTCGCCCACGCCGGCGGTCAGCGCCGGGTCGTGCGTGCGGCTGCCGGGGTTGATCTCGGACACCGATGAGGCGCCGCCCGCGCGGGTCTCCTCCAGGATGCGCCCCAGTTCCGCCTCATATTGGGCGATGGAGAGCCGGGCCTCGTCCTCGGTGAGCTGGCCGCGACCCACGAGGCCGCGGATGTACACCGCGCGCGTGGAAGGGATGCGGTCGATGAGGGAGTACATGACCGGCTGGGTCATCGACGGGTCGTCGCCCTCGTTGTGGCCGCGGCGGCGGTAGCACACCATGTCGATGATGACGTCCTTGTGGAAGGCGTTGC
>ERZ773263.1408-NODE-1408-length-14462-cov-4.525300_pt1 | contig 14462 bp, 21 predicted proteins | sample MGYA00511076_ERZ773263 | MGnify/ENA primary metagenome ERZ773263 (study PRJEB29015, sample SAMEA2738155) | human oral metagenome | biome: human oral; feature: human-associated habitat; material: saliva | place: China | collected 2195 ... | reverse complement strand
GATACGAACGTAAGAGATGCGCTAACTTCGAGATTGCTCGGGTTGTATCTTAAGATAATAAGTTAAGCTTCTCTAGCTCAAAAAGCAATGCTACGTGAAATTTCTTTTTTGAACAATAAATAAGAAATTGTAGGTAACTTCGAGAGGACAAGTTTAGGTGAAGTCTCATCTTGTCAAATAGTAGACGAGGTTTTGGGACCAGTTTATTTGACATGGGTCCAAAAGTCTTCTCATCATCTATCTTTTCGTTCGAATGTTTTGGGACCAGTTTATTTGACATGGGTCCAAAAGTAAGGACTTGGATAAGGTCATGGAAAAGAAGTTTTGGGACCAGTTTATTTGACATGGGTCCAAAAGTTTGTAAGAAACACATCCAAACATTAAGTAGTTTTGGGACTAGTTTATTTGACATGGGTCCTTAGATAAAGTCTCATCTTGTAAATAGTATACGAGGTTTTGGAACCAGTATGTATGACACCAGTATGTTTGACAAGGGTCCAAAAGTTGGAAAACAGTATCTATTTCACATTTCTGGTTTTGAGACCAATATGTTTGACAAGGGTCCAAAAGCCTGCGCAATATAAACAATTGTCAAAGAAAAGACATTAAAACTCGGCGTACAATTTGGATACGAACGTAAGAGATGCGCTAACTTCGAGATTGCTCGGGTTGTATCTTAAGAGAATAATCTAATCTTCTCTAGCTCGGAAAGCAATGCTACATTATATTTCTTTTTCTGTGATAATAGATAAGAAATAGTAGGTAACTTTGAGAGGACAAGTTTAGATGAAGTCTCGTCATGTTAAATAGGTTTCAAGTCGAGGTTTTAGAACCAATCTACATGATTCTGAAAGTCGCTTATCAATTAATGAGAAGCTGGGACTAGTCGATTTAACATTGGTCCAAAAGTCAGGGTCAAGGTCGGGAAACATTTAGCACGATTCGAAAAGCTGTCGGCAGTTTGGAAATAAAAACAGTCACGGTAATTAACATATAAATATAAGGTCTCGTAGTGTAGCGGTTATCACGTCGCCCTGTCACGGCGAAGGTCGCGGGTTCGATTCCCGTCGAGACCGTTTTTTTTGTTGTCAAAGCAAAGACATTAAAACTCGGCGTACAATTTGGATACGAACGTAAGAGATGTGCTAACCTCGAGATTGCTCGGGTTGTATCTTAAGGGAATAATCTATCTTTTCTAGCTCAAAAAGCAATGCTACATAATGTTTCTTTTTCTGTATAATAGATAAGAAATAGTAGGTAACTTCGAGAGGACAAGTTTGGATGAAGTCTCATCTTGTTAAATCAATAGACGAGGTTTTGGGACCAGTCGATTTGACATGGGTCCAAAAGCAGCTCCGTTTTTGTGTTTCTTGTTTTGGGACCAGTCGATTTGACATGGGTCCAAAAGCACTATCCTAAAAAATCGATTCGGTTTTAGGGACAGTCGATTTAACAGGGGTCCAAAAGGCCAATTTTTCGACTTCAACACGTATACAGGTTTTAGGGACAGTCGAGTTAACAGGGGTCCAAAAGTACTAGGTTCTTATGATACAGACCAAAACTAATTCATAATTTATAATAACAAGAACAAAAGAGGTACATATGTTCGTATATACAGTAAAATTAAATACAAATTTAAGTCATCATCATGCATTGGAAAAACGTTTCCGAATGGCTGATGATATTTATCAAAAAACATTAAGAGAAATTTTAAAACGCTCTAGAAGGCATAAACAAGACCCACGTTATAAACATGCATATAAATTAGAAAAAGGGGCTGAGCGTAACGCTATCCTCAAAGAACTAGATGCAGATTATGGTTTGCAAGGTAAATTCACATTCAGTAAATGGGCGAACAATTATCGAAACGCCCGTAATTATGCTCCTTATATCCCTAGTGACGTTGCCGGAAAATTAGGCATTCGTGCCTGGGAGGCATATTCACGAGTTAAATTTGCAAAAGGCGCCAAGAAAATTCGTTTAAATGAATTACTCAGTTCATTTGAAGGAAAAGGTGATAGTGGTCTCATCATCCGAAATGGAATCTTTAAAATGGGTACGAAACAAGCTAAATTTGAGTGCCCAGTAAAGTATAAAGAAGACGATTTTGAGATTGACGCAATGCGCAATCAATTTAAATACAATCGTTTGGTTAGAAAATTCCAATATGGTCAATGGCACTATTATGTGCAAATGACTTTTGATGGTGAACCACCTATTAAATCTGTTGGTGGAGACGGCACGGTAGGTATTGATATTGGAACATCCACTATTGCGACTAGTTCCGTAAATGAAACACAGTTGACAGAATTAGCACAAGGTCTCAATAACAAATCAGAAAATGACCTCATTGTGCGTCTACAGAGAAAGCTAGACCGACAACGACGAGCTAACAACCCTGATAACTACAATGAAGATGGTACTATCAAACGAGGCTTCAAAGTCTGGAATGATTCTAAAGAATATCTGAAAACAAAAGAAGAATTGGCAGAACTGCAACGAAAACGTGCGATGCGTCGTCGAAATCAACATCAGACGCTTGCCAATAAAATCGTTACTTCTGGTGACCGATTTATTGTGGAGCAAATGTCATTCAAAGGATTACAGGCAAAAGCAAAAGAAGCTACGAAATCCGAAACAACAGGTCGTTACCGTAGTCGCAAACGTTATGGTAAAACGATTGGGCACAGAGCTCCAGCTATGCTTGTTGAAATGATTCGTTTAAAAGCAGAATTGCAAGGTAAAACCTTCATTAAAGCACAGACATCAAAAGTTAAAGCTTCACAGCTTGACCACATCACAGGTCAATATACAAAAGTTGGCCTTGGCGTTCGTGTTAAAACAGTCGGAGATGACATTGTTCAACGCGATTTGTATTCCGCGTTTCTATTACAACACGTAGAAGATGACGGATATACCGTCAATCTTGACGCTTGTGACGCTGATTTCACACAATTTTTAGAACACCAAGAAGAAACAATGGCGCAATTAGAAACAACCCTCAAATCAACAGGGAAAGAACATTTCGCAGCCTAAACGTCTTCGCCCTTGCATACGCAAGGGCTACATCTTGGGGCAAAGCCCCACACCCCACTTTATTTACGATAAAAATGGCTAATAGCCACTGACCACTATGTCACAAAACTGGAAAAAAATATAAAAACTTAAGAAAGGGCATAAAGCAACACATTGTTTTATGCATGGTAAATGCAAAATGGCATTTGAAAATATTACACGTATCAACATCATCGGCGCTCCTGAACTTCCAATCCCAGCAGGTATGACAGTTGAAAGCGTAATGGACGCAATGGGATACAACCTTGGTGATTACTCACAAAGCGTAGAAGGTACAACATTGGTTCTTTCTGCTGCGGCTGGTTCTAAAGGGGCACTTGATATCCGTGTTGTAGAAGGAAAAGTTCTTCCTCGTGGTGGTAAAACATTCCCAACTGACCGTGATATCGATGCAATTGCAACATTGTTCCCTAAAGATGACCTCTTCAAAACACTAGAAGACCCTAAGAAATTGCAACATTACTTCGAAGCATTGGAAGCAAATGCAGAAGCATTGGTAGAAGCTGCCGTTGCTAAGAAAGACGCTGAAAAAGCTCAAGCCGCAACAACAGCCGTTGATGAAGCAAAAGCTGCTGTGACCGCAATTGAAGTATATGCAGCTAAGTTGAACAATCCAGCTCAAACGCCAATTGTATCAGAATTGAAAGCTACTGCACAAAAATTGACAGGTTTGCTTGCCATTGCAGAACAATATGAAGTTGAAGCTGTTCGTGCAGCAGAAAAAGAAGAAGACCGTGCTCGTATTCTTGAAGCTGTTCGCGCAGAAGCACGAGGCTAATAGCTGCTCAAACTCAATCAATCACGAGCCCGTAAGGGCTCTTTTTAGCGCTGGTGGTGGAATAGGCAGACACACAGGACTTAAAATCCTGCGCCGCTAATGGCGTCCCGGTTCAAGTCCGGGTCGGCGCATTAAAGTAGAAAGAAGGTATAGAACAAAATGAATAAATTCACAGGTACAACTTCAACATTTAAATCTGCAACACACACAGATAAAATGGATAAATCATTTGATTTCAGCTCATTCCTTGCAAAAGAACGCAAAATGAGTGCTCAACCAGAGGTATCCGAAACAAATACCATCAAGGATGAGTCATTCAAAAAAGGTTTATTGAAAACTATCATTATGGCTGGAAATGGTGTATTTGAAGTAGTAGACTCTAAATACGGTTTCTCCGTTAAAAACCAAGGTGGAAATTATCCTGGACTAGGTTCCGCTTATGACTCTCTTGCCAACGGATGTTTTGTAACTGAAAATCCGGCACCAAAATTGCCTCGAAAAGCAGTAGAAACAGTTATCGAGTGGTACAAACGTATTACTGCAAAGAACGGGGAAGAAGCTCAAGTTAACTTCTACTGGAATCAGTATAAGAAAGACGTAATTGAAGATGATGAAGGTAATGAAGTTGTCCTAAAAGACATCCCAGGTGTTCATTTCTGGACGGATGAGTTATTCTCATATACTCCAAAACAATACAATAGCGGTTCGCTAACAGAAGTAGCCACTGAAGATGAATGGTATGATATCTTCAACCGTAAATTTGGTATGTACGTTGAAACACATAGTCACAATTCAATGGACGCCTTTGCATCAGGCACTGATGAAGAAAATTCAGCAAATGACGGATTCCAATTGGTCTTTGGTAAGCTCAACACACAAACACCAGTCATGTATTCATGGATGACAATGAATCGTGTGATGCGTCTTGGTATGACTGAAGAAGAACTTGGTAAAATCATGGAAGTAAATCCAAGCAGTCGATATGATTTGAGTCTTGAAAAGGTTATTTATGACACAAATGACCTTGATTTCGACGAATCACTTTATGAAGAATGGGACAAACAAGTAATTCAACGACCTGTTCGTTCATACACAGGATATACTGGTTATACAGGATACACTGGCTATACTGGCTATACTGATTACTCAGGATACACTCGTTATACCGGTTCGGCAACAGGTACAACGGGACGTTCAGAGTATGTAGCATATACAAGTTCGGAAGAACGACAAGTCATTGAAGAAAACTTTGATGCAGCGTTTGATAATTCAATCATCCACCAAGTATTGCGTGCAGATGACCCACAAATTGAATACTCAAAAGTAGTTGAAATGATGCGTAGCGCCTTTGTTGCTGGTTATAACGCTAAAAAGTCAGGCCCATACACATTGAATGGCTACACTCTCAAAAAACTTCAAGATGCCGTTGATGAAGAAGCATCAGGTATTCTTGAAGAATTTTATGAAATTGGCGAATAAGCCAAGGGAAAGATGTTTAATATTGGAAACGCCGCGGGTTCAATTCCCGCCTTTCTCTTAGCCTCTTCGGAGGCGACGGACAAAGTCCAATCCATTTTGTTCTACCCAAAAAGTAGAAAACCTCTCTTTGGTTCTTTATTTTTTTTCACGCGAGGGAAAACGCGCAAACACCTCGAAAAGATTTATACCTCGTCTTTTCGATTATAACCCCACAGGAACACCTGTGGGATTTTTTTTACTATTTTTTTAATCAAAAGAACCGCGTTGCATACGCAACGCTAAAACAAGGAGCAACGCCCCAAACCCCTCATATAATTTGTATTAGAAAGAAAAGAGAAATGATAGAAGTAGGAACAGAAGTATATATTAAACCAATACCCGAAGAAAATCGTCAAAAAAGACCCGATGGATGGCAACTAGAAAACTACTTAGAACGAGAGTACGGACAAGTAGAAGAAAGCTTACCAAATCAATATTACCGTGTTAGCGGTATATGTTATGCTCATGGCGTTTTTCATGAAAATGAATTAATAGACATAACAACACATACAAATAAGTATAAAGTAGGTGATGAGGTTGTAATTCATGATGTAGACGATAAAGAACTATATCCACCCATATGGGTAGATGACATGGCAAAACATGTAGGCGAAACCGCCACCATCACTTCTATTTGTGAAAATCCGGACCATTATCGATTGTCCGGAAACTCATACGTTTGGCACGCAAGCAACTTAAAACCAATTGTAGAATATGAGGCATTTTAAATGAAATATAAAGTAGGCGATAAGGTTCGCATTAAAGTATTAGACGAAGTAAAACGTAAACATCCACAACTTGGATATAATGATGCCATGATACAATACGAAGGGCAAATTCATCAAATTATTGACGTAGATGACTATCGTGAACAATACAAAATAAAATTTCCTAACGAAATACGCGGTCGCAGTCATTGGTTCTATAAAGAAGAGTGGTTGGAAGACCCCATAGAATTTGAGGCATTTTAATATGAAATTTAAAGTAGGCGACACGGTTCGCATTAAAGTATTAAATGAAAGAGAACGACACCACGAAGATTTGAGTTATGTATACGAAATGCTTAAATACCAAGGTCAAATACATCAAATAACTCAAGTAGATACTCGAAAAAAAGAATATGGAATTACATTCCCGCAAAAAGGAAATGAACGCAATTATTGGTATTACAAAGAAGAATGGTTAGAAGAACCAATAGAATATGAGGCATTTTAGTCAACTACCACTCACTGAAGTAAGAGGCTTGCAAACTCTCATCTAGTACTAACGTTTTAAAGAAAGGAACGTATATTATGAAATTTAAAGTAGGCGATAACGTACGCATTAAAAATATGACACGTAAAGAGCGAAAGCACCCAATTATGCACTATGCGTTAGACATGCATAAACATGAAGGAAAAATAGCAAGAATATATGCCATCGATAATAATGGCGATATGTGGTATTATCGCATTAGATTTGGACAAGAAAGCTGGTGCTATGTAGAAGAGTGGGTTGAATCACCTGTTGCGTTCACGGCATTCTAGAAAGGAAAATAATGTTAAAAACAGGAACGAAAGTATACATTAATCCGATACCGTATGCGAATTATGATAAACGACCAGTAGGATATGAATTCGACTGTGATGACGAAATGGAATTCATGAATAAATATGGTCATATTACTAGTGAATATGATGATGAATACTATTTTGTAAAATTAGAAAGAGAAAAACAATATCTCTATCATAAATCAGAACTCATCGATATGGAAATATATAAGCCAATATATAAAAATGGTGACAAAGTCATTATTCAAAACATCACGGAAAATGAAAAAGATATATATCCACCTGAATGGGTACCTGAAATGGATGACTATATCGGAGAAACCGTTACAATTACAGAAATTATAAATCGACCAAATTTTTATCTGGTTGCAGAAAATGAATATGTATGGCACAGTTCGAACTTAACACCATTAACCAATTATGATGCATTCTAGAAAGGAAGATAATGAGATTAGACGAGGCATTAGATATACGATATGTTCAACGACAAAAATATTTAGAAGACCCAAATTATGAACGATTATCCGATATTTTAGAGGACGACAGTAGTTATCGCGGACGACGAGATAATTATCTTTTCGTCAATTTATTAAATGGAAATGAAGATGACCATAACGGAGCATCATATCATACAATGGAGGAGACATTCCTCGAAAAACATGACCGAAAACGTATTAATTGGTACGGTATTTATCAATATTATCAAGCACGTCTCAAGTCACTACAAAATGGCGAATGGGATGAACCCGAAGAACCTGATATAGAGAATGTTATTGACATTTTAGAAAACTATAAAGATAAATATTGGGCAGTATATGATGCGTTCTAGAAAGGAAAACTAATGCAAAAATTTAAAAACGGTGATATGGTATACATACGACCAATGAGTACATCAGAAAAAGATGCATATGGACCTGGATGGAATCCTAAAATGGATAAATATGAAGGGCAAACATTAGAAATAGATTATTATATTGGGCGTTCAAGATATCGCCTCAAAGATTGTGAATGGACATGGTCTGCGAGTAATTTAGAATTGCGAAATATATATGATGCCTTCTAGAAAGGAAAAATGGATATCAATAAGAATATGATAGCTGTTAGATAACAGTTAAGACTGCAATACTTGGAAACTCCCGGTACTAAAATTATGCATGACAAATAGCGCATTTGAATTGAATCTTTCTTCTTTTATGATATAATAAAAAAAGAAAAGAGGAAATATCATGAATAAAAGTAAAGCAGATATATACATTCCATTAAATGACACGGATATAATAAATTTAGAAGTAACAGAAGCATATGTTCCCAGTACCTGTGAAACTTGCGATTATGGGCAAAACTATATACAAGATATACGATTTGAGCAGCAGATGACCGTAGTTTTGCGCTTGAGTTTCAAAATCCAAATAATTATCCCATCAGTGTTTCAGAGTTTACACAATTATTATTAAACAATTTAGAACGATATAGAGATATGGACTATACCGAGTTCAAAGACGAAATGAAAGACTTAGAAGACCGTAAGTTTTCAGATATCAAACAAAAACTAAACCCACACCAAATAGTACAGTTTCGGCGACAAAACAACCAAGTATAATAAGGGACACATATAAATATGTACAAAACGAACTTAATTTAGCGGACTATAATTTGCAAAAATCATTAAGTGAATTGGAACACACTAACACATTAGAACAATAATCCTGTGATGGATTATTGTTTTATTTTACGAAAGGAAAATATATGGAATTTAGAGCCGGAGACCGAGTATATATACCTGAACTATCTGAATGGGACCAAGAAAACTATGAATATGGATGGGATTACGGTATGGATAGCTATATGGGTAAAGAAGCTACCGTAGAGATGGTCAGTCAAAGAGAATATATATACTTAGATATTGACTCAGGAAATTACTGTTGGTCTCAAAATCATTTACAACTCATAACACCGACTAACCGACCAAAATTAAAAGCAGGCGATAACATAATAGTAGGTAAACCAAATGATATACAAAAAAACAATATGGACGGTGATTGGACATGGGATGATGACGACTACATTGGTCAAAAATACACAATTACCCACATTGATGCCGTCATGGCCTATGTAGATGACCACACCGCGTTTAATGAATGTCATTTACACCTACTTTTAGAATACAATGCTTTTTAAAAACGCTACGCGTTTTTTTTCATTCACGGGGCCCAACCCCGTACCCCTCACTATTACTGATTTTTAATATATTTTAAATTTTTAATTCAACATACCAAAACACTACGTGTTTTGGCGGCATAGGGCTAATCGCCCCAAACCCCTCCAATTTTTTGGATAAACCGAACCATAGAAAGGAACAAACGATGTTCGAAAAAATGATTGCAGTAGTGGATTTAACTGCTCCCGTAGAAATTGCTCCCGCACCAGCGCCAGAACCAGAGCGCATCGAAAGTCAAGCCCATAAAGATTGGGTCATTAAGAAACGTGAATTTATGGAAAGACACACTAATGGACAAGAACCAACAGGTGCAGTCTTGACAATTATGACCGCAAGTATTGGTCCAGAACCAAGTTTTGAATAAAGAGGTGTAAATATGACAATTTTCAATACAAATACAACAAGATTAAAAAGTGTTCCAACATATGTAAACAGAAAACAACCAGCAGGAAACCACATTCCATTAGTAGTTGGGTTATTCACACCTAACATGACGACAGAAATTTATGATTATGTCCAATTGTACTACCACGGAGGTGGGGTATATACAGCGGTGACGTATACACTAGACCATAAACGCGGCTTAAGAGTCACAAATGGAAAAGTCGTAGCGCTTCTATTAGAACACGCTCCTAATACGCAAAAAGTCAAAACACTTGAAATTTATGAAAATCCATTTGATAAAACACCAGTATGTACGAATTTACGCATTAAGACTATTGGTACATTTGTGATGAATGACGATAGTGAATTGCGGTCACAATTAGTTGAAGACGGATACGTATCAATTAAATACGAAGGTAAACCCGTACAATTAATTGATGCACGACACGCAAAAGAATCTCATGAGTTGGGGCAATGGTATTCCCCAACAGCACAATTTATTGAATTTCATAATGAACCAAATGGTGATTTTATTAACACCATGATTAACACATTTAACCACGAAACAAATGGTAGATTAAATCCATCAAAAGAACAAATTGTGAAGCGTATGCTTGAAGCTCACCTACCGAATTTACAAAAACAATTGTACTTTGAATTTCTAAGTCCATGTATTAATGCATAGAAAGGAATAACATGACAGAAAAAGAATTACTATATCAATTAACACATACATCATTGGCACAACTAGTGAAAACAAATCCTGTAGAAGAAACAGGTATCATTCCTTTCTCAGATGAACACAAAGAAATGATTCAAAAACTTATTCCATATTTAATTGAAAAAACTAACCTCAAAGGTCTTCTAAGTACTATTATTGAAGGTGACGGTGAGGAATTCAATGCCCCCGATAATTTCGCTGCGTATATCACACGTTATGACAATAGTTATTTGCGACCAACAACTAACGGGGGACGAACAATTGAACCTCATCGTTCAGGTAAATTTGATGGAACTACAATCATGGACATAGACCGCTATTTAAATGAACGTATGGAAACACTATTGCCACAAATGGTAGAAGCTTATCCATTAGCGTTTATCAGCGCTCTAAGCAAGACAAAACTTGCAGAACATCCAGAAGTTTCTACTGCAATTGCCAAATATATTGAAGAAGAGTACATTGTACCGCTTGTCAAAGTAATGCCTTCAATTTCAGTCAAGTACACCATCAATGATAAAGTAGAATTTATTATTAATGATAGCAAATTAAACGATATTGAAAAATCATCCTTAGCAAAGGGTGACTATATCAGTTATAAAATTACGTTGAAAGGATAATAGAACAAAATGATTGAAGAACTAAAGAATTTTAATCCCTCAACCGCACCACTTGGTTATACACATAAGACGGTAGAATTACGTCCAATTGAGTTAAAATCTGTATTTGAACAAGATTTAGTGCTGTTACCGTTAAACGAGTATTCTGCCGTTTATAGTCCTGATGATTTCCCAGAGCAATATGAACCAGTTCATGTTGACGAAAAAGCAAAAATTATTACACATTATAATGTTAAAACAGCAGATTTTGGTGACTCAACATCAATTACAACTTATTTTATGGAATATTTAGAAACTGGGAACGTGACCGAGCGAGTTGCCGAAGGTGGAAGTCAAGTACATTTAATGCCATTACCAATTTATACAATTTCAGAAAATCTTGGAAAATATGTCCCATGTGTACGATTAAAAGATGGTACACGCGCCTTAATTGATGATACTACAATCATCCCTGGAATCAAAGCATAGAAAGAGGTATATATGTTTTATAAAAATCAAACAATTCACATTCCTGATTCACCACGCAACCAAAATGCAGAGGCATGGTTAGCCGGGAAAACCCTAAGAACAAAACATCGTCACGTCGAAGGTGGACTACCATTTAAAACGGTAGACGTCATGCAATTGAATGACCAAATCGCACACGGATTTTTAAAAGCTGAATGGAACGAACGAAATAATCATCTAAATTTCGTCTTTAAACACGGTGCAGGTGTATATCGCCAATACGGTTTTAACGGGGGATACATTGATGTACCATTACCTGATATTTATGTTGCCGTACGTATGGAAGTGCATAGAGACGGCTCAACATATAATGTATACACACGAGATGTACATATTGGTACGCGATATGCACAATTGTTACCATTAAGTAACTTATATGGAAGCCGAGACCGAAATGTAACCGAAAGTGTACAAGAAGAAAACGGTGAAACTGTATTCTATACACACGTTTGTGACGGAGGTGTATTGTCACGCTATGTTGGAAATGTGCAACATATTGTAGATATCCTCAACAAATCAGCATCTCACATGACAGCCTTTTTGATGACAAACGGAAACCTAGACCTTAGTCTACCCGATAATCGACGAGCTGGATATACAACATCAAACAGTATTTCAAACTATATTTCTGATGCTAGCCGTTCAAGCCGATATATTAACTATTGGGTATTTCTAAATATGTTAATTTCGAACCACACCCCTGAACAAATTTATGAAGAACTATCTCAATGTGACAGAGCATCGGATGTATTTGAACATTTTGGAATCACAAGAGACGATGTAAAAACAGCACGAAACAGACACCAACGCGGAGCAAATAAATTAGAAATGTAAAATGAGGGCATAAGCCCTTAAGGAGCAAAAAAGAGAGGTACGGAAATGAGTATTGAAAACGATTTAAAAAGATTATACGAAATGAGAATGGAACATTTCGGAGATGAATTATTAGATATATTCACAGATATGACATAGAACAACGACACGAAACACGCTTTATCGCACAATATGTACTAAAAAACAGCTCTGCGCTAGAAAAAGATTTAGATTATGAGAAAGACTACCATGTCAATTGGTCACAAATATATCGGTATATTGATGCGAGAGAAAAAGAAATTCAAAATAACGAAATTGATATATTAGTTCGCGATAGTACCGAAACAATGATTAAATATTACAAACCATATCGAGCCAAACTAGAGACAATATGCAAGGGTGAGGGGCAAGAATATTACCAAGAGTGGACCAAACACCCTGATAGCTCTGTACGTTGTACCTTAGCTGAAACAGGTTACGCTCCTGAAGTGTTTATACATGACAAAGAATTCCCGATAAGAGAATTGGTATTACGACAATATCCCAAATACCTACCGTACCTTCTCGGTAACTCCGAAAACCTAATGTTAGTAAATGAATATCTTGAAATGCAGACCGAAATCTCAGTGCCAATATTGGAACAACATATAACAGACCTAAAAAATGATAAACGAGACTACCATACAGATGACATGGAAACAAAGCTGAAATCCTTATTATATGAGCCAAGCGATATTGAACAAACAATGTCACCACTACAACTTTATCAAGTAGGTTCACCATTGTGGGCTCGACCGTTTACACCGCTTGCAATTTATCAAATTCAAAGTGTAGAACGTAGCCACGGAAAAGAAGCCGCAACACCGCTAATAGACCCATTAATGAGTACTGCCGAACGGCAGGACATGATGTGGGAAATCGGCAAAGATGACGATTCAGATACTGAATACTACATACGATGGTGATAACCATTTAACAGGCAACAATCGTTGCCAAAGGAGATAAATTTCAACATAGAGAGGTAACAAATGGAAACAGAAGAAATTGTAGAAGCCATAGAAAATGGAAAAATGAAAGAAAAATGGGATGATTGGGTAACCAACCCATTCTATAATGTCCGAATGGCATTGGCCAAAGTTGGATACAAGCCAGAAACCTTAATTCATAGCTCGACCGATATTGCCAAATACCTTGTCAAACAAAATCCAGAATTAATATGGCATTTATTAGGCGACGCTAAAAACCTGACAAACCTGACCACGACCATAGCCATAATAGAAAATGAATCAAATTTACCTAAAGAAGTACTAATACAACACATGTCAGATTTATTGGACTATAACAGACACTACAATGTTACAAACTTATTAGCAAAAATAGCAGCAATAGAACATAAACCAAAACTAATTGAACAGACAATGACACCAAAACAACTATATAACGCTGGTAGCCCACTATGGGCAAAAAGTCATACACCGAGAGAAGTATATTACATTTTAAACGGAATTGGCACATTTAAAGACTAATAAGTAGCATGATGTAACTTGTAACATAACAGGTTACATCTAGAAAGAAAAATCGAGGTAACAAAAACCATAGAAGAAATTTATGACGTAGAGTGGTACAAATACATCGGTTTAACTGACAAATTAAACGCAATATTAGAAAGAAAATAAAATGAACGAAATTATAACCCCGACATTACCAAATAGCATGATAATCGGTTTAATTATCTTAGTGAGTTTGGCAACATTAAGCATTATAGGATTATTGATTAGTGACTCGCGCAGACTCCATCCAAAGAAGTTTGGGTGGTGTAAGCGAGGCGTTCGTTTGTAACAGGATAGGTTTTTAAGGTCTTGCAATATTAGGTTATTACTGATATAATATAGGTATACTAACAGAAAGGAACTGTCGATATGAAGATAATGTCTAGCTATGCGATAAAGTTAAATGGTGATTTAAAAGCTTTAGAAACTTCTATTGTTATCTATCGTGAAGCTCTTCATTTTGTTATCCCTATTGTGAATACACATTGGGATGAAATGACGGATTTCGAATATGCTAATCAGCGTATGGCCTATGCTGAGAAACTCGTTCATACCACAAAAGATAACGAAGCTCGATATCCCTTTGACGTGAAATTTCCCAAATTCCCTTCGTATTTACGCAGAGCTGTGCTCAATCGAGCTATCGGTGTTGTCTCTTCTTATCGCAGTAACGTGGCAAATTGGGAAGAAAAGAAAGTAGAATTAGAGGCAAAAGGTGAAAAACTACC
>ERZ773263.1406-NODE-1406-length-14485-cov-12.825433_pt1 | contig 14485 bp, 8 predicted proteins | sample MGYA00511076_ERZ773263 | MGnify/ENA primary metagenome ERZ773263 (study PRJEB29015, sample SAMEA2738155) | human oral metagenome | biome: human oral; feature: human-associated habitat; material: saliva | place: China | collected 2195 ... | reverse complement strand
CATCCCGTGGTAGGAGATCAGCTGTACGGCCGTAAAGACGAGCGACTTAATTTAGGTCTCAAGCGTCAGTTTCTCCATTCTTGGCACATTCAGTTTGAACATCCGGTAACGGGAGAAACGATAGAACGCAGGGATTCTCTGCCGCCGGATCTTCTCGCTGCGTTAAAATCACAAGAAGAGTTTTCTATGGGAAGAACAGCAGCCGGCACGGAGATTTGTCCTCGGCTTGGAGCATAGGGGTATATATGCCAATGCAATTAAATAGGCTTGGGTTGACGCCAATTGTTATTTTTAACCTGGTTATATGGCTCTTCTTTACGTTGGCATACTTCTATCAGATCATCTATATCATTCGTGTGATGTTCAAGGGTGAGGTGCGTCTTCCACCTGCCAAAAAGCAGCATAGGTATGCTTTTTTTATTGCCGCTCATAATGAAGAGCCTGTGATTGGAAATCTGGTACGTTCAATCTTGGCACAGGATTATCCGCGAGAGCTTATGGACGTCTTTGTGGTAGCCGATGCCTGTACGGATAAGACCGCAGAAGAGGCGCGCAAAGCGGGAGCCATTACGTGGGAGAGAAATGACCTTGCCCGTAAGGGAAAAAGCTGGGTTATGGATTATGGATTTAACCGTATCCTCAATGAATATGGAGATGCCTACGAGGCGTTTGTGGTTATGGATGCAGATAACCTCGTGGCTCCGAATTACCTTTCCGTTATCAATCAAGCGTTTGATGCGGGGTATCTGGTTTGCACAAGCTATCGAAACTCAAAGAACTTTGACTCCAGTTGGATAAGCTCGGCATATGCCACATGGTTTATGCGTGAGGCAAAGTTTTTGAACAACGCCCGAATGATGATGGGCACCAGCTGCGCTATTTCCGGTTCCGGCTGGATGGTATCCGCCCGTATTGTCAAAGGTATGCACGGGTGGGATTTTCACACGCTTACGGAAGACATTCAGTTTTCAACGTTTTGCTGCGCTCACAATATTCAGATCGGGTATGCTCCGGCGGAGTTTTTCGACGAGCAGCCTTTGACGTTTAAAGCTTCATGGATACAACGCCTGCGTTGGACCAAGGGTTTTTACCAGGTGTTTTTCTCGTATGGAACCGATCTCTTAAAGGGAATTGTAAAAGGGCAGTTTGCTTCGTACGACATGCTTATGACTGTCGCTCCCGGCATGATTTTAACACTGCTTTCAACGTTCATTAACGGCACGTATTTGTTGGTGGGGTATCTAAGTCACGGGTTTATCGCCACGGATGCAGAGCTCGCTCTTTGCTCGGGATCTCTTGTGATGACGGTCTTTTCCATGTACATCGTCTTTTTTATTCTCGGCGTGATCACTACATTATCTGAGCATAAGCACTTTCATGTTAAGAAGCGCTGGCGCATTTTTACCAATCTCTTTACGTTTCCAATTTTCATGATTACCTACGTTCCCATTACTATCGTGGCTCTTTTCAAAAAAGTGGAATGGGTACCTACAAAGCACGACATTGCGGTTAATTTTGAGGATGTCGTAGCTGATTAACACGTGATGTCAAAACTAGTTTTACGTGGATGTTGGATGCGTATGGTGTTAAAGTGTCAAAGCAAAAGACTTTGGGTGGCCATAAGGCCAGAAGGGAGCCATACGTAATGGCAAAGTTCTTCGAGGGTGAATCGCATACCTTTTCTGAATATCTGCTCGTTCCAGGTTATTCTTCCGCTGAGAACATTCCTGCAAACGTGTCGCTCAAAACTCCTCTTGTTAAGTTTAAAAAGGGAGAAGAACCTGCCCTAAGTCTTAACATTCCTATGGTTTCTGCAGTTATGCAGGCTGTTTCCGGTCCTCGTCTTGCGATTGCGTTGGCACAGCAAGGCGGCCTTTCCTTTATTTATGGCTCTCAATCCGCTGAGGACGAAGCTCAGATGATTCGTGAGGTTAAGAGTTATAAAGCAGGGTTTGTTGTGTCTGATTCCACACTGACGCCTGACATGACCTTGGCCGAGGTGCTTGAGCTGAAAGAGAAAACGGGACACTCAACGATGCCCGTGACTGCCGACGGCACCTCATACGGCAAGCTTGTGGGTATTGTGACGTCTCGGGATTATCGTCCTTCTCGCGATGATATAACCAAGAAGGTTGCCGAGTTTATGACTCCCGCGGATGAGATTATTTCTGCTCCCGAGACCACAACGCTCAAAGAAGCAAACGATATTATTTGGGACAATAAACTCAATGCACTCCCCATTGTGGATACCAGTGGATACTTGGTAAGCCTTGTGTTTCGCAAAGACTATGACTCTCATAAATCGGCTCCGAATGAGCTGCTTGACTCGTCAAAGCGCTATCTGGTTGGTGCGGGCATCAATACGCGTGATTATGAGACCCGCGTGCCGCTTTTGGTAGAAGCCGGCGCGGATGTGCTTTGTATTGATTCTTCCGAGGGATATTCCGAGTGGCAGGCTCGTACGCTTAAGTGGATCCGCCGGACCTATGGGGATTCAGTCAAAGTAGGAGCAGGAAACGTTGTCGATGCAGAAGGATTCAGGTTCCTTGCAGATGCAGGCGCTGACTTTGTCAAGATCGGCATCGGCGGAGGCTCCATCTGCATTACGCGAGAGCAGAAGGGCATCGGTCGCGGCCAAGCTACCTCGGTTATTGACGTAGCCCGTGCACGTGATGCGTACTTTGAGGAAACAGGCATCTATGTTCCCATTTGCTCCGACGGCGGTATTGTGTATGACTACCACATGACTCTTGCCCTTGCGATGGGTTCCGATTTCATGATGTTGGGTCGCTATTTTGCACGTTTTGATGAGAGTCCTTCTAACCGCGTGAACGTTAACGGCTCCTATATGAAGGAATATTGGGGTGAAGGTTCTGCTCGCGCGCGTAATTGGCAGCGTTACGATCTTGGCGGCAACAAGCGTGGCCTCTCGTTTGTTGAGGGTGTTGATTCTTATGTTCCGTATGCCGGACCGCTTAAAGAGGGGGTTGAAGGCTCGCTTTTGAAGGTAAAGTCCACGATGTGCAACTGCGGTGCTTTGGATATCAACGAGCTTCGCGAGAAAGCAAAGATTACCTTGGTGTCTGCGACTTCCATCGTTGAGGGTGGCGCACATGACGTGCTGCTGAAAGATCAGCACCAGCAAGTCAGTTACAATTTCCGTTCGTAATAGGATCTCAGGTAATGCAAGCAACAGCCACTGGAGTTTTCCGGTGGCGTTTGCTTTAGAAAGGAGTCGTCAGATGGCAGAGCAATCTGATGTCGAGAAAAACAACCAGCCTCAAGATGATTTTCCTGCCTATGACGCTGAGGCTATAGAAACAAAGTGGCAGCGTATTTGGGATGAAGAAGGCCTGTACAAAACAGAAGAAGACCCTGCGCGGCCAAAGAAATATGTACTTGAAATGTTTCCGTATCCTTCGGGCGATCTTCATATGGGGCACGCGCGCAATTACACCATCGGTGATGCCATGGCCCGCCAAGCCCGTATGAGAGGCTATGACGTACTGCATCCCATGGGCTTTGACGCCTTCGGTCTTCCTGCAGAAAATGCTGCCATCAAACATAATACGCAGCCTTCAATCTGGACACACAAAAACATCGATCAAGCTGTGAAGACGATGTTTCGCATGGGCTTTGCATACGACAAAGACCGTATGTTCAACACCTGTGATCCCGAATATTACAAGTGGGGTCAGTGGATCTTTTTGAAGATGTACGAGAAGGGGCTGGTATATCGTGCAACGTCTCCGGTAAATTGGTGCCCCAATGATAAAACCGTTCTCGCAAACGAGCAGGTCGTTAATGGCCGGTGCTGGAGATGTGGTGCCGTTCCCGAAAAACGCGAACTTTCTCAGTGGTATCTTCGTATTACCGATTATGCCCAGGAGCTTCTCGACGATCTTGACCAGCTAGACGGATGGCCCGAGCGAGTAAAAGCCATGCAGGCAAACTGGATTGGTCGCTCGGAGGGCGCGGAGATCGATTTTGTTTTAGCAGACGTTGACGGCATCACACCCACTGACACCAAAATTACCGTCTTCACCACCCGTGCGGATACTATTTATGGTTGTACGTTTATGCTGTTGCCGCCAGAGTCCTCACTTGCGGCAGAACTTGTTGTTAGCACAGAATACGAGGCTGCCTTTGCCAATCTGAAGGAAACTGCCACAAAAGTTACTTCCATTGAGAGGCAAGGAACTGATCGCGAGAAGCACGGGGTATTCACGGGGCGCTACGCGCTCAATCCCGTCACCGGAGAATCTATTCCCATTTGGGTGTCTGACTATGTGCTTCTTGATTACGGTACCGGCGCCGTTATGGGTGTACCTGCCGGTGATAAGCGCGACTTTGACTTTGCCAAAAAGTATGACCTTCCTATTGTCCCTATCATCTGTGAAGAAGGCACTGATATTTACGATGAGCTCAAAGGAGTGCAAGAGCGCCGTATGACTTCGGTGGATTGGGACGGCCCTATGGATACAACGGGCATTCTTGTTCAATCCGGTGAGTTTACGGGTCTGCAGGGAGGTAAGCATTCTGAAGCAGAGGAAGCCGTTGTCGCATTTTTAACTGATCATAATGTTGGCCGCCGTACGGTACAGTTCCGCCTGCGCGATTGGCTTATTTCTCGTCAGCGCTACTGGGGTAATCCGATTCCTATGATTCACTGTGACCATTGCGGGGATGTAGCGGTACCCTATGATGAGCTCCCGGTAACACTTCCTGATGACCTTGACCTTTCCGCAGGTGACACGCTTGCCGAATGCAAAGAGTTTTATGAGACACCCTGTCCTGTCTGCGGGCGCCCCGCGCATCGCATTACCGATACGATGGATACCTTCACCTGCTCAAGCTGGTATTATCTGAGATACTGCGATCCGCATAATGAAGAGCTGCCATTTTCAAAGGAATCCGTTGATCGCTGGATGCCGGTCGATAATTACATTGGCGGCATTGAACACGCTATTTTGCACCTGCTTTATTCGAGGTTCTTTACTAAGGTTCTGCGCGATCTTGGTATGATTGGAATTGATGAGCCGTTCAAGAACCTGTTGACGCAGGGAATGGTAAAAGATGAGCATGGCGATACCATGTCAAAATCTAAGGGCAATGTGGTGCCTCCAAGCTCTGTTATTGAGCCATATGGCGCTGACACCATGCGTCTTGCCATTCTTTTTGTTGCCCCTCCCGAAAAGGACTTTGACTGGGACGAAAAGGCCGTTGCAGGCGCCAACCGCTTTATCAAGCGTGCTTGGCGTGTTGTCTGGGAACTTACTAAAACAGCGGATGCTTCTGCGACGCTTGATCCCACAACCCTTGATGCACCATCAGCAGCACTGAACCGAGAACTGCACGCATTGGGTCTTCGTTGTACTCATGAGTTTGATGAAGGTCAGTTCAATACGGCAATTTCGGCGATTATGGAACTCATCAATGCGGTCAGCTCATATCTCAATGACGTTGCGGAGAGTGAGCGCTCACGAGCTCTTTGTTATCGAGTTGCCTCTGATATTGTCGCCATGCTTGCACCTATTATTCCGCACTGGGCAGAAGAGCTCCAGCATGCCGCCCTTCACAAGGAGACACCGGTCTACCATGAACCGTGGCCAATTTTTGATGAGGCGCAGGCTAAGAGCAATACTATTGAGATAGCCGTTCAGATTAAGGGCAAGGTGCGTGCTCGAATCATGGTTGATGCCGATGCATCTGAAGATGAACTTTCCCATGCGGCACAGCAGGCGGTAGCACAGCAGCTTGAGGGAAGAGAGATTCGCAAGGTTATTGTAGTTCCGGGACGTCTTGTAAATATCGTTGTCTAGCTGGAAACTGTAAGTTTATCGTACGCGCGTTTACACGCCAAGGAAAAACTAAATAAAGAGGTTTACGTGTCCTATAGAAACACTCAGTGACTTTTCTATAGGACACTTTATTTTGCAGTTCTACACTACAATAAATTAGTAAACTATTAAGAAATTTTGGATAAGCTAAATTTGTAATTCAACAATGTAAATAGATTATTATGTAGACCCTGTAAATTAAAGAAATGTGTAGACATTTTTTGAACTTTAATTTAGTCTTAACTAAGAGTTAATCTACCCCCCCAGAAAGTTATGTTATGGCTTATTTGCATTAGGAGGAAAAATAACATGAATGGGAGAGTGCCAAAAAAAGTATTAGCATTAATTGTAACAGTACTTTTAATGTTTAGTACCATGGCTCAATATGCAATACCGGCTTTTGCAGAAGAGACAGAGACCGATATCACGGATAAGGTGACAATTGATTCCATCACCTCACCAAATGCTGAAATTAAGGATTCTACCAATGTTAATGATTTTTCAACATCTGTAAACCACGGAGCGGACGTTGACTACAAGATTGATCTTACGGTAAATAAGGGAACCCCGATTTTGTCTGGTGACTATATTGAGCTTCCGGTCACAGCAGATCATGGTCAACTCTACGAGAGTGCTGGACTTTCGGTGATTGACTCCGAAGACGGATCGCTTTTAGGCGAGGCTACAATTACAAAGGATAAAATCAGAATCAAATTTACCAAAAAGAATAATGCCAAAACGGCAGCTAAGCTAACCATTTCTACGACGATGAAAGGTGTTTCATACCGTTCAATAGGATTTTCCACGCAGGCTGAGGTTGACGCGGCGTATGCTTCAGAGCCTACAGGCATTGACAAGATAAAGATCCATGATAAAAATGTTAATGTCAACGTAAAAGCGGATTACTATGTGAGTCAAAATGAAAAATATTTTGGGGAGTACCCCGTTCCGGCGCCCGGTGATCCTGCAGTCTTTTTCAAAAAGCAAAGTATCAAGTCCGGAGTAACTTCATCTACCAATACAAGTACCCGTTGGACTATTGAGGTAAACAAACCTTCGTACGGATATAAGGTGACTTCCCCTATCACCGGTAAGGAAAATAATACAAACTCAGATGCATCCACAACGGCAGCATTCCTATTTGGCTACGATAAAGCTTTTGGTTCGTATCCAGCTACGGAAAATGTGTATGTGGAAGATCTACTTCCAGGTGATACCTACAAAAACCTTACACTTGATGGCTCTCTTTGGATAAGAAGCACGTATCTGTATAAGGATGGGAAGACGCCGCTTCTAAGGCAGAACTATGTTGATGGTAAGCCCGGTACCTGTTCCCACCCCTCGACAGGCGGATATGTAAAGATTGACGACTTTTTCACAAAGAAAGAAGCAGTGGCAGGGCAGTCCTACGGTGATTTCAAAGCATCGCTCAAGGTGGGTGAGTACGGTATCTACAAGAGCCCCAACGGAGATATCAGGCTGGTGATGAATTTTGGAAAAGCAGGATCAAAAGATCCCGCCAGCATGTACACGTGGGGAGATCTCTGCGATAAGCTCGGCAAGGAGAAGGTTATCACTTCCTTTTTCCCTACCTATGACATTACCGCGGATAATGACTTGAAAAGAGTCCCAACCCCGGTAGATACCGTATATAATCAAATCAAAGACTGGCCTATTACCGATTTTACCTTTAATTTTTCTGCCGATTTGGTTAAGCCTGTTTTGAGGACAGGAGCTTACGTTGAGAATACGGCTACTGTTTCGCAAGAACAAGTGACAGCAAAGAACCTTTTTGTCGTAGGCGAAATCAGTTTATACACCTATAAAGATGGCGCAGCCATTATGAAGACGGATGCCAAGACAGGACAGGGCGTTGAGAAAGCGGAGTTTAAGCTTCAGGAGAAGGATCCTGCTGGGAACTGGGTTGATTCAGATTCGCAGTTTGTAAAGGATTACGTTACAGTAGTTGGAAATGGCGGCAGCAAAAATGGCGACCGCTTCTATACCAACGAAAACGGTATTTTGAATATCCGCGGTCTCTCAAACGGTAAAAGCTATCGCCTTATGGAAACAAAGGCACCAGCAGGATACGACAGCAGTAATCCAGCTGTATCAAAGGAGTTTGCAATAAGCTTTACCGATAAAGATGCACAAGGCGACAACAAAGACTTCACGCTCACTAATAAAAAATCGGAATACAAGGTAACGTATAAAATAGTCAAAAATCCTGCAGGTGAAGAAATTCCGGCGGGAAGTCCAGCAGCGCCCGTTGACTCAAAGACATATAACCTTAATGCAACAGTTGATGTAAAGCCCGATCTAAGTATGGCTGGGTATATTTTTACAGGATGGCATACTGAAAGCGGACAGAAGGTAACTGTCAAGGATAATGACAGCTCATTTACGATGCCAAACGGTGATGTTGAACTTGTTGGCTACTGGATTAAGAATACGACTGAGGTTTCAGGCGAAAAAACATGGAATGATGCAGATAACCAAGACGGAGCACGTCCAAGCGAAATCACGGTAAACCTGCTTAAGAACGGTGCTCCGTTTAAGACAGCTACAGTGAAGGCTGACGCAGACGGAAATTGGAAATACCGTTTCACTGACCTTCCGAAGTACGAGAACGGACAAGAAGTAAAATATAGCGTTACAGAAAATGCCGTAGAAGCATACAACACCAAGATTGAGGGGTATAACATCAAAAATAGCTATACCCCAGAGGAAACGTCGGTTACGGTAACTAAAAATTGGAAGGATGCCAACGACCGAGACGGGATAAGACCTGGAAGCATCAAGGTGCAGCTCTATGCGAACGGTGAAAAGAAAGGGAAGCCTGTTGAGCTTAATGCGGGAAGCAATTGGACCTATACATGGAACAGCCTTCCGCAAAAGGCCGATGGAAAGGACATAGAATATACTGTCAAGGAAACAAAGACCCCTTCAGGCTATGTGATGAGTGTGAATGACAGAGATCATGGCAATATCATCATAACCAATAGCCACACACCTAAAGCAACAGGATTGCCTGACACTGGAGACCATACTGGGTTACTGCCATACTCTGTGCTCATGATACTCTCAGGAGCAGCATTTTTGGGATTGTTTGCCTTGAGAAGACGCATGACAGAGTAAGACACTTGACTAAAAGGATAGTATCTCGTACAGTATTTCTGTTATGAAGTTGTACTTGTGGGAAGTGGGACGGAGTTTTCGTCCCGCTTCCTTTCTATATGTAGATAAGGAGGTTTCATGTCAGTTGAGAGTTCCGTAGAGCGCATTATTTCTGTGCTTGAAGAGAGAGCTCTTGGTCATGATATCGATATCGTTGATGTTGAAGTGGTAGGGTCTGCTAAGACACCCGTCGTGCGAGTGCGTATTGATCATGCCAATGAGGACGGTAAAACCATCAGTCTTGATGAAGTGGCAGCGGAGACAGGATGGATTTCTGACACCCTTGATGAGGTTGACGTATTTCCAGGATCGTTTACTTTGGAAGTATCTTCGCCGGGTATGGACAGACCTTTGCGTCGAGTCCGTGATTTTGAGCGCTTTTCCGGCAGTCAAGTCTCTTTGCAGACTACGGCTTTGGAGGGGCGCCGCCGGTATATTGGCAAGCTTTTAGGTATTCAAGAAAATGTTGTTTCACTTGAGTCTGACGGTATGACCTATGACATACCTCTTACTGAGATAAAAAAGTGCACGCTTAAACCAACGTTTGACTTTTCGGGTCAAAACAAGAACTAAGAGGAAGGAATTGACATGGCATCTGAGATGATGGAAGCCCTGATGACGCTTTGCCAAGAAAAACATATTGATGAGCTGTATCTTCTTGATCGTCTCGAACAGTCTTTGGCAAAGAGTTACGCAGACGTACTACATCTGAGTTATGGTGCACGAGTGACCATTGATCGTACAACCGGCAAGGTGTATGTATATGAACTCGTGCCTCAAGGTGAACCTGATGAGGAAACGGGAGAGTATACGGAATTTGATGAGGTCGATGTAACTCCTGAGGGTACCAGTCGTTTTGCGGCTCAACATGCAAAAAATGAGATTCGCGCTCTGGTACGCGATGCTGCTCGTCAACAGATTTATGAGGAGTTCTCACATCGTATTGGCGATATCATCACAGGAACGGTACTTCAATCAACGCCTGACTTTACCATTATCAAAATTCGTGAAGGCGTTGAGGCAGAGCTTCCTCATTTTGACCTCAGAAGGTTTCCGGAAGAGCGTGACGAGAGGCCCTTCGGCGAGCGTTATGGGCACAATCAGCGCATCAAAGCAATAATCATTGATGTACGCAATCCAAACAATGCACAGCCGGCAGTTCGTGGTGAGCGTCAGCGTCCGCCTATCGTCGTTTCCCGTACACACCCCGATCTTATCCGCCGCCTTTTTGAACTTGAGGTTCCTGAGGTATATGAGGGAATTGTGAGTATTCGTTCTGTTGCTCGCGAACCAGGTGTTCGTTCAAAGATTGCGGTTTCTTCTTCGGATGAGCGCCTTGATCCCGTTGGTGCCTGCGTAGGTCCAAAGGGAAGCCGCGTGCGCACCGTTGTCTCTGAGCTCAGAGGCGAGCGTGTTGACGTGGTGCCATGGTTCGATGATCCGGCACGCTGCGTTGCTTCCGCACTTTCTCCCGCACGCGTTTCTCGCGTGATAATCGATGCTGAAACCCGTCATGCCACCGTTATTGTTCCTGACGATCAGCTTTCTTTGGCCATCGGTAAAGAAGGCCAAAATGCACGACTCGCAGCTCGTCTAACGGGTCTGCACATTGATATCAAAAACGAGACGCTGGCAGCCAAGATTTTGCGCGATCTTCCGGCTACCCCCGCCGATCTTCCTGAGCAGAAAAAGAAGGAAGAGGCTCATCGCTGCATCTATGTGAGCCCCGATGGCGTGCCTTGCCGCAACATGGCTCGCCCAGGTTCAAACTATTGCGGCATTCACGAGAGGATGGCTGAAGTTCAGGTTTCTGATGACGAAGACTCGCTTATCTAAGACGTGTTCTGCTGTAAGACTACGATCGGAAGGTTTCATATATGGCAAAAATGCGCGTACATGACCTTGCTAAAGAATATGGCATGCAAAGTAAAGAGATGCTTGAGCATCTTGCTGAAATGAAGATTCCTGCCAAGTCTCCATCTTCAACGCTTGAAGATGCCTATGTGGCAATGGCCCGCAAAAAGCTCAAGCCTATCCTTGAGGCTCGTGCTGCGGAGATTAGAAAGAAACAGGCTGAGGCTAAAAAGAGGGAAGAGGAAGAAAAGAAGCGTGCTGCCGCAGAGGCTGAGGCAGAGCGTCTTGCTGCCGAGAAGCGCCGTGAAGTTGAGCGTGCCGCCGAAGAGAAGAAGCGTGCTGCTGAAGAAGCGGCTCGCAAGAAGGCTGAGGCTCAAAAGGCCGCCCAGGCAGAGGCCGAGCGGAAGGCAGCGGAGGAGGCCGAGCGCAAGCGCGTTAAGGATACGGCTCCAAAATCTACTCCGTCTTTCAATACGCTCCTTGATCAGATTGCCCAGCAGGAAGAGGTTTTAAAGCAGCAGGCTGCTGAGTCGGCTGCACAGAAAAAATCGGAGAAAAGCAACAGAAATCACGCGCGGGCAAAGGCTGAAGAAAGCATTGGCAACGAGCGCCGCAACAATAGGTATGCAAATCGTAAAGATCTTGATGCGCAAGAGGACCGTCCTTCTCAGGGCCGCCGTAAAAAGAATCGCCGCGGGGGAGAAGAGAGTGAAGATCGCTATAGCCGCATGGCCCGTGAGGCAGAGGCATATAACCGCAGCAAGGTTTTAGATGAAGCGCGCCGTGATATCGAAGAAGCGTCAAGGGAGTCTACGGGGCGTCGTAAAAAGCGCAAAGAGCGTCGCCAGAAGCAGGCTGCCGAAGCTGCAATGGAGCAGAGGATTGAAGAGGCGCTTGCAAATGACCAGGATATCTCTCAGCTCGATACGGTCAAAGTTCCCCAGGGTTCAACCGTCTCAGAGCTTGCAGATCTTCTCGGCGTTTCCGCCAATGATATTATCAAGCGCCTCTTTTTGCTTGGAAGCCCGCTGACGCTTACCGAGACCATGTCTGATGATTTGATTGATCTTGTTGCGGATGATTTGGGTCGGGAAATCAAGATCATGACAAAGGAAGAAGAAAATTCCTTTACCTTCTATGACGATCCAAAAGATCTTAAGCCCCGTCCTCCTGTTGTTACCGTTATGGGCCACGTTGACCACGGTAAGACTTCGCTTCTGGACGCCATCCGACATACGGGTGTTGCTGCCGGTGAGGCAGGAGGTATTACGCAGGCCATCGGTGCCTCTCAAGTTACCATCAATGGTCGCCGTATTACCTTTATTGACACGCCCGGTCATGAGACGTTTACCGCCATGCGTGCCCGTGGCGCAAAGGTGACCGACATCGTTATTTTGATTGTCGCTGCGGATGATGGCGTGATGCCACAGACCGTTGAATCCATCAACCATGCAAAGGCCGCAGGAGTTCCCATTGTTGTTGCCGTTAACAAGATCGATAAGCCCGGCGCCGATCCAACCCGTGTCCGGCAAGAACTTACCGAGCATGGCGTCATTCCTGAAGAGTGGGGCGGACAGAACATGTTCGTTGATATCTCTGCCAAGAAAGGCCAGGGTATTGACGAGCTTCTTGAAACCGTCCTTTTGCAGGCAGACGTACTTGAGTTGAAGGCCAACCCTGACACCTTTGCTTCCGGTAATGTTTTGGAGGCAAAGCTCGATCGCGGTCGCGGTTCGGTTGCAACGGTTTTGGTAACCCGCGGTACGCTGCACGTTGGTGATGCTCTTGTGGCCGGTATGGCATTTGGCCGTGTTCGCGCCATGCTTGATCCTAAGGGCAATGCCGTAACACAGGCCGGACCTTCGGATGCCGTTGAGATTCTTGGTTTGCAGACGGTACCCGGCGCCGGCGATGAGTTCCGTGTCTTCCCTGAAGAACGTGATGCCCGCGAGCTTGCCGATCAGCGTGCCTTGAAGGCCCGTATTGAGGAGCAAAATCGTGTCAAGCACGTTACGCTCGAAAACCTCTTTGATACGATGGCCGATGCTGACGTTAAAGAGCTCAACCTCATTATCAAAGCCGACGTTCAGGGATCCATCGAGGCGTTGCAGGACTCTTTGGACAAGATGGATCAATCCGAGGTTCGTATCACCACCATTCACTCCGCAGTTGGTGCCATTACCGAAACGGATGTTGTTTTGGCGGATGCCTCAAATGCCATCATCATCGGCTTTGGTGTTCGTCCTGATGCAAAAGCACGTATCGCTGCCGAGCGTGACGGCGTTGAGATTCGTACCTACAGCGTCATATATAAGGCCATTGAGGATATCGATGCGGCACGTATCGGTATGCTTAAACCAACCGAGCAGGAGATACAAACAGGCATCGCAGATGTCCGAGATACCTTTAAGGTACCGAAGGTTGGCATTGCCGCCGGCTGCATGATTGTTGAGGGTGAAATTTCCCGCGACGATCAGATCCGTTTGGTACGTGATGGCATCGTAGTATACGATGGGCATATTGCATCGCTTCGTCGCTTCAAAGACGACGTCAAGAGCGTCAAATCCGGCTTTGAATGCGGTATTGGTCTTGAGAACTTCCAAGACATCAAGCCGGGCGATCAGCTTGAGGCCTATCGTATCGAGCAGGTGGCTCGTACAGAATAGAAGAGAGGGAAACTATGAAGCAAAATCAGTATTCCCGCCGTACCAATGAGATTGCTCGCGAGAAGCTTGCGAATATCCTTCTGTTTGAAATATCCGATCCTGATCTCCAGCTTGTGACCGTCACAGGCTGTGAGGTCTCGGTCGATAAGTCCTTTATGAGGGTATTCATTTCATGTGAACCCGATCGCTATGAAGTGGTAACAGCGGCATGTAAACGGGCAAAAGGGCGCATCCGCACGCTTTTGGGTCATGCGCTCAAGTGGCGGGTAACTCCGGATCTTGAGTTTAAGATTGATACGACAACCGATGAAGCAGAGCGTATTGCACGTGCGCTTGAGCAGGTCCCTTCTACTCTTGAAATAGAAAAAGACGAGTTTGGCTACCCGATTGTCTCAGATCCAACCGTTTCAGACGAAAGTCCAAAGGAGTAAGGTTGCTTGATCTTTCAACCAACATCCAAAAAACTGAATTTGATGAGGTTATCGCATTAATTGAAAAAGCCTCGTCGATTGTTGTATGTGCGCATACCTCACCGGACGGAGACGCCATCGGTTCAGGCTTGGCTTTGACGAGCATCATCAGGCGTCATTGGCCCCTGAAGCATGTCGTGCACCTTTTGGCTGATGCTGCCGGAGAGATTCCTCGCATCTATCAGTTTTTACCGGGGTCTGACGATTGTGTGAGTGCTTCTGTATATGAAGGTACTCCGGATCTTTTTATCTGTGTTGACTTGTCTGCGCCGGATCGTCTTGCCGACGCACAGCCTATTCTCGCTCGCTCAAAGATGGTTGCCGTATTCGATCATCATCCATCTTCAAAACCTTTTTGGGATGCGGGGCTTGTACGTCCCGGTGCCGCAGCGGCCGGCGTTATCGTTACGGAGTTTGCGCTTCATTTGGGAGTGCGTCTGTCAAAAGAAGAAGCGCAATGCCTTTTTTGCGCGTTGGT
>ERZ773263.1405-NODE-1405-length-14491-cov-19.687448_pt1 | contig 14491 bp, 12 predicted proteins | sample MGYA00511076_ERZ773263 | MGnify/ENA primary metagenome ERZ773263 (study PRJEB29015, sample SAMEA2738155) | human oral metagenome | biome: human oral; feature: human-associated habitat; material: saliva | place: China | collected 2195 ... | reverse complement strand
CAAATAGTCCCTCACTTGAGGATTTGCTGTATTGAGCTTGGGCATATAGCTCTCAAAGGCAAAGGTGTGGTAGGATAGTTCTCTTTTATTAACAAGATTTTCTTTAACGACTGGAAAGTCTTGAATATGGAACCAGTCTTTATAAATGGAATCTTGACCGTGTTTGAGGACATCCTGCCACTGTGGAGACTGATCCCCAATATGGTTGAAAACAGCGTCCAGCATGATTTTCATGCCTCTCTGATGAGCCTCGTCCACCAATTTACGGAAGATTTTTTTGTTTCCAAAATGACGGTCAATTTCGAAATAATCTGTTGTATTGTACTTGTGATTGCTTGGAGATTCAAAGATAGGACAGAGATAAAGACCCGTAATGCCCAAGTCCTGCAAGTAATCCAGATGGTCAATAATACCTTGTAAATCACCACCAAAGAAATCCTTACTTTTAGGTTTGATAGACGAGTCCCAAGCTAGAGAACCTTCTGGTGAAATCTCAGGATTACCATTGGCAAAACGTTCTGGGAAAATCTGGTACCATACCGTCTCTGCTACCCAGTCAGGAACATGGCAAGCATCAACCTCATGGATATACGGAAGCTTAAAGCCGTTTCCTTCGTAATGAAGATTATCTAAGCTATTTTCAACACATCCCTTATCGCCATATAAGATCTTCTGGCCTTTCTTATCCTTGAGTTCAAAGAGATACTGGAGTCGTGCATAGCCGACTGTAATCTCCACTTGCCAGTAATCAAACAAAGCATCGGAGGTGACTTTGAGCATTTCCTTACTCTCTTCATAATGGTCCTCCATAAAAATAAAGGGATCTCCATAGTGCAAGGTTATACTTTCAATATCTCCCCTTTTCGTCCGAATGCGAATGTGCATTGTCTTATCTTTGTAAAGATAAGCATACTCCGACTCTGGCCTGTGGTAAATCGCTGACAATTCCATAATTTCTCTCCTAGATTTCTCTTTATAAACTCATCGCAACTTTGTGCAAACGATTTCAAAACATAGCCCTAGTATATCACTTTAAAAAAACGATTGCAAGGTGTTGGGTTACAAACGTTGTAATCTGAGAGTAAGGCAGCAAGTCAAACTTGACATGGAATTGATACTCACGGCCAATGATCTACTCATGTATAACAAGATTATGCCTCGAAACTAAAACAGAGACTCACAACAAATGTGAATCTCTGTTTTTCTTAGCCGAGAAAACTTTTTGTCCTAGACTCCATAATACATTTCTATTATTTAAAAACTTGGATAATATATTGACTCCTTCAACTTACTTTCTTTAAGTTTCAGAACAGTCGCTATAGCTGCGGCTTCAAAGCTCCAATATCCACAATATGTGTCTGAGCTACCCTTATGTGAATCATACCAAGCATATTCAGAATGATTCTTGTACCAACTATTCAAATATTCCAGAAGAGCAGCTTCCTTATCACTAGCTTCAAAAACATCATCCAATGCCGAAAACTCTCTTCCTAATTGTGCCTTATTATCCCATAATGCTTTTTTACCTTGTATATTGTTTGCGATATATTTAAGAAGTCTATCCTTCTCAATAATATCAATATTGTTCTTCACCAATTTTATGGCTTCACTCTTATCATTAACCATTACTGCCAGTGACAACAATGTAAGCAAATCATCATGTGTAATGTTTTTATATTCACTTGCTATCTTTATCGCCTTGCTGAGCAATGCTTTTATGTCATTCTTAGATGCACCTGCTGAAAATTCTGCCTTCAATAGATCAATTTCATATCCTGTTAAAGATACCAGTATTCTCTGTTTCTTTTCCTCGTCAGATTCCTTCAGCTTAGCGGTTTTCTTTTTAATTCTTGAATACTGATAATCTAAGTAGTTATCAAAATACACGCTATCTTTACGAGTGTCTCTCATTTGTTACACCTCCAACCAATTTCCATTCGATGGTTCTATTCGATTTCCATCTTTATCAAAATACTCAACTATAGTCTTATCGCCGATCTTATTACCCTCTGAATCCACTTTCTGCGTATCTGTATGGATATTCCCAGTTTCATCAATATTCGGATCTATATGATAAATTTCGTGTGTCACTGAATCTGGAGCATCTTCTGCTGCATCTCTAATCTCATCAGCTTTTTCTTTTCCAACAGCATCATCCAACCTCTTATCAATCCAGTTATCTGACATCTGCTTACCATCATTAGTTTCTGACAACTGAGAAGTATTATACTTCGCATCGGCAATAACATAAGACTTGCTTTCATCTGGATTAGTTTTTTCGTATACACCATCAATTCCAGTCTTAAATCCACCTTTTTTATCATCAAGGCTTGTTACTCTATGTTTATTAAGTGGCTTATATCCCATTGATATGTAATACTGGTCCATCATCATTTCCCCAAGATTTCCCAGTTCCTCATTTGTCAGTTTTTCACCATTTATGATTCTTTTAAGAGCTTCTTTAATCGCTGCTTTTTGCACTTCATTTATTTTATCGTCCTGTTCTGATTTACTATCATCGTTTTCAGGATTACCATTTTCACCAATTTTATCAACGAAATCGTCAAAAAATATATTATCAAACAGCTCTTTTATTAATGATTTCTTGTTTTCACCGCTTTCAGACTCATCAGTATCATTTGCCTCTTTTGATTCAGATTTTTCGTATGAATCAGACTCAGACTGTCCGTCCTTAATATCATCAGAAAACAATGCACTAATCTTATCAGCAAATATAACTAAACTCTTTGGTATTTTTTCAGATTCGGATGATTTGTTTTCAAGATTATCAGTATTTGATTTTATCTCTTTTGGCCCATTTCCACCTTCAATCATTACATCCTCCTCTTCTCACCATCCATAAAAATAAGTAAATTATTAATCAACTCTTCATACTCTCTTTTTCCTTCTATTCGATTTTTTTCAAAAGCAAGTATTGCAAGAATTTTGTTCACTTCCTCTTCTGTAAAATTGTCCAAATTAGGAACAAGCTCGTCTTGCATAGCTACGCACCACTCTTTGATTTCATTTCTGTAACAAATATTCCTTTCTAAAATGGTATCAGGAGCGAATATTTCGTATATAATAGATTTTCTCAAATCACGGAATCGTTCAACATTCTTCTCATTGCAAAGCTTAGCAAGTTTTATTTTTAATTCTGTAGAAAGTCTTGTTTTTTCAATTTCATCAAAGATATCGTTCGTACTAATTTTATCAACTAAATGCGCAGGTTTAAGTGCTAATTGAACTATTTTTTTCTTGATTGCAGCTGAATCTGGAATGTCTTCTCCCTTCCCTGTATACTTCTTACTTTTTTTGTCATCCCATTCATCAATATGGCATAGAACCGGTTCTATCCAGTTGTTTTGATATACTGCACATACGCCAGTTTTAAGCTTTGCCAACTCTACAATCTGTTTATCATTCAAATTTGCCGCCCTACCAACCAGTTCTCTGTCTGTCGCATCAGGCAAGCGTAAAATAATCTTTGTATTTGTATTTCTTATGACTGACATATCCATCAAACCTGGAGATTGATCTACAATTATAAATCCCTCACCATAAGTCCTCATTTCTGCTATTGCATTAGCCAACATCTCAACAGATTTTCCTACCAAATTAGATGATTCGGCGCTCTGCTCAGTACTTGTTCTTTTAAGCAAATTATGGGCTTCTTCCAAAATAGTGACATGACTCAATACTTTGTTGTTTCCTTTTGCTGATGCCATCCTATATTCTTGGAGCTTCACTACAAGTAGTCCCATCAACAAAGACTTCGTTTCGTTAGAGCCAACTCTGCTCAAATCAACAATAACGTTTTGATCAAATAACTCTCCATACGAAAGTTCATCGCTAGTTAATATCTGTCCGTTAATACCATTTGTCAATGAACTAATTCTCATTGATAAAGCACCAACATAATCGCCCTTACTGTCCGCAGAATACTTGGATTCACTAATAACAGTATTAACTTGATTTAGAACATCAATAAAATTCGGATAGGTCTTCTTTCCATCAAATTCATATTTGCATTCAGAATTTGTTAAATCCCATCCTGCAACCTCATACGCTCTTTCAATTGACTCCTTTAGAACTGCTGGCATTGCTGCATACATAGGCCAACATACATTGAAAATTTCTATCAGGCGATCAATATGCTCCAAAACATGAATATCCTCTGGAAAACTAAAAGGATTTATTCTTAATAACTTCGTTTTCTTTGGATTTGTCCCTAATACTTGTACATTATCATATCCACCAAATATATCTTTATATTCTCCTTTGGCAGGTTCAATAACCATAAAATGTGTCTTTTCACTATCCTCGCACATTTCAAAACACACCTTATCTAAGAGGTGATATATCGCATTAGACTTTCCAGCTCCTGTAGATCCAGTAACAAAGGTATGAGATGTGAAACTATTCTTATTTAGAAGAACTCTTGCCACTTCATCATCATACATGTGATGTATGGTTCCAAAATCTATTTTTTTACCCGTTGGACCTTCTTGAGCATAGAGAACATTTCTTCCAAAGCTAGCACATTCAATCACTGGTATTCCAGACACAGACTTCTTAGGCAGCCCCATATAAATTGATAATTCTCTACCACTAACTAAAGTTGATACAGATGCCCTACTATCTTCATTTTCTTCATCTGCAATATCAAATATTGGATGATTAAATGCGCATAAATATGGAATGAGTCTCTTTGAATCCTCCTCATCCCAAATGCTAATATGTGATGCTTCAACAGAAGAATGTTCTCCCTGAATAATTGATTTATATGTACTTGCGACTGACAAACAGGTGGTATAATCCTCTGATAGGAAATAAACACCGCAATCATACATTCCGTAATCTTCGCATTCAGCTATTCTTTTTATTTGCAGATCTGTTCTTTCTAAAATAGATTTTATACTTCTGTTTTCATAAGTGATTTGAAGGCCATCACCTTGAGATGAACTAAGTGCATTTGCAATTGAGTTTTGCTCACTTAATGATTTGGATGTTCCTTTTGTATCTGTCCTACCTTCTGCATCACTTTTATCTTCATGGTGTCCATGCATATAGTGATAGTCTTTCGAAACACTAGTACCTAGCGTAGTAGAAGCACTCGCATTGACACCAACTCCGAAAGGAGCAACAGATATTCCCGCAGTTGCTGTAACACTAGCATTTACTCCAACGCTACCTCCTACTGTGTATGAGCTGTTAGTCCCTTTTGTAAGAGTATGTGTCTTAGTCTTTGCTACACTTTCATTGGTCGTATCTGTTACCCCCTTAATAACGCTATCTGTAACTGTTTTGCCGTTATTTTGATTTACGGTATATTCAGATTTTTCAAACGGTTTCAATGCTGAGTATATTTCCTCGTATCCAGTTCTAATCGCTTCACGATCATGATCTCCAACTGGATCCGCAATAATCATAACCGTGCATTTTTTCCCTTTTAAAGAATCTGCAAGCTTTTCAAGCCCTTGAATATACTTTGCATTTTCGGTGTACTTTTCTTCTTTTAGCGCCGCTATACCTGTAACAGCCGATACACAAACATTATTTTCAAAAATGCTTTGCACGATTGACATTCTGGTTGCAGCATCTTCTATCTCTTCTATTTTACTTCCCGGAAAGTTCGCCTCGAAGTTTTTAATTAGTGCTGTAATCTGTTTTTTGGGAACAAACGAATCATCTGTTTTCTTACAAACAGTGCCCAAATAAACATCAATATTACTACCATCTGATTTTAACAGCATTACTAAGGTTGCATCCTCATACATGGAAGTTGCATTATAAGCGACTGTCAATTTATCAAGAATATTTTCATCCTTATCAAATACGACCCTTGTTAATTTAGATAGCATTATATTGGTTCCAACAATACAAGTAGGCACCTCAGGGTTTTCAACAGGTGCAAAAGAAACATCATATGACGGGATAAATACAGGTCTTTCATCAATATTAGAAATATATTTTCTCATTATTACCTTATCAACTTTTGCTAAGGCATCATCTAGTTCACCATGTTGTCGTACATCCACATCCTCTTTCGCCATAAATTCTCTACCTTTCCTATAATTATTTATCAAAAAGAATAAAATAGCTAGCAATCAAAGCAACTAATATCAAAATCCACCACCAATTTTTCTTAGTCCATTCTACGAATGACAACCGTTTCTTCTTTTCATCGTTACCGGTTGCTATAACGACTGATTCTTTTTTTATTGAATTTCCTTTTGATTGAGAAGAAACCGACAAACGGTTCTGTAGCTTTGCTTTACCGTAAGTCATTTTATCTTTATAGATAATTTTGCCTTCCTCTTTGATTTTTATAAAGCGAGCTTTAGCAAAATTGTCTCTAAACCATACCAACTGTAGTTTATAATAATCTTCATCCCACATTTCTTTTTCATATTCATCTTCTTGCTTTACATATGGTTCTGTGAGTTTGATTTTTTCACCGTGATATTCTATGCTTTTTTCCTTGATATATCTTTTGGCTTCACTAAACTCTCTTGTTGAAAAAGTAGGATCTGACCCAATAATACCTATAAGTAGCCCTCTTAATACCCCAACTTCTTTATTCTTAATAGCATCATCATAAGTAGAATTAGGAATAAAATATTTCATATCTTCCATTACTTGACCTCCTAAACTTGTGTATATTCTATTTTTGCAACAAGTGCTTCAATATACTGTCTTACTTCATCAAAACGCTTCACTTGTTCCGCATATGTTTTTTCATCCGAGGCAATTTGAGCTGCTTCCTCTTTTATTACGATAATATCTTTATCCTTTTCCTTTATCAGTTCAATAACTCGATCCACTTTACCTTTTGTTTCATTCTTAAGTGACCTTATATCCTCTAGATAGTCCTCCTTTAATTTAGCAACATATTCATCAACCTTAGCTTCTATTGGAGTAATATTTTTGGAAATATATTCTTCTATATTTATATATATCTTTTGAATAGTTTCAGGCTCTTTTCTAGTTTTCCAAGCCGATCCAATTGATTTAAAGAAAGGTCCTATACCATAACCAAATTCTATATGGGATTTATTAGGATTTTTTTCATCCCTAGATTCCTCTTCTGCTTTTGTAAATGAATCTTTATCAACAATTTTCTTATATGCCATGGTATCCTTTAATGAGAAGCTTCCATTTGTCATTAAACCTGCACTTTCTAACTCTTGCAAATACTTAATAAACTCATCGTACAGTTCAATTGTTGCTCCCCTCTTCTTATCCTTAACCTTCTTTACTGTGTCATTTATCTGTCCTAATAACTGATCTATCTTTTTAGATATCTCTGCAATAATTTTGTCTCCTTCTGACTTGGATACTGTACTACGTCCAGCAACCTTCTCAGCGATACTGTTCTTCACATCGTAAAAGCTAGAACGAATATCATTTATCTCAGGTACAGTTTCTGTAATCTGATCAATCTTTTCTTTTACGCTGTCCATTTTTCCTTTTACGCCTTCTAGAGTAGCTTTTCTTTGCTCCTCTTGCGCCTTTTCCTTTTCTTTTTTTTCTCTGGACAGAACAGCACCGCTGTAAGTTTTTTTTGCTTCTTCTAACGCCTCAATTTTAAGTTTATTCAATGAATTCAACTCATCCAATATATCAATAAAACAACCTAATAATTGACGAACCTTTATAGGATAAGCATAGCTTTTTATATATTCCTGAATTGCATTTTCCAGAGCAGGCAAACCAGAATGAATTAATATACGTTCTGGTACACTTAACTCTCCATATAAAGCTTGTAAATAGTTATACTTTGTAGCCTCTGAAACCGCACTTTGTTCCTCCAAGCAGAAATTATGATAGTTAGCATATTGAGTTTTGATCTGTTCAATATACTGCTCAAAGTTACCAGAAAGTTTTACTGGATCATAATAATACACTTTTTTGCAAAATGATTCGTAATATCCATAGAGTTCGGCTTTTTTTGTCATACCTTCAGCAATTCCTGGTTCAGTTGTATAGCCATTTACTACAGCCAGTGCGGCTCCTGAAGTAATAGGAAACACCCTTGGGTTTACAATATTTCTTATTCTTGCTGAATTTGGAACTTTCTTTATATTTGTGATAAAGTTCTTTACGTAATTTTCAAGATTTTCCCCCTGATTTGAATATGATAAAGCATCACACTTATTCATTACAAAAAGAAATCTATCATTGAATGCTCCACCATCCCGCTCTGCTGATTCTTCAATAATATCTAAGAGTTCAACAATATTCTCATCTTCAACCTTTTCATCAGAAATGAGAACTACCATCTCTTTTTGTTTAGACTCCAGCACATCCTTTGTAATCTCAATATGTGATTTCTTAGAAAGACGTTTTACCTCTTCTTCAGCTTTTTCAGTGTCATTTCCTGTTGCACTATCTGTACCGGGCGTATCTACTATTACAATTTTGTAATCTTTTTTCACTCCTTCTGGATACAGAATTGAAAGGTCAGTGTATACTTCTATTATTTCAACAGCATCCTCTACTACTTTAATTCTATCTTGAATTTCTTGTTCATCGAAACACTTAAATTCTTTAACTTTTCCATTCAATTTATATTTAACAATAGCCATGCATTTTTCGTTTTCGCTATGAATAATTCTACATATTTTAGCAGTGCATGTTCCGGACGCTGTTGGCAATAAATTCTTTCGAATTAGCGCATTTATTGTAGAAGATTTACCACTACTATATGTGCCTGTAAACACAATTCTAAATTCTTCAGCATCAATTTCCTCATACGTTTCTTTTAAGCGTTCATATTTTTTTATGAGTACTTCTGACTTTGACTCTTTCACGATTTCTTCAAAATAATCTGTAAGCATCAAATTAATTACTTCATCAATATTCTTTTTCATTTCAGAGTCAGCTACAATTTCATCCGTAAGGTCACAAAAGGTAAGCTTTGCACCAAGCTTACGCACCTCATTCTGCGCGATAAGTGCTTCTTGTACACTATCATAATCTATCTTTCTTCCAGAAAACTCGACCACTATATCCTTATCACCCATTAAGCACAGCGTTTCCAATAAACCTTTCCAGTTATCTCGACTTATTGGATCAATCCACGATTGAATAGGCATATGTACATCAGCATCTAAATATTTTTTTAAGTTAGCATCGCAATGCTTATTTTTCTGTATTTCCTTTCCATCAACCACAACCACGGTTCTCATTTCATAAGGATCATATTTAATAAATACTTTTCTCATTTTAGTTCCTCCAAATTTAGATTTTATCATCTCACAATAACATAGTATGTCATCTTAAGGATCCTTTTCCTTTTAATTACCCCTTCAGTAATTATCCTTGTCAATTATTTCTCTATTCTATTATTTGTCCATTCTTATGGACTCAATCTTTTTTTCTCCAGTTCTTATACTCTCCTGTAGTTATTCTCAATTGATCTATTAGTATATTCGTGAATAGCCCACGATTGTCCAAATTTAACTGTTCCTCGTATCTCACCACTGGAACACATGATTTTAGTCCGTCGTGGAGACTATTCCCACTCTACGACAACTATTACTTGGACGGAGCATCTACTTCTACTTCGCTGGTGCCTCAGCTCGTACAAGCAATGATACAGCCTCCACATGATGCGTCTGCGGGGCTCAAAAGGTTTGGGGAACCTTTTGAGAATTAACTACGTTTCTCTAACAAACTCACAAACTCAGCGGTTCGAACTTACCGTATCATCTGTGAAAAAGCAGTCATCCCTAAACAATAGAAAGTCTTTCGTTTTGATGTTGTTCCATTCGTAAACTGAACCTACAATGTCTCCAACTATTGCTCCTAGCATACGTTTCCTCCTTATGGCATATCAGATTCGTTACACATTTCTAATGAATCACTCTTTAAAAATGGCACCACCAAATCAATCCACTCATAAGGCAGGTAAGCTGATAAATAGCCGTGGTTATAGCCCTTTGCTTCATACAAAATTGTATTTGAATGTAGCTGATGAAATAATTTCGCTGATTCTTTCACACAGTTCAATTCTTTTTCACCATAGATATACAGAACCTGAGCCTTGCTAGCAGAAATCATATCTTTCAGCTTGTAATGCCCCATATAGTTTTTGTAAATGGTCACCAATGTTTTGACAGGCGTTCTTGGCAGATCCTCCAAATAATAAGCTTTTATTTCCTTTGGATAAGCTAGTTTAGGATAGAGTTTGTTCATCATGCTTAACTGAAGTTTGCAAGAGAATTTATTGAACATCAGTTTACCAAATAGAGACACTAGAAAGATGCTGATTTTAGATAACATTGGTTGAGGAATACAGAGGCTTCCGTCTATGATGGCCTTCTCAGCAATTTCACTGTCTAAAGACAAAAGCTCCATGGCAATTTGACCACCAAGTGAAACACCACCGATTGCAAACAATTTCCCACCACAGTTTGCTTTGATATAGTCTAGAATCTCCAAAGCAGAATCTTCAGTAGAAACATAATCAAGTTGATATTCCTCGCCGTGACCATTCAAAGTAGGTAAAATAACACGGTATTTTTCTGACAAGATTCGTGCTTGACGAAGATAATTCCACCAAGAACTGCCACCACCATGTATCAGTAAAATAGGAGGCAAATTCTTATCACCAAATTCATGGAATTTCATGTTTAAACTCCTTACTGTAGGACTTTCACTAGCTAATTTTCCTTGTTCAATCAGCTCTTAAAAGCAGTACCACACACTCGACATAAAACGAGTGAACACTATGTATGCCAAGTGAACATGTATGTGGGGACATGTCTATAAACCTTTTGACAATAGCATAAGGTTATCGTTAAAAGGTATTACCCCGACAAACTATGATTTACTCATTTCATTAAATCAGCTATTTCTTTCTTCCCATACGCCTTTACATTTTGAATTACATCCTGTTTCCTCTTAATTGATTCAAACAATGATATATCTAGTACATTTGCGAATTCTTCAAACTGAACCTGCCCGATTCTTCTTATTTCTTTAAGTTTCTCGGCATCTCTTACCTTTCTTTCTGCCTCACTCTTGGGGTATCCTTGCCCAAATGGCTCCGAGAAAAGAGCTTCTATTGTTCTTTCAAGATTTTCAGTACCTGACCATGTATAATCTTCACCTAATGGTAATGATATCGCATTTCCATTATTAATCTGAGCAAATAAATAGGCATCATTCGGTGTAGGTGCATACCCGCAAATGACATGAGGCATACTATTACAAGCAAGCATCATTCCTTGTCCGGAAGAACAGCCCGTAACAACGAAATCAACTGTTCTACTTGCCAACAAGATACCTATAAGAATAGAAATTTCTATATACGAGTATTTTTCATTTTCTTCCATCGTACAGCCAAAATTTATAACCTCAGATTTCTTTGGAGCATACTTTAATACAGCATCATAGATTATTTGATTTTTAGTCGCTTGCGAACTTGCTTGAATAACTCCGATTCTCATCATTTCACCTACTACTTCTAATTTAATTATTTCTTTTTCTTTGGTTTGGGTGCCGGTAATTCATCATATATTGAATTGAACAAGCCTTTATTCTCTACACTTCATTTATTCACTGGTTGCAACTTTTGACATCAAAACTACCGCCTCCACATGTCTTGACGGTTACTACCTATACTGTGAAACGAAATCAAAGCTGCTGAATATCCGTATTAAACTATTAAACGTAACTAATGCGAGTATTTACGGCTTCGTTAATATACAGTATTGTTACATCTATGCCAAGTTTCCGATAGTTAGTTCTTCTTTCTTTATTTAAATCTTTACAAATCCAACTAGCGAGAAGGGTTGTTTATCTCAAAACTCATTGAACCTTTGGTTCCTCGATTAGTATAATAATTTCCTTCTAGTTGATTTGGATTATCAATATCAAGAATTACCGTCCCATAATGTATAGGACTTTGCAATTCAGCCCTTGGGCTATTTAAATATGTATAAATTAATTTTTGTGTTCCATTATCATTGATAATTGATGCTGTAATGCTATGGCTCGAACTTTCACCCGTTTTAAACTTAACTTTAATAGTCGTAAATGACTGTTCAATAGTAAGTTCACAATTTCTTTCATTCTGATCATAGTCCGTCTTGAAACTACCTACATAATTCGCAAATAAAATTGGAACATTATGAATCTTAGATAGTAATGGCCACCGCCATGCTGTTTTTTCAAAAATAGCCATAATAATTGCTGTAACTGATATAGCTTCACCAATATACCCAATGGCTGAATATACCAATGCCAAAATATCAGATTTAAGATTCACTGCAATCTCTTGGCCACTTATTAACAATCTTAATAACAAGCAAATTGCAAAAACCCATATTGTAATATTCAAAAATTTTTTCTGCTGTTCATTCATAAGTTTTATTTATAATCCAAAAATTCAATCATTCTAACTAAAAAAGTTTTTGTATCCTGTAAATTCCATTTCTGCTCTGAACGAAAAAGGTAATACATTCCACTTACTTCAACCCAATTTAAATTCACTTGAGACACTATGTAATATAACGCTTGCTGTAACAACCCTGTGTAGCTATTACTATTGAAAAACATCTGTTCAGGTATATTCCAGACCAAACATTCTATCAAATATGAAGAAATGCGTTCGTTTGTCAATCCTAGCTCCTGCATCTCGTTCTTAATATGCTTCATAATCCTAACTAAATATTTATATTTATAGTGAGTAGATTTATTCTTAGAGATACCATTTTGTATATGAACTTTAGGATAATTAATTACTTCATAATTTCCGTTTGAGGTAAAAAATTTGATGCCTTCAACAAATTTTTCAGATGACCTGCTACCAATATATCTATAATTTCGATATTGAAAACATGGGACTACATCTGCATTTACGTGATATGAGTTAGAATTAATATTGATACACTTATTGCCAATAGAAACTGATTCTGCACCAAATTTTGAAATTAACGCTTTAATCACTTCGTTTTTAAATACATTAGCATTGGTGCTGCTACTAGAGTAATTATAGTCTAGGTCCGATAACCCATCTACATACTCACAATAAAATAAAGATTTCACCATGATACAGATATCAATGTCGCTATTTTTCTTTACATTCGTATTATTTGCATAAGAACCTTGGGCAAAAATTTCATATTCATACTTTGAAGAGAGCCCACTCCTTTCTATTGCATCTTTAATCATTCCAATAGTATTTTCAACCCGTGTTTCTTCAGTGGCAGATAACGGCTTAATCCATGATTGTAATGCTTCTTCAGAATATCTCATTATAAAACAACTCCATTTTAGTTTTTTGGTTAATTCATAAAAAGTAACCGATATTAAAAAAATCCTACATATAATTATACCACTAAACAAGAAAAAAGGCTGCAAACATAGTGAACTATACTATGCCTACAGCCTTATAAATCAACTTCTGTTCCTTCCAAAAATCTAACGGTTATCTGTCCATCCTCCGAAATCAAAATACTATCTAGTACCTGACACATCTCAAAGGAATCATATTCCCAACACTCCTTATTTATCAATTCAGCCAGTAACACACTGTAATGCTTTTCTAATAACTGGTTTTCTTCCAAGATCTTATTCCACTTTCCATGCAACAAATCCATATTCTCACTCAGTAGTTTAACTGCCATCATTACAGCTTTCTCTAGTGTTCCCTCATCGATATGGTTATTCTGACAACCAATCTGTCCCTTTACCTTATAACGGTTGTTACACTGCCAAACTTTACGTTTGCCACGACTGGTCGTCCAGTTCTTACGTCCAAAAGCTGAACCGCATTCTGCACAGAACACCTTGGTAGTAAAAGGGTTGTCCTCATTTTGCATGATGCAGAAGAAATTGAAAAAGAAAATAGACTTCAGACAGCTATTGATGTTGTCAGAGAACAGTTTGGCTTTTTAGCCATACAAAAAGGAACCGTCCTAACTGAAGGTTCCTAAAATATTGAACGCAGTAAACTTATTGGCGGTCATTCCGCTGGTGGATTGGAGGGATTAAAATGATTGACCGTTCATCCTTACCATTTCAGTCAGCAAGAGAGTACCAGGATACAAAGATGCAAAAATGGATGGGCTTTTTCCTATCTGAGCATACATCAGCACTCTCTGATGATACAAACAAAGTAACGTACATGTCAGATTTGTCAATGGAGAAGAAATTATTACTCCTCAGTCAAGTATACGCTGGGCAGCTACACACACGCATTCAAGTGATTGAAAAAAACAAGCGTGTTTCCCACACTGGAACAATACCAAGTCTGAATAAGGATTTCATTTTGATAAAAACTACAACAGGTCACATCAATTTGAAATTGAAAGACATTATTAGTATTGAACTTGTTGAGGAGGTGCTTTATGAATCAGCTTAAGTTTCAGCGTAACCAACTGCAAATGGACTACTACAGCGAGAGCTACCAAGATTTTGAATGTGACTTCTACCGCTACTCTAACATGAATATTCCATTGACCTTCCTAACTGATGA
>ERZ773263.1402-NODE-1402-length-14513-cov-5.805575_pt1 | contig 14513 bp, 13 predicted proteins | sample MGYA00511076_ERZ773263 | MGnify/ENA primary metagenome ERZ773263 (study PRJEB29015, sample SAMEA2738155) | human oral metagenome | biome: human oral; feature: human-associated habitat; material: saliva | place: China | collected 2195 ... | reverse complement strand
CGCGCCGCGATACGGGAGGCACCCATGTTCTGCCCAAGCTGCGGTACACAAATCCCCGACGGAAGCAGGCTCTGCGGGTCCTGCAGGGCCGACCTGTCGGCAAGAGGCACGGGCGCGCCCGCAGCACCGGCGCCTGGACAGGTGCCAGTGCTGCGCGTCCCCATCCCCGCCAAGCACGCGTCTGCGGCGCGCGGCCGCGTCATCGCGGGGGTCGCCGTAGCCGTCGCTGTCGCCCTCGTCGTCGCGGTGGGGCTGCACACTGGCTGGTTCGGCCTCGCCGGGTCCCACCTCGTGCCAGGGACCTACACCTTCAGTAGCTCATCGGTATCGTACGAGATGGTCCTCTCCGTCACTGAGGGCGATCACGTCGGCCTCACGATAGGGAAAGACAGCTGGGTTGAGGGAGACGCACGGGTCAGCCAGGCGGGAAGTGACCACCTTCACGTACAGGCGCCGCTCACAACCGCAGTACTGCATGAGCCTGGGGCTACCACTACCACATTCGAAGAGATGGGGGTCAGCCGGGCAGGCATCGCGGCGCTCGGACTCGGCGATGACCAGCCCTCGGGCTACACGCTCAACCTCGTGGTCCCACGAGGCGCCCCTGACAGCATCGTCGGGACTTGGGCATGGTGGATTGAGGACGAGAGGGGCTTGCCACATGAGAGCGAGGGCTATTTTGGGTGGGTGGAGGTCGAGGGCGACGGCAGCTTCAGAGTCGGAGACGTTTCGTCCTCCGACGCAGCGGCTGCGGTCGAGTCCCTCAAGGCGGGCAACTTCCGGGGCAACTCTGAATTTATGTCAGGCAGCTGGGCCAGACAGAGCGACGGCAGCTTCGTGCTGACCTCCTACGGTAACGCCGTCACATTCCAGTATCGTAGGTGAGCGAGTCGTCACCGTAGCGCGCCATAGATCCCATCAGACGTACGAGCGGGATGGGGAACCTGCCTGTTACAGGCGACCGGGGTGTAGAATTGTGGACAACGATCCACATGGACGGCGTGGGCGGCGTCCCGCGCCGCGATACGGGAGGCACCCATGTTCTGCCCAAGCTGCGGCACGAGAAACCCCGACGGAGTCCGGTTCTGCAGGGCCTGCGGAACCAACCTATCGGGCAGAAGAGCTGGTACGACCCAAAGGCCAGTGCCCGCCGCGTCGGCGACACCCACGCCCGCAGCCCAGGCGCCCACTCCTGCCGTACCTACGGGCAGGGTCATCGGACAGGGCAGGCGCAGGTCTAATCCCTTCGCGGCAGTGGCGGCCATGGTCGTGGTAGGCATCTTCGTTCTCGCGGTGAGATTGCAGGTAGGATCGAGCACAAGCTGGTTCGGCCTCGCCAAGCCCCACCTCACGCCGGGAACCTACACCCTTAGCCGGAGCTTGTCGATCCTCTTCAACAGCTGGTTGCCGCCAGCCACAATGACCGTCTCTGTCGCCGAGGGCGATCGTGTCAGCTTCACGGTCGAGGGAGCTAGCTGGGTGGGAGACGCACAGGTCAGCCAAGCCGGGAAGGACCAGCTTCACATACAGGTACCAATCGCAGCGAAAAATGGCCAGCCCTCGGGTCACTCGTTCAACTTCGTGGTCCCGCAGGGCGCTCCAGACAGCGTCACTGGGATCTGGGCATCATGGACCACAGATGAGAATGGCCTGCCAGATAACGGCGTCGCATGGGCGATGATCGAGGACGGCGGCACCTTCAGGGCGCAATCCGTTCCAAACCCCGACGCGGCGGCTGTAGCCGAGTCCCTCAAGGCGGGTAACTTCCGGGGCGATCCCGACAGGAAGCCAGGCAAGTGGGTAAAGCGAGAGGACGGCAGTTACAAGCTAACTCTTAACGATTACACCTATGTGTTCCAGTACCAAAAGTGAACAAGAACCCATCGACACGCTCGGTAAGGTCGGGCGCAACGCCATGGGAGGCTCGCGCGTCGTCGACTCCGATTGGCACGCAAGTCGACGGGACCTTGCTCTCCGCAGGTGGTCCCAAGTGTAGAATCTCAGAAGAGACATCGCGCGGGCGGGGCGGGCGGGGCGCGCACCACGACGACGGGAGGCACCCATGTTCTGTCCGAGCTGCGGCACGAGAAACCCCGACGGGAGCAGGTTCTGCAAGACCTGCGGAACCGACCTGTCAGGCAGAGGAGCTGGTGTGCCCGCACCCCAGGCGATCGCCTAGGCTCCGGTACCCGGCGCGCCCGCCTTTGCCAGACCCGCAGCTGCGGCGCGTGGGCGCAGCGCCGGTCGCAGGCGCGTCATCGCAGGGATCGCTGCGGCTGTCGCAATCGCCCTCGTCGTCGCGGTGGGGCTGCGCACAGGCTGGTTCGGCCTCGCCCAGCCCCATCTCACGCCAAGGACCTACACCTTCACCAGCTCCCTCATGGACAGCTCGCTAGCATCGCATACGACGACGATGGTTCTCTCCGTCGCCGAGGGCGATAGTGTCACCTTCACGTTTGAAGGAGGGCAGAGCTTTGGGGGAAACGCACGGGTCAGCTGGGCCGGGAGGGACCACCTTTATGTGCAAGCGCCGGTCACGCGTGCGTCGCTGGGTCTTAGAGAGAACAGCAAAACCCGAATTCGGCAATGTAAAGGATAGCCTGAAAAGCGTCACGGCACTCAGTCTCGGCGACGACCAGTCCTTGGCCTTCTCGTTCAACTTCGTGTTCCCACGAGGCGTCCCGGACAGCATCGTCGGGACCTGGGCAATATGGATCACGGACGAGAATGGCTCGACGTTGCCATATGGAGATATGAACCTTTTCATATGGCAGAGGTTCGAGGATGACGGCAGCTTCAGGGGCGGGTACGTCCCGTCCTCCGACGTGGCGGCCACAGTCGACTCCCTCAAGGCGGGCACCTTCCAAGGCAACTCCAATGTGAAAGTGTCAGGCAGCTGGACCAAGCAGGACGACGGCAGCTTCGTGCTGAACACCCCCTACGGTAGCTCCACCAACACGTTCCAGTACCACAGGTGAGCGAACCCACGCGACCGCGCACTCGGTGGCGTCGAGTGGACGATTGTCGTGCCACTCGGTGACGCCAAGTGGCACAAAATAATGCCATACCTGCACGTTTACGATTTTCATACCACTCGGTGACACCGAGTGCGCGGTCGTAGTGCCATTCGGCGCTATCGAGTGGCAGAGCGCTCGCGGAAGGTACGACATCGGCCACCGACAGCACGAGTGCGCGTCATACGCGAGTCCACACCTCACCCGTCACGAGGCCTTCTGCTACTCCCCAGTCTCCTTGGCCTTCGCGTTATAGTCGCCGACAGGCGCGATGGCCTTCATGGCCTCGAGCACAGAGGCGAGCAGGTCGTCGAGCTCCATATCGTTGAGTTCGGCACCCATACGGATGACGTCGCGGTCGCAGCCTGCGGCGAAGCGCTTATCCTTGAACTTCTTCTTGAGGGACTTGAGGGGCATGTCGATCACGGAGCCCGACGGCCTCATACGGGCCGCCGCCTGGATAAGGCCCGAAAGCTCGTCGGCCGCAAAGAGCACCCGCTCCATCTTCTTCTCGGGCTTGGGAAGGTCTGGGTTCCTGTCAGAGGTATGGGTCTGGATGGCGTGCGCAAGCTCGGGATTCGCACCCGCCTCGGCCAGAAGCTCGGCAGCCTTGACGGTATGGGTCTTCTCGTCCTGCCACTTCTCCCAGTCGAGGTCATGGAGAAGACCAACCTGACCCCAGAAATCGACGTTCTCGGGATCGTAGGTAGCGGCATAGTAGCGCATGAGACCCTCGAGCGTCTCTCCGTGCTGAATGTGGAACTCGTCCTCGTTGTACTTCTTGAGCAGCTCGAAGGCCTGCTCTCGGGTAAGGCCGCTCTCCAGCTTCTTAGCCATGTCACTCTCTCCGTCTCTCTCCGCGCTCGCACCGGCGGCGGAGTCTGCCGCAATCGTGTCCACGTCCGTCACGCCCAGGCCACATGTGCCAGCAACCTGCTCCGCGATCTGTGCCCTCGTGATCGTCTCGGGCTTCATCTGCGGAAAGAGCAGCACGTCGCGGATGGACGGCTGATCGCAGAAGAGCATGACCATGCGGTCGATGCCGTAGCCGATGCCACCTGTGGGGGGCATGCCGTACTCGAGCGCACGCACGTAGTCGTAGTCATAGCCCATTGCCTCGTCATCGCCAAGACCCTTGGCGGCAACCTGCTCGGCAAAGCGGCCGGCCTGGTCGATGGGGTCATTGAGCTCCGAGAAGGCGTTGGCGTACTCATGCCCGCCGATGACCAGCTCGAAGCGGTCCGTGAGACGCGTATCCTCGTCCTTACGCTTGGCAAGCGGCGAGACCTCCTCCGGGTAGTCACACACGAAGGTGGGGTTCACGAGCGTAGACTCGCCAAGCTCGTCATAGAGCGAAAACAGCAGCTTTCCCGCACCCCAACCCTCCTGCCACTCGATGTCGTGCACCTCGCACAGCTCACGCAGACGCCCGATGGGCGTATCCATATTGACACACTCGCCGACACGCTCAGACACTATCTCGATGAGCGAGCGAGAGGCCCAGCTACCGCTCATGTCTATCGTCTGGCCTTGGTAGCTGATGAGCTCGCGGCCCTCCTCACAGCCGCAGATGCCGCGCGCGATGGCCTTGAAGAGCCCCTCGCTGAGCCGCTTCATGCCCTCGAGATCAGAGTAGGCGCAGTAGGCCTCCATCGAGGTGAACTCGGGGTTATGCGTAAGGTCCATGCCCTCGTTGCGAAACTGCCTTCCGAGCTCGAAGACACGCTCCATGCCTCCCACGATGAGGCGCTTGAGCGGCAGCTCGGTGGCTATGCGCAGATAGAAGTCGCGATCAAGCGCATTGAAGTGCGTCGCGAACGGCTTGGCGTTGGCACCCCCCAAGATGGCGTGCATCATGGGCGTCTCGACCTCGAGGTAACCCGCAGACTCCATGTAGCGGCGGATGAGGCTAATGATGGCTGAGCGCTTGCGAAAGACCTCACGGACCTCGGGATTCATGATCAGATCGACGTAGCGCTGGCGGTAGCGGACCTCTCGGTCCGTGAGGCCATGGAACTTCTCGGGCAACGGACGCAGGCTCTTGGAGAGAAGCCTCACCGAGCTCGGTGCAATGGAGAGCTGCCCGCGACGCGTGCGCAACACCACGCCCGTCGCCTCTATGATGTCACCGAGATCGAGCTGGCCGAGCAGTCCCCAGTCGGCCTTGTCCATGTCATTGACGCGACAGAAGAGCTGGATCTGTCCTGTTGCGTCCTCGAGCACGATGAAGCGGGCCTTGCCCTGCTTGCGCAGCGCCCTCACGCGTCCAGCGACGCTGTAGGCATCCTTGGTGCTCGCACCGTCCTCGAGCGAGGCGTAGCGCTCCTCGAGTTCTGCCGCATGCACTGTGACCGTACTTGTGGCGGGATACGGGTTCACGCCCGCGTCGATGAGCGCCTGACGCCTCGCCCGGCGCACAGCCCGCTCGTCGTTGATGTCTATGTTTGCGTTTGGCGCACCCGCGTCCACTTGTGCCACCTGACCCTCCCTGCTACGTTCTGGCCTGACGGCGTGATGCGCCGACAAGGTCCAACCTGTCAAAAAGAGCCTCTTGTTAGTCCGCAGACCCTTTGGCTGCCAGCGACCTTGTCACCTAGAGGCTTCTGTCGTCGCCCTGATCCCTATGCTTGATGGACACTATCTTGACGCTCTCCCGCTTGCCCGAGGGCATAACATACGATACCGTGTCGCCCACCGAGTGGTTGAAAAGGGCGGCACCGAGGGGTGAGGCATTGGATATCCTGTTCTCGAGCACGTCAACCTCCGCCGTGCTCACGATGGTGATGGTCTCCCTCTCGCCTGCGCCATCCTCAAGCTCAACCTCATCATCGAGAGACACGGCGTCTGCGTTGCCCTCGATGATCTTGGCGTTGGCAAGCTGGCTTCGCAGCTCGCTGATAAGCGACTCGTTCTGTCTCTGAGCCTCCCTGGCAGCATCGTACTCGGAGTTCTCAGAAAGATCACCGTGCTCGCGTGCGCGCTGGATTTCGGCGACGATCTTGGGACGCTCGACATCCTCAAGCTGCGCGAGTCTCTCCTCGAGGCGCTTGTAGCTCGCCTTGCTCATGATGTTCACATCTGGTTCCACGTTCTCCATTGCGCGTCTTCCCCTCGCTATTGGGACTGAGCCGAGTTGCCACCTCGCGCGCACATGCGTAAGGCAGCCTCCTGACCGCCGTCACCTACCTACTGAGCCTGCTCGATCTTGGAGCCACACTTATTGCAGTACTCTGAGCCAGCGACGTTCTTGGCGCCACACTTGTTGCAGAAGACCGCGTCGTCCGAGTCGGCGGGCTCCTCCTCGACGGTGTCGCTCACGTCGGTGACACCAGCTCCCTTGTCCGCATCACCATCTCCTTCCTCCATACCCTCGCGGATGCTCTTGACCGTTGCCCCCACCGACTTACCCAGTTTCGGGAGATTCTTGGGTCCGAAGAGCAAGAGAACCACGACGAGGATGATAATGAGTTCGAGAGGACCTACACTAGGCATCAATAACCTCCTGAGGAGTTGAGAGGGCACGTGGCTTGTCGTTCGGTTTTCGCATATGGTAGTATATGACGATGAGTGTGTGTACTCACAATCTCTATCACAGACCGCCCCACAGGGCGCCTGCGGGGAGACCCTCGTTTGGGATGGGAGACGCGCAACAGATCGATCCGGCAAATGTCCGGTCCCCATGCCCTCATCCGGCGGGTCATCCAAGGATCCTTACTTGACACCGATAGCTGCTGCCGGTTGTTGCCTTTCATGAGGACATCCGCCGCATGCGCGACGTCCTAAAGGACGCGTCAGACATCGATAGCTTCCGCATCGGCGCCTTGGGCATCTAAGGCGGCAGTAGGCACACGCTGGACGCAACCTAACCTGACACCCGCATGAAAGCCTGCACCACCCTGTCCACGCTCAACGCGGGATGCGCACGTCGCCTTGGCTCAAGAGAAGTTGAGTATATAAGTTCTCGTGATAGAAGGAAGGTTATGCATCCACGCCGAGCAAAACAGTGTACACAAACCGTCGGATTTCAAGAGAGCGAGCCCAGAAAGCTGATCTGTGTACACTGTTGCAGGCGACCCTGTGCGACCCTGTCTATGGCGGCGAGTAGCCGCGCAAAGGAGTATCACGAGCTGCCCTCCGGGCAAACCTTCCAAGCGATGTCGTACCGGCAGCAACCAGACCGGTCGGGATGCGGGAGCTCCCCCTACATCCCGTGGCTCTCCTGCGTCCGGTAGCTTTCGCCAACGGCAAGCAGCGCGAAGAGCCTCTCGGCCGCCCTGGCGTAGAGGTCTTCGGCACGGTTGGCAGCCTCATCAAGGGACATAGGGGCGTCAACGGCGGGCATCACCGCGCTCAGTCCACGCACACCGCTCGCACTCGCACCGTCCCCGATGCCGCCCACGATGGCAACACAGGGAACGTCATGCTGTTCGCAAGCACCCGCGACGCCGGCGACGACTCTTCCACTCGTCGAGCGAGCGTCGAAGCGCCCCTCTCCCGTTATGCACAGGTCGGCCCCGTCTAGAAGCTCGTCAAAGCCCACGATGTCAAGAACGCTCTCGATACCGCTCTCGAGACGTGCCGAGAGGAACGCCGCGCATGCGGCGCCAAGGCCACCAGCCGCGCCTGCCCCCGGGACGTCACGGACACCCGCGAGCCCCACGCCACTAAACTCTCCCTCGAGCACACTGGCATAGCTCTCCATACCACGCTCAAGCGCCTGTACGGACTGGGGGTCGACCCCATCGAGGCTGGCGCAGCTGGACACGGCACCGTTTGGGCCCAGCAGGGGGATCTTCTCGTCGCACATCACGCGAAAACGGGCAGTGCCCACGTAGAGCCTAAAGAGGGTGAGGTCGACAGAGTGCACGCGGGCGAGGTCACGCCCACCGCCAAAGAGTTCGGATCCGTCCTCGTCAAGGAAGCGGACCCCCAAGGCGCGCATGCACCCCATGCCGCCATCGATCGCGACTGAGTCGCCAAGGGCGACCGTGATGTCGGAGCAGCCTCGCGCCAGCGCGTCTGAGATGAGCTCTCCCGTGCCATAGGACGTAGCGGCGAGGGGGTCACGCTCCTTTGGCGCAGGAAGTCGGTCACCCGATGCGGCGGCCATCTCGATAACGGCGCGCTCGCCGCTCAGAAGACCGTACGAGGCGCGGATCGACCTGCCAAAGGGGTCGTGCACGCTCACGTTTCGCTTCTCTCCACCGCAGGCAGCGATGAGCACGTCGACGGTGCCCGTCCCACCATCCGCCATGGGAACGCCCACGCAGTCGCAGCCGGGAAAGCGAGCGCACGCAGCATCCTCGAGCAGAGCGGCAGTCTGTGCGGAGGACAACGTCCCCTTGAAGGCGTCAGACGCAAAGACGAAGCGATGAGGTGAGGCCATGGGTTCTTCCTTTCATCGCGCGGATCGTGCGACGCACGCACGTGGCTCCCCGCACTTACGTATCGTATCGTATCGAGACGCGAATCGCGCGATGCCGTGCGATGGCGGTGCAGCTGCCGCGACCGCACGTCATGGACGCACATTCACCTATGCACTATAGCGCACTCTGGCGACGTGCTCCCGCGAGACGGTACTATTCTACCTCGCGAGGCGAAACGGATGCCCGAGGTTAGAGACCAGCGAGGAAGGTCACGACACGAGCTCGCCCTCCTGCGCCTTTAAGGCCCCGGGGTACTTGAGCAGAGGCGCTTGAATAAAGATGGGTACGATTACGCACAGAGCTATGAGCGACACAACCTACGGACAGAGAGACGGAGACACCTATGCCCACGAAGCGCACGGTCGACTACAGTGACTACGCCAACCAGATCGTAAAGGCCATCCCTAGAGGCATCTTGCTCACGACCAAGGCCGACGAGAAGGTCAACGCCATGACCATCGGCTGGGGCACCTTGGGCACCAACTGGAGCAGGCCGGTCTTTGTCGCCTACGTCCGCAGGCACCGCTCGACCATCGCGCTCCTCGACCGAAATCCCGAGTTCACGATCAACGTCCCCCTTGAGGAACGGCCGTCTGACAGGAAGATCATCGGTATCTGCGGTAGCGAGCGCGGAGACGAGGTGGACAAGGTCGCACTGGCAGGCCTCACGCTCGTCGACTCGGATATCGTGAGCGTACCCGGTATCGCCGAGCTACCACTCACGCTCGAGTGCAGGGTCATCTACCGCCAGGACCAGGAGCTCTCGCTCTACTCGCCGGACATCATGGCCCACTACCCGCAGGACGTGGACGGCCGCGCGACTGGCTCCAACAGAGACCCCCACATCACCTTCTTCGGCGAGATCGTGAACGCATACGTCATAGAGGGCTGAGCTAAGAGGGGCCGGGTCTGAGGACGATGACCTCGGCTCACGGTCGATCGTGGGCGCCACGTTGCACGGCCACGGGGCCTTAGGCCTGGCGGTCGGCATCGGCCGAGATCGTCGTTCTGGCTCGCGTCGCCGCCCCGCTTCGCCCCGCCTCTTTCTTGTCCGTGTCGTGTTCCGCGCCTCGCGGAATGGTAAGGACAAAGCGGCTGCCCACACCCTCGCACGACACGACGGAGATGCTGCCGCCGTGGCTGTCGGCGATCCACTTGGCGATGGAGAGGCCCAGACCAGAGCCCGCAGCGTCCCTGCGCGCGTCCTGCGCTCGGTAGAAGCGCTCGAAGATGTGTCTTACCGTCTTGGCGGACATGCCCCTGCCCTCGTCCTGCACGCCGGCCGAGACGCTCGTCTCGTCCTGCGTGAGCGAGAAGCCTATGGTCGTCTGTTCGGGCGAGTACTTTGCCGCGTTCTGCACGATGATGCGCAGCGCCTGCTTGACGAGGACGGCGTCGGCCATAAGCAAGAAGCGTGGGTCCTGCGCCTCGGCGGCGGCCTTGGCCCCCGAGCTCAGCTCGTAGCGATGGCCTGCATCGATCATCTGCGACTCCTCCGCAATCTCCGCCACGAGCGTTGCCACGTTGCACGGCTGCCTGTGGAGCTCGTTTCTCCCCGAGTCCCCTCGGGCTAAGAACAGCAGCTGTTCCACAAGCTCCTGCATGTGCTCGCCCTCCAGCTTGAGAGCGGCGATCGACTCCTCAAGCACCGCCTGGTCATCCTTGCCCCAGCGATCCAACATGTCCACGTAGCCGCGAACCACGGCGATGGGCGTGCGCAGCTCGTGACTCGCGTCATTCACGAAGCGCATCTGCTGCAGCTTGGCGTCCTGCATCTGCCGAAGCAGTCGGTTGAGCGCAACCTCGATGCTCTCGAGGTCCTTGTCACCGGTCCTCACGCGCGGGGCGTCGACACTTGCCCGCTCGATGGCCTGCTCGAGGCTGGCCATCTTGTCCTCACCGGATGCCGTCGGCCCGCGCGTCGCGGCTCCCAGGGTGTCCGCGCTCACGAGCGCGTCCGCCTTCAGGGCCAAGTCGTTCAGAGGCTTGAGTTGCCTGCGCACACGGCGCATGTCAGGGAAGAAGGACACGAGCGAGAAGAACTCTGTGACCACCAGCGGGGCGAGGGCGCAAAGCAGAACGGGAAGGAACGTGCCTAGCGTAAAGGTCGCATTCCCGCCCTCAACCGCGACATGGCAGCCGAAGTCGAGGGGCTCAGAGCCTCTCATGCCAAGCTGGACGGAGCTCGGAAGCGGCCATATCCCTGAGGCGACATCGGCCGAGCGCACGGCTGCGGCATAGGTCTGGACCATGAGCAGCGAGACCACCAGCGCAAGGTCGAGGCAGACCATGGCGAGCACTCGCCGCCACCAGAAGCCCCAGCTGATGGAGCGGACGATGGAGGGAACGAGGACGCGTGTGGGCCGAGGTCGGGACATGCGTGCGTCCAGCTTGTCCGTTCCTTTGTCCGCCCTTCTCGCGGGTCGGTCGCCTACAGGTCGGGTTCGCGTCTTCCCAGCGTCTCGGGTACCTTTGGCCTCATCTCTCACGGATGACATAGCCCACACCCCTGACTGTCGCGATAAGTCTCTCGCCCAGACGATCATCGATCTTCGCACGCAGGTGAGCGACGTGCACGTCCACGTTGTTCGCCTCCCCCATGAGCTCGTAGCCGAGGGCGTCTGACGCGATGCGCTCGCGGCTCATGACCACACCAACATGCTCCATGAGGACGCGCAACACCTCGAACTCGCGGTTCGTGAGCTCCACGGGATCGCGCCCCACCAGCAGCTCACGCCGGTCCAAGTCGAAGGAGACGCCCCTGAGGGAGATGACCCGCGTCTGCGGCGGATGCGGAAGCAGGTTTGCCTCGACAGTTGAGGCTTCCTCGCCGGCCTGCGTGGCGGACGGGGTCGCCTCACGTCGCTTGAGGGCCACGCGGATGCGCGCGAGCAGCTCCTCGATGGCAAAGGGCTTGGTCACGTAGTCGTCGGCACCAGCGTCCAGGCCTGCGACCTTGTCCATCACAGCATCCCGGGCCGTGAGCATGATGACGGGCGTGTCCTTCTCGCGACGTATGCGCCTGAGTACCTCAAGGCCGTTGAGTCCCGGGAGCAACACGTCAAGCAAGATCAGGTCGTAGTTTGACGAGAGCGCCTTGTCCACACCGGCGCGGCCGTCAGCGGCCTTATCGACCTCGTGGCCCTCATGGAGCAGCTCGAGCTCCACGAAACGCGCGATCTTCTCCTCGTCCTCCACGATCAGAATCCTTGTCATGGCGTGTCGCTTCCCCTCCACCACCTGCCCCGCTCGCCGCTACTTTGCCGCAACATCCTGCTTTATGGTCTCTGCCGCATCGGCCGCCGTGTCCATCGCATCGTTTATGTTATTGGCCACGGTACTCGCATCACCCTCGATGCGGTAGCGCAGCCCAAAGAACAGGCCGACGATCAAGATCCAGATCGTGGCACCCCAGACCAGGAGGCCACAGATTGGCACGAGCACCGGTACCCTGATGATCTCCTCACCCCTACTCAGCACGATAAGCTTGTAGTCTATGCTCTTTCTGAACACATTCTTGACACCCTCCCAGAACTCTGACGTCCCCACCGAGCGCCTATAGGCCTCCTGGGCCCGCCCCATCTCGGGCGAGACCGGCTCCGACTGCTCCTGCACCTGCGTACTGTAGCTGGCATAGCTCGCGCTCGTCGTGTGCGCCTTGCCCGAGCGCTCCAGCTCGATGATGGCGTCCAGCACGTTGCCATCATGTGCATCCAGTGCGGCCTTGGCATCCTCATAGCTCGCCTGCGTCTTCTCGCGAACCTGCTCGACCTTATCGAGCTCGTCCATGATCATCCACTCCCTACGTCATGTGAGGGCGCCTCTCGCCCTCGATTGATTGTATGGTCGCAGGGCAAGATTAAGCAATCCTTGGCGCAGGATTAAGCTTCGGTGATGGTTTGGCACCAAAAAAGGGTTTGTGCCGGATATTGTGCCGTGCCGGGCGCTGCCGCATCGTGCAGGGTGCTGCCGCATCGCATCAGGGCCGTCGCACACGGCGCCCGCGTATTCGGAACGGCCTCTAAGGCAAACGGCCAAGAAATGCCCGTATCCCGTTGACAGCTACATGCACGAGGGTTACACTTATCATATAGTATGAGCAGTTGCTCATATGTTCATAGGCGAAGGGAGCTGGACATGGCCTGTAAGCACTGCCACGCCCACGCGGATCACGGACATGATCATGGGCGCGGACATGACGAGCACGAGGTCCACGGCGGCGAGACGTCCGAGCAGGACAGTAAAGAGGAGGAAGAGGATCCCAAGCGAGCCCTGCGCAAGGTGATCGTCTCAGCCGTGTTGCTGCTCGCGGCATACCTTATCGAGCATTCCTTTGATCTGCCGCTCCCAGGGCAGCTTCTGCTGTTCTTGCCGGCCTACGTCGTCGCAGGTGGAGACGTGGTCAAGGAGGCAGTCGAGAATCTCATGGCAGGAGACCCCTTTGACGAGGACTTTCTGATGGCCGTAGCGACGATCGGCGCCTTGCTCATCGCCTTCATCCCAGGAGGCGAGCCGATGTTTGCCGAGGCCGTCTTCGTCATGCTCTTCTTTGAGGTGGGCGAGCTCTTCGAGACCATTGCAGAGAACAACAGCCGCAGGTCCATCTCTGAGCTCATGGACATCCGCCCCGACTTCGCCACAATCGAGCGCGCGAGCAAGCTCGAGCGCATAGACCCGGCCAAGGTCGAGGTGGGCGAGGTCATCGTCGTGACCCCAGGCGAGAGGGTACCCCTGGATGGCACCATCGTTGAGGGCTCGACCAGCCTGAACACCGTCGCGCTCACGGGCGAGAGCGAGCCGCGTGACGCCTCCGTCACAGATAAGGTCATCTCGGGCTGCGTCAACCTCTCGGGCGTCATCCGAGTTCGCGTGGACAAGTCGTTCGGAGACTCCACGGCCTCGAAGATCCTGGAGCTTGTGGAAAACGCCAGCGACCGCAAGTCCCGATCGGAAAACTTCATCACGCGCTTCGCCAAGGTGTACACACCGATCGTCGTGTTTCTTGCCATCGCGCTCGCCATCATTCCGCCTATCGCAAGTGGCAACTTTGGCGCAAGCTTCGCCACCTGGCTGCTGCGTGCCCTGACCTTCCTCGTGGTGTCCTGCCCCTGCGCCTTGGTCCTCTCTGTGCCCCTCACCTTCTTTGGCGGCATCGGGGGTGCGTCCAAGCAGGGCATCCTGATCAAGGGGTCGGGCTTCATGGAGACGCTCGCCCGATCAGACACCATGGTCTTCGACAAAACTGGCACGCTCACCAAGGGCGTCTTCCAGGTGATGGCGGTGCACCCCAACATGGAGGACAAAGACCGGCTCCTGCACCTTGCCGCGCACGTCGAGCGCTACTCCACGCACCCCATCGCGGAGGCGCTGCGAGACGCCTTCCCCTGCGAGGGAGATGACTGCTCCGTCCTGGAGGCGACCGAGGTCGCCGGCAAGGGCATCATCGCGACCGTCAACGGCAGGAGGGTCGCCGTAGGCAACACCGCGCTCATGGATGAGCTGGGCGCCGCCTGGCACAGCTGCAAGAACGACGACGGTACCGTGATCCACGTGGCCATAGACGGTCGCTACGCAGGCCACGTCCTGATCTCAGACGAGGTGAAGGGGGATGCGGCGCAGGCCATCTCCCAGCTCAAGGCGGAGGGCATCACAAGGGTCGTCATGCTCACGGGCGACCGCGACGACGTCGCGCGGCGCATCGCGGGCGAGCTCGGCCTCGACGAGTACCACTCCGAGCTCCTCCCCGCCGACAAGGTCGAGCACGTCGAGAGGCTCATGCGCGAGAGGGCCGAGGGGCGCTCGCTCGCCTTCGTGGGCGACGGCATCAACGACGCCCCCGTGCTGGCGCGCGCGGACGTGGGGATCGCCATGGGCGCCATGGGCTCGGACGCGGCCATCGAGGCGGCTGACGTGGTCCTCATGGACGACATGCCCTCGAGGGTCGCCGCGTCCGTCCGCATCGCCCGCCGCACCCTGGGGATAGCGAGACAGAACATCGCGTTCGCGATCGCGGTGAAGGTCGCCATCCTGCTCCTCGCGGGGGTCGGCCTCGCCCCGATGTGGCTCGCCGTCT
>ERZ773263.1394-NODE-1394-length-14562-cov-6.727924_pt1 | contig 14562 bp, 14 predicted proteins | sample MGYA00511076_ERZ773263 | MGnify/ENA primary metagenome ERZ773263 (study PRJEB29015, sample SAMEA2738155) | human oral metagenome | biome: human oral; feature: human-associated habitat; material: saliva | place: China | collected 2195 ... | reverse complement strand
TTTCAAACACGCTTTGGATATATTCTTTAGCAGATGTCATATCGTTCTCCTTTTTGTTGTTATATTTTATTACATGAGCCATTATAGCAGAATTTTTTTGGGGTGTAAAGAAAAAAGTTGAATTTTCTGAAAATTTGCAAAACTATCTTTTGGATAGATTCCCGAACGTTTGTTAGAAAATTCCAGTTTAAAAAACGTAAAAGCGGAGTTTGGTGATATAATGAAGAAAAAGAGAAAGAAGCATTAGCCTTCAGAAGAAAAAGGAGTATTTTACTATGGTTTCGACATCGACACAGATTGCTGGTTTTTCATTTGACAACTGCCTGATGAATGCGGCTGGGGTTGCCTGTATGACAAAAGAGGAACTGGCAGAAGTCAAAGATTCTGCTGCAGGAACCTTTGTGACCAAGACGGCAACGCTGGACTTTCGTCAGGGAAACCCGGAACCGCGCTATCAGGATGTTCCGCTGGGGTCTATCAACTCCATGGGTCTGCCAAACAATGGCTTAGACTACTATCTTGACTATCTGCTGGAACTCCAGGAAAGTGAACCAAATCGCACTTTCTTCCTCTCTTTGGTCGGTATGTCGCCAGAAGAAACCCACACCATTCTTCAGAAAGTGCAGGCAAGTGACTTTAAAGGCATTACTGAGCTCAATCTCTCCTGCCCCAATGTCCCTGGCAAGCCGCAGATTGCCTATGACTTTGAAACGACGGATAAGCTTTTGGCAGAGGTTTTTGCTTATTTCACCAAGCCTCTAGGCATCAAGTTGCCTCCTTATTTTGATATCGTGCATTTTGACCAGGCTGCTGCGATTTTTAACAACTATCCGCTCAAGTTTGTCAATTGTGTAAACTCGATCGGAAACGGTCTTTATATAGAAGATGAGTCAGTGGTCATTCGTCCGAAAAATGGCTTTGGAGGTATCGGAGGTCAGTACATCAAGCCGACCGCTCTGGCCAATGTTCATGCTTTTTACCAACGCCTTAAACCGGAAATCCAAATCATCGGAACTGGTGGTGTCCTGACGGGGCGCGATGCCTTTGAGCATATCCTCTGTGGGGCCAGTATGGTGCAGGTCGGCACAACCCTTCATAAAGAAGGAGTGGTAGCCTTTGAGCGTATCACTGCAGAACTCAAGGCTATTATGGAAGAAAAAGGCTATGAAAGTCTAGAAGATTTCCGAGGGAAATTGAAGTATATTGAGGGGTAATCTTCTATATAAGTGTTGTTGTGATTTGAAATGAAGAATATGGCTGGGTTGAGAAGTATTGAAACCTAGCTTTTTCATATTATTTTGAAGAAAGTTCTAATCAAATTGCTATAATTTCGACTCCTTTTATGAGAAAATAGACGCAAAGAAATGAGGTGTTTTTATGGCTGAAATTTATCTAGCAGGCGGGTGCTTCTGGGGCTTGGAAGAGTATTTCTCCCGCATTGAAGGTGTTAAGAAAACGACAGTGGGATACGCCAATGGACAGGTGGAATCAACCAACTACCAGCTGATTCATCAAACGGACCATGCAGAGACGGTTCATCTAATCTATGATGAAGAGCGGGTCAGCCTGCGGGAAATCCTGCTTTATTATTTCCGAGTCATTGATCCTCTGTCGGTCAATAAGCAAGGAAATGATGTCGGGCGTCAGTATCGGACGGGTGTTTATTATACAGATGAAGGAGATAAGGCAGTCATAGAGCAGGTTTTTGCTGAGCAGGAAAAACAGCTGGGACAAAAGATAGCTGTTGAGCTGGAACCCTTACGACACTATGTATTAGCTGAAGACTACCATCAGGATTATCTCAAGAAAAATCCCGGTGGCTACTGCCATATCAATGTCAATGATGCCTATCAGCCCTTGGTCGATCCTGGCCAATATGAGAAACCTACAGATGCGGAACTAAAAGAGCAGCTGACGCAAGAGCAGTACCAGGTGACTCAGCACAGTGCGACAGAGCGTCCTTTCCATAATGCCTACAATGCCACTTTTGAAGAGGGGATTTATGTTGATGTGACGACTGGTGAGCCTCTCTTTTTTGCCGGTGACAAGTTTGAGTCGGGCTGTGGCTGGCCTAGCTTTAGTCGGCCTATTGCCAGAGAAGTTTTGAGATACTATGAAGACAAGAGTCATGGCATGGAGCGGATTGAAGTGCGTAGCCGTTCTGGCAATGCCCATCTGGGTCATGTCTTTACTGACGGTCCAGAATCAGCAGGCGGTCTTCGCTACTGCATCAACTCAGCAGCTCTGCGATTTATTCCAAAAGAAAAAATGGAAGCAGAAGGTTATGCTTATCTGCTTCAACACATGAAATAAAAGGCCTAATGGCCTTTTTTGCTGAGCGTTGACAAAAATTTTTAGATAAGGGATAATGATCATAATAAAAAGGAGTAGTGAAAGATGAAATTAAAAAGATTTTCGACGCTTTTGTTTACTATTTTAACGATCATCACTCTGACAGCTTGTAAATCTAATGGCAAAGGGCAGGCTAATTCGATTAAACCAACTAAAGAAAGTTCAAGCTCAAAATCAGAAGAAAAGACCAAGTCAACTAGTAAAGAAGAGAAAACTAGTAAAGAGCCTCAGTCGTCAAGTAAGGAAAGTGGAGAGAAGGATAATTCTGGATTCTCAGAAAAAAGGGAAGCTTCGGACGAAGGAGACCAGTCAGCTCCAAAAGATAAAATCTATGCAAAAGGACATGGAAGTGTATCTTACAACTCTTCTGACGGGCAAATTAAAGCTCAAGTGCCTAGTTATGAAGGTTATACTGAAGAAAAAGTCAAAGAAGCTCTGGGGGAACCCGAGGCAGTGATAAGGGATCCAAAATACCTCACTGGAAACTTTAGAAACCAAGAAATTAAAAACTTAAAATCGTTATATTTAGACCAGCATCTTACAAAGGAGCAACTGAGCGCCTTTGGTGCTGCAGTAGCAGATGTTGCAGTCGGAGTTGGACTAGCTGGGGGAGAAGACTCTGCTAACAGTTATGTCTTATATAGTTACAAGAAGAACGAGGTCTTCCTCGTATTTTATAAAGGCCAATTATTATATATTACACCGGACCCTGATTATCTTAGTTTTGACTAAACGACCAGAATCCCTTGAACTATTTTATGAAGCTTGTTATAATAGCTAAAATCTCCTGAGTGCAAGTGTTTAGAAAGCGAGGATATTGTTTGGATGAAAGCTTATATAAATATTAATCTGGTGACCTGTGATAGCGAATTTCATGTTTATCGGGAAGGGCTGCTTGTGGTGGAGGATGACCGCATTGCCTACTGCGGACCCTATGACCAAGCTTGGCTAGCGAAATGTAGTGAAACAGTGGATTATGAGGGGGCTTGGATCATGCCAGGCTTGGTCAACTGCCATACTCACTCGGCCATGACTTTGCTACGTGGGATTCGTGATGATAGCAATCTGCATGAATGGTTGGAGAATTATATCTGGCCAGCAGAGAGCCAGTTTACAGCAGAAGTGACTACTAAAGCAGTTCAATTTGCTCTGGCTGAGATGTTGCTGTCAGGGACAACAACATTTAATGATATGTATAATCCTCATGGGGTGGATATTAAGCAAGTTTATCAAGCAGTCCGTCAGTCGGGGATGCGCTGTTACTTCTCTCCAACCCTCTTTACTTCGCCAGCGGAAACAGCAGAAGAGACCCTGACTCGTACGCGAGCTATTATCGAGGAGATTCTCTCCTATGATGACAAAGATTTTCAGGTTATGGTGGCCCCTCATTCACCCTATGCTTGTGATGAAGATTTGCTACAGGGCAGTGTAGATTTAGCGCGTGAGTTGGATTTGAAGCTTCATATCCATGTAGCAGAGACTCAAAATGAAAACAAAATTATCCTAGAGCGTTATGGTAAACGGCCTCTGGCTTTCTTGAAAGATTTGGGCTACTTGGAGCGACCAGCCATTTTTGCTCATGGAGTTGAGCTGAATCCGTCAGAGATTGCGGATTTAGCGACTTCACCAGTCAGCATCGCCCACAATCCTATCAGCAACCTCAAGCTGGCTTCTGGTGTGGCTCCGGTGACTAACCTACTAGCTGCTGGTGTGACTGTTGGCCTGGCAACAGATTCTGTCGCTTCTAACAATAATCTGGATATGTTCGAAGAAGGTCGGACCGCTGCTCTACTTCAAAAGATGCGGGAGGGTGATGCAAGTCAGTTTACGATTGATCAAGCCTTGAAAGCACTGACGATTGAGGGGGCTAAAGCGCTGGGCTTGGAGGACAAAATTGGTAGTCTGGAAGTGGGCAAGCAAGCCGATTTCATTGCTATTCAACCAAAGGGGCGGATTCACCTTTATCCTTTGGAAAATATGCTGTCGCACCTCGTGTATGCTGTGAAGGGAAGCGATGTTCAGGATGTCTATATTGCCGGTCGGCAGGTTGTCCGAGATGGACAAGTTTTGACAGTGAATGTCAATATAGAAGATTGATTTTGAGAAGAAAATAGAGGCTGCATCTGTTGTCAGTCTCTTTTTTTAAAATACTTTCTAAAAATATTAAATATTTTTTAGAAAACGCTTGCAATTTTAAAATCATATGCTATACTAGATGTAAGGATTGTTACTGATCACGCAGGCAAAACCTAGATGAATACAAATAATGAGTTGGGACTCTGTTCTATCTTCTCATTTGGTATTCGTCTAGGTTTCTTCTTTTTTTTCAGGAGTTTGAACAGGTCTAGCGTGATCAAAATAGAACAGGAGGATCCCAAATGGCTAAAGATTATACCGAATTAGCTAAGGACATTGTTGCCCATGTAGGTGGCAAGGACAATATTACCAAACTAGTACACTGCGTGACACGCTTACGTTTCTCTCTTAAGGATGAGAGTAAAGCAGATACAGACTATCTTATGGAACGAGATGGTGTTGTGACAATTGTCAAGGCAGGTGGCCAATATCAGGTTGTTATTGGCAATCATGTGCCCGATGTTTATGCCGCAGTACTAGCTGTTGGTGGTCTACAGGGGGCTGGCGCCGTTGATGCTGATGAAGAGGATGGAATTAAGAAAAATCCACTAGATGCTTTTATTGATATTGTATCGAGTATTTTCCAACCTTTCCTTGGTCCCTTGGCTGCGGCTGGAATTATTAAAGGTATCGTTGCAATTTTAACAGCCTTTTTAGGATGGACTGCAGCCAATAACGGAGTTGCTTTAGTTCTTACTGCTGCTGGTGATGGTTTCTTCCAGTTCTTACCAATGATGATTGCTGTGAATGCGGCTCGTAAATTTAAAATGAATGACTTTACAGCTTTAGCAATAGCAGCAGCCCTAGTCTATCCAAATTTGGAAGCGAGCGTTACTGCACTAGGAAAAGCGGGAGCTGCCAATTTCTTCGGGATTCCTCTCACCATGCCAACTGGTGGCTATTTATCAACAGTCATTCCTGCAATTTTAGCCGTATGGGTTGCGTCTCATATTGAAAAGTTCATGAGAAAAGTAACTCCAGATACAGTTAAACTTTTCATTGTTCCTTTTGTAACGTTGGTTGTGTCAGTCCCACTCACTTTCCTTTTGGTTGGTCCAATCGCTAATGGAGCTTCTAACCTTCTTGGTTCTTTCTTGACAGCAGTTCATGGCTTCAATCCTGTTGTATATGGACTTCTATTAGGTGCTCTTTGGCAAGTCATGGTTATGTTTGGCCTGCACTGGGGATTGGTGCCATTAGCTATCCTTGAATTAACTCAGAAGGGAGCAGGGGTGATTTTAGGAGCTGCAATACTACCATGTTTCACTCAAACGGGTGTCTTAGCAGCCATCTATCTTAAGACACAAGAAGAAAAAGTTAAGGCCATCACCATGCCAGCACTTATTTCTTCAATCTTTGGAGTAACTGAGCCTGCGATCTACGGGGTAACACTTCCTATGCGGACTCCATTTATTATTAGCTGTATCGTATCTGGTATCGTTGGTGCTTTTGTAGGCTTCTTTAACATGACAATGTATTCTTTTGGAGCTTTGGGAATATTCGTTTATCCTTCACTGGTTAGTCCGGATGGAAACTTTATGAATATGTATGTTGCTTTTATTGGCACTGTACTTGCGATTGTCCTATCATTTACCATCCAAATGTTTGTCCCAATTCCTACTCTCTACGCTAAAAAAGAGAATAAAGCAGTCGTTGAAGACGGAGAAAAGGCATCAGTGAAAGAGCAAGTCCTTGTCAGCCCAATCACTGGTAAAGTGATTCCCCTTTCAGAAACTCCAGACGCAGTCTTTGCCAGCGGAGCTATGGGCAAAGGAGTTGCCATTGAGCCAAGTGTCGGTGAAGTAGTAGCGCCTGCTGATGGGGTCATTCGCCTGCTCTTCCCTACCAACCATGCTATTGGTTTAGCTACAGACGATGGTGCAGAGCTCCTTATTCACGTGGGGATGGATACGGTCGCTCTTGACGGAAAAGGTTTCACTGCCCATGTTGTGCAAGGCTCTAAGGTCAAGAAAGGCCAACTTTTGCTCAGCTTTGATATAGATGCGATTAAAGAAGCTGGTTATCCAGTGACAACTCCGATTATTGTCACTAATATGAGTCGCTTCAGAGACCTGAAGGTTTTGGCAGAAGGGGAAGTTGATCTAGGGGATACTCTATTTGAATTAAACTAAAAATGGTATGAAAAGAGCAGGATGTGAATGTTGCCTGCTCTTTTTAAGTTTCAAAAGGCCTTAATGTTCAGAGGTTTTAATGATGACAATGTTTTTCTAGAGGATGACTAGAACATCTATTTTATGGTAAAATAGATATGGTAGGAGGCGACAAGGATGAAACGTTCGGATAGAAGAAAAGCTGAAGCCCAAAAGAAATGGTTTGTTTTTGCTTTGTTTAGTCTGATTATTCTTTCGGCTAGTCTCATTTTATTTTTCCAAAAGGAAATAGATGCAAGAAAGCATACGAGACAGGCAAGTATAGAAAATAAAAATTTAGCTAGGCCGAAGACTGTAGCAAACAAGCAGGTTCAAACGGCTCGTATCATGGCAAATGGTGATTTGCTTTACCATGATGCCCTCTATATGAGCGCCCTACGAGAAGATGGTAGCTATGATTTCTCAGAGAATTTTCAGTACGCTAAAGAATGGCTCCATCAAGCGGATCTTACGATTGGAGATTTTGAAGGGACCATTAGTCCAGACCTACCTTTAGCAGGCTATCCGCTGTTTAATGCACCTGAGTCAGTAGTAGGAGCTATTAAAGATGCGGGCTATCATGTGCTTGACTTGGCTCACAATCATATTTTAGATTCCCAATTATCTGGTCTATTTTCAACTGCTAAGGCTTTTGAAGACCAAGGAATTACACCGGTTGGTGTTTATACCCATGAACCGCGTGCCCAAGCTCCTCTGACTATTAAAGAGGTAAATGGGATTAAAATAGCTATTTTAGCCTATTCCTACGGATTTAATGGAATGGAAGGAAATCTCAGTCAAGATGAATATGACCAGCATTTATCAAATCTTGATGAGGAGAAAATGAAGTCAGAAATCGAACGTGCTGAGAAAGAAGCCGACATTACGGTTGTTATGCCCCAAATGGGAGTAGAGTATCAGCTACAACCGACAGAAGAACAGGTAACCCTCTACCACAAAATGGTGGATTGGGGTGCCGACATCATCTTTGGTGGACACCCACATGTGACACAACCATCTGAAACTCTGGAAAAGGACGGCCAGAAAAAACTAATCATCTACTCTATGGGAAATTTCATCTCTAATCAACGGATTGAGACCATGGAAGGAGTTGAAAATGCTCAGTGGACCGAGCGAGGGGTTCTGATGGATCTGACTCTTGAAAAGACGCTCAAAGGTACCCGAATCAAGAGCGCTCAGGCTCATCCGACCTGGGTCAGCCGTGTAGAAAAAGGAGGTTTTTCTGCTGAAGGCTATCCGCTTTATAGCTACCAAACCTTGGTTCTGGAAGACTTTATAGAGGGTGGAAAATATCGGGATAGGCTGGATGAAGCTACCAAAGAACGGGTCGATAGAGCCTATCAGGAAATGAAAGAACATGTTGGCTTGAATTGGGACTAACTATTTTCTTGTCAATCAACATTACCAGAGGAGCTAGGCTTTTCTGGTTTTTATTTGGTGATGAATATGGCATTTGCTATAATGAACAGAAAGGAGCTAAGAGATGGAAGGAATTGGTAGTGGTTTATTGATGGTGGGTTTCTTTGTTCCGATATTCTCTATACTATCAATCCTTAGTCTGCCAGCTCTTTTGATGATTTTCTTTGGTCAAACGGGTAAGTCTCTCTACTTGAAATTTTTGGGACGTCTATGGCTCTTGTTTGGCATGGGGCTTGCTTTATACTTTGTTTTTGGAATTATCTATGCTCTCATTACTGGTCATGCTTACTAGATAATTAGGAGGAATCATGTTCTTATATCAATTCATTTTCTTTTGGTTGCTTTTGGTGATTTGGTTGATTCTGGCTTTAGTAGCCATCGTTCTGCTGATTTTTGGTCGTTTTCTTCGCCGCACTTTCTTTAAAGAGAAGTTGGGACATTTGCTTTTGCGGAGTTTGTTAGTGTTGGGATTTGTGAATATCATTATAGCCTTGCTGATTTAAATGACTTGGATAAAAAAGTAAGATAAAAAAGATAATTTTCAATATTTTTGACAAAAAAACAACTTCATCTAGTCGAAGTTGTTTTTTCTTCTTTTCCATAAGCATCATTTCTTCCGATACTGTCTGGGTGTCATTTGATAGTATTTTTTGAACTGACGATTGAAGTTAGACAAGTTGTTGAAGCCGGATTGACTCGCGATTTCAAGGATTGAAAGATTTGAATGTTGTAGGAGTTCGGTCGCCTTTCTCAAGCGAAACTGAATGAGGTACTCAATGCAGGAAACGCCCAGATGCTTCTTGAAGAAGTTCATGAAATGGGTGGAGCTGTAGCCACAGATACCAGCCAGTTGGTCAATATTCAGGTCTTCTTGGTAGTGGGCATTGATGTAGTCGATGATGGAGCGAATCTTTTCTTCCTTGCGATAGCCTTCGGGTGACAGGTCTTTGGAAATGACATAGCCGTTCTCAAAGAGGAGGTAGAAGAGCTGGTTGAGTTGGGCCTTTATCTGAAATTCAAAGTAGTCCTTGCGATGATAGCCAGTCTCCATGGTTTCAATCAGACAGGAACGGATGGCTTCATATCCCTTGTGATGGGGTTCGATCACGTGAACAAAGTCCAGCTCCCCCTTGTAGAGGGGTTGCAGGTAATCGATACTAGCCTGGTCCATTGCAGAGTAGCCCATTAAGTCTAGCTGGAAATTCAAGGCATCCATGTAATGTTTTTGATTTTCGATAGGATGAATGGAGTGAAGAGCATTGGGGCGGATCAGGATGATGTCCCCCGCCTTGCTGTTGAAATATTCCTGGTCAATATGAAACTTGGCAGTTCCCTCATGAACATAGATCATTTCAACGTCAGTATGCCAATGAAAGAGGATGTCCGGTTGCCCATTTTCAGTAATAGTGCGGGTCAGTGAATAGGGGGTCCCTTGATTTTTATATACGGTATTTTTATGAAGCTGTCCAAGATCTAGCATTCCCTGCTCCTTGTAGTAGAATAGTATCAATATATAAGAGAATTGTGCAAGAAAACATTTTCATCTAAGATTATAATATAATCAAAGAAAAAACGAAAGCGAGGAATGCAATGGCTAAATTTCCTAAAAATTTCCTCTGGGGTGGTGCAACGGCGGCCAACCAGTATGAGGGCGCCTATAATCTAGATGGAAAAGGACTGTCTATTCAGGATGTGACTCCAAAAGGCGGAGTGCCGGCCTCGCCAGGTGATCGCAATCCTTTGATTACCGAGGGTCCGACACCAGATAATCTCAAGCTGGAAGGAATTGATTTCTACCATTGCTATAAGGAGGACGTTGCCCTCTTTGCAGAGATGGGCTTCAAGGTCTACCGGACTTCCATTGCCTGGTCTCGGATTTTCCCAAATGGAGACGAGCTGGAGCCCAATGAAGCTGGCCTGCAATTCTATGACAATCTTTTTGACGAGCTGGCTAAATATGGCATTGAGCCTCTGATTACCTTGTCTCACTATGAAACGCCCCTGCATTTGGCGCGTCATTACAATGGCTGGGCCAACCGTGATTTGATCGGCTTTTACGAGCGCTATGTCCGCACGGTTTTTACCCGCTATAAGGACAAGGTCAAGTATTGGCTGACCTTTAATGAAATCAACTCTGTTCTCCATGCGCCCTTTATGAGCGGAGGCATTGCCACGCCAGCTGAAGATCTGTCCAAGCAGGACCTCTATCAAGCGGTCCATCATGAGCTGGTGGCTTCTGCTTTGGCAACGAAGATCGGTCATGAGATCAATCCTGATTTTAAGATTGGCTGTATGGTCCTGGCCATGCCGGCTTATCCCATGACGCCTAAGCCAGAAGATGTGCTGGCAGCTCGGGAATTTGAAAATCAAAACTATCTCTTCTCTGATATCCATGCGCGTGGAAAATATCCAGCCTATATCAATCGTTTCTTCAAGGAAAATGGGATTGAGATTCAGTTTGCGCCAGGTGACAAAGAACTTTTGGCTGAAAATACTGTAGACTTTATTTCCTTCTCTTACTATATGAGTGTGGTTGCGGCTCATGATCCGGAAAATTATTCTTCTGGCCGAGGCAATCTTCTAGGTGGCATCCTAAATCCCCATCTGGCTAGCTCAGAATGGGGCTGGCAGATTGACCCAGTCGGCCTGCGCTTGGTGCTAAATAGCTTTTATGATCGCTATCAGCTGCCTCTCTTTATCGTGGAAAATGGTCTTGGTGCCAAGGATGTCTTAGTGGATGGTCCAAATGGCCCAACGGTTGAAGATGACTACCGTATTGATTATCTTAAACAGCATTTGCAGCAGGTGGGAGAAGCGCTGGAAGATGGCGTAGAACTGCTAGGTTACACGACTTGGGGCTGTATTGACCTGGTCTCAGCCAGCACGGCAGAACTCAGTAAGCGTTACGGCTTTATCTACGTTGACCGCAACGATGACGGTAGCGGAACTCTAGCCCGCTATAAGAAAAAATCTTTTGATTGGTACAAAGAAGTCATTGCGACGAATGGAGACAGTCTCTATCATTAAAGAGTAAAAAGTGGGTTTTCGAACTCGCTTTTTAATTGTTGGCGGTTGAATGCCTCTTTGATTTTTACTATATCAAGTAGTATAATGAGGGGGATTATTTCAATTGCTATTAAGGAGTTCTTATGTTTGATTCTTCTTTTAAAATCCTGTTCTTTATTTTAGGGATTTGTGTTGTGATTTATGTTATTGGAATGGTGAGTCGTCACCGTTTTAAACAAAAATTGGCAGGCTACTGGGGAAGTTCTAATCGTTTGGCTAAAGCCGATAGCGAAGCGAGTCTATGTGAGTCTCTTCTGCTAGAAATGGAACTTCAGTCATACGATAGCTTAGTAGACGATCAGACCTGGTCGGATTTGGATTTGTATGATATTTTCTCTAAGATAGATGCTGGGGCCCAGTCTAGTCTTGGTTCTGAGTACTTGTATAGTAAACTGAGGTTGCAACGCTTTGAAGCAGATCCGATTTTTGAACAATTGCAGAGCTACCTGAAAAACCATCCCAAGGAGCGCTTGGATTTGCAAGTTTTATTTGCTCAGTTAGGTAAGAAGAATTACAATCATGCTAAGAAACTTGTTTTACAACCCATCAAGCCCAATTACTGGTGGCCTCTTTATATCCTCTTAGGTTTGTTGCCAATTATCTCCTTGGGTCTGATATTTGTAGCTGATTCACTAGGCCTAGTTCTATTTTTGACCAGCCTAGTGGTCAATATAATCTTTTCAGCCATGACACGCTGGTCTTTGTCCATGAAGCTGGAAAATATGAGTTACTTAGTCAGGGTTTTCTATATAGCTGATAAAATGAAGGGCTTGAATTTCCCAGGTCAAGAATACTTGAAATCGTCTAACAAACCTTTCCGTGCTGCTAGGGTATTTGGTTCGGTTTTTCAAAATCAATCAGGTGGGTCAGAGTTGGAAATCATCTTGCTCTACCTTAATATGATTTTCCTAATTCCTCAGATGGCTCAATCCTATATTTCCAGACAAATTTTTCACCATCAGCAGGAGGCAAAGGCTGTTTTAGATATTCTCGGTCGCCTGGAAGCAGCTATAAGCCTTTTGAACTATAAAGATTCTCTTCCTTTTTACTGTCAGCCGATTTTTTGTGAAGAGGCAGGAATAGAGGGGAAAAAACTCTATCATCCTCTACTTAGTCAGCCAGTCAGCAATGATGTCAGCTTTACCAAAAACATCATGATCAGCGGAGACAATGCTTCTGGAAAATCTACTTATCTACGGACAGTTGCTATCAATGCTATCCTAGCTCAAAGTCTGAACTTTGCCTGTGCAGAAAGTCTCAACCTAGCCTATGGTTCGGTCTTGACAGCCATGGATGTGAGCGACAGTATTGAGACAGGCGATAGCTATTTTATTGCTGAGAGTCGCACCATTAAGCGGATGCTAGAGAGTTTGGAACAAGAAGGAATTCACTATTTCTTCATCGATGAGCTTTTTAAGGGTACCAACACTCTTGAGCGGATTGGAGCAGGTCTAGGTATTATAAAATGGCTGGCCAAGCGTCACTGTCTATACATGATTTCCAGTCACGATGTGGAGTTGGTGGCTACTTCTGGAGACTTAAATGATCAATTTCACTTCGACAGCCAATACCGTGATGGAGAGATTGTATTTGATTATCAGATTAAAGAGGGGAGTGCCCTGACCAAAAATGCAGTGAATACACTTGAAAGTCTCCATTATCCCAAGGAAATAACAAATGGTGCTAGAAGAATTATAGAAGACTATGAAACGAGCGGTCAGTGGCATTTGCCAGAAGAAGGGGAAATTGTATGAGCATCAGAATGATTGCGACAGATATGGATGGGACCTTGCTGGATGGTCAGGGACGGCTAGATCTTCCTCGTCTGACTACTATTTTAGATGAGCTAGATAAGAGAGACATTCGCTTTGTAGTAGCTACTGGTAATGAAATTGGTCGGATGCGAAAACTTTTTGGTACAGAACTGACGAATCGTACTACCTTTGTCGTGGCTAATGGCGCTCGTATTTTCGAAGGGGAAGACAAGATTGTGGAGCAGCATTGGGATAGACATCTGGTCCAGAATGTTTTAGAATATTTTGCTGGCAGAGAGCGGGATTACCATTTGGTTGCCAATCTGCAAAATGGTCCTCACACCTTAGAAGGAATGGATTTTCCTATTGTAAATAGAATTATGACAGAAGAAAGGGCCAAGGAATTCTACCAGCAGATTCATTTTCTCAGTGACTTTCAGGAACTGGATAAAGAAGCTGTTATAAAAATGAGTATCGTAGTAGATGAAGAGCAGACTAGTTCTGTGACACAGAGAATCAATCAAGATTTTGCAGGGCGACTCAATGCAGTTACCAGTGGCTACGGGGCTATTGATCTCTTGCCAAGAGGAATCCACAAAGGCTGGGGACTGCGTAGTTTGATGGAGCGTTGGAAGATTGACGCTGATCAAATTATGGCCTTTGGCGACAGCGAAAATGATCTAGAAATGCTTGAATTGGCGGGTTATTCTTTTGCTATGGAAAACGGAGAAGAAAAAGTCAAAAGAATGGCCAAATATATTGCACCAAGTAATGATGAGGCAGGGGTTCTTCAAGTTTTAGAGCAGTATTTAAAAGAAAGATAGGGATATGGCAGTACAATTATTAGAAGAATGGCTCTTGAAAGAGCAGGCAAAAATGCAGGAGAAATACCGAGAATTGAATCAAGTATCCGTTAAGGAACCAGATATTATTTTTATCGGAGATTCCATCGTAGAATACTACCCTTTACAGGAACTATTACAGACGAATAAGGTCCTGATTAACCGTGGAATTCGTGGCTACAAGACGGATTTGCTCCTAGACAACCTTGATGCCCACCTCTTTGGTTCTGCTTTAGATAAGGTTTTTATTTTAATAGGAACCAATGATATTGGCAAGGAGATGCCTCAGCCAGAAACGCTGGCTAATTTGGAAGCCGTTATTCAGGAGATTTCTCGTGACTATCCTCTGGCGCAGATCCAATTGCTGTCGGTCCTGCCGGTCAATGAAGCTCCAGCCTACAAGAGCACGGTCTATGTCCGCAGCAATGAAAAGATTCAGGCCCTCAATCAGGCCTATCGCCAGCTGGCTAACGCCTACATGAATGTCCAATTTATCGATCTCTACGATGCTTTTCTGGACGAGGGAGGCCAGCTGCGCCCAGACTACACAACAGATGGTCTCCATCTGACCATTGCTGGCTATGCAGCCCTGTCCAAGGCTTTGCAGGAGACGTTATAGAGATAAAAATAGGGAGCGAAAAAAGCCCAACCAGACAAATCTTTAAAGGAAGATTTGTTTTTTTAAAAACTTTTTGTTTACAAATGTAAATGTTAGTGGTAAAATAGCATCATAAGATTTACAAATGTAGATTTTGAAAGGAGAAGCTATGCAAATTTCCAATGCGGAATGGCGCATCATGAAGATTATCTGGATGGAAGGCA
>ERZ773263.1390-NODE-1390-length-14599-cov-5.806174_pt1 | contig 14599 bp, 10 predicted proteins | sample MGYA00511076_ERZ773263 | MGnify/ENA primary metagenome ERZ773263 (study PRJEB29015, sample SAMEA2738155) | human oral metagenome | biome: human oral; feature: human-associated habitat; material: saliva | place: China | collected 2195 ... | reverse complement strand
GATCTCTCCTGGCTCGCGGAGGCCTCGTCCGGGTCTGACGAGCCTGCGGGTGAGGCCGACGACGCTTCCTTGTCTGCCGAGGACAACGATTCCCCCGCTGCGGCCTTCTTCGCGCAGTTTGTCTCTCCGTCCGACGAGGAGGAGGAATCCGAGCCGGAGGACGCGGCGGCAGAACCTGTGATCGCCCAGCCGACTGCCCCCGCCCCCGTTCCTGCCGACGCCGAGCCATCGGGCTCAGGGGCCTCGGGAGAAGAGACGCAAATCCCCTGGTACGAGCGCGAGGACGAGACACCCGAGCCCGACCCCGTGGACGAGGCCGAAGACCCCGACGACGACAAGCCATCCCTCGACGCGACAGCTGACGATGCGGCGGACGAACCCCTCGAGGTGGAAGCGGAGGATGGCGTGCGTTCCCGCTTCGAATACCTCTACGGTGCCGAGCGTCCGGAGTATTCCGTCGAGCAAGCGGCCGTCAGGCAGATTCAAAACTCCGATGTCATCGACGACGACCCGGTTCCCGTGCCCCCGTCGTTCGCCTCCCCGCCTGAGACAGAGCACCGGGAGGCACCGGAGCCCGCCATCGATGATCCGGTCCCACCCGTCCCCGGTCAGGCGGTTTCGGGTCCGCCGGTCTCGGCAGCAGAACCCGAGCCCCGATTCGACCCGCCCCCGGGAAGCTTCTTCATCGACTCTGTCCCCGGACTCTCCTCAGGCGCTCCGCGAGCGCAGGAAGCCTCGCCCAGCGCCGCCTATCAACGGCTTGCGGCGACGCAGGCCGAGGGCGATCACGACGGACAGACGATGCTCCCGGAGTGCGCCCGCGAGCTGCGCGAGTACGCGCGCCAGATTGCCACCGAGGCCGCGCAGGACACATCCTCCGTCCAGGCGGCTTCAGCAGCGGTCGGTCCGCAGGTCCTGGCGGTCCTGTGCGAGAAGGGGCACCCGAACCCGACCCACGCCTCGTCGTGTCGAATCTGTTCGTCTCCGCTGAGCAGCAGCTCCGTCACCGTCCCGCGCCCAGACCTGGGCCGGATCATCCTGTCCACGGGGGAAGAGGTGCCCCTCGACCAGGACATCATCATCGGGCGGCGCCCCCGCTCAACCCCGACCGCTGGTCGCGCCCCCGCGCGCCTGGCCATTGTCCCGAGCCCCGGCAAGAAGATATCTCGCAGTCACTGCGAGCTGCGGATCGACGACTGGGACGTGCGGCTCCACGACCTCGGCTCCCAAAACGGCACTCTGCTGATGCGCCCCGGGCAGGCCCCCGTCCGCCTGGACGGGTCTGTGGCCATGGTCCTCAAGCCGGGGGACGTCGTGGAGCTCGGCGAGAACATCTCATTCCGAATGGAGGCGTAATGCGACAACCACTCGATCCCCCGGCAATTCCGGGCGCAACGTTCGTCCGCCACCTCGGCACGGGCGGTTTCGCCGACGTCTACCTGTTCCGCCAGCAGATGCCCCAACGCGACGTGGCGGTCAAGGTCCTGCGTCCGGATTCCAACGCCCGGGCCTCGGCGGCCTTCGACGCCGAGGTGAACCTGATGGCTCAGGTCGCCAACCACCCGTCCATCGTGTCCTTCTACACGGGGGGAATCGCGGACGACGGCCGCCACTACCTGGTCATGGAGTACTGCCCGCCCCCGCACCTGGGCCGACGTTCCAAGGAACACCGCATCCCCGTGTCCCAGGCCCTCGACGTCGGCGTGCGCATCGCGGGCGCAGTGGAGACGCTCCACCAGCGCGGGATCATCCACCGCGATATCAAGCCCACGAACATCCTGTTTACCCAGTTCGGGCACCCCGTCCTCAGCGACTTCGGCGTCGCCGCGCAAACGGGAACGGGCGAGGAATCCCCGGGCGGTTTCTCCGTGGCGTGGGCACCGCCGGAGCAGCAGGACGGCACGGGCCCCTTCGGTCCCACGATCGACGTCTTTTCCCTGGCCGCCACCGTGCACGGTATCCTCACAGGCCACTCCCCCTTTGAGATTCCCGGAGGGGACAACCGCGACCTCTCCGTACTCAACCGCGTGCTGCGCTCCCCGGTGCCCGCTATTGGCCGCAGCGACGTGCCCGCGGAGCTCGAGCGCATCCTCGCGATTGCGATGTCTAAGGACCCCAAGCGGCGCTACCAGTCGGCGCGGGAGTTCGCCCTCGCGCTTCAAAACGTGCAGTCTTCGCTGCGCCTGACCCCCACGCCCTTCGAGGCCATGGGGGTAGAGGCCCCCACCGGGACCTTTGAGGTTGAGGAGGGGGACGAGACCTGCGCGGCGCCCATCGCCGTGTTCTCTTCCCACGCCCCAGCCCCGGCCTCGTCCACCCCGGAGGATGAGGACGACCGCACGGTCGCCGTTCTGGCGAAGGTGGACCCGGCCCCGGCTCCGGCAAGCGCGCCGCAGAGCGGTCCCGCGAACGCGGTGTCCACGCGTGAGGACGCGCCTCGGGCCTCTGAGACGGACGAGGCCGAGGAGGCTCCCTCCAGGGGCTTCGGCTCGGTCGTGGCTGGGTTCCTGCTCGTGCTTCTCCTCGTGAGCGGCATCGCCTTCGGCGTGTGGACGGTGCTGCGCGGCGAAGGAAGCACGGTGGCTCCGGCCCAGTCCTCGCCTGATGCGCCTCCACTCGATGGGCTGCCCTCGGCAAACGCAAACGCATCGATTACCGGTCTGGCGGGCACAGTCACCCCTGAGGGGGTCACCTTCACGTGGGACGCGGTCGGCACCGGGACGACGTACCTCTACCACGTCGAGGACCCCAAGGAGGACCACCCTGTGCGCCAGACGAAGGAGACGACGGTCACCGTTCCGGTTGTTCCGGGGCGCACCTGCCTGTCGGTCGCCGTGCGCAACTCGGACGGGCGCTCCTCGAACGAGGCCATCGAATGTGTGGAGACGCCATGAGCACGGCGAGTATCCAACCGGAGTCCACCGAGGACGTATCCGCGGTCATCGACTACTGCGGCGAAATCTACGAGGTTCGCGCCGATCAGGAGTTCCTCATTGGCCGCGAGGCCGACCTGTGCATTGACGACAACCCCTACCTGCACCGCAGGCTTGTGCGGATCAGCTGCCACGACGGCCTGTGGTGGCTGGACAACATTGGGTCGCGGATCGCGGTCACCGTCGCCGACGCCTCGGGGTCCATGCAGGCTCGGGTCGGGCCCGGGGCGCGCATCCCCCTGGTCTTCGAGTCGGCCGTCGTCGTATTCGCCGCCGGGCCCACGACCTACGAGTTCTCCATCACCGTGCGCGGGACGACATTCCGCAGCTACTCCGCCCCCACCGCCGACACCGGCGAGGCCACGGTCGGGGAAGCACGTTTCACGCCGTCGCAGTACCTGCTGATCCTGGCACTGTGCGAACCCTGGCTAACGCAAGCAGGTTCCGGCGCGACCGATATCCCGCGCAATGCCGAGGCTGCTGCGCGGCTGGGGTGGCCGATCACCCGCTTCAACCGAAAGCTCGACAACGTCGCCGACAAGCTCGACCGGATGGGCGTGCCCGGCATGCGGGGCAGGCCGGGGTCCTTGGCGACACACAGGCGCGTCAGGCTGGTCGAATACGCGGTCGCGGCGCGGCTGGTCTCCAGCAGCGACCTGTATCTGCTCGACGATGAGAAACGACGCAACAGCACACCCGATGCACTCACCGGAAAGGACCGGCGATGAAGATCAAACTGACACTGCGCGGGCGTACCCGCGAGGATATCGACCTGCTGGTCACCACCGATGCAACGGCGACGGTCGGAGATGTTGCTGCCGCTCTGGCTTCCTCGGGTCCGCGACAGAGCGCCGCTACCCTGGCTGCACCCGATTCGCTGACGCTCAGGGTTCTCGATCCCGTGGACGGAAGAATCACCTCAGTCCTGCCGTCAACGGCATACGTGACTGAGACAGGACTCAACTCGGGTTCACTTGTCGACATCGCCTCGGCGAAAGACGCGACTCCAACGGGAGGCGTGGCGGGCGAGCTACGCGTCCTGGACGGAAATGACAAGGGCATGTGCGTCCCCCTGTATTTCGGCGGCACAACCGTGGGCCGATCTCCCTCGTGCACGATCATGCTCAACGACCGTCGAGTGTCGAAGGAACATGCTCGCATCACCGTCGGCTCAAGCATTGAAATTCACGACCTCAACTCAGCCAACGGTGTCCTCGTTGGCAACCAGCGCGTGCAGCAGGCCACGGTGACACCCGGTGACGTGGTCCTCCTTGGAGACACTCAGATCCAACTGGTCCAGACAAAGATGCCCGAATCGACTGGCGAGTCCACGGACATCGCATTCATCAGGTCGCCTCAGGTCATCCCACACACGATCCCCCGAACGATCAAGCTCCCCGATGCACCAACCCGCCCCAAACCCTCGCGTTTCCCGTTCATCGGCCTCGTGGCCCCCCTGATCATGGGCGCATCCATGTTCCTCCTGACCCGACAGCTGACGAGCTTGGTGTTCATCATCCTGAGTCCGATCATCATGATCGGCTCGTGGTGGGACCAACGTCGACAGTCGACAAGCGAGTTCACCGAAGCAATGACGCAGTTTGAAGATGCTCTGAAGGTCACCCACCAGGACCTGGATGACAGTCGACGCGAGGATGTGGAGTCCCGCCACGCTCAGTTCCCTCCGATCAAGCAGACCATCGAGGGGGCGCTGCGTCGCGACGGCTCGTTGTGGATACGCAGGCCCGAGCACCCGGAGTTCCTGAAGTTCCGCCTGGGGCAAGGGACGGACACCGCGACGGTCACCATCGAAGGGGCGGATCAGCGCACGGGTCTTCCGGAGGCAGTCGCCAAGGTGCGCGCGCTCGCCGTTGAGTACTCGCGGGTCACGAATGTTCCACTCGTTGCCGACATCCGCTCGTCCGGAGGCCTGGGCTTGTGCGGCCCGAGCGACGTCCTCAGGCAGGCGCGCGGGGCGATCGCAGCCCAGCTGGCGGCACAGTACTCGCCTGCTGAAGTCATCGTCACCTGCATGACCTCCACCGATCACGTGCAGGGATGGGAGTGGATGAAGTGGCTCCCTCACTGCTCCTCCCCGCACTCCCCCTTCGGTGCCGGCGTCCACCTTGCCTCCGACTCGGCTTCCGCGAAGGTCCTGCTCTCCTCGCTCGAAGGCCTGCTCGAAGCCCGCACTCAGGGCGACCCCAGCGAGGTCTCCGACCGCGGCCCCGAGGTTGCTTCCGCCTCCTCTAGCGAGGCCTCTGCGCAGGATACGTCGAAGAAGTTCCCTAATCCGATTCCCGCGGTGGTCGTTTTCGTGGACGACGTGCTGGTGGACCGCGCTCGCCTGAACCGTCTTGCCGAGTTGGGCCCTGATCGAGGTATCTACTTTGTGTGGATGGCCCCTTCGTTCTCCGAATTGCCTGCGGCGTGCCGATCGTTCATCGCATTCGACGGCAGGCAGGCTTCCATCGGTGACGTACGCGCGTCGCGCGCGCTTGAGGACGTGAGCGTGGACCGCGTCTCGGACGAGGAGTTGGCTGCCCTGGGCCGGTCACTATCCCCTCTCTTCGACGCGGGAGTCCCCGTCGACGATGACTCGGATCTGCCAGGCTCCATTTCCTACGTGGATCTGACTGGCCAGGAACTGGCGGACGATCCCAACGCCATCATCGAACGGTGGAGGGCCTCGCACTCGATCATCAACCGCACACCGGGGCACCCCCATCGCAAGATTCCGGCCGTTCCCCTGTCAGCCATCGTCGGTCAGGGGGCGAGCGAGCCCATGCAGCTGGACCTACGCTTGCACGGACCGCACGCGCTGGTCGGCGGCACGACGGGTGCCGGCAAGTCCGAGTTCTTGCAGGCGTGGGTCCTCGGCATGGCCCAATCGGTGTCACCCGATAGGCTGACATTCCTGTTCGTCGACTACAAGGGCGGTTCCGCCTTCGAGCAGTGCACGGATCTGCCGCACACCGTCGGCCTGGTCACCGACTTGTCGCCCTACCTGGTGCGCCGCGCCCTGACCTCACTACGAGCGGAGCTGCACTACCGCGAGCGCCTTCTCAACAAAAAACGAGCAAAAGACCTCGTCACCCTCGAGAAGTCCGGCGATCCCGACTGCCCCCCATCGCTCGTCATTGTCGTCGACGAGTTCGCGGCGCTCGTGAACGAGGTTCCCGAGTTCATCGACGGCGTCGTCGACGTCGCCCAACGAGGACGTTCCCTCGGCCTGCACCTCATCCTGGCGACCCAGCGCCCTGCGGGCGTCATCAAGGACAACCTTCGTGCGAACACAAACCTGCGCGTCGCCCTGCGCATGGCTGACACCGATGATTCCCAGGATGTCCTCGGGGATGCCATGGCCGCCCACTTCCCGCAGAACACGCCCGGCCGTGCTGCGGCAAAGACAGGCCCCGGCAGAATCTCGGTGTTCCAGTCGGCCTACCCGGGTGCCCGCACAGCCGAGGGACTCAAGACGACGCAGGTTGACATCGAGGCGCTGGGCTTCGGCCTGCCGCAGAAGTGGAAGACGCCCGAGCCGCCCAAGCCTCGCGAGGAGATCCCTACCGACATCACCCGAGTTGTCGGTACTATCTGCGCAGCGTCGGCCAACGCGCACATCCAGGCGCCTCGCAAGCCGTGGCTGCCCGAACTCGCACCGATCTACGACCTCTCGCTTCTACCCCAGCGTTCCGACGCCAAGATTGTCCTCGGGGTCCTGGACGACCCCGAGGACCAGTCGCAGGAAGTGGAGTACTTCCGACCCGACACGGACGGACACATCGCCTTCTACGGCGCCTCCGGTTCCGGAAAGACGACCGCGCTGCGATCGCTCGCGATCGCTGCAGGCATCACCCCCAGCTCAGGTCCCGTCAACGTCTACGCCCTCGACTTTGCCGGCGGAGGCCTCGACATGCTGAAGAAGCTCCCCAGCGTCGGCAACGTTATCCAGGGCGACGACGAAGAGAGGATTGCTAAGCTCATCGACTTCCTCGGTAGCATCGTCGACGAGCGTTCTGTCTCCTACAAGGCCGTCAACGCCAGCCACCTGACCTCCTACCGGGAGCTCTCGGGTAAGCAGGACGAGCCCCGATACCTCGTGCTCATCGATGGGATCGCCACATTCGCAGAGACCTACCAGCTCGTCGGCCGACATGCGAAGATCTGGAGCCGTTTCCAGCAGATTCTGTCGGACGGGCGCGAAGTCGGCGTTCACTTCGCGGTGTCGGCGGACCGGCCGCAGGCCATTCCGAACTCGATCGCCGCGTCGTTCCAACGCAAGGTGGTTCTGCGTCTAACCGACGAGGACGCATACCTCTATTTCAATCTTCCGCGCGATGTTCTGAGCGCGTCGAGCGCTCCAGGACGCGCCATGCAGGTGGGTAACCCCAACCTCTTGCAGCTGCCGATCCTCGGCAGGAACGTCACGGACTACGACCAGGCCAGGGAGATCGAATCACTGGCAGGCGCCTCGTTTATGCGCCGACGCACCCGCCCGACACCGATCCGTTCCCTGCCGCTCGATATACCGGAGCGCGAGGTCGATCGCGTTGTCGATGGACGCCCCGTCATCGGGGTCGAGGCGGGTTCGCTTGGCCCGATGCCGCTGCGCCCTGGGGGTACCTTCGCGATCACCGGCCCCGCTCAGTCTGGCAGGACCAACACCGTCCGGTGGCTGGCACGCAGCGTCCACAGTGCTTTCCCGAATGCGGTCATGCTGCACGCATGTGCACGCCGATCCCTGGTGGCGAGGGAACCGCTGTGGACGGAAACAGCGCAGGGAGCAGACAAGATCGCGTCCATGCTTGCCAAGCACGGTCACCTGTTTGAGGAAGAAGCTCCGGAAACCACGCCGGGAGTCGTCCTCTTTGTTGAGGGTATCGGAGAGTTCTCTTTCTCCGCGTGTGACCAACAGTTGCAGGACGCCATCGCCTCAGCGAAGGCCAATGGTCATTTGGTCGTGGCCGAGGCCGACGTGTCCGGGTGGTCATTCGGCGGCTCGCTGGCATCCGGGGTGCGCAGCGGCCGGACAGGGATCGTCCTGTGCCCCTCGCCCGGTGAGGGCGAGAACGCCGTCGGAGTTCCCGTCCCCGGCATCTTTGGGGCCGAGGCCGTGCCGGGTCGCGGCTACTTTGTTCAGTCCGGCAAACAGTGGAAAGTGCAGGTGCCCCGAGTATGACAAAACCCGATGGGGACTAGTCCCCATCGTCAGTGACAAAACGAAATGTTAGTTTGAGATTACGGGCTAATCACCCATCCGACGTGGGAACCGTCGGCTCGAACACACCAGATCCGCGATACCCACTCCGGGTATCCAATTCTCAACGGAGGAACACAATGACAAACCTGAATGTCACCTACGACCAGATGCATTCTGCGGCCACCCGCCTGCGCAACGGCCAGCAGGATCTTGAGTCCAAGCTCAACGAGCTGCGTTCGCTGGTCCAGCAGCTGGTTCAGAACGGCTTTACGACGTCGCGCGCCTCGGGCGCCTTCGACAGCTCGTACCAGGAGTTCACCCAGGGCGCGACGCGCACGATCAAGGGAATCGATGGCATGGCCGACTACCTGAACAAAGCCGCCCAGGCCCTCCAGGAGACTGACGAGCAGCTGGCACGAGCGGCCGGTAAGTAAGGTCGTCACCGCCTGGGGCGCGGGAGGACACGTCCGCGCCCCAGGTCCTCTGAAGAAAGGAAACGCCATGGTGAACCTGTCACTCGACACGACCGAGTTGCGCAACCGATCGAAGTCCCTGCGCGCAACGGCAGCCCTGTTGGACGATGCGAAGATCGACGCCTTGGACATTGCCTCTGTTGTCGGCCATGACAAACTCGCGGGAAAGGTCAGGGAGTTCGGCAATAACTGGGACACCACCCGGGGGCGTTTCCGCGAGCACCTGGAGGCACTGGCAAAGACCTTCGACGCCATCGCCGAAACCTTCGAGGATCTCGACAGAGACCTCGAGAACGCGCTGAGGAGAAAGAAATAATGAGTACTCTGCCGGGAGAACCCACCGCCCTGAAAACGAAGGTCGAGGGGCTGATCACCTCCGCGAACAGCATCCAGTCCGCGATCGATGGCCTCAGCAAGTTTGTGACGACCTCGAATTCGCTCGCTGTCGTCGCAACGTACAGGCAGGTGAGCAACGCTAAGAAATGCCTGGAGGCGGCACACGGCCGATACAAAAACACGGGTTTGGCGTTGCGGGAATACCAGGTGATCCTCGCCGACTGCCACAAGCGAGCCGACGAAGCGGCAGCCCGAGGAGAGACCGCCAAGCGACAGCACAGCGCCGCCCAGGAATCCGTGAAAAAGACCAAGCGTCAGCTTGAGGCACTGAAAGATTCGCACGCCCCCTCTACCAACGTCACAAACGCGCAAAACGCCTATAAACAGGCGTGCGCCAACGAAAAGCGTGCTGCCGGTGCTATGACCGGGGCTGCGTCGGATATCAAAAAAGAACAAATGATCGTGGATGCTGTTGCAAACGCAACCATCTCCAAGATCGACACGGCGATATCCAGCACCAACGACAACCTGATCGACAAGATTTCTCAGTTCATCAAAAACGTCGGCAAGGCACTCGCAGATTTCAGCGAGTGGAAAAAAGTACTCAAGGAGTTTATAGACAAGATAGTTGAAGCTCTCAAGATAGTTGTCAAAGCGGCCAGCGTAGTTCTTGGTACGATTATTTCTTCCGTACTAGGGCTCGGCGCCCTACAAGACCCAAAGTTCCGCGCTTACCTCCTTCTGTTTCTCACATTAGGAGCTGCTACCCTGCAGGGACGCCGCCAAAAGTTACTCATGCAGGCACATAACGCCCAGCTCGACGAAGCCGAGCGCAAACGTGGGCCGTCTGGCGTCGGTTACGGTGACAACGGGGAGACGACGGAGACCGTCAACACGCGCCCGGGCAAGGAGGGCCTCATCCGGGACAAAATGGACCTCGCGGGTAGGCCCCACCCCCGCGGAGACTGGAAGGAGCCTCCCGGCTGGCACGAGGTGAGGCCCGCCGAGCTGCGGAAACTGGGTATCGATCCGACGATCTTCGAAGACAAGAGAACCGGCTTCCACGCGACGCTCTTCCGTGACGACAACGGGCGCTATGTCTTGTCCTACGACGGAACCAATTTCGGCGATCCGGAAGGCGACGTGACCAGCGATGTGTTGGGGGCAGCGGACATTTCGCCGCAAGTCCGTCAGGCAATTGTCGCCGCGACAAGCGTCAAACAGCGCCTGATGGCCAACGGCGTCACCGCGGGCAACTTCTCCCTGGCCGGCCATTCCCTGGGCGGGGAGCTGGCAGCAGCGGGTTCGATCGCGACGGGGTCGAAGGCGACGACCTTCAACGCTGCGGGATTGAGTTACACGAGCATGACGCTCGCTCGAGAGTCGGCAATACAAAACGGTTTCTTCACTTCCGACGTTGATGCGCGTGCCCGCGTCGAAAACTACCGCTTCTCCAAGGATCCGCTCACGTCTATACAGTCTTCGCCACTTCTGCCGGAAGCATACGGAAAGCAGATTAACATCGAAGCAGCCGCCAAGGACAGGTGGAACCCCGACCCGATATGGGGACATGGGCTCGAGGCTATGAAGCAACAGTACGATGCCAAGCACGGCCGCCTGTACAACAGACGCATTGATCGAGTAGATGAGATTGATCCGTTGCGAAATCTGGCCTGAGCCTTGTCTGCGCAACGTCTCTCATTCCCCCCTTCGACGAACCTAGACAACCAGCATCTAAGCTCCATGCGAGAAAGCGGAATCAACGATGGCAAGCGATAAGAGCCCCAGCGAGGACCCACGCCTCGTCTTCAACCTACCGGGCACCTGGTACCCCGTGGCCATCACGGACGACGGGGCCGTGGAGCAAGACGTCGAGCGACTGGTCTTGGGCATTGTCGGTCCCGCCGACGATGCCGCCGTTCTGCGTCGCCAGATGCACGATCAGGTGGTCGATGCGTGCGCCGCGGCCGCGGAAGGCGGCGCCGTTGCGATGTACTTTGGCAAGGAGCTCGAAAGGGACGCGCCCTTCCCTGTGAACATCACGGTCTACCAGCCGCCGGGCCTGCGCATGAGCCCCGCGATTGGCACGGAGAGCGACGAAGTATTTGGCATCCTTCGAATGGGCTTCGATGACGCGGACGACACGTTCGTCGACGTTGAGGGCGGAAACTATCGCGCGCTGCGCCGCCTGCTCATCGAGAAGGATGATTCGTTCCAGATCGAGGTCCCCGAGGAGGAGACTCCCGAGGAAGCGGCCCTGCGCGCCGAGGCGGAGAAGCTTCAATTCGAGCGGATGCGCGTCGATTATTGGGCGCACGTGCCCGACACGAAGCAGATCGTGATCGTCTCCTTCGCGACGCAGATGGCCATGATCAAGCACCTCATGCTCGAACTCTTCGATCTGCTCATCGCAGCGTCTTACTTCGTTTCCGGTTCCGCCGACGAGGCTGATTCCGAGTCCGAGGCCACAGCCGAGACTACGTCGGAGGACACGGCTGAACCCGAAGAAGCAACCGCCGACTAACAGTCATCCCGGGACCGCCGACGACGCACTGAGTGCCGTCGGCAGGGCTTCCTGGTCACTTGAGAGGTTCCCCCGATGTCGCGACGAAGCAAACAATCGGGAGCCACTGCCTGATCACAACTATCATTCCAACTAGGAGAACACATCATGACCACGGCGATAGCAATCATCATTCTCATCGCTTGCGGCTTCCTCTATTACGGGTGGATACGGCTGCGTCAGGAAATCTCCGCGAAGATCACCCAGCTGATTTTCCGGAAAGCGCACCGCGAGGGCGAGGGGGCGGTGGGCAGAACACACCTCATCACCCCGAAATCAGTGTCTGCTCACGCACTCCTTGAGGCTGCGTGGGAGGCAATCGACGTCCCGGCCAGCGAAAAGGCCCCACTGTGGTGGCCCGCCAGCATCTTCAAATGGCGCTCGGACGATCCCACCGGTCTCATTTTCCAATCGAAGGGCCGCCTGACCTTCACGCAGTGGTCTGCAACGCTGCTCACCGACAAAGAAGGCACGCAGCTCCTGTGGAGCGTCGTCCAAGCATTGCAGTTCAACGGTCTGGTGCCCGAGGCCAGGAGCCTAGCCAATCTGGAACGGCGCGTCATCAGGGCGATGAGGGCATGTGACCCGTACTGCGAGATCATCAGTGAACAAGGAAAGGTGAAGTGGAAATGAAACACACCACCCCACACTTCATCGCACTGGCGTTTCTCGCCATCGGCCTGCCGTGGCTTTTCCTACTGTCCGACGAGGATCACAGGCTCCTTCCGTCGCTGTTCATCGTTGGTGGTGCAGTAGCGGTCCTGGCCTTGGATTTCTTCGGCCCTGCGGCGCTGCCCGATCCCCTCGCCGCCGAGGACCCCGAGCCGTGGAAGCGCCCGCCCGCCGCCAACGCTCAAGAGGCGCAGGCCTACCAGGCGTGGGTTGCGCAGGCCACCACCGCCGCTCAAGTGGCGCCGAGCGCTCTGACGACGCCCGCGGCACCGGCGTTCTCGCAGCCCCAGGCGGCCAACGTTGCACAGCCTCTCACGAACGAGGCCGTGGCTCAGCAGGTGCACACGCCAGCCTCCGGCGCGCCCTCCGCGTCGGCTCCCGCGCCAACAGCGATTGCGCCGTCGATGCCTCCAGCCCCGGAAGCCCCTGCACCGCGCCAGAGCGCGGCCGAAGAGCTTAACCGCCCGATCTCGATTGGCCCCCTCACCTCCTCCAGCGAGGACGCCCCGGTCAATCAGCCGTTCTCGGTTGGCCCGCTCGCTTCGCCCGCACCTGCCCTGCAGCAAGCCCCGGAACCCCAGCAGGTCTCGGCGCCCCAGCAGGTCTCGGCGCCCCAACAGGCACCGGACATCGCTCAGCCTCAGCAGGCCTCGGCCGACGCCTACGACGATGATGACCTCGACATGACGCGCGCGGCAGTCTCGCCGGGAAGCCGCTTCACTGCCGCCGACGCGATAGATCCGGCGACGCCGTGGGATGTCCAGGCGGAGATCGCTCGGACGAGGCCTGACCTGTGGGTGGCGCTGTCGAAGAATCCGTCGACTTACCCGGATCTCAAAGCCTGGCTCGATCGCCATATCAACAAGTAGCCAACGCACGAGGCACGACATACGTGGGGGCCACCCAATGGGTGGCCCCCACAGCCACGTTCACTCGTCCGCACATCAAGGTGAATGAGTGGGAAGGCGCGCCACCTATCCGTTGATCTCGCGAATCTTGGACTGATCGTCGCCCGCCGTCACACAAAAGAGCTTCGCGGAACTGACACTCAGCTGAATCATGGCTTTTGAAGGAGTCTTCCCCTTCTCCGACAGGAGGTCCTTGACCGCCTCATATTGATCGTCAGAGGACATCGTCAAATACTCCCCGCAGGTCGTGTCACCCCCCTTGGTCCTCGTTGATCCAGAGCACGCCGTCAGCGAGACCACAACCATGACGGCCGCTACGACGCCGACCGCCTTCTTCCATCGCGTCATGTCAGACTCCTAATACCTGTGTTGTGATGTGAAAGAATCGCCCTCCATCAGAGGACACTTCCAGTATCCCCCAACGCACACCCCACAGTGTCGCAAATATCACAAGTTATACACAGTAACTGTGTGGCACTTCAGGGCCGGAACGAGGTTTCCCCACTCAACAGACGCTCGTCGATGCCGCCTTCGATTCCACTACGGCCAGCCCCGCGTCGGTGAGGATCGTCGCGGCCCACCGTCTGCCCGCGGGACACACCCGCACGACGACGCGCCCGGCCACGGCCTCGTCAAGTGCGGCGGTTGCGCGCGACACGATGAGCGAACACAGTGCGTCGTCGTCCCCTTCCCCGGTTCCACGCACACCTTCGCCTCCGCGGTCATCGAGCAGGAGGACCTCGACCCCTCGTCCTCGCGCGCGACGCGCCGCTTCCACGACGGCGGTTCCGGTGAAGAAGGGAGCGCGGATCTCGTCGCGCAGCTCCGCCTCGAGCAGGCGCGCCTCCATGGCGATCTCAGGTGTCACTTCTTCATCCCTGAGCGCCTCGAGGGTCCTGCGCGCGCGAACGGACACGTCAGCGAGCTTGACCGCCATGGCCGAATTAATGCTCACCTGCAGTTCCCTCTCCAGGCGCGCCTGCTCCTCGGCTTTGAGGGCTCGTTCGATCGCGGAGGTCACGGTGCCCGACCACGACACGAGAGCAAACCAGAACATGAACGTGATGATGTGGCCGATCGTGAAGGTAAAGACGAGGCCGGGCGGCCTACCTGAGAGTGCAACCCAGGCGGCGACTGCGACCACAAAGCCGACGCAGCCAACGACGGCCTCGGCCGTGCGCTGACGCAGGAGGAGCAGCACAGCGAGGAACATCGATGCGCCCGCGCTCCACCCGGACCAGCCCGGCCATGCGGACGCTCCCCGAATCGGGATGAGCACCAGCAGGTTGGACACACCGATCACAGCGGCACTCCCCCAGGTCACGAGTTTCGGGGGCACGCGGTCGGGCCACGGTGCCACCAACAGGGTTCCTGCGACCGCCATGATCGCGAGGGAGAGGATGACGGGGCCCCTATGTGAGTAGGCCCCGTGGCTGAATTCGATCGCCACCATATAGCTATGAAACACAACGCCGACCAGAACAAGCAGCCGCGCGCCGCGCGACTCTGCG
>ERZ773263.1384-NODE-1384-length-14635-cov-6.532922_pt1 | contig 14635 bp, 6 predicted proteins | sample MGYA00511076_ERZ773263 | MGnify/ENA primary metagenome ERZ773263 (study PRJEB29015, sample SAMEA2738155) | human oral metagenome | biome: human oral; feature: human-associated habitat; material: saliva | place: China | collected 2195 ... | reverse complement strand
AAACAAAATCTTTAGAAAATTGAACTGCTACAAGAGGAGACTTGCCTAAAAGCAACTGGCTAGCAATGCTGGAAGCAAATGTGCAGCCTGCTCCGGTATTGTTGCTAGCTAGCACTGGCGATTCTAATACCTCAAAATCTCGGCCGTCATAATAAACATCCACCGCCTGCTCCTTGCTCAAGCGATTGCCACCCTTTATCACCACATGCTTGGCTCCTAAATCATAAAGTTCCTTCGCTGCTACCTGCATGTCCTCCAGAGTTTTGATTTCTTTTTGGGTCAATAGCTGAGCTTCTGCCAAATTAGGCGTGATGATGCTGACATAAGGGAAAAACCTGATGAGTTCTTCTCTCAATGCACTAACTTCCAGATCATGATTTTCCTTACAGACCAGGACAGGGTCTAGCACTACTGGTATGTCGGCATGCTGCTTGACAAAATCCAATGCCTGCTCTGCTATTGCTAGATTGGGTAAAAGCCCTATCTTAATAGCAGAAAAAGGAACATCTTTGAGGCTGGCTAGTTGCTGAGTAAAAACCTCTTCCTCAACCGGAAGGACCTCAAATCCTTTGTTGGTCATCGCAGTCAGGCAAGTCACAGCCACAAAACCATGCAAACCATTGACTGTATAGGTAGCTAAATCAGCATGCAGTCCGCCACCGCTAAATATATCATTACCCGATAGGGCTAAAATGAGTTTATCCTTCATAACGAATCTCCTTTAGATAATACCGTTTGAACCTGCTATTGCCTCTCTGCCAGATGGCGGTCTTCTCTTCTGAAATCTACTATTTTTTACGTAAATCCAGCGAAACAATAGCTTTATAAGGTGCTATGTGTTAATTTTAACAGGAAAAAAATACCCCAGCAAGGACTAAAAACAGAAACTGTCTGGGGACAGATTTTTGAAAATAGAGTATAACAAACGGAGATGGCTGATGTTAGGAATTACTAATACGCAAGAAAATAACCCATCTGAATCAGACTGTCAGTGACAACACAAACAGAGCTAATCCAAATGGGTTATTGATTGCATATTGCTAAAGGTCATTATTTGCAATTATACACGCAACAAATTTGACACTTTTTCTTAAGAACCCCAAATAGAGTTTTCGTCCATAAAGCTGTTGGTGTTCTTGAGTAACTGCGTAAAGACAGCATACTTGAAGTCCTTGGTTGCCCGTTCATCGACACGAGACTTCTTCAGATCCTTGTCAACAGCTTCTGCAAAGCCGGCTTTCAACTCTTCATAAGTACTATAGACTTTTCCGTTGACAGTCACTGGCTTAATACCTGAGCTTTGTGCTTTATCCACAACTTTTCTGAAGTAAGCTTTCTTGAAGGATTCCATGGTTTCAAATTCGCCTTCAGAAATTTGCTTGATGATAAAGTTATCGCTCAAACCAGTCACACCTTGCTCATTGGCTGTCTTACGGTGTTTATTAGAGGCATAGCTTACAAAGCCTTTTTCATAGCCATAGTAACCCCAGATTCTGAAGGTATTATGCTTGAACATCAAGGCGCCTGGTGCTCCAGTATTGTTTTGACCGCCACCATAGATACCTGTCATAAAGTCGATCGCAATGTAACTAGAGTCATAGTCAGCTGGGTTATAAGTTCGATTGTCAACCGCACGGTTAGAAAGCAAGCCTTGGTCAACCAAGTCATTTACAGATGAAACTGACATGGCCGCTTTCTCCTCTGCTGTCAACTCTCTCACGACATCATATTGAGTCCGAGCATCTACAATCTTAGGCTCAACCTTCTTGAACCATTTAGCCGCAGCTGCATTTCCTTTATCCACAACTGCTTGGCCTTCAAGATAATCCAGCAGCATGAGAGTATCATTATACCCCTTCATGTAATGGTCGATGTCTGCTCGGTTCTTGAAGAGACTTGGCGAGCTATTGAAAATGAGACTACCATCATTTGGACGGTTAAAGGCCATATTGAGACCTAGAGCACCCCAGCCTGGCTGACCAGGAACAGGTGATTGGAGCAACCCTTGGGCATAGCCTTCTGGTCCGATACCTTGTCGTCTGCCATGTCCGCCCAGGTAAATATAGCCGTCATTGACGTGGGTGAGTTCGTGCGTGAAGACGGACACACCGTATTCTGTCAAGAGGTCAAAGGCTTCGAAGTTCACACGGATTGAACCAGCAGCATGGGCACCGTAGCCATTTGACTTGTACCAGCCACCAGCTCTGCCGCCAACTAGGTTAAAGAACTCGCGGGATGGAGCATAAGGATTGCCCTTATTATCATTTCCGTTGACATCAATCCAGCCACGTCCTTCCACATCAAAACCATCCCATACAGCCGTTACATTTTGCTTGACCATTCTGGACTTGATATCATCTGAGAGCAGTTTGTACCAAGTGTCTACGTGATTTCGATGCTGGGTCGCTACTTCCTTGATGCGTGCATCAAATCGTTCATCAGACCATGAGCGGCGCTTGTCTCTGTTGACAAAGGCCATCGTACTATAGTTTGACAGAATAGCTAAACGCGTATTCTTCAAGGTTAGAAGTGGGAGGATATAGTTGCTGAAATATTCAGAATTGAGGTTATCAAAGACGCGATACTTAGCAGACTTAATCTCCTCAACTTCTGACTGGCGTTCTTCAAACTGAATAAAGCCTCGGGTTGCATCCTTGAACCATGAATCCATGTCCGCAAAGTCAGTCAGCAGGCGACGGTTATAATCCAAGTAAGCCACCAAATCACTAGACTTGGACTCAGCCTTCAACTGACGTGCAAACATATTGACATTATCTGCCCCTTTGAGTTGATTTTCTGTCGAACGACCAATCTTAATCAAGCGATCCAGCAATGGTACTTTTTCGCCATAGAAATCTGGTTTGAAGAGCACCAGCTCCTTGAGGTTATAGTCGCCAAACTTGAGATCGTAATAACGGTTGAGGTAGGTCAGACCGAGCATGATAGCGGTCTTGTTCTCTTCGATTTTAGCTTTCAGAGCTTCATTGGCTGCTGGATTGTCAGCATGGAATCTTGTCCATTCATTGGCTAGAAGCTTACCAAGCATATCCTGCAAGTTGGCTTTCACTTCAGCCAAAGATTCATCCAAGAAGAGGCGCTTCACTTTGTTGACCCTATCATTATCATTAGGCAGGCCAACAGAACGATAGACTTCATCACTGTATAGGTCAAAGCTCTTCAAGCTCTCTGTCAGCTGCGTCAGCAAGTCTTCTTTGACTGCAGTTGAGTGATTTGGAGTATAGACTGTACCAAGCTCTGCAATCTGATATTCTAGCAGAGCCGTCTGTTCAAATCGTGCTTGATTTTGAAGATTGTAGATGGTTTTGCTTCCGTCTGCAAAATGGACTAAGATCTTATCTGCATCCGTTCCTCCAGCAACAAACTGGTTGCCCTTCAGGGCTTGAACTGCTAGAACTTTCTTGATCAACAGGTCGCCCGCCTTGCCAGCATCCACCAGCTTATTGGCTTCATGGATCAAGAACTCTTGATTGTAGAAAGGCATAAAGCGTTCTAGGTTTTGATAAAGCTGTTCATTTTCTGCCTTGTAACCTGGCTTATCTTGATAAGCACTTGTTTTCAGGATAGTAGCATTTAGTTTCTCAGTTGTTACTTCATTTTCGCTGGTTTGTTCAAGAGCCGTAATCCGATAACTCTTAACTTTTTGCTCCGCTTCAGCTTCTGTCAAGCGACGGAACTTGGCATCTTTTCCTGTCTTGGTTCCAGAGCTATGTCCCGTAACACCAAAGAGATTTTGAAGTTTTTGCCCCATCCAAGCATCGGTGATTTCATTATCTGAGCTAAAAAGCTCTTTTCCGTTCACTACGGTGGCATAGCTGACGGTGTCATTGATAGTGCCATACGGCCAAATGGAAGCAGCAATACCAGCTGAATTTCTTGAGCCTGCATCCTCTAACTTACCTTTGGCAACTGATTGCATCAATCTGCCCCAATTACCCCAGCCTGAACCTGAATAGTCAGTGAAGTTTTGAGCGACCAGCATACCTGCATTTTGGCCACTCTTGACCCAAATATCCGCTTCAACGTAGGCTCGTTTCACCAAGGACATGGCGTTGGTTCCTGCGATACCAGCTGTAACAGAATTTCCACCCTTGGACTTAATCTGACCCTTAAAGGAGACATTTTCAACTCGAGATTGGCCTTCTATATTGTTAACCAGACCGGCTATATGGTCTCTTCCTTCCAAGTATCCTTGGACATTAACGTTTTCGATTACTCCTTTATTCTTCAAGCGAGCAGCAATTGTGGCAATTGTATCGCCCGCTTGCGAATCTGGATAAACCATATTGACTCGCTTAAAGTCAATATCCTTGACCGTTCCGCCAGTAATCGTATCAAATAAAGGATGTGCCAAGTCTAAAATCGCATGGCGTTCGCCATTTTGACCACCAATCAGCTGACCTTTGAATTCTCCTGGCAAGTAAGACTTGCTGTTGGCAGGTTTGTCAATCAGCTTGGCACTGATACTGCGACCCAAAATAAAGGTCCCAGAAGGATTTTCCTTGATACCGTCCAAGAGGTCTTGGAAGTCATAATAGACATTCCCTTCACGCTTCTTGGCTTTTTCCAGATAGAAATCAAAGCTGTTTTGAAGACCAGTTGCGCTTCTTTGCAGCAAGTCTGGTAGCTGTGCCTTGATCTTGAAGACAGGCTGGTTATCAACGACCACTTCCTCAATAGAGGTAACCGGCAGGACAGTGTCCTTGAACTGGTCGGATGTAAAGTGCAAGTAATATTGATCCAGATTTGCTGGTTTTTCAGCCAAAGTAGGCATCAATTTTGTCTGGCCATTCTCAACCTTCATCAAGGCGACATTAGTGATGTACTTGAGTTCCACCTTCTTCAGGTCAAGCTGAACTGTCTCTCGAGCTAACTCTTTGCTTTCAGAGCCATTTCCTAAGTCATAAGACAGGGTCGTCTCGATATCATAAGGTGTATAGTAGTCCAAGCCACTGAAGCTGGCAGTCAACTGACCGGTCGCCAAGTTTTGCTCTGCTATTAATTGACCATCCTTCTTCAGACGAACATGAGCACTAGTAAAGGCTTGATCCCTGTCCGTCAGCTGGTATTGAATTTGCGCTGATTTCTGCAATTCATCCTTTTTAACCGCTGAAACAGTCAGAGTTGGCGCTGTTTTAAGAGCCAATAAGTCGGCTAAAGCCTGCTTGAGTTGGTTGACACCTGCATCTACTTCATCTTGACTCGACGAAGTTTGATAAACCGACTCAGCCATATTCTTAATTGCTTGCAATTGCTGGTAGGATTGATTGGTATAAACTGCAGGATCCACAGCCGCTGCTAAAGCTAGCTGCTTACTTAATTCTTCTTTATTAACGCGAGTCTTAGTGCCTCGAGTGACCACTGTATCAACTGCTTCATGCAAGATGCGCTCAGTTGTTTGTGGCTCCGATATCCGCTTGCCACCCAAGACTTCATAGCTGGTTACAATTTCTTTTTGGCCTGGAGTTCCTTCTACAGTTGTCTCTTCATCAAGATACTTGCTATCATCAGTTTTGTGAACAACCTTTGGTTCAATTGTTTCTAGCTTGACATCTGTATGCAAACTAGGCAGTTCAGCTTGAACCGTTGATTCCCCGTTAACACCACCCGTGTATTCTGTAAGAGCGGGCTCGACTGGAGCTGTATCTCCCGCTGTTCCAACCGGTCCGGTATAGGCTGGTTTCTCTGGTTGAACTTCTGGTTCGCCATTTACTGACCCTGTGTATGCTGGAAGCGCAGGCTCGACTGGAGCTGTATCTCCTGCTGTACCAACCGGCTCTGTATAAGCTGGTTTCTCTGGTTGAACTTCTGGTTCTCCCTTAATACTGCTGTTTTTTTCAGACTGATTCGGATTCGTTTTATTTTCTTCTTTTGATGTTTCCTTATTCGGATGTAATCCTTGAGAAGATGGGTTAGGAGTGGAATCAGAGATACTTCCAACCTGACTTGAAATATCTTGATCTGGTTTTTCCTCTTCCATAAGCTCTGTTTGCTTTTCTTGACCCCTAGCATCCCGTCCAGATTTTGAATTTTCTGGTACTGCTAGTTGGTTTTTATGGTTAGATTCTTCAGATAGAGAGGCCGACGCCGTCCCCTTTAAAGAATGCAAATCAGAAGCAGTAAAGTAACCGATATAGTCGTAACCTTCAATGGCTAAATCAGCCTCAGAAACACCTGAAGAAATCGAAACTTGACGGTTATAAGAAGCCAACTCTTTATTTTCTAGTGCAAAAACTTGAGGCGAAAGCAAAAGGCTCTGTCCTAACGCTCCAATCAAAAGCACTCCTACCAACTTGCCAGCCTTCTTACGGGAAAACACCAAGACAGCCAAAATAGCCGTCCCAGCTAGCATGCCAAGAAGCGGTTGACCATTATTCCCTGTTTGAGGCAAAACTGTTGGCTTTCCCTGCTTACGATAAATCAGGTAATAATTCTCACCTGATTGCAAATCGGAAGGAAGCTCATGCTTAATCAGTTCCTTCTCCTGCTCAGTTAACTCTTGCTCTTCAACATAAGTGTAATGAGCCTGACCAGTCTTTCCAACTTCATCAGCAGCAACAGCTGGGCTAGTCAAAAAACTCCCAAAGATCAAGGCAGCAATTGCAACAGAGCCTACACCAACAGATAATTTTCTAATCGAAAATTTCTGAATTTTCTCCTGTACTTTTCTAAAATCCTTCACTTCATAACTCCCATTATTTGTTTGGATGTATAAATTTTCTCCCTAAGTCTTCACTAGCCAACTCCCTATCAGCCTTTAAAAGACAGCATTTATACACATAGTATTATCATAATTCTTTTAGATGTTTTTTACAATAGATTTTTCCTTAAAAAGTTATTTTTTTCTTTAAAAACTACAAAAAAATGGAGAAATATTCAGTTTTTTTGTAGGATAGCTAAAAACCGCTCCAAATAGTCATTTAATACCTATTCCATATGGCATTTTAAAGAGACTTCCCAGATAAAAATAAAAATGTATCAGACAAGAATCTTTTAGTCTCTTTTCTAGAAACCTACCCACAATCAAACAAAGCTGAGATACCATTATCTCAGCTTCATTCTTCATATCTAATTTCTTTCAAATAAAGGCCGTTGGGACCGGCAGTTGGTCCTGCCAGATGGCGGTCTTTCTCCGCTAAAATCCTCTGAATCTGCTCCACTGGCATGCATTTATTACCAATCTTAAGTAGCGTTCCGACCATATTGCGGATCTGCTTATAGAGAAAGCCATTGCCTGAAAAAGTAAAGACCAGAAAATTACGCTCTGCATCATAGCGGACCTTGGCCTCAGTAATGGTCCGAACCTTGTCTTCCACACTGGTTCCCGAAGCTGTAAACCCGGTAAAATCGTGTGTTCCCTCTAACTGAGTAATCGCTTCTTCTAGCAGACTCAACTCCAGAGGATAAGGGTAATGGGTGGCATAATAGCGCATCATAGGATTTTTGGGCCGGCCGATATCCACCAAAAATTCATAGGTCTTGCTGTGTTTATTGTAGCGAGAGTGAAAATCATCCGATACCTGCTCCACACTGATAAAATCAATATCTTCTGGCGTCTGCGTATCCAAGGCAAAACGTAATTTCTCTTCATCCCGCTCTTCTGGTAAATCAAAATGTAGGACTTGGCCAAGGGCATGAACACCGCTGTCTGTCCGACCTGCACCATGAATGACCACAGGGTGTCCTTTATTGATACGGGTCAGGGTCTTTTCAATTTCTTCTTGGACGCTTCTAGCATGAGGTTGTCTTTGGAACCCAGCAAAGTCATGCCCGTCATAGGAAATAATCGCTTTATATCTTGTCATAGACCTATTGTAGCAGGAAAAGACAGGAGTAGCAAGATAATTCTCGTTATGACAATATCACTTAAAAAATGATATACTAATTCTAAAAAAGGAGGGAAGAATGTTAGCAGATATCAGCTTTCAAGAAGAACATAGACGTTTCAGATACAAAGCCGCAGCACTTATCATAGAAGAAGGAGCCGTGGCTTTCATGACCAATCCTGACGAAAGCTACTTCTATCCACTCGGAGGTGCTGTTCAGTTGGGAGAATCCTCCCAGGAAGCCGTCAAAAGGGAAATCCAAGAAGAAACTGGTCAAGAATACGAGATTGATCGGTTAGTATTTATCCATGAAAACTTCTTCCAGCAGGAAACAGGACGATTGGCAGGACTAGACTGTCATGAAATTTGCTTTTATTACTTGATGAAACCAAAAGGACAGCAATTCCCTAGTCTTTCAGAAAATGAAACTGTCGAATGGATCCCTTTGGAAGAACTCCAAAACCACACGGCCTATCCTAATTTTCTACCTGAACTGCTCCCTCATATCCATCAAGGAATTCAACACATCATAACTGGAAAACCAGGCGAGTGAAGAAAAAGAACCTAAGCTAGCACCCCCTTAGAGGGCCTATTCCCCATAATGTTATAAACAAAAAGACGAGGCCAAACTATTTTCTTTGACCTCGTCTTTATTCTTGTCCAAATAATTATTTAAGCCTAGGTTTACACTCGATTTTTAGAACGATAATAAATCATCCTTTCCTTTTCTTGCGTCCACCCAAACCGATCATAGCTAAAGCTGTTCCCAGAAGAGTTATAGGCCAAGCTGAAGTTGTTCCAGTTTGCGGAAGTTTATTGTCCTTAGCCACTGCTTGGGCAGATGGTTGAGATAATTTTTCAGCTATTGGCTGCTTAGTTTGAGTCGGTTTTAGACCCTCTTCTTGCTTACTTACTTGGCTAAGCGCTGATGATCCCTTAACAGAAGGAGTAACCAACGGGGCTGGTTGAACCTGCCTTCCACCCATTTTTGGTGAATCTGCTTCTTTTGTCCCAATTTCCACAATTTCAGCTACAGCATCCTTAGAAACGAAACTTTCCACAAGCTTGCTACTACCGTCCCGGGCAGATATTTCAACCAAATTCGTTTTTTCACCTTTGATTCCCACTTGCACAACCTTGCGTTGCCCCTTTTCAAGGTTTGGATTTGTTACTTCTTTTGTCTCAAAGGCAATCTCTTCTGTTTGAATATCAAGATATGGTTTATATTCCACAAGAGCGCGAACTTCTTCCTCATCAGCACTGCCATTATAGGTAATTGGCTTAAGATTTTCACGAGCAACTTTTAGTTTAGCTGCTAGTTTATCCACCTCTTCTTGCTTCATCCGGCTTAATTCCCAATCAACCTCATCTTGAGCTGCTTTTAGAGCTGCAACAGATTCTGGTGTATAGATGCTTAAATCGGTTGGGATTTTAGCAATTTCTTCCTGAATAGGGCCATAATTAGCCTTGAAATAGTCTTTATTATGATCAGCAAAAGCAGTCATTAATTGGAAAATCTCTTCTTCCTTGTATTCAGCTTGCGGTCTATCAGCCCAGATGGCAATCATGCTACCGACTGTTGGAAGGTCTACTTCTGGGTACTTGGTAGAAGCTAGTTGATTAAATGGTGTCTTTTCAGTATTATCAAGTGCTTTCTGTAAGAAACCACCGCCATCTTCCGGTTTTTGTCCCAAAATGTAGTACCAATCCCCATTGGTATTGAGGAATTTGTAGCCCTTACTTGCTAAATACTGTGGTGATGCCAGGTTATAGCCCCACCAGCCTTTAGACCAATAGGAGATTAAGACATCCTTATCAAACTCAACGTCGTCTTTGTCTTCGTAGTAGAAGCCATCGTTGAAGGCCATTGGCTGCAAACCTCTCTCTTTCGCCATAGCAGCTAGAGAGTTGGCATATTCTGCGAACTTACCATAGAGGTTGTAGTATTTCAGATAATACCATCCCTGAGCATTAGTAGCATCATTGGCATATTCATCCGTTCCATAGTTGAAAATTTTGGTTTTACCTGCAAAGTAATCCATATACTTGCCAATCAATGCTTTGGTAAAGGACTTGGCTTCTTCATTTTCCAAATCAAGGGTTGTTTTGGACAGTGTATCAAAATAAGCCTGAGGATTTTGAATACCTAGTTTTTCCATAGCGACCAAAAGGGCATCCATATGGCCTGGGCTATTGAGTGCTGGAATAAGGCCTATCCCCTTTCCTTTGGCATAAGCAATCAGCTCATCCATCTCTTTCTGGCTGAGGGCATTTCCATTTGGATCATTGTAGTAAGCCTTGGTACCAGCCAAGATCGCTTCTTTCACTTCATCACTTGTGTAAGTTTTACCATTGGCTTCAACGGTCATGTCATCCAACATGAAGCGCATCCCGTCATTTCCAACTAGCAGATGCAAATCTGAATATCCCAATTCACTAGCCTTGTCAATGATTCTCTTTAGCTGATCCAATGAGAAATATTTCCGACCAGCGTCAATAGAAATCACCTTACTCTTAGCTAGTTTTTCTCGTTCAGCTTGGGCATCTAGCACCTTTTGATAATCAGGGGTTGGCTGGAGATGCTCACGGGCTTCTTTTAAGCGAGCAACCGCAAGATCAATCTCTTCTTGCTTGCTCCGACTAAGATGGCTGTCTAATTCTTTCACAGCTTTTTCAGCCTCCTTAAGACGAGCGATACTTTCTGGTGTATATTTGGAAGCTAAGTCACTTGGGACCGCTGCCAATTCTTTTTCTGCATCTTGATAATTAGCAGCAAAATACTCAGCATTTTGATCAGCAAAGCGACGCATCAACTTATAAAGACGAGATGGGGAAAAACGTGCTGAAGGCTCATCAGCCCATGCAGCCACCATACCACCAATAATTGGAATATCTGCCCCCTCAGACTTAGGAACACTTGTAATCGGTGTAGAGGCAATTCCCTTCAACCCTTGATCTAGATTATACCAACCTTGGCCGTCTGCATTTCGACCTAGAACATAATACCAAGCATCATTGGTATTTAGAATCTTATGCCCTTTTTCAGACAAAAGTTTGGAAGAAGCAACATCATAGCCTCCCCAGCCACCAGTCCAATAAGACACAATAATATCCTTATCAAATTCACCAAAACTTTGATCAGAATTATAGTAAATACCATCATTGAAGGCCATTGGCTTCAGACCATTTCGCTTAACGATTTTAGCTAGATCATTGGCATAAGCGATGAATTTTTCATAGCCCTTTTCTGGGTAACCTTCTCCTGGATAATACTTATCCGCTTGTAAGACTTGCCACCCTTTAGCATTGGTCGCATCATTAGCATATTCATCTAAACCAATATTGAAAATATCTGTCTTACCAGCAAAATATGCAGCATATTTCTCAATCAAGGCTTTCGTGAAATCAACAGCTGGCTGATTATTTAAATCAACTGTTCGAGCAGATTCCTTGCCAAAGTAGTCGAAATTAGGTTTTTCAATTCCCAGCTCCTTCATGGCATTCAGGATCGCATCCATATGCCCTGGGCTATTGATTGTTGGAACAAGACCGATTCCTTGTCGTTTAGCATAATCGATCAAGTCCGTCATTTCAGCTTGTGTTAAGTGATTGCCATTTGGATCATTATAATAATCATTGGTCCCTTTTTCAATGGCTTTTTTGACATCTTCACTAGAATAGGTCTTACCGCCTACAGTCAATGACATGTCATCCAATTGGAAACGCAGTCCATCATTCCCCAACAGCAAATGCATGTCTGTAAAACCATAACGCTTAGCCTTGTCTACAATTTCTTTCAATTGTTCTGGGCTAAAATATTTACGACCTGCATCAACTGAAATCATTTTTCGTATGGCAAGTTTTTCATCAACACGGTCTGACTCTTGACCCTTTGGTGCATCAGTAGGTAAGCCTGCTTTCTCCTCAGAATCATTTCTTTTTTCTGCTTCCCCAGTAGCATCTTTTTCAGATACCTTATCTTGCTTAGGAATATCTGTATTAGATTCTGCTGGTGCAGAAGTTGATGGAGTTGCTTCACTATTGATTACAGAATTTACTCCGGACGCTTCCTCAGCTGTAGACTTATCTTGTGCGGGACTAGAGCTTGCCACTTCTTCTGTAGCTTTGGCTTCAATAGAATCTGCTGGAGCGACAACATTTGACTGCGTAGTTGGAAGCTCTTCTGCCGAAACAACCTGTCCAGCCATAGTGATTCCAATTAGAACGGAAGCTGCTCCAACTGAAAATTTGCGAATAGAAAAACGCTGTTCTCTATGAAAGACCATCATAAAATCTCCTTTTTGATAAATAGAAAAACCGATTATGTAAACGGTTTCTTTTTCTTCATTATAGGCTATTACCCCCTTTTCTGCAATGAGCCCTCTGCAAGATTCTATAATTTAATGATAAAGAGATTTAATTCAGATACCTATATTTTAAAGTATCGTTTCCAAAAATCTTAAATCTAAAAAAAGAGAGCGAACTACAACTTCAGTCCACTCTCTGCCTTTCTTTTATTCCCCATCAAAAGCATCTTTAATATGGTCAAAGAAGCCTTTTTTCTTAGGGTTTACACTGATATTTCCTGCAGCCGCAAAGTCCTTGAGCGCTGCTTTTTGCTTGTCATTCAGTCCCGTTGGGGTCACAACGTTAACAGTAACATACTGGTCCCCCATACCTCCACCACGAAGACTAGGAGCTCCCTTGCCACGCAAGCGGAATCGTTTGCCAGTCTGAGTTCCTTCTGGGATATTGAGCTCAACATCCCCGTGAACGGTTGGAACATCCACACTGTCTCCAAGGGCGGCCTGAACAAAGTTTAGATTGAGCTTGTAGTATATAGTAGATCCATCTCGCTCAAATTTATCACTGGGTTCGACATTGACGACTACATACAAGTCTCCATAAGGGCCACCATTGAAACCTGCTTCCCCTTGCCCTGCTAGGCGAACTTGCTGACCAGTTTCCACACCTGCTGGAATTTTAACATGGACACTATGGGCTTGTTTTTCATGCCCTGTTCCATGACAGGTCATACAAGGTTCCTTAATTTCCTTTCCACGTCCATGACAGACATCACAGGTCACTTGACGACGCATCATGCCCAGAGGAGTTTGCGTATCTACATTGATGACACCTGAGCCATGACAGCGTCCACAAGTCACTGGACTTGTCCCTGGCTTAGCACCTGATCCGCTACATGTACGACAAGACGCCTCCCGGTTGTACTTAATTTCCTTTTCAGTACCAAAAATAGCCTCTTCAAACTTGAGATTTACACGATATTGAAGATCGTCACCTTGACGAGGAGCATTTGGATTTCGCGAAGCACCACCACCAAAGAAACTTGAGAAGATATCTTCAAAGCCACCAAAGCCAGATCCGTCAAAGCCACCAAAGCCGCCTGCGCCACCGCCAAAACCACCATTGGCTCCAGCAGCACCATACTGATCATAGGCTGCTCTTTTCTGCTCGTCGCTCAAAGTCTCATAAGCCTCTTGGACCTCTTTGTACTTATCTTCTGCCCCAGGATCTTTATTAATATCTGGGTGATATTTTTTTGATAATTTCCGATAGGCTCTCTTGATTTCATCCTGTGAAGCATTTTTAGAGACACCTAGACGGTCATAATATTCTGTATTGTTCATATAAGATACCAAGACCGTAAAATTCGACTGAAAAATAGGAAATCAGGCGACGGAGCGACGCTCCTAGACAGATTTCTCTTTTTTCTGAGAATTTAGGTCGGGTTCAGTTCCTTTCTTTCATATTGAGTTAGAATTTTTAGAACCCGTGTTCAGTTGCGAACACTCTTGTTCCTTTCTTTAAATTTTAAGAGAATTCTTAGAAGTTGTTTTTTATGCTCTGTTTCATCTCAGCAAATTCTTCTTCTGACAAATTGAATATCAATTCCTCTTCTGAATACTGATTCCGCTCTTTAAAATAGTTTTCAGCATTACCTACCAAGCCTAGACTAAGAAGAACTTTTCTTGCAAACTCTTGATGTTCAAAGCCGACAGCAGTAATGATATTTTTATCTTGCAGGACAGCTTTAGCTTTGAAATTTTCCCGTGGAAGAAATTCAAAATAGTCAAAGAAGTTTTGCCAAATCCCACCCGTAAATTTCGTGTCCTTCAATAAGCCTGCTTTCGCCAATAAAATGGGCGCTGAGGAAATAGCTGCAATCAAAATCTCTTGCTGATTCAAACTTCTTAGGAAAGAAATCAATTTTTCATCGTGCAAAGCAGGGGCAATATTTATCATCCCTGGCAAAATGACACAAGAATAGTCTTCGATAACTACTTCATCCAGTGTTCTAGTAGGTTGACAGGCTAATCCATCTTCCGATGTTATAATGCCTCTATCTGAACCAACATAATCGATTTCAATACCAAAAGATAGAGCTAAAGTACTGGTCAGGCAAACTACTTCATAAAGTGAAAAATTAGGATAAATGATACAAAGTACTTTTTTCATAAGCATCACCCTCTATCTTACCGAAAAACAGAGGCTGGGTTGCAACCTCTGGATTTCTTTTTATACTTTTGACATCAGACAGAGGATAAGACAAAGACCTATCTACCTCATCTAATTTTCAAAACAACTTTTAACGCGGTAGCTGATTGGATTTTGGGTCCGTCTTTCAGACTCCCAAAAATCCTAATCATCCTCGCGGGGGTTCGACTACGAACTAAAAACTTTCAATTTTTAGTTCTGTCTTACCGCCTACTTCTCCGTAAACTCTCCGTCTACGACGTCATCGCCTGCGTTTCCTGTTGCTTGTGCGCCTT
>ERZ773263.1374-NODE-1374-length-14696-cov-8.952189_pt1 | contig 14696 bp, 14 predicted proteins | sample MGYA00511076_ERZ773263 | MGnify/ENA primary metagenome ERZ773263 (study PRJEB29015, sample SAMEA2738155) | human oral metagenome | biome: human oral; feature: human-associated habitat; material: saliva | place: China | collected 2195 ... | reverse complement strand
GAGCAGGAGATCCGCTGGTCGTCGTCCACGTCCGAGCCGACGAGGAACGCAACAGCCGCCTCGTCGGTTTCGTCGTACCCAAGCGGGAGATCAAGCGCGCCAACGGTCGCAACCGAGTCAAACGACAGCTTCGTCACCTCATGCGCGAGCGTATCGACAACCTTCCCGAGGGAAGCCGGGTCGTCGTGCGGGCCTCCGGCCGCTCCCTGGGAGTTTCTTCCAAGGAACTGGGAGCGCACCTCGACCGTGTCATGAGCAAAGCGTGGCGCAAGTGGGACGCACGATGACTCGGCTGGGACGCCTCGTCGGCCAGATCGCGTCGGCGCCCATCGTCGCCTACCAGCGCTTCATTTCTCCGGCCCTCGGACCCCGATGCCGATACGCTCCCAGCTGCTCCACATACGCGCTCCAAGCGATTCGTGTCCACGGACCCATCAAGGGATTCGTCCTTGGCGCCTGGCGCCTCCTGCGGTGCAACCCCTGGAGCCTGGGCGGGGTGGACCACGTGCCCGAGCGTGGCAGGTGGAAGCCAGACCCCTGGGTCCCGCCCGATGATTGGGCGGGGCACGACAACTGGGTTCGTCCCGAACCGATGGGACTGGACCCCACCGACCTCTCCGGAGACTCAACGACGGCCTCGGGCCACTAAGGAACAACGAAACAGCGGCGCCAACGCGCCACGGCGAAAGCGAATAGTCCATGTTCGACGCAATCCTCCACCCCTTCGCGTGGGCCATCTCCTACCTGTGGGTGTGGATCCACGATCTCCTCGTGCTCCTGGGATTCTCCTCCGGATCCGGTGTGGCGTGGGTCCTGTCCATCGTCCTGCTCACCGTCCTGGTGCGCATCGCCATCATCCCGCTGTTCCTCAAGCAGATCCGATCCTCGCGCGCCATGCAGGCCATCCAGCCCGAGATGCGCAAGATCCAGGAGAAGTACAAGGGCAAGAAGGACCAGGCGAGTCGGCAGAAGATGATGGAGGAGACCCAGGCCCTCCAGCGCAAGCACAAGGTCTCGCCGTTTGCCTCCTGCCTGCCGATGCTGGTCCAAATGCCCGTCCTCTTCGGCATGTACCGCGCCATCATCGCCGTATCGTCTATCGCCAACGGCACATACACCTACCGGGGCGAATCCACCGACCACCTCGGCCCGCTGAACGCATCCGTTTCCTCGGAGATCGTCAACTCGACCGTCTTTGGGGTTCCCCTGTCGCACACGCTGCGCGATTCCTTCGACCAGCCGATGGCCGTCGCGGTGTTCGTGGCCGCAATCGTCATGATGGTCGTTCTCCAGTTCGTCTCCATGCGCATGTCCTTCTCGCGCAACATGCCCGACATGGGCGACAACCCCATGGCCCAGTCGCAGCGCTCCATGATGTACGTCATGCCGCTGATGTTCATCTTCTCCGGTGTCTTCTTCCAGATGGGCGTCGTCATCTACACGGTGACCGCGTCCGTGTGGGCGCTCGCGCAGGCGTACTGGACCATCAAGGTCATGCCGACACCGGGTTCACCCGCCTACGCCGACCTGCTGGCCTCGCGCGAAGCCGCCTACCAGGCATGGGCCAAGCCCTTCTTCCAGGACTACGACCGGGAGAGGGCCGCGCTCGGCACACCCGCCTCCGACCCGCGCGTTGACGAGCTCAACGAGCGCACGCTCGCGACGTTGCGATCCAGGGCCAAGAAACAGCACGTCGCCTCGGACTTCCCCGCCTCCATGTCGGTCGGCGAGATCGTGACGGTGTACCGCAACCTCGCCTCTCAGGCGTGGACGACCCTGCCCGACGAGCAGTGGATGCGCGGGCTGAGCCTGGCCGTCGAGAAGCGTCGGGCCAGGAAGGAGGCCTCCGCCCAGAGGGCCGAGCTGCAGAAGAAGGCGCGAGGCCGCCGCGTTGCCGAGCGCGAGGCCGCCACGGCAACGGGGGAGGCACCCGAGGCCGATTCCGAGCGCAGCGGTGCCCGCGGCTCGCTCAGCGCCCAGGAGATCGAGCGGCGCCGCGTCGAGCGCCGCAAGGCACGGCGCCGCTCGGGTGACAAGCGCTGATCCAGAGACAGTTTTCCGCTTCGGGCACCCGAGGGTAACCTGAAGACCATACAGACCCATTCCCCACCACGGAGGAGACGTCATGAGTGACGACAATGCAGACAAGCTCACCCGCCTCGAGGAAGAGGGTGAACTCGCCGCAGACTACCTGGAAGAGCTGCTTGACATCGCCGACCTCGACGGAGATATCGAGATCGACGTGGAGAACGGCCGTGCGTCTGTCGAGATCGTCGCCGACGATCCCGACGCGCTCGATCGGCTCGTCGGCGAGGACGGGGAGGTGCTTGACGCGCTCCAGGAGCTGACCCGCTTAGCCGTTCAGACCGAGACAGGCGAGCGGTCGCGCCTGATGCTGGACATCGCGGGATTCCGCGCCGAGCGCAAGGAGGAGCTGCAGGACATCACGCGCGAGGCTATCGCTCGCGTGCGAGCCAGCGGGGATGCCGTCAAGCTCGAGGCGATGAATCCCTTCGAACGCAAGGTGTGCCACGACGTGGTCGCCGCGGAGGGCCTGACTTCGGAGTCCGAAGGCGTGGAGCCGCACCGCCGAGTCGTCATCCTCCCCGAGGATTCTGACGGTGAGTGAGAAGCCAAGCGGGATGGGAAGGGGTCGCCAGGTGGGCGACCCCTTCGTCCCAGAAGAACCCACCGACGAGGTTCGCTCGTTCTTTGGCCCCTCCTTCTCCGACGTCGCAGAGTATGCGCGGATGCTTGAGGAAGAGGGGGAGATCCGCGGCCTGCTTGGCCCGCGGGACATGGAACGCATCTGGTCGCGGCACATCGTCAACTCGGCGGCCGTCCTGGAGTTTATGCCCAGCAAGCGCGGCCGACAGGTGCTCGACGTTGGTTCCGGTTCGGGACTGCCGGGCATCGTGATCGCCGCCTGTCGACCCGATCTCGACGTGCACCTGGCCGAGCCGATGGCGCGCCGGGTCGAATGGCTCATGGATGTGGTTGACGACCTGGGACTCGATAACGTCACGATTCATCAGGCGAGGGCCGAAGAGCTGCGCGGCAAGGGTAAGGCCGACGTGGTGACCGCCCGCGCGGTGGCCAACATGAGCAAGCTTGTGCGCATGACCTCCAAGCTGATCGCGCCGGGCGGGGCGCTCGTCGCGCTCAAGGGCAGGCGGGCACCCATCGAGGTCGAGGAGGCCTCCGGCGAGCTGCGGCGTCACCATCTGCGCGCGCAGATCCACGAGGTTCCGTCCATCATGGAAGAGGAGTCGACCTACGTCGTGGTCTGCACGCGCATCCGTTGACCGCCGAGGCGGGCGAGACCGTCAGTAGCGCATTACTGTGATGCGCAACACAGTCTGTTTGTCGTGTGTAGGATCGCTTCGTTCGATCGACGGCCGAATCGGTGCGGCGCCTTCGCTGGGAGAATCGATCCTAGAAAACGTGTCGATCGATGATCGGGCTGGCGAGTCTGCGATTTCGTGCACCTTCGCGCATTCAACGCTTTTGGGCTGGAAGTGCGTCCGTCTGCCCGTAGACTAGTGGCAGAACCTAGGAAGGTGTCATGAGCAATAACAACACCCCTCTGTCTACTCAGATCGAACGCAACCTGCGTGATTTGGCGATGCTCGAGCGGGCCACATTCCGCAAGCCGGAGACCACGCGGATCATCGCCGTGGCGAACCAGAAGGGCGGCGTCGGCAAGACGACTTCGACGGTGAATCTTGCGGCGGGGCTGGCCGTTGGCGGCCTGTCCGTGCTCGTTGTCGACGCTGACGCTCAGGGCAATGCGTCCAGTGCGCTTGGAGTTGAGCACCCCGCTGGCACGCCTTCTACCTACGACGTCATTATCGGGGGCGCGAGGATGGAGGATGTCGTCCAGCCGTGCCCGGACATCGATGGAGTCCTCGTCTGCCCCGCAACGATAGACCTGTCGGGCGCTGAGATTGAGCTCGTGGACGTGTCGGAACGAGAGTATCGCCTGAGCGTCGCCCTGCGCGAGTATGTGGCGACGCACAGAGAGATCGATATCGTTCTGATCGACTGCCCGCCGTCGCTTGGCCTCGTGACCCTGAACGTCATGGTCGCGGCGAATGAGGTCGTGATCCCGATTCAGGCCGAGTACTACGCTCTGGAGGGCCTCAGCCAGTTGTGGCGCACGGTGGAACGCATTGGCGCCGATCTCAATCCCGGCCTGCAGGTGTCCGGCATGCTGCTGACGATGGCCGACAAGCGAACGCGGCTTTCCGAGGAGGTCGAAAGCGAGGTGCGGTCGCACTTCCCGGAGCACACGTTTGAGACCGTCATTCCGCGCTCCGTGCGCATTTCCGAGGCTCCGAGCTACGGGCAAACGGTCATCACCTACGACGGGAAGAACGTCGGCGCGATCGCGTACCGCAAGGCTGCGCTTGAGCTTTCGCAGAGGATACCGAGCGACGCTCGGTGATTGTTTCACGTGAAACACTGCGCATCACACCCCTATCTTTCCAGGCCGCAACGTCCAACCATCGTGGTCATCGGTGCAGCATAGTGATCAACGGCGCTCACGGCGTGAGCACGCACCGATGTTTCACGTGAAACAATGAATTGACGCAACTGAAGGAGTAGTGCAATGGCGGATGCATCGTCGAAGTCGGAGGGGCGCAAGACCGCGCGTAGGCACAGTGGGCTGGGTCGTGGCCTCGGAGCGCTCATTCCTCAGGCGCCCGAGCAGGCCTCGGAGCCAACGCAATCTGCGCCCTCTCGTCCGCTCGACGTGTTCTTTCCGGAGGGATCCACCGTGCGCAGCAGGGGAGGATCCGCGAAGGACCTCCTGCAACCCAAGCGTGCGGGATCTTCCTCCAAGAAGAAGCGCCCCGCGATGCCACCCGTCGACGTCGCCGCGGGCGTAGCCCGCGGAAGGGATGGCGGAAAGCCTGGAGTGTCGGCGAGCGACGGAACGGGTGGCCCTGCGACGGGCGGCAAGGCCGTGGACCCGACACCCGCTGTCGATCATGTTTCACGTGAAACATCCGTTGACGCACAGCTTGTCCCCGTTCCCGGCGCTTCATTTGCGGAGATTCCGATCGATCAGATCGTTCCCAACACGAAGCAGCCCCGAGAGGTCTTCAACGAGGAGGACCTCACGGAACTTTCCGCCTCGATTAAGGAGGTCGGGGTCCTCCAGCCGGTGGTCGTCCGAACGATTCCCGCGACCGGGCGCTCAACTAAGCTCAAGGAGTTTATCGCCGAGAAGCCGGGCGCGCGCTACGAACTCATCATGGGCGAGAGGCGTTTGCGTGCCTCGGAGCTGGCGGGGGAGACGACCATCCCGGCCATCATCCGAGAGACCGAGGACGGGGATCTGCTCCGCGATGCCTTGCTGGAGAACCTGCACCGTTCGCAGCTCAATCCGCTCGAAGAGGCGAGTGCATATCAGCAGCTCATGGCCGATTTCGGAGCGACCCAGGACGAACTCGCGAAGAGGATCGCGCGGTCGCGTCCTCAGATCGCGAACACGCTGCGCCTGCTGAAGCTTCCTCCGTCGGTACAGAAGAAGGTGGCGGCGCAAGTGATCAGCGCTGGGCACGCTCGTGCCCTGCTGGCGCTCACCACTCCCGAGGAGATGGAGCGGCTGGCGGATCGAATCGTTCAGGAAGGGTTGTCGGTGCGCACCACCGAGGAGATCGTCCGCCTCGGCAAGATCAAGGCTGCCGCTCCGCCGCGGAGCCGCCGACAGCAATCCCTCTCGCCCCTGGGTGAAAGCGTGGTGTCGGCGCTCTCCGACGCGTATGACACGCGTGTGTCGATCACCGAGGGCCGCAGGAAGGGCAAGATCGTCATCGAGTTTGCCGGGGCCGACGACCTGCAGCGAATCGCGGATCTAATCTTGCGCTGACCGGGTGTCAGAGATCTTTCCGCAGTTCAGGAGATGTATGTACCCAATCATACATTTTCCGCACTATTGCGCGGAAGCTTGACCGCATACACTACATTGATAGGATCCGCCGTTGGATCCTTGCAGTACCAGAAGGAGCGAAAGGCATGAACGCCCAAGGCAGTTCGCGCACCGTGCTTTTCGATGTCGGTGGCGTTCTCGTCGACGCCCACCCCGATCCGCACGTGATTGCAGAGATGTTTGGTGATGGCTCACGCGGCCTGACAACGCTCGTCGATCAGGCGATGTGGACCCATCGCGGCGACTATGACGCCGGCCTACCGGACCGCGTGTTCTGGGATCGGATCGCTGGTGACTGTGGGCAGCCTGAGCCCAGCGCGGATCTTCTCAGCAGTCTGGTTGCGCTTGATACTTCACGCATGGCAAGCGCTAATGATGACGCCCTCGCGTTAGTGCGTCGGCTACGGGAGCAGGGCGTCCGCGTGGGAATTCTGTCGAACGCGCCGTACCCGGTCGCCAAGGCGATCAAGCGCTCCGAGTGGGCGAAGCTCTTTGACTTCTTTGCGTTCTCGTGCGACTACGGCGTGTGCAAACCGTCACGGGGGATCTACCGTGATGTGCTGCAGCGGCTGAACACGCCCCACGAAGACGTGGCCTTTGTCGACGACAGGCGTGAAAACGTGCGCGCGGCGGAGCTTCTGGGGGTTCGCGGTGTCATCTGGAAGGGCGTGGACAACGCGCGAGCACGCCTCGTGGAGCTCGGCTTCCTCGCGGCCTCCTAAGTCTGGTCGCTCGGCGAGCGCGCGTCGGCGGCGATGTTTCACGTGAAACAGGTGGCCCGCGGGAGGTAACCCTCCCGCGGGCCACCTGTTGATGCTGGGCTACTCGGTTGCCTGAGGCTCTGCGGTGGGTTCCTCGGCGGTGAGCGCATCGAGCTGACTGGTGCGGCCCTCGGCGACGAAATCGATGATGTCGGCGCATAGCTGTGCGAAAGAGGAATCGTCGAGGGCATCGGCCGCCTGGGGGAGGAGCGACGTGTCCGTCATTCCCGGCGCCACGTTGGCGTCAATGAACCAGCACGTGCCCTCGTCGTCGACGACGAAGTCGATGCGGGACAGGTCACGCAGGCCGAGGGTCGTGTGCGCCTCGACGGCGGCCGCCTGGAGGTCGGCGAGAATCTCATCGGAGACGCGTGCGGGCACGAAGTATTCGGTTTCGTCGGTCGTGTAGCGCGCGTCGTAGTCGTATCGACCTCCGTCCGTGGAAATCTCCACCGGCGGAAGGGCCACGGGTCCATCCCACAGGTCGACGACGGACACGGCCACGTCCCGCCCGTCGATGCGCTGCTCGACCATGAGTCGCTGGCCGTAGGCGAAGGCGTCGACCATGGCTCGGCGCAGCTGATCCGCGTTGTGCGCGGTGGAGATGCCCAGTGCCGAGCCGCCGTCGGTGGGCTTGATGACGACGGGGAAGGACACCGAGCCTTCGAGGGCGGCCAGGACGTTGGAGGCGCCGAGCTGACGGAAGATCGCCTGGGGGAGCGTTACCCAGCCGGGCGTGGCGACGCCGGCGGAGCCGAGCAAGGCCTTGGCGGTGGGCTTGTTGGAGGCCAGCATCGCCTGTACCGACGACGATCCGACGAAGGGCACCCCCACGGACTCGAGGAAGGACTGCAGGGATCCGTCCTCGCCGATGGAGCCGTGGACCAGCGGCCAGACGACGTCGGGTTCAAAGGTCTGGATCGACTCGGTGAGGGAGGCGTCGACGTCGGATCGCATGACCTCGTAGCCGAACTGCGCGAGGATGTTGGCGACGCGGCGACCCGAACGGACCGACACGTCGCGCTCGTGAGTAAGTCCGCCGGCGATGATGAGAACTTTCGTTGCCATGGTGGGTTTCTCCTAACGTAACCTAGCGGGCCGAAGGGCTGTCGGCCGCGTCGATCGAGGCGGTACCGAACATGTCGACGATGTCCTTCTCGGCGTTGACGACGGTGGACAGGCGCCGGACTCCCTCGCGAATCTCGTCGGGAGTGGGGTAGCAGAACGAGAGGCGCAGGTGGTTCGAGCCCTGGCCGTCGTAGAAGAAGGCTGTGCCGGACACGTAGGCGACCTGTGCCCTCACGGCGCGCGGCAGCATGGCCTTCGCGTCGAGGCCGTCGGGGAGGGTCACCCATGTGTAGAAGCCTCCGTCGGGCACCGTCCACGTGCACGAGGGCATGAACTCCTCGAGCGAGGTGAGCATCGCCCGGCACCGCTGCGCGTACATCGACCGGAAGGACTTGACCTGGCCGTACCAGTCGTAGTCGCTCAGGTAGTCGGCGATCGCCATCTGGCCGACCATCGACGGGCACAGGATAGCGGACTCGAGTGCGAGGACGAGCTTGGCTCGGATGGCGTGGGGCGCGTAGGCCCAGCCGATTCGAAAGCCCGGGGCGAACATCTTGGAGAAGGAACCCAGGTAGACGACGCCCTCGGGGCTGTAGGAGGCGATCGCCGGCAGGGGATCGGAGTCGAAGCCGAGGAGTCCGTAGGGGTTGTCTTCGACGATGAGCACGTGTTTGCGCAGGCAGATGTCGGCGATGATGGGGCGCCGCTCGGCGGACAGGGTGACGCCGGCGGGGTTGTGGTAGTTCGGGATGATGTAGATGAACTTGATGGTTCGGCCGCTGGCGCGCACGTCTCGAATGGTGTCGACGAGAGCCTCGGGAATGATGCCGTGGTCATCCATGGGGACGTGGACGACGTCTGCCTGCCGGGCGCGGAAGACGCCGAGGGCTCCCACGTAGGAGGGGGCCTCGGCGAGGATGACGTCGCCCGGGTTGACGAAGAGCTCGGTGACGAGGTCGAGGGCCTGCTGGCTGCCGGTCGTGACCACCACGTCGTCGGGGTCCGCGCCGACGATTCCGTCGTAGCCCATGACCTCGGTGATGCGCTCGCGCAGGACCTCCCAGCCCTGGCCGCTACCGTATTGCATGGCCTTGGCGCCGTGGTTGCGGATCAGTCGCTCCGCCGATGCCGCCAGGCGGTCGAGGGGAAGGTCCTTCAGGTTGGGCATGCCTCCGGCGAGGGAGACGACCTCCGGTCGGGAGACGACGGAAAAGAGGGCTCGAATCTCGGAGGCGCGCAGGTTGTGGGCGCGGTCTGCGTAGACGTCGAACCAGGGGTCGAGCCGGTTACCCTGAGAGGGGGTTCTCCCGGACCAGGCCGGGGTCCCTCCGTGCGATGAAGGTTGAGTCAAGGGCGTGCCATCCTCTGCGTGAAGTCGCGTTATCCGTATAGGTCAAGTGTGCCACTTTCTGCCCCTGGCGGGGCGTTGGACCAGAGCGTGGCCGGGCGGATGTTTCACGTGAAACATTTGTGTGGTTCGGGTGTGGCGTCGATGCTGTGTGTCCTCGAGTGTGGATGCTGTGGCCTCCGCCGGGGCGTCTCGCCAGATATACGGCCGCCACGTGGCCTGCCTTCCGGTTGTGTGGCTGCTGTATGTGCCTGCAGGCGGCGGTCCGCCCGCTCGCCGGCCGTGCCGCGAGCTGCACTCGGCGCGTCGTCTCGAAGCCCGGCCGGGCCCTGCCGCCACCCTCAGGCATCGCAGCCACGCCGCGAGACCCGAAGACCATGCGCAGGCCTCCGATCGAGCGGTACATGGCGCTTATCTTAGTGCTGCAGTGACACCCTATGGACGATATACATCTCTCTGAACATCCGAATGCAAACAGATGCCACGTTTACTCGAACGATGGTCCGCCTCCGTCAACTTCCCGGCACGAATGCGAGCTTCGGCTCTAAGACACGAACTAGGCCACGAAGCGGTGATACGGTTAGGTTGGCGAAGCCAGCCGTTGACCCTCCGCTGATATGGAGAAGCCGATGACTGGCTTTTCGTCTATCGAGCAGCGGTAACGTGGCCAGCTTCTCGGAGCGTGCAGATGAGCTTTTTCCTACTGCATACGCCACCTCAACAAGGGGAGTGCTGAAGAGGCAAGCCTCTACCGGATCTTCTACTACGACTGCCCGCCATCAACGAAAGTGGTTTTCAATCCCATCACAGGGCGCCAGTTGAACCTCGCGCAAAGCGACCAGTATCGATGTATGACTGCGTTTCTTGAAGAATTGGTGAAGAAACACAAGGTAGCCCTGCCAAGGGGAGAAGGGCTCGGAAGTCTTGGGGCGTGGGTATCATGCTGTACGCGACGATTCGGTAGAGTGTGTGCATGACACGCGATGCTGATACCGAGGCCAGTCGATTTGATCTCGATAACTTCTGGGCCGACCAGAGCGCTGTCCCCGAACAGGCTGGGTCAATTGACTGGGAGGTGCAAGAAGTACGGGAGGCGCGTGTCAAGGATCGCGTCGGTCGGGAGATCCAGGTTCTCGTCTTGGTGAAGACCATGCCCCAGCTATCCGCCAAGTACAACGACACCGTTTGCGTTGCGGGCCTCGCACTGAATCCCTTGCGCTGGGTTCGCCTCTACCCTGTACCCTTTAGGTACCTGGCGCAGAGGAACCAGTTTGCGAAGTACACGCTCATCAAAGTGAAAGTGCGCCTCTCGAATGGCGATCCCCGTTTCGAGAGCCTCAAGATTGACGCGAGCTCTATACGCGTTGAAGATACGCTCGACAGCAGGGATGGCTGGAAGCTGCGCGCTCGGTATGTGGAGCCGATTGGAGAAGTATCCTTGTGCCAGCTGCGCCGCAATATCGACGATGACGATAATGGTCCTTCCCTGGGCCTTGTGCGTCCCCAGCGCGGAAGCGTGAGACTGATAATGAAAGAAACTCCTCCAGAAACGGACAAACAAGCGAAGAAGCGTCGAAGGATCCTGACACGCCAGGAACTGGACCTGGGTGGTGCCTCAATGGATCAAGGACTCGTCAAACTCGCCGAGCCACCGCGCCTGTCAGGGTGGTTCGGCTTTAAATGTGCAGGTGAACCCGAGTGCACTGGCCATAGACTCGGTTTCATCGACTGGGAGTTTGCCGCCCTTCAGCACAACAATAAAGCTCTCGATATCGAGGGACTCAAGGAACTGCTGGTCGATAAGTTCGAGACCAATCCCACCAAGCTGGGCAAGGACCTCCGGTTTTTCGTCGGTAACCTCCACGACAAGGTGAAGCGTAGTGCCTTCCAGATCCTTGGCCTCTACTACCCCTCCATAGAGGCTGTTTCAGACGAACAAAACTGTCTTTTCTCGAGCCTGTAGCCGCTGGATTACAAGGTGGCGGTGGCAGCACTTGGGGGTCTCCTCGAAGCATAGGATGATCACATTCCCTTGCCGGGTGAGTTCAGCAAGTTCTCCCAATTGCTGGTCGGCCTCGGGCGTGTTGAGGACTTCCTCGTTGAAGCGCTTGTGCGCGCGCTCGGCCTCGGGTGTGCCGGGATGGGCAAAACCGGGGCGGTTGTCCTTTGGGTTCCCTAGTGCGCGCAGGTGTACATACTCCACGCCCGCGTCCGCCAGCGCGTTGGACAGGGCCGTCTTGGAGAAGCCCTTCTTGCGCGAGATCGCGTTGAGGCGGATATCGACGACGTAGGCGGCGTGTAAGCGCTCGCACTCGTCAAGCAGGTCCTTGATCGTGTGGCCTTCGTATCCCCAGCCGGTCACCGCGTGTGTCATGCCCCTATCCTAGAACGGGATCAGCGGCAGCGTGAGGCGTGCGGGCTCGAAAGGAGTGTGAGGCTGGGGCTGAGCCGCCATGATCTAGACTCACGCTGTGGCGCTATGGTGGCTCTAACCGGGGCGTATGCCTGGTTTCTATTGGAGTTGAACCGGTCCGAGTCGCTTTCCCCATCTCCACATGAGGAAGAAGTATTGAGTTGCCGATTCTGAGTATAGGTTTATGTGCCCTCGTCAGTACTCTCCGCGTGCTTGGTTGCTGTGTATGTCGGCCAGTCTGGTAGCGTTGTTGTCCTTGGTAACCGGGGTGATCTCTCGGAACTATATCCATGTCTCGGCGATGCGGTAATGTCACCTAATCGATGCGAGCATTTCGGAGGTTGATAAATCGTGTCAACAGCAATGGTCAGTGTAATGCCGTTAACGCATCCTCCTCATGGGCACTTCATTGCGATGCGTTCGTACGCCCGGCGGAGCCGCTTGAGGCACATGCCGATCACAAGCAGGAAGTGGACGATGCCAGCGACCGCGATTCCGGTGAGCGCGGGTCCCCACGAGTCATTGCAGATCCACTTCCCGGCATCGCACACGATGAGGTAGACAGCCAGCGTCACCCCCCAGAGAATGGCCCACAGTGTGTTGGCCATGCACTCGTCGACTAGCGCGAAGTCGTCCTCGCCCAGACGCTTGTCGTTGTCCAGGGAAGTCCGGAATTGGAAGAGAAACACCGCCATTGTGAACAGCAGACCAGCGACGATAGAAATGCCCGAGACAGCGCCGCCGACGTCGGTGATCCTCGCGCCCAGCTTCCATGTTGCAGCGCCCCCGATCAGCGGCAGGAGCGCCTGCGCCGCGATGTCCCGACAGTTGGCGCGGCCGGTGCGGTTGTCGTAGAGGGTGCTGAAATGATCGGCTGGCACTCTCCACAGGGATGCCTTGCCCACCGTCTTCACTCTCCTCGGGACGGCCTCGTCGGTCGGCTCCACGATGCCTTCCACGCTGCACCACGGCGTTTGCACAGGTTGGTCACGCGCTCCGTGCACTTGACCACTAGCTCTGAGGTCTCGAGCGTGGGCTCGGTGGTCTCGTTGAGTACCTCGCGGATGGCTGGAGCCCCCTCGGTGCCCAGTTCGAACTTCTTGGTACGCCCGTCGTGCTCCATGGTTACCCACACCCTGTGATTCTCCGGCAGGTCCGCGACTGAGACGATGCGCTTGAGGGTCTTCTCGTCTTTGAGGTCCTTGAGAAGTCTCCTCGAGAACCGCTTCCCGCGCTGCGGCCGAGCGACGTAGGACACCTTGCCAACCTGTACGTGGGGCCCATCCGCGACGTCGACACTCTTACCCTCTATACGTACCTCCACCTCCGTCAACTCGGCCGCCTCTGCCCAAACCTCACTCTCGGTGACCGCGGTCATCACCATGGTCACCTTGTCGGTGTAGCTGCTGAAGTAGGAGCGGAATAGTTCTCGGATACGTCCGCCAGCCTGGCCGCGGGAAGATTCCTCCGACAAGTAGTACGCCTGCTCGCCCGTCTCCGGAACGAAGAGAAGAGCGCGGTTGCCACCGGTCGGTGCCTGGTTATTGGCGATGGTCCCGACTGGCTTGCCGGTGTCGACATCGACGAGTTCGCCCGCCTCGCCATAGGCACCGACGCGCAGGTCTAGCAGCAGCACCCGAGGTGCGTAGAGGGACACGTCGTCCACGCTCACCCAGGTCTGTCGGCCCTCGTTGTGAGTTTCAGCCGTCGTTAGATTCTTAACCCAGGTTTCGAAGATCGTGAGCAGGTCCTCTCCGTCCAGGTCTGCCGGAGCGAACGAAGAGGCGTTGCGCTTGCGCTTCTGGTGGAAAGTCAATTCGTAGACGGTGAGGACTCGACGTCCCATAATTCCTCCTTAATTTAGATAGGAACCATCATAGTAGTCTGCTTTGACGGTCATTGGACCAGACCGTTATCAAGTGATGATTGCGGCAGATCCTGCTTATCTAGGACTGGATCTTTCCGTGATCGGTAACTTCATCGTGAGGAGCAATCATCTGCTTCGGCTCTCTGGCAGTGTTAGTCATAGTCGTCTGACCAGTGACTGCCGGGTAGAGAAACGAGAAGTCCGCAGCCCATAGGGGTCTGCGGACTTGCGTGAATCCGGACGAGCCGGGAGTGCTCAGTGGCGGTCGGCCTTCACGATGTGCTTGGCGTCGGCGAGCTCGTTGAGCTGATCGATGTGGGCCTGGGCAACCATGACGTCGATGGTCGAGAACATGAGTGAACTCCTTGTGGGATCGTATTGTGTATTGATTCCCTGCTTGACGAGGCCGAGGATCACCCGGTCTGTAACGAGGAGTGTGCCAACGCGGGTAGCGTCGGCGCGACCCTGCGTTTCAAACAAGAAAAGCGCCAGACCAGCTTGGCAGCTTTGTCAGGCGCTTGATGGTTATAGCCTATCCCTCCCAAAGTGATGAATCAACCGTGCGGCCAGTAATTTAGATCGCATCAAAAACCAAGCAATTGCAAAGCAAAGTGGCTACGTGCACATCACCTGCGCAAACGTGCGCAGGCCATCACAATTCGTCTGCCGTGTCGGCTGCGCTCATCAACAGACCACAAAATTCCAGGAATATCGATGTTGGTTCGTGCGAGTTCGTGAGTCGTGGATGCGAGAGTGCGGACCAGGCAATGCGTCGGAGCGTTGGGGTTGGCCACCGAAGCTCGCCATCAATTTCGCATGCAATTCGGTCGTCAGACCAATTGGCGATGTCGAGAACACCGCGGAATTTCAACGATGTGGATTCAAAGTTTGAAAGAAGGGTGGGGGAATTGCATGTGAAATTTGGGGGAGGGGTATTGCCCTGGGGGAGGGGTGATCCCGGCGGTTTATGGGTGTCAGGGATTCCTGCGTGCCAGAGGTTGCTGGGTGCCGGAGGTTTCGGGGTGCCAGGGGTTCGGGGTGCCGGAGGTTGCTGGGTGCCAGGGGTTGCTGGGTGGCAGCGGTTCGTGTCGCAATCGAAGCTACAAGCCGACGGCCCGCGACGGGTACCAGGGATTTCGGGTCCTAGAACTTTGCGCGGCGCGGGACGCAGGCATAGAATGATAACGATTCTCATTCATATTCACGTGCGAAGCACCTAGAGGACCCCCTCATGAACCCCACGAAGTACCGGAACCCGGGCCGCGCAGCTGCCCGGGCTTTCGCCGCAATGGCCCTCGCGG
>ERZ773263.1373-NODE-1373-length-14699-cov-4.524379_pt1 | contig 14699 bp, 15 predicted proteins | sample MGYA00511076_ERZ773263 | MGnify/ENA primary metagenome ERZ773263 (study PRJEB29015, sample SAMEA2738155) | human oral metagenome | biome: human oral; feature: human-associated habitat; material: saliva | place: China | collected 2195 ... | reverse complement strand
AAACGGAGCTGCTCCAAGGACATGCCCAGCTCATCAATGGAAAGTACGCCGTTAGTCAGACGTCCTGCAAGGGTGTCGCGGATGACACGGGGCTGCTCATGGATTTCTTTAAGCATGAAATCGGGATAGCCGCCCTTCTCGACAACATCAACATCCCAATCGACGTGCATAACTTTAGGTTGAATGGGGTTTCCATCAGCATTGGTATAGCTAATACCGTCGGGCTCCATAATGGCAAACTCGTTGTCGCCAAGGACGGTGACGTCTCGGGAGGCTTCAATGACTGCAATGATGTCAGAAGCAACGTAGCTGCCCTTCTCGCCATGTGCAAGAACAATGGGAGAATCTTTGCGAGTGGCTACGATGCGACCGGGTTCCTGAGAGCATATAACCGCAAGGCCATAGGTTCCTACTATCTGCGAGCATGCTTTGGCAACAGCGTCGCGCAGATTGCCGTCGTAGGCTTCTTCAATTAAGTGAGCAACAACTTCAGTATCGGTGTCGCTACGAAATTTGTGTTCACGAGCTTCAAGTTGCTCGCGGAGTTCGGCAAAATTTTCGATGATTCCGTTGTGTACGACGGCAATTTTATTATCGCAAGAAATGTGCGGGTGGGCGTTACGCTCGCTTGGAGCGCCATGCGTTGCCCAGCGGGTATGTCCGATGCCACAGGGACTTGTGTTATCGAGGTACTCCACCGCCTCAGCTAATCCCGCAACTTTTCCTACGCGATGTACGACCGTAAGTTCTTTATTGGCAGCATTTTGCAAAGCGATACCAGCAGAGTCATACCCACGGTATTCGAGACGTCTAAGACCCTCGATGAGGATGTCTTTTGCGCTTTGGTGTCCAGTAAAACCAACGATGCCGCACATATATAAACTCCAATCGTATGCTTCTAGAAGTGTCACAGAAACGATTAGTTTTAATCAATCCACTCTATTTTAGCGAGTTATATAGGCAAACTTGTATGGTATTAAAAATGAAGACCAGGCTATGCAAAAAAGATTGTTCTTACTAATATTTGCTGTAGACGAAAATTTCTCATCTACAGCAAATATCGTCTTTATGCACAACAGAGAAACTCAATTTTCACCGTACGGAATTCGGAAGTAATCCAACGTGGCTTTAAATCTATCCTGCGCTGTAAGACACGTATCAAGAAGATAGCCGTTCTTCTTATTCCACTTAGAGAGCCCCCGATAGTAGAAAGACTTCATATCATCAGTAATTACGAACGGGACAACGTCATGGGTAAGGCATTCTTTAAGCATAATCAACCTGCCGACACGTCCATTGCCGTCTTGGAATGGAACAATCCCGAGAAATGAAGGGTGCAAAGGGAAATCCCAAGGAGAGCTAACTTCCCATTCACATATATTTAATACAGCAGGCTGAGCTTTTCGCGCGGAGTCTCCCCGGTTTTTCGCGCGGAGGCGCCCAAGCTTCGCGCGGCTGTCAAAAGTTGCTAAAGGATCGCGACCATTAGGTAGATTCGAGCTCTTTTGAGGCCCTTCTCGCCACAAAAACACCTACTGGTCGAGATCCCTTAGCAGATTTCAAAAGCCCTCTGTCGAGAAGGGCAAGAAATTGCAGGAAAGCCGACCAGAGTCTCTAAGAGAGAAAGGGTTCAGAGCTCCCGGACCTCATCGCATGCGGCGAGAAGCTCCTCATCGTGGGATACAACGATTATCAAGTGGTCTTGGCGCAAATCCTTGAGAAGGTCAATGAGATGGCCCCGACTTGCCGCATCAAGTGCCGAAGTCGGTTCGTCAAGCAGCATCACCTCTGGGTCTTTGAGGAGCATGCGGATGATGGCGATCTTCTGCTTCTCCCCTCCTGACAACGCAACACGATGCGCGTCGATGACGCTCTGCAATCCCCTGTCCGGCGAGAGGAACTTCTCGAGCCCAAACAAGTTGACAAGCTGCAAAACCCTATCTTCACTGGGCGTCTTGTTGCACAAAAGCGTCAAGTTGTTCCACAGGGTATCTTGGAGAATTGCCGGCTCTTGCTCAACAATGCCGATGACGTCGTGCCTGAGGGCATATTGGTCAAGCGTTGCAAGGTCGGTATTGCCATAGTATATGGACCCGTCATACAGGCGGAAATACTCTCCCGAGAGGAGCTTCAAAAGCGTACTCTTGCCACATCCATTGGTACCTGCCAAGGCATAGATCTTCCCCGCTTGAAAGCGCCCGCTCACTCCACGGAGGGTCCTGTTTTTGTTCCCTGGATATGAAAAGGACACATCGTCGCAGGTAATCAGGCTGGTGTCCGTAGGAACTCCGGAACCATTCGGCTCCTCTTCCTCATCCCAAAGCTCTTGTAACCTGTTGTAGTTCACGCGGGCGCTCTGGTAGTCGCGGCCAAACTGCTCAAAGTACTCGACGGATGTAACCATAGTAGTGAAATAGCCAAAAGCGGTTGCTACATAACCAACCTGCATATGACCAGCAAACACTTCCCAAGCAGCAACAAAAAGAAGAGCCGCCTGGGCAATGCCTTGGGCCACTCCCGTACAAAGAAATACTTGCGCCGCAACCTTGTTGGTTTGATACATTGCTTCTCTGACCGTGAAGAAGCTCTCTTTCAAGCGTTTTGTGGAACGGTCAAACAGAACATGCTTCCTGATAAATTCGACTTCCTCCAACTGTTCTTGAGCCCGTGAGGAATACTGCGACATCTCATTTGTAAAATCAAGCCTTGTCTTATACATCCTATTCATGAAAATCATATAAATGCCACCTGAGGCAATGGCAAGCACTATAGACACCAATGAGAGCAGGGGGTCTATGACAAACAGAATGACAACAATGACTATAAGAATTGCAGTGTTTTTAAGGACATCGACGATAGACATCAAAAAGAAGAGAGAAAGGCCATTGGTGTCATCGTCTAGACGCCGGCGCCAATACGCAGGGTCAAAACCTTTAAAGAAGGCTGGCATTAGGTGTTGGATATGCTGAATAGCATGAAGCTCAAGGTCAAATGAGGAGTCTGTCTGAAGATAGGTATATACCAAGGTGGCCAGGTAATCAAAGAGCGCAGCCAAAATACAGCATATCGCAAGGGTTAGACATGCCAAGACCAACGATTCCATTGGCGTATTGGGTTCAAGAAGCATATTTATGATGATCCCGGCCACAAGTGGAGCCACAACGGAGAGAAGGGCCTGGATCAGGTGGGCAACTAGATATCCTATAAACCTTCGACGATTGGAGATGCTCTGCCAGCAGCATCGGACAAGATCAAACATCCGCATCACCCAATTCAATTTCATGTGCTAAAAGCATCGAGCGAACTTTCTGTTGGATGTTATACCTAGCAGTATCACAGTCTAATTCTCCATTTAATAGAGAAACTCGAGGGCACCCTCCCATACATAAGGGAAAAACATTGCACGTTTTACATTTTTCGTTATAGGGCAAATACCCCAGCCATTTAACCGCATTTGATGTTAATTCGAAGCCCTTAGAGACATGACCAGAAACGCTATCTTTAACCCCAATATCATCCCAACAATTACAAATATCACCATTAGGCCCAATAAGAAATGAATTTACCGAAACCGCACTACAAATTGATCTTGCGGTTCCACTGGACATGTTCACCGCAAAACCCATTCTAATTGCCTCCTCGTAAAAGCTTATCTCTGAGTCGGAAAATCTCTGGCAGAAATACAGTGACAACTATCTATGCAGGTATCACCATCTACATCATCAGTAAGCGCAAGATAGATCCCTACTTTCTTATTCAGTCCTCTATCCTTTAAATTAAAAAAGTTCTTTCATTTCCGAAACATTATCGTCTCCCATGTGCGTGAGCATGCGCTGGGCGTTTTCAGGGTTGTTCTCGAAGGAGACGAGCTTGACCGAAAGCTCGGGATAGCGTTCGTGCACTTTTTGCCATTGGCTCGTGATGAGCGTTGCGGGAGTCATGATTGAAGTGGCCACGCGGACCACACTGTATTCAGAGATTTCAGCTTGACGCGCACGGTCCGCCGCCTGCTCGCACAAACGGATGATGCATCGGGCGTCCTTTTCCAGTGATTCCCCTGCCTTCGTGAGCGTGAGGCCGCGGTGCGTGCGGTCGAAGAGCCTGACCCCCACTGTGCGTTCCAGAAGGTTCATCTGCTTGATGACTGCCGTAGGAGAAATATAGAGTGCTTCCGCGGCCTTCGAGAAACTCCCAAGCTTTGCAACCTGCAGAAACGTGTCGAGTTGATGGTTGTACATAGATGTCCCCTTCGTTTGGAAAGTATAGCATGTTTGAACCCATAGGTTATAACTAACGCTCGAACCGAGACTTCTGGCTGAAGTGACCTGTATCGTTTTTCGGACATGCGAAAAGGGGAAGCAAAACCGAAAACAGAAGATGAATACCCTCGGCGCTAGTTTTCCGAAGCGCAGCGTTTTGTTTCGGCAGACATGAAAACCTCCCTCCCACTGCCGAAAGAAACCGGAAAAGTATCACGGCCCTTGGGCGGTGCCCGGGTTCCGTGCGAACGTGCGGGGAATAAGGAAAGCAGGGCGGGGCAGTTGCATCGGAGGCCATGTGGGAAACACGAGAGAAGCCCCGCTCAGAGATGACCACCGCTGGGACCTGGAGGCGACACTATAGGACACCCCTTATATCGGAGACAGCGGTTTTGCAGTAGAATGAGCACATGTGTTTGTCCGACAATCCGAGTGCCAAGGCGGTGAGCGCTCCGTGACGTACAACAACAAGGCCAAGCTCAAGATCCTCTACGTGAAGCAGATCCTCGAGGAGGAGACCGACGCCGAGCACGGGCTGTCGATGAGGCAGATCATAGAGAGGCTGGAGCAGTTCGACATCAAAGCAGAGCGCAAGAGCGTCTACCGCGACATCGAGGTGCTCAGGGAGTTCGGCTGCGACATCCGCTCCTACCAGAGAAACCCGGTGGAGTAGGAGACCAAGGGCGGTGGCAACGGCACACCCAGCTTGCGTCCTGCCGAGAAAGCAAAAATCGACTGCGCTAGGAAGCATTTCGAGGCTTTGGCAATCGAGGATGTCATCTATGACGTTGAGACTACGTATCACTATGTAACCGCTTAGATGTCAGAGACTGAAAAAGGTTTGTTATGGCTGAACCATTATTTACAAGAGTTGACCGTACGGTTGGGAATTTGGTCAGTGATGTTATAGAGGGCAGGGTGGGTCTACCTGACCTCCAGCGTCCTTTTGTTTGGAAAGACAGTGATGTTAGGGATTTGCTTGATTCCATGCTTCGAGGCTATCCAATTGGATATTGCATTCTTTGGGAAGCTCCTGATGATCAGGAGGACAAGAAGTTCTCGATAGGTCTCAACGAGAAGAACTATGCGACCCCAAAAGAGCTTGTAATCGACGGTCAGCAACGCCTTACTGCGCTTGTGTCTTCGCTTTACGGAGTTCCGGTCAAGGATCAGACGTTCTCTGACAGGACGATCAGAATCGCATACGATCCAATCACAAGGGAATTCCATACGTGGGACGCGGCGATTGCCAAGGATGCTCGCTATATTTCAGACGTTAGCAAGGTTTTCGAGGCGAAAAGGAATAACGAAGCAACGAAGTTCAGGCGTGAGTTTATCAAGCGACTGAATGAAGCGAACGAAAAGCGTGAAGCCGAAGCGCTTGATGACAATGCAGAAACAGCTATCGAGGACGGGATTAACGAACTTCTCAATCTTGAGACCACGTATGTTATTCCCATCCTGTCGATTTCGAACAAAGCAGACGAAGAGCAGATGTCTCAAATCTTCATTCGAGTCAATTCAGGCGGCACGAAGCTCAACGAGGACGACTTCATCATGACTCTGCTTTCGGTGTATGAGCCAAAGACAAGACAGCGTATTGAGGATTGGTGCGAGGCGAGCCATAAGCCTGGCATCGGGACTTCCTACAACGCCCTGTTGACGATTAAGCCTAGTCACGTCATTAGGGCAACTGTAGGACTCGGCTTTGGTCGCGGCCGATTGCGCTATGCTCGATTGATTCTGAATGGCCGAGATCTTAAAACACGCGAAACAAGCGCCGCCAAGCGCGAGGAGAACTTCGAGAAGTTTGATGCTGCTTTGGACAGGGTCCTGAACCTTAACGATTGGCACGCCTTCATCAATGCGCTAGGCGAGGCTGGCTATGTGAATAGCGGAATGGTTAGCTCCGAGAACGCGATACCGATGACGTACACTATCGCACTTATCGCGAAGCATCGTTTCGGTATCAATGGCGTTGAGCTTCAGCGGGTATCAAAGCGCTGGTTCTCGATGGCGATCCTCACCCAGATGTACACCGGCAACTTCGAGTCGGTGTTCGAACAGCAAATGAATTCTATTGAGGAGCTTTCCGACGTTGATTCGTTTAGGGCTTGGGTAGACTCCGAGATTGCCTCACGACTTACCGATGACTACTTTGGTGTTACGCTTCCTAATGAGCTTGATAAGAATCGCGCAAGTGGCCCTGTATGGAATGGGTTCCTCGCGGCCCAGGTTGTCCTTGGTTCTCGCGTGTTATTCAATACCGGCACTGTCGCGCAACTGCTGCTTCCTAGCAGTAGTGGTACCAAGAAGGCGTATGACAAGCACCATATTTTCCCTGCGAACTTCTTGAAAGGCGGCCCGTACGAATACGCGAAAGATCGCAGGGCAAATTTCGTCTGCGTTGATTATCAAAACAATATCTACATCAGTGACGATGATCCGAAGCTATACGTTACGAAATACAGGGAAGCCTTGGGTGATGATGCTTACCGCGCAACTTGCTATGACAACGCTTTGCCGTATGACTTTGAGAATATGGAATACCCTGGCTTCATGAGGGAGCGTTGTAAGCTCATGTCTGAAATGATCAAGAAGGCTTTCCTTAGGCTCTAGTCATTAGCGAAACGATTGACAAATGCGGGGGCCGCAATGGCCCCGTATCTATTGAGTTCTAACGTTGACTGCGGGTTTTCTCTCGGCATCTATCTCTAATGCGCAATCGTCGAAAAACAAGACGATTTTTCTTTGTGTTGAAGTGGCGTTTTTCATGAGCGACACGTCTTTCCCGCTGCAAGAGCAAACTTCGGTTACCGTGCTCCAATATAGGCCTCCTGTTTCGCTGAGCATTTCTACGGGGCATATGTGCTTGGTATCACCATCGATCCGCCATAGAACCGGAAGCCGTCATCGTCTAAGCAGGCTACTGTGTCGAAATCCTCGAACCGCAGTATGCAAGGAAGGCCAATGGGGCTGTCGTCGGCATAAGCATCTCTCAGCTCAAATCCTTCGATAAAGCATTGACCAAGCATTGCCTCGTCGTGGATTGTTTTAGGAGCCATCTCGCCGCCGCTTCCTCTTCGTGTTGTGTCCAGAATTCTATGTTGTCAGCTAAACGTAGGCAGTCCTTACAAATGGACACCCTCTGTCTAGTTGCGCTCCATGTTCCACATGCTCTCGTTCTCTCGATCAATCTGTGCTTCTTCTGCTGCTGGTTTCAGTTCGCTGAACTCTTCGGCGAGCATTCGAATGACGGACTCCATCTGGTTGCTCAGGGAGCCATCTGCACGGATTCTGAGCAGTTGTTGGTATATTCCCGCCATTGATTCGCCTAAGGCCTTATGGACCCTCACAGAGGGCTTCACGACCACTTCCATGTCCATGAGCTTGCGATAGATGTATTCCTGGCGATCTAGGCCCGAAAGGGCAATCCTTTCGCAAAGAATCACATGCTCCTCTGGCGTAAGCCTGAATGCCATCGTATTGCTTCTCTTGCTTGCTGAGTTGGGGCAGGGCATGCTATTCCTCCCTAAGTTCTTGAAGGGCATTCGCCATCTCTTTCTGCTTTGTTGGGAAGAGGTAGACGTAACGATAAGTGATATCGACGCTTTCGTGGCCAACCCTCTCTGCAATCGCAAGCGCTGAGAACCCCATGTTGATGAGCAGGGAAACATGGCTATGTCGTAGGTTATGGATGCAGATTCTCTTCACGCCGCTTTCCTGGCACCCTCGCTTCATCTCATGGCTGAGGAAATGCTTGGTAACCTGGAAGATCCTGTCGTGAGGTCCAAGGTCATCTCTTATTTCCAGGTACTCGCGCATCTCTTCGTTCAAGAACCTCGGAATCGAGATTTTCCTAATGGACTTCGGAGTCTTCGGGTCGGTAATCGTATCTACGCCTCTGAGGCATTGATACGACTTCGTGATGCTGAGCTCTGCAGTGTCCAGGTCGAAGTCAGCCGGGGTGAGCGCAAGGAGCTCTCCCTCGCGAATGCCGGTCCAGTAAAGGATCTCGAATGCATGGAAGGACAGCGGCTTGTCCATGATCGCTTCGGAGAACTTCAAGTATTCATCCTTGGTCCAGAACACCATCTCGCTGCCTTTCGATGAGCCCATGCGTGTCGTCTTGGATACGGGGTTCTGCGGAAGGTCGTAGTAGCGCTCCGCATGGTTGAATATGGCGGCCAGCTGGTTGTTGATGGTTCTCAGATAGGTTGGGGAGTAAGGCTCTCCATCTTTGTTCCTGTGTCCTATCGGCTCGTTTTGCCAACGGACCACGTCAACTAGCTTGATCTCGTTCATTCTCATGTCGCCGAAAAACGGGGTGATCTTGTCGGCGATGATGTACTCCTTGTTGATCCAGCTGTGCTCTCTGATGCGCGGCTTGACCTCGGTGGCATACACCTCGATGAAATCATTGAACGTCATGTCCATGGTGCCCAGGTGCGAGGCCCTGAAGTCCTTTTCCCACAGGAGAGCGTTAGGCTCTGTCTCAAAGCCCCTCTTCACTTTGTGCCGCTTGGCACCTCTGCCATCACGGTAGAAGCACTGGACGTAAAAGGTTCCGTTCTCGCTCTTATATACGGGCATCTTCATCACCTGCGAAGTATCTGCGTTCGAAGTGGTCAGACCTTACGCGGCCCTTCACGACGGAGCGCCCGAGGGCTTCCTGCTCATCGTTCATCTCCCGGATGACCTTGTAGGCGTATCCCTTGGACATGTTTAATCGTTCCGCCACTTGTGCGGCGTTCAGCATCGTCGGCTTGTCCTTCTGCTCGCGCAACGTTCCTCCTAACATCGTACGCTTATGTACGTTATAGGTTTGCATCATAATCGTACGTTTTTGTACTGTCAACAATTTGCGTACATTTCCGTACGATGCTAGAATTACGACGTTTTCATTCCGTATAGGAGGAACGATGTCGACTGGCGACAAGATCAAGCATTACCGCAAGCTTCGCGGCCTGTACCAGGGAGAGCTTGCTGAGAAAGTTGGGCTCACCGAGGGAGCAATCCGTCATTATGAGAGCGGCGCAAGGACCCCGAAGCCTTCCCAGATCAACGACATCGCAAAAGCCCTCGAGGTTTCGCCTCTCGCGCTGAAGGATTTCGGCATGGAAAACGCCAAAGACCTGCTAGCGCTCATGCTGCAGCTTGAGGATGAGTACAGAATCGTGCCTACCGAGGATGGCGTATCCATCGCCATCGACCCGAAAGCCCCTGCGGCGCCGAAGGTAGCGCAGATGCTGAAGGTTTGGAGTGAGAAGAGGGCAGAGCTGGCTTCCGGCGAGATCTCCGAGGAAGAGTATCTGGAGTGGAAGGCTCGCTTCTAATTTATTCTTTTCAGATACGGTGGCTTGCAGGGCCTAAATCGGCCGAAGTTAGAATAAATCGGGACTCCTGGGACGATGGATCCCAGGAGTTTTTCCTGCTTTATGGGCCCGAAAAGGCCAAAATAGAATAAATTTTTATTCTTCAACTTGACCTGCAGTTTTGTCTGAAAGCCACCAAAAATCTCCTAGTTGAGTTTCATATCTCCTATTTGAGTTTCATTTGAGTTTCAGGGCTGTTTTTGGGCTGGTGGGACAATTAACTGGGACAATTTATTCTTCGAAATTTTCTTTATTCTCCGTTCGCTGGGTGTCGCCGTGTCCGTGGCGTACGGCAACTTAGAGTAAAAACGATGAAAACGCCAGGTCAAAAGGCCTAAATCTTTACTCCCACTCACTAGCGATATTTGATGATGAGGGTGACTGGAGTTGACCGAGTGGGTTCTAGTTGGTTCAATTTCGCCCAGTTTACGGTTAACTGGTACTCAGTTTGTACCCAGGTGATTTTGGTAAATCTGTCTTGCGTTCGCGAAGCGCTAAAAGAAGGATTTTTGGTTTCAGCACCGCTGACATTGCGTTTTGGCCGATGCTGCTATTCGAGCCAATTGACGCGTGACATTGTGCAGGTCGTCTCTGTATAGAAGTTTTCAGCAGGGATCCGAGTTCTTATTGGGTATCTTCTGCCATCGGCATCTAGTGCATAGAACGTCAAGGGCTGTTTTAAATCAAATAAGCCTGATTTGTCTCGGTCGATTTGTGTTGTCTTGATGCAGTCATAATCAACGCAGAGCAGTTCTTGGGCGTTTGGCTTTATCGAAACAGCAGATTTGAATAGATACGGCCTGTCTCCGAAATGACATCTAATCGAGATAAAGCCTTTGCTGGTTGGTGACGAAATGGTGTGATGACCAATGCGTGACAGTCTCTTTTTGACCGCGTCAAACGAACGGTTAAAACGTGCGCGCTCAAGAAATCCAATCAGTACAATCTCTTCGCTACATGCGTTTCTGACATTAAACCCCAATAATCTGTCATCGGAATCATCGTCGTGCAATTCTGAAGCAAGGATTAAGTATCGTGGGTTGACTAATCGAGCAAGAACATGCTCCTTCTCATAGAAATTAACGCTTATGGACAAGTGTTTTCTAGGTTTTCTAAGTCCAAGATATAATGCAATTGCTGCAGCAAGAAAGGTTGCGAAGGCGCCTAATAATGCCCCAATCGCCTGTACCTGTACCCAGTCCATAATATCCTCCAAGCTATTCTGAGGACCACAATTGCGTTAGCTTTTACAAAATGCCGCAGGAATCCCGCCAATCTTAGCTACTTGAAGTCGTCGAGTCATCAATGATTTTTCTCGATAAGTACTCGAAGATTGCTTTTTCCAGTTTTATTTTCAAGGTTCGCATGTTGCTATACCTAGAAATGTTGCGATGGAACCATTCTTGTATATCGCTTTGCTCTATTACCAAGCGATCTTCATTGTCTAACTTATCTACAATACTGCGGTAGTGGCTTTTTGCGATTTCGAGTTTCAGGTCGTCTGGGATGTCATCGAATTGTATGCATTCATCAATGCGTGAAAACATAGCAGGACCCAGAACACGTCGTATTTCTCTTTCTGTTGAGAAGTTTGATGTTAGCAAAAACAAGCCATCGCTCATATCGACCTCGTAATTTGTATCAACATAGCGACCTTCGTCAAATACTTGATAAAACATGTTGTAGAGCTGAGGGTTCACTTTATCAAATTCGTCAATAAGAACAACGTTTGACTCCCTGCTGAGGAGATCTCGCGAGAGGCTTGCTTTTGAATGCTCCGCTCCATACAGGTATTCATAGGCTTCGTTTGTTTGCATCATTGAGAATTGAATACGCGTAAGGTTGCCGCCGAGAGAATGACTTATGCATTTTGATAATTCGGTCTTACCAACTCCCGATGGTCCATACATAAGGATTACCCCGGGTCTACCTCCCTTTAGAACCGATAGCCTGTACAAGGCTGACAATACTGATTTCTTGCATTTTTCCTGCCCAAATACCTGTTCTTCCACGTTCTTAAAAATGCTCGAAAGCGTTTTTTTGCTAAGGGCTGGGTAAGGATAATTAATGACTTCAATTTGAGAGGGATCATGAAAGGCTTCTATAGAAGCTCTGGCACGCTTGGGAGGATTTTGTACGTATAGAGTATCGATTTCAAAGGTCTCTTCAAGGATGGAGCCGAAACTTGAAATTACATGGCTAAGAACTGAACCGAAATCATTCGTCCTCACTATGCAGTTGTCTACGGCCTCTGGCAAGGAAGGCTTTGGACCAGAGGAAGCAAGTTCTGATGCACGAATTCTTGAGTTGTATATTCTGATCGAGTCTAGGTAACTCACCGTGGTTTCAGAGCTTTTGATGCGATCGTCGAGAAGGTCTTGGAAGGCTTTATGTGGCCCGTAGAAGATAACGACGCTATTTGCCATCGACAGTCACCCCTGCAAGCACAACATCGTACATATCCAACAGAATCGCATTGTCCGCGCACTCATCGGCTTGTGTGTCTGATTCATAGTCGGGATTGTCTTTTGCGGTAAATCCTTCGATATTTAGCTCGTTATCTGCAGCAAGTTCATCGAGCGTGCACGAACCAACCTTTACTGCGTACAGCATCAAGTCCATCTTCAAGAGATCCGTTGGTCTGTAGTTGTTCTTGAAAGCATTGCTGTTGAAGCGGAATATGCATTTAGCTGGTCCGCATTTATCAACGCCCAGGAATTCAAAATAACCTTTTGCTTTCGAGAGAGTAGAATCGAGTTTGTCGAGTGATATATCGAAGTCCCCAGCGGAAATGCCTTGACCTCCGCGAAGCATTGAAAAATAGGGCGTTAGAAGCGCAATGCTAGAAATCGATCCAGAAATCTGCTCAATAGAATACTTTTCAAAAATGCGAACAGCATCCGTGTTGTCGTCTTTTACCGCATGAATAAAATCAGTCAATACGGTATTAGTGACAATGCTTTTTACGATGGTACCTGAATTGAAAGACGTGGAGAGAGTGCCATTGGCTTCAGCTTTTGCATCTAGGCCGGCAAGGTATTTTAATAGTTTGGTTCTTATTCCAACTTGGGCCCGAACGCCTGCCTCTCCTTCGGTTCTATCGCTGTCAATCAGCTCGGCAACGCTCTCTAGTTTTCCATCGTTAAAGATTTGTATGAAGTCAGTTGCGGATCCTTCATCAAAATAAATTACCTTAGCAAGAGGAATTTGCTTCTCTGTACTTTTGCTGTCCATCATTCACCTACGCTTTCGGAGGTAGATTGCGGTCGTTACCCCAGAGGCGACCAGTCTTGCGAGCGGTAAGGATGGTGTCGTCATCCTCGCAGCTGAACGTGTTAAGCCAGTTGGCGAACTCGTCCTGCTTTGTCGCAGATGGGTCTTCTCCCAGCTCCTCGACCTTGTCGGCCATGCTGACGAACGCGAACTCGACCATGTTGCCCTGGGTGCGAAGCCTGGGGCCGGCCTCGGCATCGTTCTCAGGCGTCAGGTTGGCCGCGCCCGCTAGTGAGAACAGGTGGTGCATCGCCTGGTTCGGGCTGCCGAAGTAGTGCCTGCTCAATGCACACTCGGTGATGCCAAGCGCATCGCAGATGGCCTCCATCTGCTTCTTGCGCGGCAGGCGCTTGCCCTGCTCGTAGCTGCGCAGCGTGAACATGCTGATGCCGGCCTTCTCGGCCAGTTCCTCCTGCGTCATGCCGCCCAGGCGGCGGGCGTCCTTCAACGCCGCGGCGAAGCGGATGGTGACCCAGTCCTTCTCGGCATCGGGTTTCATCGGGTCGTAGTCGGGATAGATGTCGGGGTAATCCGACTTCTTGAAATGGCCGTGGAACTCGTCCTTCCAAAGCTCGTAGTCCTCACGGAAGGAATCCTCGTGCTCGCACATGGCCTCGTACGCCTTTGCCCAGCGGCCGATGCCCTCGATGAGTTGGATTCGACATGCTTTTGTTGTTTCAGAGTTTGCGTATTCGTACACGCGGATGCCCGCACCCTTCATTCCCGTGGTCGTGAATCCATGCGCAATCTTTTCTCCTTCGACACCAGCAGCCGTGGTGCCATGAACTCGAGCTACATATTCGCCACCAAGTGGATTGACTCGTGATGTGGCGGGTTTCCAACCCCTGGTTTCGGGAGGAAATGCGTCCCAGTCTTGGCGTTGTTGGTAAAAAACAAGGCAATTAACCCCGAGTCTAAGACTGTAGCGTGCCAGCTCCTTTTTTGGATTCTTAAAGGAGAAGTATGTGACTGGGTCTATCAAGACAATGAAGTCTTTTTCGAAGAATGTGCAAGGATCTGGAAAATCGTTGAAAAAGATATCGGTCCAGAGATCGTACCAAATCAGGGCAGTGCTGTTTCGATTGACCCTGTTCTGGTAGATTTCATCGTCATCCGCGCCGCGCGTTTGTCCGGACTTGTAAATCTTCCGATCCAGAAGTTGCGGAAGCTTGGGGATTTTTACTCTTTTCGCCATCTGCGGACCCTTTCTCATAGCTGCGAGCCTATTATCTCACAATTTAAATAATTGAAGAAAAGCCCGATGGCGTGCGGTGCTGAGTGCAGCAGTCTTTGATTAGGTATCAAGTGTGTATTAATTAATGAACTAGAAGGCCGCCTGAAAAGGCCACTAATTTTGAAAGTGTCTACCTGGCTGACAATATGACTAACAGGGCGTATATGTATTATTTAAATAGTGCAATATACTTACATTTGGGTTATTCGATGATTAAACAGGTAGGGCAGACATGCTTTGGGTCTTTTATTGGCGATTCTGGAATCAACTATTTCAGGTAGCTTGCGTATTACCTGCTCCAGCTGCATAAAAATGAGGTGTTCCAGGAAACCCTGAAACACCTCATAAACTAATACATTAGTGCACTGTAATTATTCCCACTCTATGGTTGCAGGTGGCTTTGGCGTAATGTCGTACGCTACGCGGTTAACGCCAGCAACCTCGCTAACAATCCTAGAAGAAATGCGAGTCAGTAACTCATACGGTAGTTTTGCCCAGTCAGCGGTCATGGCGTCGCTGGACTCAACGGCGCGCAGGATAACTGGACGAGCATACGTG
>ERZ773263.1371-NODE-1371-length-14707-cov-3.319206_pt1 | contig 14707 bp, 17 predicted proteins | sample MGYA00511076_ERZ773263 | MGnify/ENA primary metagenome ERZ773263 (study PRJEB29015, sample SAMEA2738155) | human oral metagenome | biome: human oral; feature: human-associated habitat; material: saliva | place: China | collected 2195 ... | reverse complement strand
TTAGAGGCTGGATATGACGTTTGCGGCTCCGACAGATCACCAAGTCTCATCACAAACGAATTAGAATCAGCCGGAATTCCTATTTCTTTTGACCAATCTGGCGCGTTCTTGCAATCAGAGCACGATAAATCACCATTTGACTGGTTTATTTACACCGCTGCTTTACCGGAAAATCACCCAGAATTAGTCTTGGCGCGAAAATTAGGCATAAAAACCAGCAAGCGCGACGAGTTATTAGCGGAAATAATCGCAAATAAAGATCTGAAACTCATCGCGGTCGCTGGCACCCACGGAAAAACCACAACAACGAGCATGCTAATCTGGACAATGGAGCAATCGCAAATTCCTGTCAGTTATTCTGTGGGTTCAACTTTAAGCTTTGGACCGAGCGGAACGTTTGATAAAAATAGCCAATTTTTCGTATACGAGTGTGATGAATTTGATCGCAACTTTTTGCATTTTTCTCCAGAAATTAGCCTTATCACATCTGTTGATTACGACCATCCAGACACATATCCAACAAAAGAATCTTACTTAGATGCCTTCCGTAAATTCGGTGAAAAATCTAAAAAAGTTATCGCGTGGCAAGAAAATTCCGCCATATTTGATGAGAAAAATCTAACAATCTTGTACGATTCCAACAAAAACATCACTCTGCCCGGCGAGCATAACCGAAAGAACGCTACTTTGATGATCGAAGCTTTGAAGAATATCGGAGTGGACGCGGAGGAGTTAGAAATATACCAAGCAATAAACTCCTTCCCCGGATCAGGACGGCGTTTTGAAAAGCTCGCCGAAAATCTATATTCTGACTATGGACATCACCCAGTTGAAATCCGAGCGACACTACAGATGGCTAAAGAACTGTCAAACGATGTAGTCCTGGTTTATCAGCCACACCAAAACGTTCGCCAGCACGAAATAATTGGCCAATACACTAATGATATTTTCCATGATGCCAATGAAATTTACTGGCTGCCGACTTACTTAACTAGGGAAAATCCAGATTTGCCAACTTTAACACCACAACAACTTGCCAAAAATATCGACAAAGAAAAAGTTCATTTCGTCGAATTAGACGATAGTTTATGGCAAGAAATAACCACAGCAAGAAACTCTGGAAGACTCGTCCTGTGTATGGGCGCTGGTACAATCGACGGATGGATTCGCGAACAATTATTCAAAAACTAGCGATCATCGCCGCTACCGTGAATCTTCCCCCGACTCTGGCGGCTAAGCAGTTTATCATTATTTCTGCGAGCCACTTCCTCTAAACTACAACCAAGCAAATGCGCTATAGAATTGACATACCAAAGCACGTCACCGAGCTCTTTTATTATTGCGTCGCGGTCATTCTCCGAGATCTCGCCATTTTTATCACGTAGAATTTTCTTAAATTTCTCCATAACTTCGCCAGATTCGCCACTTAATCCCAATATCTGCGCCATCAATCTCGCGTCAACATCGCCATATTTATGAGAATATTTATCTGTTAAAGTAGAAATTGCTTTCGTTGAATAATCGTTAAATTGCATAATATTCCTTTCATTTATTAGCGGGTAGTTCTTACGAAATTAATAGTTTTTCCTTCGCCAATCCACCTTTGTTCGTAAGTCGTCATTATTTTATATTCGTCATTTAGCGCGGATTCATGAAGATCAAAACTCAACTCTTTAATTTGCCATTTTTCTGCCACCAATTGCTCCAAACTCCAGCAGAAAAAATTGTGGTCGTCGTGTTTAATCAATAAAGATCCGTCCGGTGCCAGCAATGAAGAATACTTCTTCAAAAAATTAGAGTGAGTCAAGCGGCGCCCAGCGCTATGTTTCCTCGGAAACGGATCAGGAAATGTTACCCAAATTTGCTCCAAAGAATTCTGCTTCACTAATTGGTCTATTTGATCAGCCCGCGCTCGAACGAAAAACACATTCTCTAGCCCTTTTTCTTCAGCAATTTTCGCACCCTTCTGTAACCGATCACCTTTAACGTCAATTGCTAAAAACGTTTTTTCAGGATGGCGCAGCGCAAGCTCTACACTAAATAGTCCAGTTCCAGCACCGATTTCCAAACAATCGACTTCCCGCTCCGCCCACTCGTCAAATTCAAAACATAGAGGTGAATTGTGGAATAAAGCGAATTTATACTTCTTACGTTTTCTAGTGATAATAAATTGATCCGGATCGACAAAACTCATATTTTCTATTATACTAAATCAATAATGGATAAGCTTATAAAACAGTTTTTGGATTCTTCTACGTTGGGTCAATGGCTGCACGGCAACAACCTTGGCTGGTTAATTAGTGAGCGCATTATCGACACAGTCAGCATTATTATCGGCTCTGTTTTTGTTTATTTTCTGGGGAAATATTTATTATCTTGGACTATCCATTATTCTATACGCTCCACCGCCAAACATCGTTCCTGGCACCGTAAAGACATAGAAAAGCGCGAAAAAACTCTCATCCAATTAACTCGCAGTTTCTGGCAAATTATTATAATTTTCTATGTCGCCGCAATTGTCGCCAATAAACTATTCCTATTTGATTTATCGCCGCTATTCGCCAGCGCCGGCATAATCGGTGTGGCGTTAGGATTTGGCGCTCAATCACTCGTTAAGGACTTCTTGTCTGGTATTTTTATCATTGCTGAAAATCAATATCGTGTTGGCGATGTTGTTGACGTAATGGGAGCCGCTGGAACCGTCGAGAGAGTCGGCACTCGCACTACTGTTATACGAGATTCTGAGGGCAATGTTCATTATGTTCCGAATGGCACGATTCAGCACGTTATCAATAAAACTATGGGCTATAGTATGTCACGCTTCAGCATTTATATCGACCCAAGTTCTGACATTTCTGCAGTTACAGACATCATTAACGCTACTGGTCAAGAATTGGCTAAAGAAAAGGCTTGGCAAAAGAAAATTATCGATCCGCCTAAATTCGTTTCCGTTGGTGATATTACTGGACGAGGAACAGAATTGATCATTGCCGGAAAAACTCAGCCATCAGATCAATGGTCTGTTACTTCTGAAATGCGACATCGATTGCTACAAAACTTTGATCGCGAAGGAGTTCTTCTGGCGACTCTGCCGACCCCAACCTCAATAACCAGAAGATAAAGATTAATTATTAGACAAACCCAATTCTTTATCGCTCAACACATCATTAGAAAACGCTTTAATCTTATTAACGTTCTCTACTTCTTCATCATAAATTCCCAAAAATTCCTTCAATGTATCCTTATTTACTGTGCCTTGCGCGTCAAATTCGTGACTTTTTTCATTCGCATCCTTGCTAATTTGCTTGCGGCGAGAAGCGTATTCTGGGCGACTCAAATCCAATCGATAAGCGTCAGTCTTGTAATACATAAACATTGCAATCGATACTAGTAAAACCGAAACTGCAATAGTCAGCCCAATAAATGTAGCGAATTTATAACTACGAAATAATTCCTTAGCCCTATTCATTGGAACCTCCAGACAGCGAATTTTTAATAACTTGCACTTCTTCTTTATACCTTACTAACAATTCATCCAATATCTTCACATTCTCAGAAAGTTTATTACGAGCCTCGCGAGCGACGGTCAATTTTTGATAATAGTCCGCCACATTATTAGAGCAATTTGCGCGCTGAAGATCGGTCATCGCGGTGTCGTAATCGTTGTAATTGCTATTAAACTTAAGCCTCGTCGACTCGAATTCATTAGTAATATTCACCAACTTTGAGCTGTCCAGCTTATTTATTGCCAATCGACCGTTCAGTCTGGCCATAAGTTTGGTAGAAATAGAATTATATCTCTGTCCAACATTAACTCTGGTTAGAGCGTCATTAGTATGGATGTTTTTAATAGCAACTCTTACGGAACTACAATTTCGTTCAAGTGTTTTTATAATCTCAGAATCAGCCGTAGCATCGACAGACTGAGCCTCAACTGCCCGTGGCGTCACTAACAAACTAGAAGTAATCAAAAAAGACGCGAGATAGAAAGTAACTTTTTTCATCACTTATATTATCTTACGTCTTCTTGAGTAGAGTCAAATATTACTTGAAACGTTTTTCGACGTTACCCTTAACGTCTTTTGCGGTTTCTACTACAGCGTCTCCAACTTTCTGAGAACCAGCTTTCAATGAGTCTACACTGTCTTTAGCTGCAGCGGTCGCTTTGCAAGCTACCTTTTCAGTGTCGGCTTTCAATTTTACAGCTTTGTCCTTCAAGTCTTTCCTTGTTTCCTTACCGCTCTTTGGTGCAGTTAAAATTCCGGCTGTAAAACCTGCTGCTACTGCTCCGATAATTGCTAAAACTTTTTTCATATATTTACTCCTTTTTTTAATTATTTTTTACGAAATAAACCTGATATTTCACTGAAAACTTTTGTTGGCGACAACCACTCAGTTGCACTAGCTACGTTAGTTGTAATTTTACTAACGCTTTTCATGACCGTATTAAGTCTTACCAACAAGGCGATGACCACTGCCAGTAGCGTTACGATAATAACCGACAACAATCCTACGATGATTGATAATAAAACGATGGCTGTTTGGATATCTTCCACGCTTTACCTTTCTGCAAAAGTTTATATTTGTTATGTTTATTTTAGCATGCTTGTTAAATTGTTTGTATTAGATAATCTAACTATTTCACTATAGCATAAGCTTATTAAATTGTCAATAGAGATGTCCGCTAATCATTAGTAATATGATAAACTGGTATGGTTATGCGAGATTTTTTCAAACGATACATACCGGAATTTGTTTATGGCGCAGTTGACGGCACAGTAACAACATTTGCAGTCGTGGCGGCTTCAGCTGGAGCTGGAATATCCAGTTCGGTCATTCTTATATTAGGAATTGCTAATTTAATAGCCGACGGATTCTCAATGGGTTCTAGTGCATATTTGGCAGCCAGCGCCGAACGCGAAGAGTCTGTGCGCGACACCCAAAAACGCTCATCCCCAAAGATCATAGGCACAGTAACATTCTTAGCTTTCGTGGTGGTCGGTAGTGTGCCAGTATTGCCATATTTGATTGACGTAATTGCAAACTTAAAAGCGCCAAACGCGGTATTATTCTATATTAGCTCGGCGCTAACTGCAGCAACTTTCTTAGCAATCGGCTTCATCAAAGGTAAAGTCAGCAAACAATCACCTTGGCAGTCTGCAGGCATCACGTTACTTCTTGGGGCAATTGCAGCAGGGTTAGCCTACTTTGCGGGCGACATTTTGGCGGCGTGGCTAGGTATTAGGATTTAGATTTTCTGCGATAAAATTTATTATTTTGTCTATATTACACATAGCCTTTTCGCTTACCACACCACCATTCAAATAGACGCGCCTATTAATTTCCAACATCACCGACCGTATCTTCGGATTTTCATCGTGATAAAATTCCATCGGAACCAGCGCCCCAGAATACGGATAATTTAACTCACAACTATATCCCATTTTTTCAATATATGTCTTTAATTTTGATGCATTGTCTTTACTGAACCATTTTTCATCATAGCCGAGGCAAATATCCGGTAAATTTTCCGCCCAGCCAAACAATCTTTGCACCAATTCATCGCTATAACTATGAATATCAATAATCACACACGATCCATATTGATCAACAATTTTTCTACTCAATGTGTTTAGTTGTTTGTGATGTAAGTCGTATGATTTGCTCAAAATTTCTTCCCGGCGGGATGATCCTATTTTGCGATATTGCGTACCGTCAGATAAACGTGTATAAATCGCTCCCATACCCAGCTTAGCCATCGGCTCAGCTTCGTCATCACAGAACCTCTCGACGTCACAATATAGCCGCGAATATTTAGCTATAATTTTATGGCTATCTATGTTTTTAACAAGCTCATCAACTTTATAATCAGCAATGAAACGCAATTCTCTCTCGATAATTTCTTTATCTACCGTAATATCACGCCAAAAATCAGGAGGCAAGTATAACGAGGCGTGAGGAATGTGAAGAATAATATTACAGCGCATTACCAATCAACTCTTCTCTGTATTGATAAGCTTCATCGTATGGAAAATATGGCACACTCTCTGCTAACTCGTCAGCATTATTAAGCGACATTATTTGCCTATGCAACATAAAGTAAACAGCCGGTCTGCCGAACTTAGAATAATTCCAGTTGCGTGGTGCATATTCGTCCATAAACTGCACAGCCGCTACAGCTATAAATCCATATTTAGTATATTTATTGCATAATACTTGACCCATACAGTCAAGCTTCACCCCCCCAGAGATATAGCTGCTGGAATCATAGTATCCAAAGACTGCCTCACTGGATTCTGTTTAGAATTAAAAACACTAACTATATCACCATCCTTAATGGCAAACCCAGCATAGCTATTATGCATGAGTATTGTATGATTCATATTTGCATAGTCATCTATCGAGTACTCGGACAAAAAGCACTTCCTTTCATCACCCAGCATTGATTGATTTATCGCTACATGGAATTCCTCGGCAGTAGCATATCTTAGTTTATCGTTCATTGTATAATATATACTATACTTTGCTACTAATTTACAAACCCAATTCGCGCAACTGAGCAGGATCGACAACCGATGGCGAGTTCATCATCACATCCACACCAGAGCCATTCTTTGGAAACGCCAGAGTCTCGCGGACGTTTTGCTCATCGGTCAATTCCATCAAAATACGATCAACACCAAAAGCACATCCTGCGTGAGGCGGAGCGCCGTATTTGAAAGCGCCCAACATAGCGCCAAACTTTTCTTCAACATAAGATTCACTGAAGCCCAGCAAACCGAATACTTTATATAGCACTGCTGGATTATGATTACGAACACCGCCAGAGCAAATCTCATAACCATTCATCACCATGTCAAATTGATCGGCGACAATGGATAATTTCTCGGCGTCAGTTTCAGCAGACTCCAGAACCTGCAAACCGCCCTTTGGCATACTGAACGGATTATGCCCAAAGTCAAGTTTCTTACTACGCTCATCCCATTCGTAAAACGGAAAATCAATAATCCAAGCAAACGCCACGACCGATGGGTCCTTAAGATTAAAGTGTGAGGCAAATTCATTACGCAAGCGCCCCAATACCGCGTTAACAACCGAGCGAGAATCAGCACCAAAGAACACTGCATCGCCTTCAACCGCACCAGTTTTCTGCTGGATATCAGCCAATTCCTTCTCACTCAAGAATTTCGCAATTGGAGATTTTGCTTCGCCGCCTTGATATGTGATGTACGCCAAACCGCCAGCACCTTCGCTTTTAGCGATGTTGGTGAAATTGTCAATTTGCTTGCGGCTCAAACTTGCGCCATTTTTTACGCAAATAGCCTTAATGCATTCAGCATTTTTAAATACGCCAAACTCAGTCTCCGAGAATACGTCCGTCAGTTCTATCAATTCCATGCCAAATCGCAAATCCGGCTTATCAGAGCCGTAAGTTTCCATGGCGTCACGATACGAAATTCGCGGAATTGAACTGCCATCACCAACCGCCAAATCACTCAAATCTAACAATTTTTTACCAGCAAAATCAGTCGCCAATTGCTTCATTAAAGGCTCAACTTCAGTGCGAACTTCTTCACCATTTTCAGCAAAACTCATCTCCAAATCAAGCTGATAAAACTCGCCATACAAGCGATCTGCTCGCGGATCCTCGTCGCGAAAACAAGCCGCCAACTGATAATAACGCGGCACGCCACCAACCATCAGCAACTGCTTAAACTGCTGTGGAGCTTGTGGCAAGGCGTAAAACTTCCCTTCCTGCAAACGACTCGGAATCAGAAAATCACGCGCACCCTCAGGACTTGAATTAGCTAAAATTGGCGTTTGAATTTCAATAAAATCTCGATCATCCATATATCCATGGATTCGACGATACATTTCGGCGCGCTTTTTAAGCATGTTTTGCATTTTTGGACGACGCAAATCAATATAACGATACTTGAATCTTAGTTCTTCGCCAGCTTGATTATCCTCGGCAAATGGTTGAATTGGTAAAGTTTCAGCTCGGTTCAAAATCTCCAAATTGTCCACAACAATTTCCACATCGCCACTGGCAATATTCGGATTTTTCAGACCTTCACCACGCTCCGCAACCACGCCACAAGCACGAACTACGAACTCATCCCGTAAGCTTTCCGCCAAAGAAAAAGCATCTTTTTTATCAGGGTTAATAACTAACTGAACCAAACCCGTGTGGTCACGCAAATCAATAAAAATCAATCCGCCATGATCACGCCTGGAATGAACCCAGCCCGCAACTGTAATATTCTCACCAACTTTTTTAGAAGTTTCTGCCGCCAAAATTCTATTTTTCATATCTGTTATTATAGCATAATCTGATCAAATTCCCAGAATTAAACATCTCGTCGAGTTTTTGTGGGCAAATTATTTTTCTGCGGATTAGCCGTAGCGGCTTTACGGAGATCTCCATAAACATCATATTCGTCAATAATTTTCTGACCTAATAGCGCTTCAATTACGTCCTCCAAACTCAGTAGACCAACTGTTTCTCGAAACTCATTTACAACAATAAACAGGTGATGCTGCGTTTTCAAAAATGCAGCCAAGGCGTGCTGTAGAGTTTGATTTTCGCGAATATAATAGACGTCTTTGCTCATGACTGTTTCCGCACGATGAGATTTTGCCTTGCGATCAATCGTTAGCAAATCCTGAATCCTCAACATGCCAACAACATGGTCAATGTCGCCGTCAATGACAGGAAATCTGCTATACCCCTTTTTATGAAGATCATCAAGCACTAGCGGCCCGAGAAGTTCATTCATCGGTACTGATTCAATCATGCTTCGCGGCGTCATAATTTCCTCGACCTTCATATCGTTGAACTTCAGTCCGTTAGTAATAAGCTTTTTCTCAGAAGGTGAAATCGCCCCGCTGGATTGAGCCACCATTTCCAGCAATTCTTCTTTCGATTCAATCACCCGACTATCACCAACAACTGGCGACACCGAACGAATTAGTGACAAGATTACTTGATGTCGCTCAATTGTCGTTAAAATTAGCGGTTCGTATTTCTCGTAAAGTTGCTGTGAATATTTCTGCCACAAACCAATTCGCGCGACGGCTCCGATTTCTAGAGCTATTATAATTGACAAAACTAGCCCAACCATCCAATTGAACAAATAAACACTAATAATACTTAAAATTACCAAACATAAAGAAGCCACGGCGCGCTGTAATGAAATAATATCTCGTAAAAATTCTCTTTGTCGCAAAAGAATTTTAGCCTTTTCATCGCCTAGTCCACTTCTCCGCCGCAGCTCAAATTGACTATGCGAAGACGTTTTCGGCTGAACTCCCAGCACTATCAGCAAAACCGCCAAAGTAACCAAATATCCAAAAATTAGCACAATCGTCATAGTTTTATTGTACCGCATTCCGTGCTATACTTACTAGAGTAAATGGAGGTAAAATGAATAAGAAAAGCTGGATAATTTTCGCAATTATTGTAGTGGCGATTGTTGGTGGAATGATTTATATTTCGACACAAAATCGACTAAACATTAGCGATATCAATAACGATCAGCTGAACACAACTATCAGCGCAGAATCAAGAAATGGCAATATTGCAGATCACGAAATTGGCAGTAAAGACGCCAAAGTAACAATTATCGAATACGCCGACTATCAATGCCCTGGCTGTGGCACCGCTGCACCAAAAGCCGAAGCGCTAGCTAAAAAATATAAAGATCACGTTCGATTAATTTTCCGTAATTTCCCAATTGCCAGCTCACACCCTAACGCACGAGCTGCCGCTGCCGTAGCTGAAGCCGCTGGCCTGCAGGGTAAATTCTGGGAAATGAATGAACTTCTATATGCAAATCAAGACGCTTGGAAAAACGCCAACACTACAGAACGCGACAACATTTTCAAATCTTATGCTGAACAACTGAAGCTTAATATCGATCAATATAAAACCGATATTGCCAGCAACAAGGTTAAAAATAAAATCGACTTCGATATGGCTCTCGGTCGCAAACACGGCGTTGCCGCAACACCAACTTTCTACATAAATGGAAAAAACACTGAGATGGACAGCTCTGGATCAATTGAATCATCAGTCAAGGAAGCCTTGAAAAAAGCTGGCGTTGAAGTAAAAGATTAACGCATTTTCACACAAACCAAAATCCCGCTCCGGTGCCTTGGAGCGGGATTTGTTTATAGTCGTCCCTATTCTATCATTGGATCGACTGCACTCTTTTTATTGTGCTATGTATGTTTGCCATTCGGCAGGCACCACATCCACCGCGATCTTTTTGCGCCGGGATGGCACAAACTTGATTGCTATTGGCATGTGTTTTGCACTCCTTATTATTATGTGCAGCCCCACGCGCTTCGACCTTTATCACTTAATATCAGCAATTTAATGCTTCGGCGCGAGACATGCTAACAATGTTACCAAACGTTTATTGGTACGTCAAGCAAAAACATTTTGAAAATGCTTATTATATCTATATTAGAATAAGCGAAGTCGCTTAGCAACAAACATAACAAGTAAAATCAACAACACCGTAAAACTGGTGATAACTGGGTACGCCCAAGGCTCGCCCTGAAATGGTAACGCGATATTCATTCCATACATCCCGTAAAAAACGTTTGGAATAGCCAGAAGAATTGTTATGGCAGTCAACGCCTTCATGCGTTGGTTCAGTGTATTATTAGCAACCGTCGAATAAGCGTTTTGGATACTGGAAATTGTGTGCGTACTGGAACTGATTGCTACTAGAACTTGTCTGATATGTAAGTCAATATCACCCAAAGCCTCAATATCCCTGGTCTTAAATAGATGGCGGCGATTTTCTAGCAGTTGTGTAATAACACGAGACATCCCTTCCAAACTGCTTCGATATTCATTGAGAGTGTCTTCAATTGCAACAAATTTAATAAAATCCGAATTCTCAACTTCATGGCGGCTCAATCGCCGACGAGCATCGCTAATTTGTTCCGTTAACAAATGCACACGCTGTTCATATTGAGAAATAATATACGCCAAATTCGCAACAAAAACTCCCGCTGGACGCTCGGTTGTGCTAAATAAATAATCGCTGACCTCCAGGGGTGAAAATTTAACATGAGGCGATATTGTAATATAATGACCGCCGCTAATTGCAATCAAAAACGGTGCCGTTTTGCCAGAATCAGTTTGACCAAACGGTATGCGTGTAAAAATATATTCAACGCCATCGGAAAATTCTGCTCGAGGTAATTCGTGGATGTCCATTACATCACGGACAATATTAGCAGACAGCGACAAAGCCTTTGAAACTCGAGTAGCATCAAGACTCCCGGTCAAATTAATCCAACCATTTTTATGCATTCGTTGAGCTTGCGTCAACTTTTCAGTCAACGATCTACGTTCAAAATAGCCCACCATCATGAAAAAATTATAATATACACAAGCGATATTAGCAATCTATCGAATTGCAATTAACCTTTAGCGACGGCGCAGGAAATAATAGCCCACAACAAACGCCAGAACTACACTAATCGCGGTAATCGCCCAAAACATCAATGGATTATCGGCACCTGGAACCGGCACGTTCATACCATACAAACCAGCGATCATCGTCGGAATAGTCAAGGCTACAGTAATTACGGTTAGCAGGCGAATCGTCTCATTAAGACGCGTATCCATCACCGCCCTATAGCTGTCGCGCACATTAGTAATCGTCCTCAACAAACTTTTACAGCGCGCAATCACCTGTTCCAAATCAATCGAAATATCCTCAACGTCTTCCTTGTCATCAGCTTTCAGTCGCAGCTTCTGAGTCGCCAGAAGCCTCTCAATTGCCCAGTTCATCGGAATTAACGCGTCAAGATAATCATTCAATTTGCGCTCATACTCCGCCAGAGTGGCAATATCATTAACCCTCAGCGTATGAATACTATCTGTAGCCGCTCGCATCTGGCGATTAATCGTTGCCACACGCCGCTGATATTGCGTTGAAATCGCCTCAACCATCGCCACCAAAAGCTCAACTTGTCGATCCGTCCTAATTCGCACCTTATCAATAAATGGCTGCCACAATCGTCCCAAACTATCCCTGGACAACGTCACGATATGATCTTTATTAATGCAGAATAAAATCGGCGTGGTAAAATCGTTAAAATCGTCGTCAGTGTCCGGCAGTCGCGCAATCAAATAAGTCCACTCATCGTCAAACTCAATACGCGGCACCTCGTGTGGATCGAGCGCGTCACTTATCAAATCCTCGTCCAAGCCCAGCGTCAACAATTGCGAAACCTCTTCGTCGCTTGGCCTTTCGCAACGCACCCACGAACCAGACCGCAAATTTTCTTGCTGACTAATTACTGAATCACTATTTGTTGAACGAAGATATTGCAACATAATTTCATATTATAAAATAAAACATACACAAACACAAGAAGCTCCTGCGCCGTTTACAGGAACTCCTTGATTTTTATTACGATTTAACTATCGTGCCTGCCGAGCCGCTAATAGCTTCAGCGGTTTTATCCAGCGAAGTAATAATCGCCGTACGCCCTGATTTGCCGTCCAAGAACGACAAGGCAGCCTGAGTTTTTGGCAACATCGAACCAGCCGCAAACTGCCCATCATCAATGTGCTTTTGAAGTTCTTCTATTGAAACTTCCCCAAGAGATTGTTCATCTGGTTTGCCAAAATTAATTTTAGCAGCATCAACCGAAGTCAAAATCAGCAAGGTGTCAGCGTCCAAAAGATCTGCCAATTTTGCTGCGCCGAAGTCCTTATCAATGACCGCAGCGACGCCTTTTAATTGACCAGTTTCGTCTTGTAAAACAGGAATGCCGCCGCCGCCAGTTGAAACGACCGTCACGCCAGCATGAACCAGCGCCTTAATCACGTCGACCTCAACAATCGTCTGAGGTTTTGGCGAAGGAACGACACGCCGCCAGCCACGGCCAGCATCTTCTTTTACCGTGTAGCCGCGTTCGCTAGCAACGGTTTTTGCCTCGTCTTCCGAATAGAACGGACCAATTGGCTTGGTTGGATTTTGGAATGCTGGATCGCTTAAACTAACAACTGTTTGAGTTATAACGCTAACAGCGCGATTATTCATTTGATTAACCATAAAGGCATCATGAAAAGCCTGTTGCAACCAAAAGCCAATCAACCCCTGGCTCATGGCGCCAGAATCTTCCAGTGGCAAGCTTGGCACATCTGGCGTGTTAATCGCCTCTTCATGCAACACAATATTGCCAACCTGAGGACCATTGCCGTGAACAATTGCTACGTTATGACCGGCTTGGATTAACGGTAAAAGTTGCCGAACGGTTGCATCGGCTACTCGTTGCTGCTGCTCAGACGCGGCTTCGCCCTGCCGTTGCAGGGCGTTACCACCGAGCGCTACTACAATAGTACGCTTCTTATCCATGTGTTACAGCGCTCCAAAGATTGCAATAACTACAAGGCTAATGACGGCAAATACTACCATGATTGGAGCTGACCGCTTAAGCCAGTCGCGATATGAAACGCCAGCCAGTGCCAAACCGCCCATCAATGAAGCAATAGTTGGTGCCATCATATTGATGAGGCCTGACGCCGTAGCAAAAGCAGCGACCATGACTTCTTTGCTTGAGCCAACCAGGTCGGCAATTGGCGCAATAACTGGCATGGTTGCTGCCGCCAAACCTGATGATGATGGTACGATGAATGACATTGGCAAGTAGAACAGATACGCCAACACACCAACAACGCCACCGCCAGCATCTTTCAGGAGCGCTTCACCCCAGCTGATGATAGTATCTTGGATTTCACCGTTGGTCATCACGACAGAAACACCGGTTGCCACTGCAATAATCAAAGCAACTGGCAAGATATCTTTCACACCATCAATGAAGGTGTCAACTGGGAAAATACCCTCCTTCTTAAACTCTTTATAGTAAATTGCTGTAATAACAATTGTTGAGATTAAGAATAGTGCGGTAATTTCATTAAAGTACCAGTCACCAAAGGCCGCACTGTGCACTACGCCAAGTACTGCACCGATAATTGGCAGTTCTGAAGCCCACTTAAACAGGTCAGCGAATAATGTGATCTCCCAGCTTCCCCAAGGAATAAGCGAAAGGACCATCAACACAAACGTAATAGCGAAGACACCCATGACGACTTTTCGTGGGCAAGTAAATTTCGGTACGTTCGTCATATCCAAGGCCGCTGTGGCTGGCTTATAGCGAACATCTTCCTTATACTTGCCTGCTTTTACCTTTGCTGCGTAACGCATAGTAAAGATGATTGCCGCGATCAAACACAGCACCAAAATGATCGACATAATTGGAATAACGCTACCTAATTTAACATCGGCAGTCTTTGCGGCAACACCAGTGGAGAATGGGTTAATAGTCGAACCAAGCACACCAGCACCAGCGCCAAGCACAATCACCATCACACCAGTCATTGCATTGTAGCCAGCAGCGATCATCATCGGTATGACGAGCGCGTAGAACGCCACAGTTTCTTCTTGCATACCGTAAGTAGTACCACCGATAGCGAAGAAAATCATCAAAATCGGAATGAGCCACTTTTCCTTGCCCTTCATCTTTCGAAGCAGTGCGCCAAGAGAAGCATCAAGCGCACCAGTTTTCATAGTGACACCTAAGAATCCACCAAGCACCATCACGAAGACGATGACATCGAGCTTGTCTGACATACCTTTAATAGGTGCAGTGAAAACGTCCCACAAACCTTGCT
>ERZ773263.1369-NODE-1369-length-14710-cov-68.977892_pt1 | contig 14710 bp, 8 predicted proteins | sample MGYA00511076_ERZ773263 | MGnify/ENA primary metagenome ERZ773263 (study PRJEB29015, sample SAMEA2738155) | human oral metagenome | biome: human oral; feature: human-associated habitat; material: saliva | place: China | collected 2195 ... | reverse complement strand
TGATAAAGTAGAAAAAGAAGGAAACAATCTTGTTGTAACCTATAAAGATGGTTCTAAAGATAAAAAACCATTAGCAGACTTAACTAAGACAGCAGACGACGCAGCTAAGCCAAATGCAGGTAACGATGTGGTTAAACCAGCAGATAAGACTGTGGTAGCGAACCCAGAAAAACTTACAGACGCTGAGAAGAAAGCCATCGAAGACAAAGTTAAAGCAGTGAATCCAGGTGCGACTGTAGTAGTAGACGATAAAGGAAACGCTACAGTGACAACGCCATCAGGAAACACAGCCGTTATTCCAGCAGCAGACTTAACTAAGACAGCAGACGACGCAGCTAAGCCAAATGCAGGTAACGATGTGGTTAAACCAGCAGATAAGACTGTGGTAGCGAACCCAGAAAAACTTACAGACGCTGAGAAGAAAGCCATCGAAGACAAAGTTAAAGCAGTGAATCCAGGTGCGACTGTAGTAGTAGACGATAAAGGAAACGCTACAGTGACAACGCCATCAGGAAACACAGCCGTTATTCCAGCAGCAGACTTAACTAAGACAGCAGAAGATACCTTTAAACAACGTCCATATGTACCATCAAATGGTGGAGGCAATAACAGTGGTAACGGTAACGGAGCTACTAACACTGACGCAAAAGTGGATAAAGCTAAGTTAGAAGGTGCTATTCGTCAACTAGATGAATTGATCATCAAAGAATCAGCTAAGCTTGATGCAGAAACTGCAAAAGAAGCGAATGCATTATCAGCAGATGCTAAGAAAGTATTTGCTAATGCAGACGCAAGTCAAGCAGAAGTGGATGCAATGGTTAAACGTATCGAAGACTTCATGGCGAAAGTTGCTTCATCAACTGATCATGCAACTCCAGCTAATGACCAAGTTGCCCAAACACCAGCTGTAGCTCCAGCTACTGCTCAAGCAGCAGCTAATGCTGGTCAAACAGCATCAGCACAAGCAAATGCGCGTAAAGCAGCTAAAGAATTGCCAAATACAGGTACAGCAGATTCTACTGTAGCTATGGTAGCAGCTGCCGCAAGTGCAGTACTTGGTCTTGGTCTTGCAGGTCGTCGTCGTAAAGAAGATGAAGAAGCTTAATTGGTAGATTGTTTGATAATTATCAGATGGTAAATCCGATTTTCAAAGCTTAGACAAGTACCTCTCATAAGAAAATCTCCTAGCAGGAAATCCTGCTAGGAGATTTTTTGTTAATTATAGTATAGTGAAATGAAACTGGAAAAGTACGATATAAATTCTTAACTATTGTTAGAAATTTGATTTTATAGCAGATTAAAACTAGTATAGTATACAACTGCTACTAAAATATTTTTAGAAATTAATTTGATTCACCTAATAAAATTGTTCATATCTTATTTCAATTAATTATAATTTCTCAATCAATTTGCTTATATTTTATTTCGATTTACTATACTTTTTTCTATAATTAAAAATACGATTATTAATTTTTACGAATAATATAGAAAAGGAGGGAAATCATGTTTGTTGCGAGAGATGCTAAGGGAGAGTTGGTAAATGTGTTAGAGGATAAGCTCGAGAAACAAGCATATACCTGCCCCGCTTGTGGAGGTCAGCTCCGTTTGCGTCAAGGACCAAGTGTACGGACTCATTTTGCCCATAAATCTTTAAAAGACTGTGATTTTTCATTTGAAAATGAAAGCCCAGAACACTTGGCAAATAAGGAAGTCCTCTATCAGTGGTTGAAAAAAGAGACAGAAGTACAATTAGAATACCCCCTTCCAGAGCTTAAACAGATTGCAGATGTGTTTGTAAATGGCAATTTAGCTCTAGAAGTTCAGTGTAGTCCCTTGACTCAAAAAGTTCTTAAAGAGCGAAGTGAGGGATATCGTAGTCAGGGTTACCAAGTACTGTGGTTGCTGGGGGAAAAACTTTGGATCAAGGAGCGCTTGACTCGTCTACAGCAAGGTTTTCTCTATTTCAGTCAAAACATGGGCTTTTATGTTTGGGAATTAGACAGTGAAAAACAGGTTTTAAGGCTTAAATATCTCATCCACCAGGATCTCCGAGGCAGACTCTATTATCAAATCAAGGAATTTCCCTATGGTCACGGTAGTCTACTGGAGATATTACGTCTTCCCTATAAGAAACAAAAAATATCTAGTTTTAGTGTTTCTCAGGACAAGGACATCTGTAGTTATATCCGACAACAACTCTATTATCAAAATTCCATTTGGATGAAAGAACAAGCAGAAGCCTATCAAAAGGGAGAAAACCTCCTGACTTATGGCTTAAAAGAATGGTATCCACAAATTCGACCACTAGTAGGTGATTTTTGCCAAATTGAGAAGGATTTGACCAGCTATTATCAGTGTTTTCAAACCTATTATCAAAAAAATCCTCAAAATGATTGGCAAAAGCTCTATCCACCAGCCTTTTATCATCAATATTTCTTAAAAAATATGGTAGAATAGAAAGGATGGAGGAATCTAATGGTATTACAAAGACATGAAATAAATGAAAAAGATACATGGGATCTATCAACGATCTACCCAACTGACCAGGCTTGGGAAGAAGCCTTAAAAGATTTAACAGAACAACTGGAGAAAGTAAGCCAGTATGAAGGTCATCTCTTGGATAGCGCGGATAGCCTACTAGAAATTACTGAATTTTCTCTTGAAATGGAACGCCAAATGGAGAAGCTTTACGTTTATGCTCATATGAAAAATGACCAGGACACACGTGAAGCCAAGTACCAAGAGTACTATGCTAAGGCCATGACTCTCTATAGCCAGCTAGACCAAGCCTTTTCATTCTATGAGTCTGAATTTATGGAAATCAGTGAAAAGCAGTATGCTGACTTTTTAGAAGCTCAACCAAAATTGCAGGTTTATCAACACTATTTTGACAAGCTTTTGCAAGGCAAGGAACACGTTCTTTCACAACGTGAAGAAGAATTATTAGCTGGAGCTGGGGAAATCTTTGGTTCGGCAAGTGAAACCTTCGCTATCTTGGACAATGCGGATATTGTGTTCCCTTATGTTCTTGACGATGATGGTAAGGAAGTTCAACTCTCTCATGGGACTTACACACGTTTGATGGAGTCTAAAAATCGTGAGGTGCGTCGTGGTGCCTATCAAGCCCTTTATGCAACTTATGAGCAATTCCAACACACCTATGCTAAAACTTTACAAACCAATGTTAAAGTACAAAACTACCGAGCAAAAGTTCGCAACTACAAGAGTGCTCGTCATGCAGCTCTCGCAGCAAATTTTGTTCCAGAAAGTGTTTATGACAATTTGGTAGCAGCAGTTCGCAAGCATTTACCCCTCTTGCATCGTTACCTTAAGCTTCGTTCAAAGATTTTGGGAATTTCAGACCTCAAGATGTACGATGTCTACACACCGCTTTCATCTGTTGAATATAGTTTTACCTACCAAGAAGCCTTGAAAAAAGCCGAAGAAGCCTTGGCAGTCTTGGGTGAGGATTACTTGAGCCGTGTTAAACGTGCCTTCAGCGAGCGTTGGATTGATGTTTATGAAAATCAAGGCAAGCGTTCAGGAGCCTACTCTGGTGGTTCTTACGATACCAATGCCTTCATGCTTCTCAACTGGCAGGACAATCTGGACAATCTCTTTACTCTTGTTCATGAAACAGGCCACAGTATGCATTCCAGCTATACTCGCGAAACTCAGCCTTATGTTTACGGAGATTATTCTATCTTCTTGGCTGAGATTGCCTCAACCACTAATGAAAATATCTTGACGGAGAAATTATTGGAAGAAGTGGAAGACGACGCAACGCGCTTTGCGATTCTCAATAACTTCCTAGATGGTTTCCGTGGAACAGTTTTCCGTCAAACTCAATTCGCTGAGTTTGAACACGCCATTCACCAAGCGGATCAAAATGGTGAAGTTTTGACAAGCGATTTCCTAAATAAACTCTACGCAGACTTGAACCAAGAGTATTATGGTTTGAGTAAGGAAGACAATCCTGAAATCCAATACGAGTGGGCTCGCATTCCACACTTCTACTATAACTACTATGTATACCAATATTCAACTGGCTTTGCAGCAGCCTCAGCCTTGGCTGAAAAGATTGTTCATGGTAGTCAAGAAGACCGTGACCGCTATATCGATTATCTCAAGGCAGGTAAATCTGACTATCCACTTAATGTCATGAGAAAAGCTGGTGTTGATATGGAGAAGGAAGACTACCTCAACGATGCCTTTGCAGTCTTCGAACGTCGTTTGAATGAGTTTGAAGCCCTAGTTGAAAAATTGGGATTGTCATAAGATGGTTGAATCATATAGTAAGAATGCCAACCATAACATGCGTCGTCCTGTTGTCAAGGAAGAAATTGTGGACTTGATGCGCCAGCGCCAAAAGCAAGTCACAGGCTCTTTGAAAGAATTGGAAGACTTTGCTCGCAAGGAAAATATTCCTATTATTCCCCATGAAACAGTTGCTTATTTCCGTTTTCTCATGGAAACCATGCAACCTAAAAACATTCTGGAAATTGGGACGGCTATCGGTTTTTCAGCCCTCTTGATGGCTGAACATGCGCCAAATGCCAAGATTACAACCATTGACCGCAATCCAGAAATGATTGGTTTTGCCAAGGAAAATTTTGCCCAGTTTGACAGTCGTAAGCAAATCACACTCCTAGAAGGAGATGCGGTAGATGTCTTATCTACCCTAACAGAGTCCTATGATTTCGTCTTTATGGATTCAGCCAAGTCTAAATACATCGTCTTTCTGCCAGAAATCCTCAAACACTTGGAAGTTGGTGGTGTGGTTGTTTTGGATGATATTTTTCAAGGTGGTGATGTTGCTAAGGATATTATGGAAGTCCGTCGTGGCCAGCGAACTATTTACAGAGGACTTCAAAGACTATTTGATGCAACCTTAGACAATCCAGGACTCACCGCAACACTAGTACCTCTGGGGGACGGAATTCTCATGCTTCGTAAAAATGTAGCAGACGTTCAATTGCCTGTTAGCGAATGATTTTCAGAATAATTTAAGAAAATATAGTAAAATAGATAGGGTAACACTTATCTCAAAGGAGTAGACATGAAGAAAAAACTATTGGCAGGTGCCATTACACTATTATCAGTAGCAACTTTAGCAGCTTGTTCCAAAGGTTCAGAAGGAGCAGACCTTATCAGCATGAAAGGAGATGTTATCACAGAACATCAATTTTATGAGCAAGTGAAAAGCAACCCTTCAGCTCAACAAGTCTTGTTGAACATGACCATCCAAAAAGTATTTGAAAAACAATACGGTTCTGAAGTAGATGACAAAGAAGTCAATGATACTATTGCCGAAGAAGAGAAACAATATGGTGAGAACTACCAACGTGTCTTGTCACAAGCAGGTATGACTCTTGAAACACGCAAAGCTCAAATTCGTACAAGTAAATTGGTTGAGTTGGCAGTTAAGAAGGCAGCAGAAGCTGAATTGACAGATGATGCCTATAAGAAAGCATTTGATGAATACACTCCAGATGTAACGGCTCAAATCATTCGTCTTGATAATGAGGATAAAGCGAAAGAAGTCCTTGAAAAAGCTAAAGCTAGTGATGCAGACTTTGCTCAATTAGCCAAAGATAATTCAACTGATGAGAAAACGAAAGCGAATGGTGGAGAAATCACCTTTGATTCTGCTTCAACAGAAGTACCAGATCAAGTTAAAAAAGCAGCTTTTGCTTTAGATGTAAATGGTGTTTCTGATGTGATTAGTGTTACTGGAACACAAGCCTACAGCAGCCAATATTACATTGTGAAACTCATTAAGAAAACAGAAAAATCATCTAATATCGATGACTACAAAGAAAAATTGAAAACTGTTATCTTGACTCAAAAACAAAATGATGCATCATTTGTTCAAAGCATTATAGGAAAAGAATTGCAAGCAGCCAACATCAAGGTTAAAGATCAAGCCTTCCAAAATATCTTCACTCAATACATCGGTGGTGGAGATTCAAGCTCAAGCAGTTCTTCAAAAGAATAAAACAGAATGTCTCTTTGTCAACTGTAGTGGGTTGAAGAAAAGTTAATCTCTAGAAAGGACAAATTTAGTCCTTTCTTTTTTGGTTTTTTCTTCATCCTAACAAAAATATATAATTTTAGATATTGACATTTAAAAAGAATGACCTTCATCTGGCTAGAGAACCCATATAGTGGTATAATTTAAGAAACATAATGAAAATGACTTTAGTTTAGCTGGATTAATCGTTTTGGGTATGAATACAGAGGGGAAAAGATGGATATAGATAGAACTATTTCAGTACAGATTCAAGGTTTGTTGGTTTTTGAAAGTCCTCTTCATCATGATGAGCGTGGCTATTTTTTAGAGAATTGGCGAAAAAAAGATTTAGTTGCAAATGGGGTGCCAGAATCATTCTTTCATCATAAACTTCAAAATAATGTGTCTGTTTCAAATCAGGGAGTTATCAGAGGGATGCATTGTCAGGGCTATGAAAAATTGATGACAGTAGCATCTGGAACCTTTAAAATGATTTTTATCGATCTACGGATAGATTCTCCAACTTACAAATCTGTAGATGTGATAGACGTCAAACCTGGTAGGGCTGTTTTTGTCCCTGGTGGAGTTGCCAATGGAGCACAATCGCTGGTTGATAATGGAATATTGAATTATTTAGTTGCTGACTACTATGATCCACATAAAAACTATCTAGGAATTACACCACTAGACAAAGATGCTCATTTGTTGTGGGATTCTCTTTTAAAACCAATCATTTCTGAAAAAGACCAAGCTGCTAAAACTTTTAAAGAAGTTCTTGAAATAATTGAATCAAGCAAGAAGAAAGTTGCCTTAATAGGTTCAACAGGTGCAGTTGGGAAAGTTTTATTTGATACATTAAGGAAGCAATCTGATATTGATTTAAGTTGTTTCAATAGAAATAGTATTGAAGACGCTTTGAAAGGTTTTTATGATGTGGTGATTTGTACCGCTCCGTCATCAGAAAAATTATTAACTAATTTAGGTTTGAAAAACGATGATTCAGAAATAGAGACATTATTAAATGTCCTAAAAAACATTCAGACAGGTCATATGATTTTAGTGTCTACGAAGTCTGTATTTGATAGTGGTATCAGATATAGCGCTATTCATCAAAAGATTTATAATAGCGTGATTGAAGCTCACAAAAATTGCAATACAATTTATATTATGGACACCTTATATGGAAAAACGCTGAAAAAGGGCTTTATCAACGATTTACTCTCTAGACAATGGACTTATATTTCAAATGATATTGTTTTGGACAAGCCTGAGTTAGAAAAATATTATAAAAAAGTAAATGATCAGTTGTGGGTTTTACTAGAGCCTCTTCCAGATGAACTGTTGAGGGATTTAGAGCCGATTTCTGATATTTATCCTGATGAGATGTGCTATCAAGTAACAGCAATAAATGATTTGGCTCGTCATCTAGTATCGAATTTAAATAGGATTGATGGAGTGAAATTGGGTATCGATAATTCTGAAATTTTTACAGGTAGACAAATAAAGAATTTATTAAAAAATCCTGACGCTTCTACTTTGGGACAATACTTTACAAAGCAAAAAGGAGATTCTAATCTTGAAAATTTACGAAAATAATAGAGGTTTTCAACTAGGAAATTTGCTCTATCTTCTACTACAAGCGCATAGAGATCGGATGATGGGCTATGAGGAAAGTTATGTCTTACGAACAGGATATTTTCAGTTTGCCCAAACCTTTTTTCCAAAAACCGCTGTCTTATTTTCAAAAGCAAATGGTACCGAATTAGAAGATTTTGGTTATTTTCAAGAAGCAGGTGTTGACTATTCTTCAGAAGAATTGGACTCTTTTTGTAGAGAGTATTTGATTGAACCAGTAGTAGCTGCTTCCGCTCTATTTGAAGAGAAAAATGTGACCATTGCCATTAGAAGAACGGATTTTCTCAATGAACGAAATAGAAAAAATTACGGTTATAATTCTCAGTTGTATATTGCTTCTTGTTTAGAGAAGATAGCAGCAATTGAAGGGGATAAATTTCAACAGTTGACCATCCGAATTACTTCAGACGATGTTACCTGGTGTCGCGAAGAATTGGTACCTTTTCTCCATTCTCAGTATCATTTTGAAAACCCGATTATAGTTGAGGAGCAGGATATTCAAGACAACTTTTTACAGCTATATAGTTGCAATAAGTATTTTATTTGTCCCAATTCGACCTATTGTTACTGGGTAGGCTATATTTTAAGATTAACAAAGCCTTTTGTAAAAGTGTTTGTTCCTGATTTTAATACTCTGATTGAACAAAATGGGAAACAAATTGCAGATACTAGAGAATGGGAAGTTGTAAGTGTTGATCGTACTGGATTTGAGTGAAATGTGTTAAAGGAAAGATAGATGAAATATAAAAATATCGTTGTGACTGGTGGAGCTGGTTTCATTGGTTCAAATTTTGTTCGATACCTAAAAGAGACTTATAAGAATATTCAGATTACGATTTTGGATAATTTGACTTACGCCTCTTCGATGAAAACAATCGAAGATTTATTGGATGATAGGGTATCGTTTTATAAACTGGATATCGCAAATGAGTTGGAATTAAGTAAGCAGATCGATGAAGAAGTTGATTTGATTGTTCATTTCGCAGCAGAATCTTTTAATGACAAGTCTTTGCACGATACGTCTGTTTTTGTGAAAAGTAATATCGTCGGGACGCACAATCTTTTAGAGTTAGCTAGAAAGTATGATATCCGTTTCCACCATATTTCAACAGATGAGGTTTATGGGGACTTTCCATTAGAAAGTAAGGATAAATTTACTGAAAAAACACAATACAATCCGAGTTCTCCCTATGCTGCTACAAAGGCTTCTGCGGATCTATTGGTAAAAGCCTGGGTTCGTTCTTTTGGAGTCAGGGCTACAATTTCTAACTGCTCAAACAATTATGGCCCCTATCAAAATCCTGAAAAATTTATCCCAAGACAAATCACCAATCTTTTAACTGGTCAGCAGGCAGTACTATATGGAGCAGGGCTTAACATTCGTGACTGGATTCATGTGAAAGATCATTGTCGAGCTATCGACACCATTATTGATAAGGGTGTGATTGGTGAGACCTACTTGATTGGGGTAAATAATGAGCGTACGAATATCGAAGTTTTACAGAAAATCTTGTTGCAGTTAGGAAGATCTCAGGAAGATTTTAAGTATATAGCAGATAGACCAGGACACGACCTTCGTTATGGAATTGATGCTAGTAAATTGTATACTGAATTAGGTTTTACACCTCTCTACGTGGATTTTGATAAGGGATTAAAAGAAGTTATCCATTGGTATCAAGAACATGAAGCTTGGTGGCAAGAGATGATTGCGCAAAAGCAAGATGCTAAGTAAGAGTTTGTAAGGATTTTATGAGGAGGTAAATGTGGAAAATATCATTTTTTGTTCTTCCCCATTTCAAGTTTTAGTCGCAAAGGAAGTTGTTCAGACTGTTTCAGAAGATTTTATCGGGATTTATCTAAAGATGTCAAATGATGCGAGACAGATTTTTTATGCTGAACGGATGGCAGAATTTTGTAAGGAAGTCATTGTTTTAGAAGGAAAGACAGTCTTGAATGATATTCAGGAGGTTTTGAAAGACAAGTCAATTCGCAATCTCTATCTAGCAAGTTTAGATAATCTCGTGGCTCTTAGTATCTTTAATCCTAGCACAATGAGTTTGTACACCTTTGATGATGGTAGTACTTCCATTGTACCTCTCAATCGCTATACACAAAATTTTGAGAGGGGTATTCCGTATACAAACTTTACCTTAAGAGAGGTTATGTCTTTGTCAAATAGACATTACACGGTATTTGAGGACTGTATCCTTTTCCCAACGGAGAAGCAGTTTTTTCTAAAGCTTCATCTTGAACCAAGTCATTTTCATAGGGCTAAAAATGGTAAGAAAATAAGCGTTTTTTTGGGGCAATTTTTAGGCTCTCTCCTTAATCAGGAAGATTTGGAAATTACCCAAAAATTGACTGCTAAAGTTTTAGATGAGCAGAAGATTGATTATTACTATCCTCATCCTAGAGTACCTTTGAATCCTTATCAAGATAAATTGAAAGAAACTAGATTTTGCTTTGAAGAAGAAATTTATTTTTTACTGGAGGAGTATGAGTTCGTTGAAGTACATGGTTTTTACTCAATCTCGCTTTTGATGGTCAAAAATATAGAGGGCGTATCAGTGCATGGGTATCGGACTTTTTTAACAACTCATGAATCAAATGTTTTTGCAAAACGAGGTGTTCCCTATCAAAATCTGTCTCAATCAGACACACCTGTTGATATTATTATGCCTGTCTATAATGGGGCTGAAACCATTAGTCAAACGATTGATTCTGTTTTAAATCAAACCCACCAAGCATTTCGACTGCTAATTGTGGATGATGGCTCGACAGATAATACAGAGGAAGTATGTAAGCCTTATCTAGTAGATGAACGAGTACAGTATATCAGGGAAAGTCATAAAGGGATTTCAGAAACTTTAAATCGTGGAGTCAGCCTGTCTCAAACAGCTTATGTAGCCAGACAAGATGCAGATGATATTTGGATGCCCTGGCATCTAGACCTTCTCTTACATGAATTGGAAGAAAATCCACAAATAGATCTTATAGGAGCCAGAGTTATAGCTGAAGAGGATGAGATGACTGATAAAATGGAACGAAACCCGAAACATGGTTTATCAGGGGAACCATTGTGGTTAGAGCTTGCCTACCGAAATGTCTTTAATCATTCAACCGTCATTTTTAAACGTTCTGCCTATGATGAGGCAGGAGGCTATGATGCTAAGTGCGATGGATTTGAAGATTGGCATTTGTGGTCTAGAATAGTTACAAAGGAGAATGCTTCAGTTTTGAATATAGTAACAACCTACTATCGTTTATCAGAACGTTACAAACGTGGCATGACTTTTCGTGCGAGACTAGCAAGAAGTCGTGGTTTAAGATTGGAGGATGTATTAAAATAAACCATGGTTAAAGTATTTACAATTAAAGAAGCAGTTCCTGTAAGTTCTTATGGTTTTGAAAGAAGTCAATTAGCACGTCAGGAAATCTTTAAAAGTTTAGAGGTAGAACAGGAACTTGTTTTAACAAATTTAGAGAATTTTGTACCAAATTTTGTTGAAACCCTTGAAAATCTTGGATTTGAAAATTTTTACCATGTCATTTATGATCAGTCAGATCTAGCTAGACAGAAACCCAGTGTAAAAAAAGAATTTGTAGAAGAGCTAAAGGGTATCGTTAGAGTTGAGTCTACAAATGAAGGGTATGTTGGTCTTATTCGCTATCAAGATGGAAGTATCGAATGTTATACCTCTCAACTATTGTATCGATATTCTCATCAAGAAAAGTTGTTCACTCTTTATGATAGTAAAGGAGAATTACTCAAAGGGGATGTGAGTGAAAATTACCATTCTTATCAAAATCTAAGAAGTGGTGAAACCTATACCCAATGGCAGTTAGTCAGTCTCTATCTAGCTAACAATTCTACAGTCGAAGATCGCTTTATCATCGATATGGTTAATGAATATCCTCTTCAATTGAGGAAGTTCTTCCAAAACACAGGTCGTACCTTGTTTGCATATACTCATTACAATATTTTAGACCCTCAAATGAAGTTTGTCTTACAAAACTGGTGTCAAAACTTAGTTGCAAGTCCAGTTTTGGAAGAGCGATTAGGATCTAATTTGGTACGGTTCTTGCCTCCGATTTATGTAAAAGAGGGTATAGAAAAAGAGTACACTTCTGTAACAGATTGGTGTATTGTAGGTAACATGACTTTTTTGAAACGTTGTGAGTGGGCGATTAAGGCGTTTAGGGAGTTACCTGATAGTAAATTGACGATTTATGGAAATTTACCTGTAGGTTATACTGAAGAAGATTTACCTGAAAATGTTCAGTTTAAAGGATTTGTTGAAAATGTTCCTTATGAGAATCATGAGGGTTATATCTCTTGTTCTATGAGCGAATGTTTTGCAAATGCTGCTGTTGAAGCATCTTCATTTGGTTTAGTTTGTTTGCTTTCTGATGTAGATTTAGCACATAAATTTTATGCAAGTAAATGTGAAAATACTAGGGTATTTCGGACACCTAAAGAATTGAAATCTATACTATTAGATTATCGAAAGGGTGGATGCTTTAAATCTTCAAGGTTTTATTCTTGTTATACTAAAGACGATGTGTTAGAATTATATCGGTACTTGATTTTAGGTTAAGTATTTAAGAATTTATTAGCTAAAATATATTAGTAAAACCTTTGCCTTTCCGAAAGAAGTGGAAGGATTATATTGAATTTTAATATTGTGAGGTAAAGAATGTTTAGAGACAACAAGCGTGAAATTTTTTCTTTCCGTAAGTATAAGAATGGTAGAACTGATTCAAAATTAATCGGTGCAACACTTCTTGCACTAGGTGTTGGTTTAGTTACAACAACACAATCAGTTTCGGCAGATGTTGTAAATGGTACAGGTGGAAGTGAGGTTGCATTAGTAGATAGTGTCGATAAGACAACTTCTGCAAATACAAATACATTTACAGATGATACTGATACTAGTAAAGTTGCTAAATTTGATGCAGTCTTGAATAAAGGTGTTGCTGAACCTACTAAAGCTAACGAAAATAAAGGTGACGTTGATGGTTCAGATGTGTTAACTGTTACTTCTGAGACTACTGTAAATTACAAGTTAGAAGAAGATAATTCACTTTTGAAAACAGAAACAGTAGCAACAGGTCAAGGAACAATTACAACTCCTTACGATAAGAAAGGTCTTGCCGCAGATACAGACGGTAAAGATTACCGTGAATCAACTGTTGATAAAAAGGGGATTACTGTTTCTGAGGAAACAGGGAAACAAGATACTCTTGAATTGAACGGTAAAGTTTATGAACGTACACGCTCTGAGGTTGAGGGTGCAGACAAAGCTAAATATAGCAAAACTCAATTCAACGATATTGAAGCAAGTGTGTCCCCAGAAGGAATGCACAACAAACTAGGGGAAATTGATTATACAAAAACGACAGGTAAAGTTTATCTTGTCGAAGAAACTTCTGACGGTCACTACGGTAAGTTCGTAGAAGCTACTGGGGTATCGAGCGATGAAGACGCAGTTTCTAAATGGAAAGCAGGTCTTGCAAACGCTAAAGACTTCACGAAAGCAAATGTAACTCTTCAAGAAGGTGACTCTATTCTTGTATTAGATAAAGATACTTATGCGGTGGGTAACTCTACAACTGTTAAGACTGTTAAAAAATTTAAGAGTCCAACTTTTGAATTAACTCCTGATACTCGTAATGTTGAAGATTCAGACACATTTGATTCTCCTACGTATACTATTCAAAGTTCTTTTGATCAAGGTGTGTCGATTACAAAACTCGGAGCAGATGGTAGATTTAAGACCGGTGATGATGTAACAGAAACTATAGCAACAAATTCCGCTTTATTTGGATTTGCTACTGATGATTTCGTTTATGATGACAATCCGTATTTCCAACTAAGTCCTAGAAAAGAAGATTCTAGTTTACAAACTCCGACAGCAGCAGAAGCGCTTAAAAACAATAAGAGCTACCGTTATTTGTTTGATTTATTGGAATTTGCTAAAAAACAAGCTAATACTTCAGAAGAAGCGCAAAAAGTGGCAGAAGTAAAAGCTAGAGTAGATGCTTATTTTGAAGAACTTCCTGCTAAACTAAAAGCTCTTGGAGCTGATGTAGTTTGGGTGAATAGCGGTAATCTTGCGAATACTTATGCGTTTTATAGTCCTGAATCAACTGTTGATGATCTGGAGGATTTACTTTCACCTAACCGAAATTTAGGTAACATTATTAAAACGTTAACCTTTAAAAATATTGAAAAACAAGAGTTTAGGGGAGATACTACCTTAAACACCACCACTATTGAGAAGTCATATACTGTAGATGAGTCTGGTTCAATTTCATTAACTAAAACAACAATTAACCATATTGAAGGCCAAGTTACAAGGGAACAAATTTTAGAGAACCTAGAAGATACAGGTACAACTAAAGAGGTTGCTACCGAACTTCTTAAGAAAGGTACAGTCAAAGTTAATGACGATGGTTCTATAACAATCACTTCTGTAGAAACTACACCAGAATATAAGTTTTTCCAAGGGGAGTCAGATAATAATGTCGAAGCAATTCCTGAAGGTGGGTATTACAAAGCTCAACCCGATAGTGGTATCGAGTTTATTTCTGCAACAGAAACTTCAAGTCACAACGAAACAACCTACAACAAACGTGAATTAATTACACCAATTCGTGCTTATAAGGTTGTAGCTGACGGAAATTCTACAGTAACTCACTACTACCGTGAGAAAAAAGCCCCTCTAAACGTTAACTACTATTTAGAGAACACAACAACTTCTTTAGCACCAAGTGAAAACCAAGTAGACTTACCAGTTAAGTCTGACTATAGAACTCAATCTAAAGAAATTCCGTCTAAAACTGAGGTTCAAGACTTACCAGAAAAGACCGTTACAACAGTAACTACTTATGAGTTAGTAGCTACACCAGACAATGCAAACGGTAAGATTGCAGAAGGTGGCACTACGGTAAACTATTACTACCGTGCAGTTGAAAAAGTGATTGAGGTAGCAAAACAAGCTCCTGTAACAGTTAATTACTATAAAGAAGGTACTACTGAAAAACTGGCTGATACGATTG
>ERZ773263.1365-NODE-1365-length-14738-cov-77.471089_pt1 | contig 14738 bp, 14 predicted proteins | sample MGYA00511076_ERZ773263 | MGnify/ENA primary metagenome ERZ773263 (study PRJEB29015, sample SAMEA2738155) | human oral metagenome | biome: human oral; feature: human-associated habitat; material: saliva | place: China | collected 2195 ... | reverse complement strand
ACAGGTCAATCCGTGAAAATCCGCGATTCCGGACACACTTTTTGACCCTTAACCCCGAGTTGTTGCAGGTCGTTAGTTCTCAAACGGCATGCAGACGGAACATCGAGGGAACGGATAAGGAACGAGATTTGGCGCTCACATATCGCTGAGTTTGTCGCGTCAGAAGGATATAGTTCTGGTTAGGAAGGAGGCGAGCAGTTTTGGCAGTTGAAGTTACAATTCATCCGGAAGTACTGGAATGGGCATTGGAGCGGTCAGGGCTATCTGAAAACGAGGTCGAGAAGCGATTCCCTAAGTTGAAGGAATGGAGGTCCGGTTCGAAGAAGCCCACGCTTCCACAAGCTAGGAAGATTGCGGAAGCTGCTCGTCTTCCTCTTGGTCGGCTACTTCTGTCAGTCCCGACTCCAGATGAAATCGCGATCCCTGACTTCCGTACGGTTCGCAATGCCAAGGTCGATTCGTTCGGAGCCAATCTTCGCGAGGTGATTCAATCCGCAGAACAGCGCCTTGGCTGGTACGCCGAATATGCTTCCGAAATTGGAATGGAGCCACCTAAGGTTCTTGGGATCGTATCGTCGTCTACTCCGCCTAGGGAAGCTGCTGAAATCGTTCGAGAGGCGCTGGGATGGGATTCCATGGGCCACCCTAAGGGGTCGGATAAGGTTATGGACCTGGTCAACCGGATGGAAGATCATGGTCTCCTCGTCATGCGAAATTCCATTGTTGGAAATTCGACTGCACGGCGACTGGATGTACACGAATTCCGAGGGTTTACTCTTCGTGAAGAATCGTATGCTCTGGTATTTGTAAACACTTCTGATAGCAAGACAGCCCAGCTTTTCAGTCTCGCTCATGAGCTAGGACACGTCGCGAAGGCAGCTCCGGGGCTGTCTGGTGACCAAGGAAAGAGTAATGCCGTTGAGCAGTGGTGCAACAAATTTGCTGCGGCTCTATTGATTCCAGAGATAGCCATCAGGAAAGTGTCATTTGATAATGAGAGCCTGGAGGAGCAGCTTGCAGCGACTGCAGTCAGATTCGGCGTAAGCAAAGAAGCATTGCTTTGGCGTCTAGTCGAGCTGAAATTGGTTCAAAAGACCGATGCTGATCGAATTGTTGGCCTAATTAAGGGCAAGAATGTTGTGCAAAAGTCAAAATCAGATGGTGCACCACCGTTTTCCGTTTTGGTACGTTCACGTGTTGGACGCAGATTCCTGAGTACTGTTACCGAGGCAGCGCTCTCAGGCGACCTGCCAGAACCTACAGCTGCTGAATTCTTGGGGATCCGAAACAAGAAGACTCTGCAAAAGGTTATGGCCCTCGTAGATGAGGCTGTTTAGTATGTACCTAATAGATTCGAATATTGTGATTGGTACATGGAATACTTATCCACCCGAGATTTTTCGGACCTTATGGACTGATTTCGCTGATCTCATTCCGGGTGGTGATTTGTACTTCCACAAGGAAGTGAAAAAAGAGCTAACCGCTTGGTCTTCTGAGCAGAGCGAATGGTTCACCAACAATGTTCCTGATGATCGGGTGCTAGAGCCAACTCAGTCTGAAGTCGAGAAGTACATCGAAGTGTCGCAGTGGGCGCAGCTTGAGAGAACTCCGAAATTTAAGCAGAAGGCAGTGGATGATTTTCTCAATGTTGCAGACTCGTGGCTTGTGGCTTGCGCCATGGCTCATGGCGCAACCATTGTTTCTGACGAGAAACCTGCGCCTCAAGGCACTTCAAAAGTGAAGTTGCCGGACGCTGCTGCACATTTTGACGTGGCGTATTTGGATTTCTTGGGATTTCTCAGGGTGAAGAATCTATCATTCTGATTAATTACCTCTTAACCAATCACCTTAAACCGCGCCCGCCGACGCTCCGCCTCCGACTCATCCCGTGACGCCACCTCGGCCGCCAACCGCTCCCGTTCCTTCGCCATGAGCGCGTCCATCGCGCCGGGTAGGGTGTCGAGACCTTCTTCCCAGAGATGGCCGTACACATCGAGCGTCGTCGTCGCCGATGAGTGCCCGAGCATGAGCTGCACGGTCTTCACGTCGGCACCGGCAGCGATCGCGAGCGACGCGGCTACTACGTGCCCGGCATCTACTCCGGCCCATGGTACTGGGAGCAGATGATCGGCGGTGAGCCGTCGATGGACGGTCTTGGTGCCTTGTGGATGTCGTCCTATGGGACGAATCCGCGCGCCGCGTATCGCTATGCCTACCCGGGTGATGACAGTGGCCGCTGGGCCTACCCGCTCGGCAACCGCAAGCCGGACATTCTCCAGTACGGCTCAGAAGGCCTTGTCTGTGGCCGACCGGTCGACGTGAATGCCTTCCGTGGCACTTTGGATGATTTGCGTGCACTTTTCTACGGCGGCATGACTGCCGAAGCAACTAATGAAGGGAGTCCACTCGTGGACGATCGCATTCAAGAAATCTGGGAGCAGCTCCGCGGCCCAGATGGTCGAGGCTGGCCCCAGCTCGGCCAGGACGCGCAGGGGAATGATCTCACCCCGGTGGATGCGCTCGCTGCCATCCGCATCCAGCTCGCCGACCTCGCACGCGAGCAGCAGGAAATCAAGGCTCTACTGAAGGGATCGAAGTAATGAGTAATCACGCAAAGCCCACGGTACAGCCGTGGATGATCCGCCGCGGAGTCTACATCGTAGTCGGCCTCGCCGGCCTCATCGCCGCATATTTCGGCATCGTCGACGAACAGCAGCTCGACGCGATCACCGCCTCCCCACTCCTGGCGACGATCGTCGGATGGCTCGCCGCGACGTTCACCCACGAAGGCTCCGACTCCCGAGCCACCGACGCAGATGTCGCCCGCGCAGGCTCCGCCGCCACCCTGGACGTGGAGCAGCTCGCCGTCGAGGTAGCCGGGAAGCTCCTCCCACAGCTCCCGCTACCGCCCATCTCGACGCTGCCCGTCTACACCGGCCCCACAAGCCAGGGGTAGGGGCCATGCCTATCGAGCATTTGCCCGCCAGATATCGCCCCACAGCCCGGCGCGTCCGAGCCTGGCTCATGACCGACTCCACGGCGATCCTGGTCATGGGGATCGGCATCCTCCTGCGTGGATTCTCCTACCTCCCCAGTGTTCTCGGGGCGCCGCCTCCGCCAGGTACACACCCAGCCGAACTTTCCCTACCTATGCCGGTCTGGGGAGTCATCTGGGTGAGCGTAGGTAGCGCATGCATTGTCTCAGCCTTCGTCCGCGCATGGATCATCGATGCGCTCGCACTAGCGGCCGGCGTCATGCTTTATGTCGGCTGGGGATCCAGCTTCCTCATTGCCTCAATCAGCGGTCACAGTCCCCGCGGATGGGTCAGCGCCATCGGGTACTTCTCGGTGGCCATCCTCGTCTTGTGGGCGGTTTGGCGTGGCAAACGCGGTGACATTCCAAGGGAGGTGGCTGATGGCGTTTGACCAAGGAAATCTTCTCTCTGCAGTCGCCGGGCTTGTGACAGCATTGACTGGAATATGGGCCATTAGGGCTAAGTTGTGGTCTGATGGTCAGGCGATTCAGGGAGATAGGGTGACCAAGCTTGAGGAGAAGGTTGATCGGCTGTATCAGGAGTTGGATGCTGAGCGGCAGCGGGTGAGAGAGTCGGACGCTTTGCGGATGCGTGCGGAGACGTTGACGCACCGGTTTCGTCTGGGCTTGATTACGGCCGTCAATCAACTTGAAGAGTTGTATGCGTGGATTCGTGATGGTGCTCGGCCTCCGGCGCCGGGTGAGAAGCATCTCGACGATCTACGTTCGCTGATTGACTCTGAATAGGTCAGGCGCCCCTGCTAGGCAGTAGATGTCTAGCAGGGGCGCCTTTTTCGTTTCTGGGTAGCCCCGGGGCATCACTGAGCTGTCAGTGAAGCTCAGTGAGAAGCTCACCCGATCATGGGGTAACGCGGTAGTCGGTGACCTCCTGGTCGAAGACAGCTGCAGCGAGTTTGGCTAGCTGGCTTGCACTTGGCTCCGCTGGGAGCATCATCACTAGTAGCTGGCGCAGGGTCTTACGGTCGCCTTGTAGGCACCATTCATCTGTTTTAATCCTCACACCGAGTTAGACTTCGCAGGGGCCACATTGGTTCCTTGCGGTGCAAATCCGAATGGATCCCGAATGCTATGTGTATAGGAGCAGGTCAGAGGTAATTGCTTTTCTTCTCAGAATAGAAAGATGCCCCCAGCTCGTGCATGATTTGTGTGTGAGCTGGGGGCGTTTTTTCGTTCTGGTTAGCGATGGGACCGAACCGCTCGAGCGCCGCGGTACCTCTATTGGTGAGGTTTCCATCGGAGGGAATCGAGGATATGGAAAGTCAATACTCAAGATCCCAGAGGGAACACAGAGGGAACACGAACGTTAAAACGCAAGGCCAAAGTCTGTTCCAATCTGACTACGGATCAGAAGGTTGGGGGTTCGAATCCCTCCGGGCGCACAGATGATAAAGCCGGATTAGTGTTAAAAACACTAATCCGGCTTTTGTTATAGGGTCTATTTTTTATCCCTCGCTGCACCACGGGTATGTCCCGTGGGCGTGAACCCCAGTTTGAAGGAAGGAACACTCCGTGGGCCGATTCCTCTACGCACTCGGCCGGTGGTCGTTTCGTCACCGGTGGATTGTTGTCGTTACGTGGTTGGTGGCTGCGATTGCCTTGGGTGGATCGTCGGCTGCTTTGAACAAAGGCTTCAACGATGTGTTTGAGATACCCGGCACCCCCAGCGAGGCCGCCGCGGCGTCATTAATGAAGAACTTCCCGGATCAGCCGAACCCCTTGGAGGCTGCGGGGGTTACCGTGGTGTTTGCGGCTCCGGAGGGGCACACGCTGAGTGAGCAGCCTTACGCCGGTGCGGTGGAATCGGTGGTGCAGCAACTGGATGCGACGGTGCCGGGCATTATTGATCGGCAGCGTTTCGGCAACCCCCTGACGCTCGACGGGCAGCTGCGTGACAAGGTGCTTGAGCAGTCGGTGGCGGCCGGGATTCCGGAGGAAACCGCACGTAAAGACGCGAATAATATTTCGCTGATCAGTCCGGATGGGCGCATTGCCTATACCTCTTTTGCGTTGGATGTTCCGGCGCCGGCGGACGTGACCGATGAGCAGCGCGCCACGATCACAGCGGCGATGGACACCGGGCGCGAACAGGGCCTGCAGGTGGAGGCCGGTGGTGCGGGTTTCGGGGATCCGTTGGTGATCAAGACGACCTCGGAGGCTATCGGCATGGCTGCGGCGCTGCTCGTGCTGCTTGCGACCTTCGGGTCGGCGTTGGCTGCGGGCATTCCGCTTGTGACGGCTTTGCTGGGGATCGGCCTGGGCACGACGGGTATTTTGTTGGCGACGCATTGGGTGCCGCTGAATAACACGACGCCCACCCTGGCGGTCATGCTGGGGTTGGCTGTCGGTATCGACTACGCACTGTTCATCTTGTCCCGCTATCGTTCGGAGCTGCGCGACCCACGGCAGACCCGCGTGCAGGCGGCAGCTCGCAGCGTCGCTACGGCTGGTTCGGCAGTGGTGTTCGCCGGCCTGACTGTCATTATCGCCCTGGTGGCGCTGGCGATCGTCAACATTCCCTTCCTTAGTTACATGGGCTTTGCTGCGGCCTTTACCGTGGGTGCCGCGGTATTGGTGGCGCTGACGTTGGTGCCCGCCCTGTTGTCGTTGAGCGGCCGGCGATTGTTTAGTCGGACGCGTTCCGAGGCACTTCGCGCCAGCTCTTCTGACCTCCAGGAGGATGATGACGTCGCCTCGATTGCGGCAGAAAGCCCCGCGGCGTCATCACTTAAAAAGGGTCGCGAGCAGCTGTCGACCCGTTTTTTCCGCAGATGGATCCGGGTGGTGACGAAGTTCCCGGCGATCACCATTGCTCTAGTGATTCTTGGTTTGGGCGCGCTGACGGGGCCGGCGCTGGATCTGCAGCTGTCCCTGCCGAACGACACCCTGTCCAACCGTGACACCACCCAACGCAAGTCCGCGGATCTACTGGCAGAGGGCTTTGGGGAGGGCATCAACGCACCATTTTTGGTTGTGGTTGACGCCCACGACGTTGATGTTGATGCGCCCGTGCTGTCCGGCATTGCCCAAGGTGACCGGGCGAAAGCGATCGGCGCGGCTTATGCCTACACCGTGCAGCAGCTCAGCGTAAACCCCGGCGTGAAGCACGTTCAGATCGTGGGGGCCAGCGCTGACGGTTCCGCCACACAGATGCTGCTCACCCCGCGCACCGGCCCGAGCGACCCCAAAACGACCGCGCTACTGGGCGCACTGCGCAGCCAGGACGCAGCCATTGAGTCCGCAACCGGAGTCGACGTAGGCATCACCGGGCTCGCGCCGATCCAGCAAGATGTCACCACCCGCCTGTACAACGCCCTTCCAACCTACCTAGCCGTTGTCGTGGGGCTCGCACTGGTGTTGCTGCTGATCGTGTTCCGTTCCATTGCGGTGCCGGTGATGGCCAGCGTCGGGTTCCTGCTGTCCGTCGGCGCGGCGTTCGGCGCCACCGTGCTGGTGTGGCAGAAGGGCCTGTGGGGGTTGGTGAACACCCCGGGCCCACTGATCAGCTTCATGCCGATCTTCCTCATTGGCGTGACCTTCGGCTTGGCAATGGACTACCAGGTGTTCCTGGTGACCCGCATGCGGGAACATTTTGAACGCGACGGGGATGCTGACGCCGCGGCGGAAGAAGGCTTCATCACTGGCGCGCCGGTAGTCACAGCTGCCGCACTCATCATGATTGCGGTGTTTGTGGCGTTTATCGACCAACCCCTACCGTTCATCAAGATCTTCGGATTCGCCCTGGGCGCTGGCGTGTTGTTCGACGCGTTCTTCGTGCGCATGGCATTCATTCCCGCGGCAATGACCTTGCTTGGCCGCGGTACATGGTGGCTGCCCAAGCCACTTGACCGCGTATTGCCGCGCATCGACATTGACTAGGGCGTTGATTAGCACATTGACTAGGACATTGACTAGCGCGACCACACGACGCGACACCCGCCCCCGCGACGTCATCAAACAAGAGGGGAACACAGCGGAACACTGTGCGGCCGCAGCAAACCCACGACAAGCAGTTGGATAGGATGAAAACCCATGAGCACCTTTGAGCTGCGCAACACCCTCGACGGCAGCGCCCACGGCCGCACCGGAACCATCCACACCCCCCACGGGGACATCCAGACACCCGCATTCATCCCCGTGGCAACCAAAGCGACCGTGAAAACACTCACGCCCGAGCAGATCCGCCAATGCGGCGCGCAAGCCATTTTGTCCAACGCCTACCACCTCTACCTGCAGCCCGGGCCAGACATCGTCGATGAGGCTGGCGGCGTCGCCACCTTCGAAAACTGGCACGGACCCACCTACACCGACTCCGGCGGATTCCAGGTGATGAGCCTCGGCGTCGGGTTTAAAAAAGTCCTGGCGATGGACACCTCCGGCCTGAAAGAAACCGACATCAAGGCCCGCGGCAAAGACCGCATGGCGCACGTCGACGAAGACGGCGTTGATTTCCGCAGCGTGATCGATGGCTCCAAGCATCGCTTCACCCCCGAGGTCTCTATCCAGATCCAGCATCAACTGGGCGCGGACATCATGTTCGCCTTCGATGAGCTCACCACCCTTGTTGACACCCGCGAGTACCAGGAATCCTCCGTGGAGCGCACCCACCGCTGGGCCAGGCGCTGCCTCGAGGAACACAATCGGCAGACCCAACTGCGCGCAGACAAACCACTGCAGGCACTGTGGGGTGTGGTCCAGGGTGCCCAGTATGAAGACTTGCGCAGGCAAGCCACCCGTGGGCTAGTGAGCCTGTCGGACGAATTCGAAGCCGAGGGCATGCGAGGATTCGGCGGCTACGGCATCGGCGGTGCCCTGGAGAAAGAAAACCTCGGCACGATCGTGCAGTGGGTATGCGATGAACTACCCGTAGATAAGCCACGCCACCTGTTGGGCATTTCAGAGCCCGACGACTTGTTCACCGCAGTCGAAGCCGGGGCAGACACATTCGACTGCGTTGCCCCGACCCGTTTGGGCCGCCGCGGAGGGGTTTACACCCTCGATGGGCGGATGAACTTGAAGGGCGCGCGCTTCAAGCGGGACTTCACCCCGATTGATGAAGAACTCGGCGGATACGTGTCAGAAAACTACACCCGCGCCTACATTCACCACCTGCTGAAAGCTAAGGAGTTTCTGGCGGGCACCCTGTGCACGATGCACAACCTGTTCTTCATGCTCAAGCTGGTGGACGATATCCGCGCCAGCATTGATGGTGGCTACTATTACGAGTTCCGTGACGAGTTTATGGGGCGCTACTACGCAGGCAAAAAATAGCACCGTAGCGAAGGATAAAGGGGATAAACCCCCCGTTTACCCTGCTTAATCAGCAGGGTAAACGGGGGGTGTGGCGGCGCCATCAGAACCGGCCTCAGGCATGAACGCCATGCCCACGACGTAGCCGATAGCGTAAAAAACAAGCTGCGGGCCGGGGATCAACAGGGACAGCGCCAAAACCAAGCGAAGAGCATTGGGGGACATATCCACGCTATGAGCAAGACCTGCCACCACACCGCCCAGCCAACCATTGGCGCGGTCGCGGCGAAGATTCTTCCAATTCCATGTGTTGTTTGTCATGACTCTATGGTGCATCGTCGCGAGCAATGCGCGCATCGGGGTTTGCCCGGATTTAGCCCTGATCTACAACCCCGAGGGGCACCCTAGTCAGTAGTTTTCGTGAGTCTTCACCCAGCGGATCACCGCGTAGGTGACCGGCATGATCGCAACCTCTACCGCCGTCTTCCACAGGAAGCCAACGATGGTGTAGTTGATGGTGTCGCCGACGGTCGTGATGCCGATGACCGGTGCAGCGATCAGACAGAACACTAGCGTGTCGCCAAATTCACCCACCACCGTAGAGCCAAGCAAACGTGCCCACAAGGTTTTTTCACCCGTGTGCTCCTTAATCTTCACCAACGCCCACGAGTTCAGCAGCTGGCCAACCAGGTAGCCCATCAGCGAGGCGGCAACGATGCGGGGCACAAGCCCGAGGATTGCCGCGAATTCATTTTGTTGTTCATAAAAGTCAGCTTGAGGCAGCGCGATAGCAATGTAGAAGGAAAACACCGCGATGAGCATCGCGGCGAAACCAGTCCAGATGGCACGACGGGTAGCGCGGAAACCGTAGCACTCTGCCAGGACGTCACCGATGACATAAGCCAAGGGGAACAGAAAGAACGCCCCGTCGGTGATGATCGGGCCGAACATAACACCTTTAGTGGCGGTGATATTCGAGATGATGAACACTGCTACAAACAATGCGAGCAGGATCGGGTAGTAGGACTTTTGGACTTGGATAAAACGGGCGTTACCGGACGACACCGCAGTGTCGCCCTGCCCAGATGCGAGTTTAGGCATGCACAGTATGGTGCCATAAACTTCCTAATTATGTCGGCAGGACGCTACGCACCGAGCCCCAGCGGAGACCTACATTTCGGAAACCTTCGCACGGCGTTGCTCGCCTGGCTGTTCGCAAGAAAAACAAGCCGCGAGTTCATCATGCGGATCGAAGACGTCGACTCGCAGCGTTCTTCAGCCGAATCTGCCGCCCGGCAGTTGGATGACCTGGCCTCCTTGGGGCTGGATTGGGACGGGCAACCGGTGGTTCAAAGCTCCCGCCACGAGGCCTACCAAGCGGCATTATCACAGCTAGAGACCTATGAATGCTTCTGTTCGCGCCGGGACATCCTGGAAGCCTCAGGCGCTGCCCACGTGCTGCCGGGCTGTTATCCAGGTACCTGCCGTGAGCTGACTGCACAGGAGCGGAAGTCGCGGCGTCAACAATTTGCTGAACAAGGGCGCGTGCCTGCCGTGCGATTGCGCAGTGACGTCGAGGAGTTCGAGGTTGTCGACTATTACAACGGCCGCTACGTGGGGCCGGTGGATGACTTTGTTCTTCGGCGAGGGGACTGGGCCTACAACCTGGCGGTCGTTGTTGATGACGCCGCGGGAGGGATCGACCAGGTTGTGCGCGGGGACGATCTGCTGAGCTCTGCGCCGAGGCAGGCGTACTTGGCGTCGCTGTTGGGCTATGCGGTCCCCGAATATGTGCATGTGCCGCTGGTTGTTAACGCGGAAGGAAAGCGTTTAGCCAAGCGCGATGGGGCGGTGACGTTGCGGCAGATGCTTGAGCAAGGCTTGACTGTGGAGGACGTTGTGGAGCAGTTGGCCGGGTCGATTGGGGTGCCCGGTGCGCGCACGGCTGCGGAGATACTGGAGCGCTTTGACCCCCAGCTTTTACCCCGCGATGCTTACGTGTGGACGCTGCTTTGACGCAAATGCGGCCCACAAAATCGCGGCAGTGTCTCGTTGCGTGAAACAGCACAAGTCCCGCAACGACCGCGACGCCGAGGCGAGGCGGCTGCTCGCACTAGTGGGACTAGAAGGCGAGGTAGTTACCCGAACTCCGATGCACTTATCAGGTGGTCAACGCCAGCGCGTCGCCATCGCCAGAGGGCTGGCATCCCGCCCAGACTTTTTGCTGTGTGACGAGATAACGAGTGCTTTGGACCCAACCTCGGCGGCATCCGTAGCCACCTTGATCAGGCGCTGCGCTGCGCTGATAAGTGGGTAGGCGTACTGTTTGCATCCCATGATCGAGCACTCGTGGATAGTCTGTGCGACCGCGAAGTGGCCATCGGCTAAAGGAATCGGCTAGTAGCCAGCGGATGAGCGGGGCGACGAAGGGGGCGATCAGGGAATCAGGTGGTGTATCTGATCGTTAGCGGGATGGGGTTCGGATACGAGAAAACCCCCTAGCTGGGAGGCTAGGAGGTTTCATTTGGCGGAGGATAGGGGATTTGAACCCCTGAGGGATTGCTCCCAACACGCGTTCCAGGCGTGCGACATAGGCCGCTAGTCGAATCCTCCACGTGAACTAAAACGTTCAGACCAAAACCATACACACCCGCGTGCCACAAAGCAAAAACCCAGCGGTGCCCTAGCTGCACTAGACGCAACGCCGCCCCTCCGCTACACTGTTTGATGATCTCGCGTGGCGTTATCTCATGAACTCCCCCAGGGCAGGAATGCAGCAAGGGTCAGTGGGCTCTGTCGGGTACGCGAGGTCCTTTATTTTTATGGGGGGTCGGGGAATGTGCACAAATTTCGGCAGCGAGCCATGTGGAATCGCGTTTTCCCAGGTCGTGTCTTTGTGGTGATGCTCTGTGCCGAAAATTGTGCACATTTTCGTAATCCGTCGCGTTCATACTTAGGATGCACTAGACTGGCCTGCGTACGTGGCGCCAAAAACGCCAGGCACGCCAAGCAAGCACAGCACACCAAGTAGGAAGGCGGCACAAGTCGATGTCAGCATCGCTCACAAGCATGAACCCGGAGGAGCTCGCCCAGTTCACCGCCGAGATCAAGGCCAAATACGAGGAATTCAAAGCACAGAACCTCTCCCTTGACCTCACCCGCGGCAAACCCAGCTCAGAACAACTGGACTTCTCCGATGACTTGCTGGCACTGCCGGGCAAAGGTAACTTCACCGCCTCCGACGGAACCGACTGCCGCAACTACGGTGGACTCACCGGTATCAAAGACATTCGCGAGATCTACGCAGAGCTGATGAACTGCGACATTAACAATGTTTACTGCGGCGACGCATCGTCGCTGAACATTGAGTTCGACCTCATCTCCTTCGCTTACATGTTCGGCACTCCGGATTCGCCCCGCCCATGGAAGGACGAGGCAAGCATCAAGTGGATCTGCCCCGTACCCGGCTACGACCGCCACCACACCATCACCGAGCACTTCGGCTTCGAAATGGTCACCGTCCCGATGCTCGAGGACGGCCCAGACATGGACGCCGTGCGTGAACTCGTCAAAGACCCCACGGTCAAGGGCATGTGGAACGTTCCCACCTTCGGCAACCCCACCGGCGTGAGCTACAGCGAAGACGTCTGCCGCCAGCTTGCGGAAATGGACACGGCAGCACCGGACTTCCGGATGCTGTGGGACAACGCCTACGCAGTGCACACCCTGACCGACGAGTTCCCCCCGGTCCACGATGTTCTCGCCATGTCGGAGGCTGCCGGTAACCCCAACCGCTTCTGGGCGTTCACCTCCACCTCGAAGATCACCTTCGCAGGTTCGGGCGTGTCCTTCCTCATCTCCTCCAAGGACAACCTCGATTGGTACGCCAAGCACGCCAACGTTCGCGGCATCGGCCCGAACAAGATCAACCAGCTGGCACACGCCAAGTTCTTCGGCGACGCCGAGGGCGTGCGCGCAATCATGCGCAAGCATGCGGGTTCCTTGGCGCCGAAGTTCAACCGCGTTCTCGGCATTCTCGATGAGCGCCTGGGTGGGCGCGACGTCGCAACCTGGACCAAGCCGGAGGGCGGCTACTTCATCTCCCTGGACGTCGTCGATGGCACCGCCTCCCGCGTCGTTGAGTTGGCGAAGGCAGCCGGCATTGCCCTGACTGGCGCTGGCTCCACCTTCCCCCTCAAGCAGGATCCCAACGACCGCAACATCCGACTCGCCCCTTCCCTGCCCCCGGTAGAGGAGCTCGAGATCGCTATGGATGGTGTCGCAACGTGCGTTCTGTTGGCCGCCGCTGAAAAGCTCGCCAACTAGGACCCGCGGCGCGGACGAAACGCAGCGCATTGCTAGTCCAAGCTAGTCCACGCTAGTCCACTTACGATGGCGAACACGAGGGTGAGTAACTCAAGGTGAACTGGGAAGAGACCGCCTACTGGGTTGATGGGTTGCTGCCTGGCACCCCATCAATCGAGGTCCGCAGCGGATTCCACATCGGAATCACCACGACTGCTGCGCAGGATAATGACGCCGCGACCGCAGCGGCATCACCTGCCTCCGGGCAGCAATCTCCCGCGGGCGACACCATCGCCGTCACCCTTGATTTTTCAAACATCGACACCGGGCTGGAATACGAAGGACGGGACGTGCGCTGCGAACTGCTCGCGGTCGCCCACCAACCCGACATACGCACCCACCTGGTCACAGTCGCCAGCCGACTCCGCGACACCGCGCCCCATGAGCCTGCTCAACCCGGAACGCTCCTGCCTCACGCGCTGCCCGCGATGTCAACACCCCATGTGCTCCTTGTGGTGCCATGGGTATGGAACGGGCCCGTGCCCCAACTCGATGAACCAGAGCGACTGACGCTCATGCTGCAAGTGCTCCCCCTGACACAAGCCGAATACGACTACGCCATCACCTACGGTGTGCCCGCGCTGCAAGAAAGCATCGCGCAGCAGGGCATCGACATCCTTGACCTTGCCCGCGGCAGCGGCTAATCGCCCTCGGCAGCTGGGTACCCCAGCCGTCAGTCAGGCCTGCGGGGATAGCCCACAACGGCTAAGGTAGGGGAGTGGCTTTATACCGTAAATACCGCCCGGCATCCTTCGGGGAAGTTGTCGGCCAGGAGCATGTAACCACCCCACTATCCGCAGCGCTCGATAGTGGGCGAATCAACCACGCCTACCTGTTCTCCGGCCCGCGCGGCTGCGGCAAAACATCCTCAGCCCGCATCATGGCGCGCTCCCTGAACTGCGTCGACGGGCCGACCTCAACCCCCTGCGGCAAGTGCCCCTCCTGCGTGTCGCTCGCCCCGGGCGGCCCCGGCAACCTGGACGTCACCGAATTGGACGCCGCCAGCCACCGCGGCGTCGACGACATGCGTGACCTGCGCGACCGGGCGTTTTACGCTCCGGCGGATTCCCGCTACCGCGTCTTCATCATCGACGAGGCGCACATGATCACCAACGAAGGCTTCAACGCCCTGCTGAAGATCGTGGAGGAACCACCAGAGCACCTCATCTTTATCTTCGCCACCACGGAGCCGGACAAGGTCATCCCTACCATCCGCTCCCGCACCCACCACTACCCATTCCGCCTGCTCACCCCGCCCGATATGCGTGGTCTATTGCAGCGCACGTGCGAGGCCGAAGGCGTGCGCGTCGATGATGCCGTCTTCCCCCTCATCATTCGCGCAGGCGGCGGTTCCCCCCGTGACTCCCTGTCCATCCTGGACCAGCTGCTTGCCGGCGCTGGCGAGGAAGGGCTGAGCTACGAGATGGCCGTCCCACTGCTCGGTGTCACTGACTTTTCGCTTATTGACGCCGCGGTTGCTGCACTGTCCGCACGCGACTGGGCAGGAATGTTCGGCGCCATCAATGACGTCATCAACGCAGGCCACGACCCCCGACGCTTCGCCACAGACCTACTGGATCGCCTCCGGGATTTGATGGTGCTGCAGGTCGTACCAGATGCAGTCGCCGCAGGGCTGATCGACGTGCCTGAAGACTACGTACCCACCCTCCAACAACAAGCCCAGGCGTTCGCGCCGGGCGCGTTGTCATGGTTGGCTGGCGAGCTCAACTCCGGCATCGACGACTTGAAGGGCGCGACCTCTCCGCGCTTATTGCTGGAAGTGCTGTTTGCAAAGATGCTCGCTGGTAAGAGCGCGGCGGTCGCTGCTGTGGGCAATGCGGCGGGCGCCGCTGGAGCTACAGCTCAGGCGGCAACCGCGCCTGCGTCTGGGGCATCTGCACCCGGTGGCTCAGCCATTGGTGCTGCTGGAGCTGGGCCGGGTGCCATCCCCGATAACATGCCTGGGGCCGCCATCCTCCGACGCCGCATGGGGCTGGCTGAGCCTGCACAGCAAGAACAACCTGCCCAGAAACAACCGCCGGCTCAGCCTGCACCCGAGCGCATGCCAGCC
>ERZ773263.1364-NODE-1364-length-14740-cov-51.878447_pt1 | contig 14740 bp, 19 predicted proteins | sample MGYA00511076_ERZ773263 | MGnify/ENA primary metagenome ERZ773263 (study PRJEB29015, sample SAMEA2738155) | human oral metagenome | biome: human oral; feature: human-associated habitat; material: saliva | place: China | collected 2195 ... | reverse complement strand
CCTCACAGTGAAAATAGGAAATCTGACGCAGAAACTTTAGTTTCTAGGAAGATTTGTCTTTTTCACCAAGAGGTTAGGGCGTGCTCGATTTAGCATTACTAGTTTGATTTTTAAAACTCGAACGTCGTAATGATAGGAAGAAATCCAGAGGTTGCAACCCAGCCTCTGTTTTTCGGTAAAAAGAGACGGAACCTGATTTGTTTGAGTTTTATCTCATCAATATAAAAGAAAGGAATTGAACCCGACCTAAATCGAGGTTTGATTCACAACATCAATAGAAAGGAATAAGGGTGTTCGTAACTGAACACGGGCTACGGACTGTGCCAAAAAGATAGTTTTTTCTAGGACGCAAGCGTCCGTCGTCAAAACTCCTATTTTGGCTGTGTCCGTTTGACGCCCTTTGTATCTTGAATTATGAACAATACTGAATTTTATGATCGTCTGGGGGTGTCAAAAAACGCTTCGGCAGACGAGATCAAAAAGGCTTATCGTAAGCTTTCTAAAAAATATCACCCAGATATCAACAAGGAGCCTGGTGCTGAGGAAAAGTACAAGGAAGTTCAAGAAGCCTATGAGACTTTGAGTGACGACCAAAAACGTGCTGCCTATGACCAATATGGTGCTGCGGGTGCCAATGGTGGTTTTGGTGGAGCTGGTGGTTTCGGCGGTTTCGATGGGGCAGGTGGCTTCGGTGGTTTTGAAGATATCTTCTCAAGTTTCTTCGGCGGAGGCGGTGCTTCACGCAATCCAAATGCTCCTCGTCAGGGGGATGACCTCCAATACCGTGTGAACTTGACCTTTGAAGAAGCTATTTTTGGAGCTGAAAAAGAGGTTAAGTACAATCGTGAAGCAAGCTGTAGTACATGTAATGGCTCAGGTGCTAAGCCAGGAACAAGTCCAGTCACTTGTGGACGCTGTCATGGAGCTGGTGTCATTAACGTTGATACACAAACTCCTCTTGGTATGATGCGTCGCCAAGTAACCTGTGATGTCTGTCATGGTCGCGGAAAAGAAATTAAAGATCCATGTACAACTTGTCACGGAACAGGTCATGAAAAACAAGCCCATAGTGTACATGTAAAAATTCCTGCTGGTGTGGAAACCGGTCAACAAATTCGCTTAGCAGGTCAAGGTGAAGCTGGATTTAACGGTGGACCTTATGGTGACTTGTATGTGGTGGTTTCTGTGGAAGCTAGTGATAAGTTTGAACGTGAAGGAACCACTATCTTCTACAATCTCAACCTCAACTTTGTCCAAGCAGCTCTTGGTGACACAGTAGATATTCCAACTGTTCACGGTGATGTTGAATTGGTTATACCAGAGGGAACTCAGACTGGTAAGAAATTCCGTTTACGTGGCAAGGGAGCTCCGAGTCTTCGTGGTGGTGCAGTTGGTGATCAATACGTTACAGTTAATGTCGTAACACCGACAGGCTTGAACGACCGCCAAAAAGCAGCCTTGAAAGAATTCGCAGCAGCAGGTGATTTAAAAGTCAATCCAAAGAAAAAGGGATTCTTTGACCATATTAAAGATGCCTTTGAAGGAGAATAAAGCAAAAAGAGCCGTTGGGCTCTTTTTGTTTATAGATTTTTTAAGACTTTCCTTAAGTAATGACGGACGGTAGCGACCTTCTTCGAAGTTCCATACCTAAACTTTGAGCCTAGGTCTCAAAGTTTCCGAACACCTGAAACCAAACTGTTTCAGGTGTTTTCATTACGGCGGAAAGTCTTCGATTTAGTTGTGAAATGGTGAATGAGTTGTCTAAATTGTGATGTATAGTTGATAGGATATAACTTGTTTACGTTTTAAAAAAGAGCCGTCGGGCTCTTTTTACTTATCTTCAATTTCCTGTGTTTCTTTGATCACAGCTAGTCTAGTCTGGATATCTTTTTCCAAGACCTTAAACTTGTAAGTTAGGTCTTCTTGGTATTCTTTGATCAGTTCTTTTTGCTGGTCGATGATTTGCAGGCTATTTTGGATAATATCCACATCGTCCTTGATAGCTTGAACGCGGTCAGTTGTATTCAAGACTTCATCTGTGATGGTTTGGCGATTTTTTGTGACCAGATAACTTCCGGCTGCAGCTCCTGCAAATAGTAGTAGGTTGGATAATTTCATGGCAACTCCTTAGGCGTTTTTGATGGTTTCAGCGACTTGGGCAAGTTTGTCAAAGTCTGGTTCGTGGGCGATAAAATCAATCTTGAGGTCATCGTCTGCACTGTAGCGAGGCACGAGGTGAACGTGGGTATGAAAGACTGTTTGACCAGCGATTTCTTCACAGTTGGCAATGATATTCATACCAGCAGCCTTGGTAGCTTTCATGACTTTTTGAGCTACTTTTGGCACTTGGGCAAAGAGTTGGCTTGCGTTAGTAGCGTCCATTTCCAAAAGATTGCGATAGTGTTCTTTGGGGACGACCAAGGTGTGTCCAGGTGTCACTTGAGAGATATCAAGAAAGGCAAGAACCTGCTCATCTTCATATACTTTTGAAGCAGGAATTTCCCCTGCGATGATTTTACAAAAAATGCAATCTGACATAAAATCTACCTCTACTGTATTGAATTTTGATATAATATAGCTACATTATACCAGATTTGGAGAAAATATGTTAGAAATTAAAAACCTGACAGGTGGCTATGTTCATGTTCCTGTCTTGAAAGATGTGTCCTTTACTGTTGAAAGTGGGCAGCTGGTCGGTCTGATTGGTCTCAATGGTGCTGGGAAATCGACGACTATTAATGAAATTATCGGTCTGTTAACACCCTATAGTGGTTCTATCAATATCAATGGCTTGACCCTGCAAGAAGATGCGACAAGTTACCGCAAGCAGATTGGCTACATTCCTGAGACACCTAGTCTGTATGAGGAACTGACCCTCAGAGAGCATATCGAAACGGTTGCCATGGCTTATGGTATTGAGCAGAAAGTGGCTTTTGATCGAGTAGAGCCTTTGTTAAAAATGTTTCGTCTGGATCAGAAATTGGACTGGTTCCCTGTTCATTTTTCAAAAGGGATGAAGCAGAAGGTCATGATTATCTGTGCTTTTGTGGTGGATCCGAGTCTTTTCATCGTGGATGAGCCTTTCCTTGGTCTTGATCCATTGGCTATTGCGGACTTGATTCAACTTTTAGAAGTGGAAAAGCAAAAAGGCAAGTCTATTCTCATGAGTACCCACGTGCTGGATTCGGCGGAGAAGATGTGTGATGCCTTTATTATTCTTCACAAAGGGGAAGTGCGTGCTAAGGGAAATCTCCTGCAACTGCGCGAAGCCTTTGATATGCCTGAGGCTAGTTTGAATGATATTTACTTGGCTCTGACCAAAGAGGAGGAGCTATGAAAGACTTGTTTTTAAAGAGAAAGCAGGCTTTTCGTAAGGAGTGTGTCGGTTATCTGCGCTATGTTCTCAATGACCACTTTGTCTTGTTCCTGCTTGTTCTGCTGGGCTTTCTAGCCTACCAGTACAGTCAACTCTTGCAACATTTTCCTGAAAATCATTGGCCTATCCTTTTGTTTGTAGGAATTACGTCTGTTTTACTTTTGCTTTGGGGTGGAATTGCCACCTATATGGAGGCTCCAGACAAGCTCTTTCTCTTGGTCGGAGAAGAGGAAATCAAGCTCCATCTCAAGCGTCAAACTGGTATTTCCCTAGTCTTTTGGCTTTTTGTACAGACCCTTTTCTTGCTGTTATTTGCGCCCTTATTCTTGGCAATGGGTTATGGCTTGCCTGTTTTTCTGGTCTATGTGCTTTTATTGGGGGTAGGAAAATATTTCCTCTTTCGTCAAAAGGCCAACAAATTTTTCACTGAAACTGGTCTCGACTGGGACTATATCATTTCCCAAGAAAGCAAGCGCAAGCAAGTCTTGCTTCGTTTCTTTGCCCTCTTTACGCAGGTCAAGGGAATTTCAAACAGCGTCAAGCGTCGTGCCTATCTGGACTTTATCCTAAAGGCTGTTCAGAAGGTGCCTGGAAAGATTTGGCAAAATCTCTATCTGCGTTCTTATCTGCGAAATGGAGACCTCTTTGCGCTCAGTCTCCGTCTGCTCTTGCTTTCCTTGCTGGCGCAGGTCTTTATCGAGCAAGCTTGGATTGCGACAGCAGTGGTAGTTCTCTTTAACTACCTCTTGCTCTTCCAGTTACTGGCCCTCTATCATGCCTTTGACTACCAGTATTTGACCCAACTCTTTCCACTGGACAAGGGGCAAAAGGAAAAAGGCTTGCAGGCGGTAGTCCGAGGATTGACCAGTTTGGTCTTAGTAGTGGAATTAGTTGTTGGGTTGATTACCTTCCAAGAAAAACTAGCCCTTCTAGCCTTGCTGGGTGCAGGTTTGGTTTTACTAGTCTTGTACTTACCTTATCAGGTAAAACGTCAGATGCAGGACTAACATTGCCTATATGATACTAAAAAAGAAGTTGAGTTCAGTTTGTCTCAACTTCTTTTATTTTCTACAAGATAATGGTTGGTCCGTAGAGACTCAACTTGGTCTTGACTTGGTCAAAGTGGAAGCGGTCATAGGCCCGCCAAGCGGCGCGAGTAGGAGCATCTGGATTGAGGGCGCTGAGTCCCATGAGAAGACTGGAAGTCTGGTAAAATTTTTCAAGTTCAATCAAGACTCGATTATCCACTGTTTCAGCCTTGGCTAGAAAGCCAAGAATAGAGTTTAATTGCTCCTGAAAGCGGACGTCGTCAGCGGTTGCCTGTTTGCATGCTTGGTAGGCTTTGTTTAAGTCAGTAATCAAAGTCTGAGCTCTTTTGATAGGGTCTGTATCTGTCATGAGAATTTCTCCTTTAATCTGGCTGCTAGTCTTGTTTCTAGCAACTGTGTTTTGATACTGTCAGTTTATCACTTTTATCTCCTTTTTCACCAAAAAATCTTTAATTGCCCTTGAAATTTCCTGAATGGTACTGTTAAGATTTTATGATAAAATAGTTGTAAGATTATCATGCTTATTTGAGGAACAAGCTACCTTTCAGGAGCTTTGAAGGCCTGTTTAAGATTTGGTGGGCTTGTGTCAGAGTATTTTTGCTATTCTCTTTTTAGGAAGAAATCGAAACAAGGAGAGTAAGAAGATGAGAATATTTGTTTTAGAAGATGATTTTTCCCAGCAGACTAGGATTGAAACGACCATTGAGAAACTTTTGAAAGAACATCAGATCATTCCTAGTTCTTTTGAAGTCTTTGGTAAGCCAGATCAACTGCTGGCAGAGGTGCATGAGAAGGGGGCGCATCAGCTATTCTTTTTGGATATTGAGATTCGAAATGAGGAGATGAAAGGCCTAGAGGTGGCTAGAAAGATTCGGGATCGGGATCCTTATGCTCTGATTGTCTTTGTGACGACTCACTCGGAGTTTATGCCCCTGTCCTTTCGCTACCAAGTGTCTGCTTTGGACTACATTGATAAGGCCCTTTCGGCAGAAGAGTTTGAATCTCGTATCGAGACAGCCCTCCTCTATGCCAATAGTCAAGACAGTAAAAGTCTGGCGGAAGATTGCTTTTACTTTAAATCAAAATTTGCCCAATTCCAGTATCCTTTTAAAGAAGTTTATTATCTTGAAACATCGCCCAGAGCTCATCGTGTTATTCTCTATACCAAGACAGACAGACTGGAATTTACAGCCAGTTTAGAGGAGGTTTTCAAGCAGGAACCCCGTCTCTTGCAGTGCCATCGCTCTTTTCTCATTAATCCTGCCAATGTGGTTCGTCTGGATAAGAAAGAAAAACTTCTTTACTTTCCTAATGGCGGAAGCTGTATGATTGCGCGTTATAAGGTCAGAGAAGTGTCTGAAGCTATTAATAACTTACACTGAGCTAGGAGAGTTTATGAATATTGCTTGGATATTGTTGTATACACTTGTTACTCATGGGCTAGAAATTGTCATTTTCTTTAAGGTGGATGGAATTGGTATCACTTTTGAGAGGATTTTTAAGGCTTTTCTTTTTAAGATACTGTTGGCCTTTGTTTTTTTAATGATTGAATATATGGTAGGATATAATTACCTATTTTATTTTATGGAACCCTTGTACGGCATAGGTTTGTCTTTCTTACTGTTAAGAGGGCTTCCTAAAAAACTCCTCTTCTTTTATGGTCTCTTTCCAATGATATTGGTGAATCTCTTTTATAGAGGGGTCTCCTATTTTGTGCTTCCATTTTGGGGACAAGAAATTGTAGATAAAGGTAGCAATCCTATCTTTTTATTGATGACGATATTCGTTTGCTTCATAGTTTTAGTCTTTTTGAAATGGTTGGACTATGATTTCACTAACTTGAGAAAGGAGATTCTCGATAAAGGTTTTCAAAAGTCCCTGACCACGATTAACTGGATAATGGGGGCTTATTATCTAGTGATGCAAAGTCTGTCTTTCTTTGAATATGAACAAGGTATTCAATCAACTACTGTTCGCCAACTCATCCTAGTATTTTACCTCCTCTTTTTTATGGGGATTATCAAGAAACTGGATACCTATTTGAAGGACAAACTCCATGAGAGATTGGACCAAGAGCAGGCCTTGCGCTACAGAGATATGGAGCGATATAGTCGGCATATAGAGGAACTTTACAAGGAAGTCCGGAGCTTTCGCCATGACTACACTAACCTCTTGACCAGTTTACGTCTAGGCATTGAAGAGGAGGACATGGAGCAGATAAAAGAGGTCTACGACTCGGTCTTAAAGGATTCTAGTGAAAAATTGCAGGACAATAAATATGACCTTGGACGACTCGTAAATATTCGTGACCGTGCCCTCAAAAGTCTTCTAGCAGGGAAATTTCTAAAAGCTAGAGATAAGAAGATTGTCTTTAATGTCGAAGTTCCTGAGGAGATTCAGGTTGAGGGGATGAGCCTACTTGATTTTCTAACCATTGTGTCTATCCTTTGTGACAATGCCATTGAAGCTAGTGTAGAAGCCTGTCAACCTCACGTTTCAATCGCCTTTTTAAAAAATGGAGCACAAGAAACCTTCATCATAGAAAATTCCATCAAAGAAGAGAGAATAGATATTTCTGAAATCTTCTCCTTTGGAGCCAGTTCTAAAGGGGAGGAGAGAGGAGTTGGTCTCTATACTGTCATGAAAATTGTGGAAAGCCATCCCAATACCAGTCTAAATACCACCTGCCAAAATCAAGTCTTTCGTCAGGTTTTAACGGTTCATTCGATGTCAGTTGATGATTAGAAGATTTGTGGAAAGAAGTACTGCCTGTAGTCATCAATTAAAATACTATAGTATGGAAGGTATCCTATATGAATAAGAAATCCTTTTTTATCATCTGTTCTACGTTGATCATAGCTTCGAATCTTCTCATGATTTCCGTGGTGAACAAGGGAGAAGAAACAGGGAGCAATCTGTTTGTGATTGCTATAGCCTGTGTTTTATTACCAGCTTTTTTATATGCGGTTGAAAACCGACTGACTTCATTGGTAAGAGTAGAATCAATACTCCTGATTCAGTTGACAGTTATATCCCTACTCCGTCTTATCAACAGAATAGAGAGTACGCCTGAAATCTTCAACATTATTATTACCCTTCTCGTTTTGGCAAGTGGGACAGCTGCTATCCTTGTTGCGATCATGAGAATATATGAGAACATACGGAAGTGAGGGTGAGTAGTTCTCTATTTTGTATTTTCAAATTGTCAAGTTTCCCCAGGGCAAGTATGTTTTTCATGCTTGCTTTTTAAATTTTTTACAATTCAAGATGTTTTGATGACCATTTGTGATTTGGATGGAAAATTTTAAAAAATAGTAGTATACTAACCTTATTAAGGTTGTAATAGGACGAAAGTAAAAAGAGGTATCCCTCGTGAATGAAAAAACAATGTTACAATTGGCTATTATGGTTGCTTAAAGGCTTGAACCTGTAAGCAGAGGAACTGTACTTGGAGGTGATTATGGATTTTAAAAGTTTTATTATTGGTTTAGTCGTTGGTATATTTGGCCCTTATATGGATAATTTAATTAGAAAAAAATTTTTAAAATCTCCAAAAAAGAATAAAGATAGATCTAATTAGATAAAAAGATTTTTTATCGCTAGTTTAATCTACAGGGGAGTTTCTTTAATATTGTTTCGCCTGTTAAAATGATATGTGATAGCAGAATGAAAAGTCTACAAACAAGTCGGTATCAAGACAATATAAAGAGGCAAGTATGTTTTCCATGCTTGCTTTTTAAATTTTTTAACAATTCAAGATGTTTTGATGACCATTTATGATTTGAGTGATCCAAGGTCAAAATGAGTGCTATACTAGCAGTGTAAAGGTTGTAGCTAAACTAAGATAAAGCATACATTTAGGAGGAAATTTTATGAAGAAAAAAATACTGATTATTTTCGTTCTATATCTGATTATGTCTATCCTTCTTTATCCGCTTAGGGAGAGTATTTGGTATCATCTATTTTATACTATAGCCTATCTGATTGCATTTATGATCTATCTTGCTTTAACTAAAAAGAAAGGAGCAAAGAAATGAAAACTTTTCTTGCTAAAAAACGGAACATCTTCCTTACGAGATTGTTCCTAGGTCAGTTGCCCTTGCTTGTCTCTACTTATCTATTTCTATCTCGTCAGTTTTTAAATTTTTCCTTGGTTTTCCAATTTCTTTTAGTGGTTATTAACTTGGCTTCTATTTTGGTCACTGTTTACCTCACTAGAGAAATGAGGATAAGAAAGTTTGAAGATGATGATTTGGTTAGTCCTAGAACCAATCAACTCATGTTCATCGGCTTGACAGGTTTTATGTCTATTATTTGTTTGTATAGAGGTGTCACAGCAGGAGAATCTTACCAACAACTAATTGCCTATATTGGCGCTATTCTCTGCTTGATTATTATGCTTCTACTCATTTGGGGCTTGAAGTATTATAAAAAGTAGGGGCTAATGAAGTTTTTGTTATGAATACAAAAACGATGTCATAATTTGAAATGATGGATACTGAGATGCTTGCGAAAGTTGAAGGAAGTTTCGGAGGTTGGGGAGATATGCTTTATGGTTTATTGGGGGGGGCTAGCACTTTCTCCAACTTTGGATCAATTAAATGGTAAGTGGCCTATTATACACCTTTCAAAACCATGTAGTCCTTATGGTATAGGGGAAACTCCAAACTCATGTAATGGTATTTAAAAAGGATTGAAGCTATGAAGGCAAAATATGGGAATCAAATTGTTGATGTTTGGGAAATTGGTCAAGCAACTCCTAAACCAAGTTGGGTAGAGGAAGCTTTTCAAAAAAATTATATGGTTTGGTTGGATAATCATGTGCGCATTCTAATGGCAGGTCTTAACACTTCTCTCGCAACGAATATCAAGTTTGGTCTAGTTGGAACAGCTGGAGGAGGATTCGCTGGTTATGGGATGTATGTTCTTGGTTATCCAGGTGATTATATAGATATCACCAATCATAGAGTTGTTTCTGCTAAAACATTTCACAAAAGTTATCAAATTTTAGAAAATGATTAGATATCATTTAATTGTAATGGAGAAAGCTATGAAAAAACATCCTATTCTTTTCAAAGCGAGTGCAATTCTTTCTTATTTGTTTCTGTTTTTCGGACTGTTTTGGACAACCAAATTTTGGAGCAATTATTGGGAGTTCTCGTCTTGGGTAGGAAATCTTATCTGGATTCGAAACATCATCAGCCTTCTCTTTATCGGTCTGATGGTTTGGATTTTGGTCAGGTCGGGCCATGCTTATCTCTTTCGTATTCCTAGGAAAAAGTGGTTGAGCTATTCTGTCCTGACGGTGTTAGCAGCTGTTGTGCTTATCTGTTTTAACTATCTGACAGCTAAACATGTTCAGGGAACCAATGAAGGGTGGAATTTGTATATTGCTTATAGTGAGACAAATTTTGCGGAGTTTGGTGTTTACCTAACCTTAATCGTACTAGGACCTCTGATGGAAGAATTGGTATGTAGAGGACTGCTTCAACATGCCTTCTTTAAGAATTCGAGATGGGGGCTGGATCTTCTCTTTCCGTCATTCTTATTTGCCTTGCCCCACTTTTCTAGCTTGCCAAGTCTCGCAGATATTTTTGTCTATACGACAGTGGGTTGTCTATATGCCTGGCTAACACGTTATACGAAGAGTATCTATCCTTCTTATTCGATTCATATTGTTAATAATATCATTGCAAACTTACCATTTTTGCTCACTTTTCTACACAGGGTTCTGGGGTAAAAAACCAGAAGACTTGCTTTTCAGCCATAGAGGAGGTCATCATGTATAAACACTTATTTTTCCTAGATTCAAAAACCTTAGACTGGTTGACACCCTATATTCTAGTCTTGGCTTCTGACACCATTGCCTTTAATGTTTTTGTGCTAACCTTTGTATCTGTTGTGATTTTTTATTTTCTGAATCCCATGCTAGCTTTTATGGCTATATTCATAGGGGCTGGCTATGTGGTCGGATTTTGGCTACTAAAATGGTTTGTTTTGGAAAGACTAGAGTTAAAGGATGACTTGTAGGGAAGTTTGTTTGTTGAGGAGGATAATTTTATGAAGTTTTTTGATAAATTTCATGCCTTTTGCTTTGGATTTTTAGTACTACTAATCGTCATTACAGTTCCTTATACGATTAACCATGGGGATTTTTTTCAAAATGAGCCTGCACTGATTATTGTAAGTCTTCTTGTAACTTTGGTGAGTGTTGCTTATGCTAGAAAGTTTGAAATGATTTCTTTTGGGATGTTAAGCAAGAAACAAATTTTGCTTTTCATTGCAATCTTTCTTCTAAGTGTGCTTGAGACGCTGGTTTATATTCATTTCTTCGCTATTTCTTCTGGCGCAGGAGTTCAACACTTGGCGGAAGTCAGCAGAGGAATTTCTCTGTCTTTGATTTTGACTTCCTCAGTTTTTGGACCCATCCAGGAGGAACTCATTTTCAGAGGACTTCTTCAAGGTGCGGTTTTTGACAATTCTTGGTTAGGTCTTGTGCTAACTTCCTCTCTCTTTTCTTTCATGCATGGACCTTCTAATGTCCCTTCGTTTATTTTTTATCTACTTGGGGGCTTGTTGCTGGGCTTTGCTTATAAAAAGAGCCAAAACCTATGGGTTTCTACTCTAGTTCACATGTTTTACAATGCTTGGCCACTCTTATATTATTTATAAAAATTATGAAAAGGTAAGTAGGAGATGGTGCTTGCCTTTTTCAAGTTATAATGATAGCCCGAGCTAATCCAGAGGCTTTTCTTTGAGAATCGGGTTAGAGCGGTTGACGAATAGGCCAAAAACTAGTAGAATAGTAAGGAAACTTTATACGGAGGAAAGAAATGGATTTGGGTGATAATGAGCTAACACTGACTCCCATACCTGGGAAAAGTGGCAAGGCTTATATGGGTAGCTATCCTGATGGGAAGCGTATCTTTGTAAAAATGAACACCTCTCCAATCCTACCTGGTCTAGCTAGAGAACAAATTGCTCCACAATTATTATGGAGTCGCCGTTTGGCAGATGGGCGTGATATGTGTGCTCAAGAATGGTTGACAGGCAAGATATTGACCCCCTATGATATGAATCGTAAGCAAATCGTCAATATTTTAACTCGCCTGCATCGCTCACGTCCGTTGATGACACAGTTGAGTCGTTTGGGATATGCCATGGAAACACCTGTAGATTTACTACAGTCTTGGCAGGAAACGGCTCCAGATGCTTTGCGTAAAAATCATTTTATCAGTGAAGTGATGGCTGATTTACGTCAGACTATTCCAGGATTTAGAGAGGACCATGCGACCATTGTCCATGGAGATGTACGACATAGTAATTGGATTGAGACAGATAGCGGCTTGATTTATTTGGTAGATTGGGATTCGGTTCGCTTGACCGACCGCATGTTTGATGTGGCCCACATGCTCTGCCATTATATTCCAGAGCATCAGTGGAAGGAATGGTTGACCTACTACGGTTACAAGTACAATCAGACGGTATTAAATAAATTGTATTGGTACGGTCAATTGTCTTATTTGAGCCAGATTTCCAAGTATTATATGAACCAAGATTTAGAAAATGTCAATCGGGAGATCCATGGCTTACGTCACTTCCGAGACAAGTATGGAAAGAGAAGATGAGAGTTAGAAATCGTAAAGGGGCGACAGAATTACTAGAGGCAAATCCCCAGTATGTGGTCCTCAATCCCTTGGAAGCCAAGGGAAAATGGCGAGACTTATTTGGTAATGACAATCCCATTCATGTGGAAGTTGGAAGTGGAAAGGGTGCCTTTGTTTCGGGTATGGCCAAGCAAAACCCTGACATCAACTATATCGGGATTGATATTCAAAAGTCTGTTTTGAGCTACGCTTTGGACAAGGTGCTTGAAGTTGGAGTACCTAACATCAAGCTCTTGTGGGTAGATGGTTCTGACTTGACTGACTACTTTGAAGACGGTGAGATTGATCGTTTGTATCTGAACTTTTCAGATCCTTGGCCTAAAAAACGCCATGAAAAGCGTCGTTTGACCTACAAAACCTTCTTGGATACCTTCAAACGTATCTTGCCTGAAAATGGAGAAATCCATTTCAAGACGGATAACCGTGGCTTGTTTGAGTACAGTTTAGTGAGCTTTTCTCAGTATGGCATGAAGCTCAATGGTGTCTGGCTAGACTTACACGCCAGTGATTTTGAAGGCAATGTCATGACAGAATACGAGCAAAAATTCTCCAACAAGGGGCAAGTTATCTACCGAGTTGAGGCTCAGTTTTAATCTAAAGTGATGTCAGAAAACTGATCTCCGCTCAAAAAGTTAAACAAATCATATATTCTAAGGATTTAGTTCTGTATTGCACAGAATTAGGTCCTTTTAGTTTGATTTCAAAACAGGTGGTTTTTACTAAGTTTGTATTTGCGGCCAGATAAGTGGTATAATGAAAAGGTTATGAGAAATAGTATAAACCCTCTTGTATTCTATCTTTTCTTTATCCTTATCATAGGTTGTTTAATTTTTTCCGATTATCAACAACATAGACAAATAGGGGTGCAGGCAGAAAAAGAGGTACAAGTAGAAAAAACTGAGACAACTATTGAAACCAGTGAAGTTGAGGAAAATAAGGTTATCGAAGACAGATTAGCCACGATGACCTTGGAAGAGAAAGTGGGACAATTATTTTGGGCCAGAGTTCCTTCTGATCATCAGATAGAAGATCTCCAATCCTATCATTTGTCTGGTTATATCTTATTTGGAAGAGATTTTGAGGGACGAAGCATAGAGGATATAAAGGCTTTGACAAAGGGCTACCAAGCTGCTGCAAAGATTCCTTTATTGATTGGTTCAGATGAAGAAGGGGGGCCAGTGACTCGTATCAGTTCGATTTTAGAAACTCCTTTCCAATCTCCTATGACACTTTATCAGCAAGGGGGAATGGAGGCGGTGATTTCTGATACGAAGCAAAAGGCAGAACTACTAAAATCTGTTGGGATCAATGCTGGACTTTTCCCGGTTGCAGATCTTGCAAGGGATCAATCTGCTTTTATCTATGATCGAACGATTGGACAAGATGCCCCAACAACTGCAAGCTATGTTCAGGAGGTCGTAGAAGAACTTAAAAAGAGTAAGGTTGGGTCAACCTTGAAACATTTTCCAGGATATGGCGATAATGGAGATAGTCATACCGCTATTATCCAAGACAACCGTTCTCTGGATGAATTAAGACAAGCCGATTTTCTTCCTTTTCAAGCTGGGATAGATGCAGGGGCGGATAGTGTCTTAGTCTCTCACAATATCCTATCTAAAATCGATACAGTGCCGTCATCCATCTCCCCAAAAATCACGGATCTTCTTCGAAATGAATTGCATTTCAAAGGTGTCATTATGACGGATGATTTTGATATGGCAGGCATAGCCGATTTTGTCAGTCAGGACGAGGCCGCTTTTCAAGTGATTCTAGCTGGAAATGACCTGATTCTAGGGTCATCCTATCAAACCCAGATCCCTTATCTATTAAAGAAAATTTCCTCTGGAGAGTTGACAGAAGAACGTATTGATGAGTCTGTCAGACGTATTTTAACTTGGAAATACGACTTGGGCTTATTAGAAGAGGCGCAGTAAAAGAAAAGTGTAGTCTTGTAAGTTCAGACAAAAAGCTTCAAGGTCAAATCCTTGCAGGTTAGCTTGATTTGTGTTATACTTGTAACAAGAATATGAAAAGAGAGGCGGGGAAATATCTTCGCCTCTTGCTTATGAGGAGGTGGACGCAATCGCAACAATCGTAGAATTAGTCAGAGAAGTTGTAGAACCTGTCATCCAAGCACCTTTCGAACTCGTGGATATCGAGTATGGAAAGATTGGCAGTGACATGATTCTCAGTATTTTTGTAGATAAACCTGAAGGAATTACCTTGAACGACACAGCAGACTTGACAGAAATTATCAGTCCTGTCCTAGACACCATCAAGCCAGATCCCTTCCCAGAACAATATTTCCTAGAAATCACCAGTCCAGGCTTGGAACGTCCTTTGAAAACCAAGGATGCCGTAGCTGGAGCGGTTGGGAAATACATCCATGTCGGGCTCTACCAAGCCATCGATAAGCAAAAAGTCTTTGAAGGAACCCTGTTGGCCTTTGAAGAGGACGAGTTGACCATGGAATATATGGACAAGATGCGTAAGAAAACCGTCCAAATTCCATACAGTTTAGTATCAAAAGCACGTTTAGCAGTTAAATTATAGAAAAAGAAAGGATAGCTTTTGAGGATTCAAAAGTGAAGAAAACATGAGTAAAGAAATGCTAGAGGCCTTCCGCATTTTGGAAGAAGACAAGGGAA
>ERZ773263.1361-NODE-1361-length-14754-cov-32.307776_pt1 | contig 14754 bp, 15 predicted proteins | sample MGYA00511076_ERZ773263 | MGnify/ENA primary metagenome ERZ773263 (study PRJEB29015, sample SAMEA2738155) | human oral metagenome | biome: human oral; feature: human-associated habitat; material: saliva | place: China | collected 2195 ... | reverse complement strand
ACTTGGCAGAAAAAGCAGATGCTTCAGTAGCAGTCGATGCCAGTCTCTTTGAAAATGATCAAGAAAAAGCCCTTTCTAAAGCGATTGAAGAGCTTGAATTGACTGGTTCAGCTAGTGACAAATTGGCTCAACTCTTTGCTCTTAGCCCAGTCATCGATGCTTTCTTTGACAACACGATGGTAATGGCAGAGGATGAGGCTGTTAAAAATAACCGTTTGGCCCTTCTTTCGGGTCTTGTGGCTAAAGCCAAAGCTGTTGCAGCCTTTAATCAATTGAATACAAAATAAGTACCTGTTGACAGGTAGAAAGTAGGTCTTATTATGACACCTGAAAAAATTGCTCGTATCAATGAGCTTGCCAAAAAGAAAAAAACAGAAGGCTTGACACCAGAAGAAGAGGTAGAACAAGCAAAACTTCGTGAAGAATACATTGAGGGTTATCGTCGCTCAGTTCGTCACCATATCGAAGGAATTAAAGTGGTTGACGAAGAGGGTAACGATGTGACACCTGAAAAACTACGTCAAATACAACGTGAAAAAGGTTTGCATGGCCGTAGTCTCGATGATCCTGAATCATAATAACGATGAACAAGGGTTTGGAATGTTTCCAAGCCCTTGTTTTGAAGCGTAAAATTCTGAATATTCTGTATAAATTTGACCAATTATTTCAAAAATGGTAAAATATAAGTTATGTTAAAAATGGCATGATTCAGTGAGTTGTGCTAAATAGAATTGGAGTGAAAAAAATGTCGCAAAAGCAACATCATAAAGACGACGACAACCAGACTGAGAATGGGATGGTGCGTGGTCTTCAAAACCGTCACGTCCAGCTGATTGCCATCGCTGGTACGATCGGTACAGGTCTCTTCCTCGGGGCAGGTCGTTCTCTCTCCCTAACAGGACCTTCAATCATCTTAGTATATATACTGACTGGTATCTTCATGTATCTTATGATGCGAGCGATCGGTGAGATGCTCTATATGGACCCTGACCAGCACACCTTTATCAACTTTATTACCAAATACCTTGGTAAGGGCTGGGGATTCTTCTCGGGTTGGTCTTACTGGGTATCACTGATATTCCTTGGGATGGCAGAAATTACGGCCGTATCAACCTATGTCCAATATTGGTTCCCAAGTTGGCCTGCCTGGCAGATTCAGATTGTCTTCTTGCTTATCCTGAGTTCGGTTAACCTGATTGCGGTTAAGATTTTCGGGGAAGTTGAGTTTTGGTTTGGTATGATCAAGATTATCACCATTCTTGCTCTTATCGCAACAGGTATCTTCATGGTAGCAACCAACTTTGAAACGCCAGCTGGACATGCTAGCCTTTCCAATATTACACACGGCTTTCAGATGTTCCCTAAAGGTTGGGTAAGCTTTGTTATGACCTTCCAAATGGTCTTCTTTGCCTACCAAGCCATCGAATTTGTAGGGATTACAACTTCCGAGACAGCAAATCCACGTAAGGTCTTACCAAAGGCAATCAAGGAGATTCCGATTCGTATTGTCATCTTCTATGTGGGTGCCCTCATTGCCCTCATGGCTATCTTCCCATGGCAAAAACTTCCAGTTAACGAATCACCGTTCGTAACGGTCTTCCAAATGGCTGGTATCAAGTGGGCCGCAGCTTTCATCAACTTTGTTGTCTTGACAGCTGCGGCGTCATCTTTGAACTCAACGCTTTACTCTACAGGTCGTCACCTCTTCCAAATTGCTAAGGAGACACCAAATAGTAAAGTCATGAAAGCTTTGAAGCTAGATACCTTGTCACGTAATGGTATTCCTTCACGTGCCATCATTGTTTCAGCTATTGTAGTTTGTGTTTCAGCCTTCATCAACGTCTTACCTGGTGTATCTGATGCCTTCGCTTTGATTACGGCATCATCATCAGGGGTTTACATCGCTATCTATATCTTAACAATGCTTGCTCATCTCAAGTACCGTAAGTCTCAAGAGTTTATGGCAGATGGCTTCCTTATGCCAGCCTATAAGATTCTTAATCCAGTGACTATCCTTTTCTTCATCTTCGTCTTTGTTTGTCTCTTCTTGCAAAAGTCAACAGTTGTCGGAGCTATCGGAGCAACCATCTGGATTGTAGTGTTTAGTATCTACAGTAACTGGAAACACAGTAAATAAATCGATTTAGCTCACCTTTATGGTGGGTTTTTTAGTTGCAAAAAAAGGACACAAGGTGTCCCAATTATTATCTATGCAATACTTTTTTGGCTTCCATGGTGAAAGAAACCACTTAAGGGGCCCTTACTACGATGGAAAATAGCAGGCTTGTGATCGTTGTGCGAACGACCATTAACATCAAGTTTAGCCCATTCAAGAGCCTGGTGGGCATTTCGGTCTGAGACTGTAGATGTCCCAATATAGCTATAGATGCCTGCCTGAGCGAGAATAAAACCTTGCAGTTGGCGAATATGTTCATCATTGAGTGCTTCGGAAAAATGAATCTTTACTGTCTTATAAGTTAAAGCTTGGACAGACTCAACGATAGGTGAATCTGCTAAGAGGTGCAAAAGTTCTTGATGCTTAGTAAAGGACTTATCATAGTCCATTGGAAGAATTATAGTATGGGTAATCCAATCTTCCAAGTTGGCTTTAGCCTTTTTACTAAGACCTCTTGCTGTGATACTGAGGTTATCTATATTGAAAGGAAGTTGGTCGATGTGAGCAGTATTTGAACCATATACCTTTCTGAAAAGCGGTGTACTTGATAGAATATGTCCAGTAGGAGAAATAATAGCTAAGGCAGTTTCCTTGGTTTGGTAACCAAGCTCGTGGCATTCCATGCTAGCGTATGTATCTTTAAATTCAATAATTGCACTTGTTTTCATCGTGTAACTCTCTTTCTGTTAGTTTATAAACTAACAATAGTTTATCATGACTTATAATCTTGGTCAAGATTTTACCTCAAAAAACAAAAAATACTTTTGTAAGGGCTTGCAAAAGCATTTGAACTCTGATATTATATAACCATAGCAAAAGGATTGTTACTGGTCATCAGGCAAAACCTAGATAAATACGAAAAACTAATGAGAGTAGTGTATACTCACCCTAATTGGTTCTTGGTATTTATTTAGGTTTTTTTCGTTGAAAAAGCCTCAAAGGAGACTAATAATCCTAGAAAAGAAAGGAGCCCTTATGGCTAAATATACTGAATTAGCTGAAGACATTCTCAAACACGTCGGTGGTAAGCAAAATGTCAATAGCTTAAAACATTGTGTGACACGTTTGCGCTTTGATTTGAAAGATGAGTCTAAAGCAGATGATGACTACCTTAAGAACCGTGATGGTGTTGTTACTGTTGTTAAGGCAGGTGGTCAATATCAGGTGGTTATCGGTAACCATGTCCCTGATGTTTATGCGGAGGTTCTCCAAGTTGGCGGTCTTCCAGCAGGTGGTAGTCTTGATATTGATGAAGGTGATGCGCCTAAAGGGAATCTTTTTGACCGCTTTGTATCTTTGGTTTCAAGTATTTTCCAACCTTTCCTTGGACCTTTGGCTGCGGCGGGGATTATCAAAGGGATAGTTGCTATCATGGCAGCTTGTGGCTTGTCAGCTGCAACGAGTCCTATGTATGTCATCTTGAATGCAGCAGGAGATGGTTTCTTCCAGTTCTTGCCAATCTTAATTGCTTTGACATCTGCTCGTCGTTTCAAAGTTAATGAGTTTACAGCTATTGCGATTGCAACGGCACTTGTTTATCCTGATATTGCTACGCTGGTGACTGCTCTTCAGAAAGCTGGTCAAGGTCATGTTCTAGGAGTTATTCCATTTGCGCTTCCTGCAGGTGGCTACCTCTCAACTGTAATGCCTTCTATTTTGGCCGTTTGGGTGGCTTCATACATTCAAAAATTCTTTACCAAGATTACTCCAGATGTCATTAAAGTCTTCGTAGTGCCTTTCTTTACATTACTCATTACTGTCCCATTAACATTCTTGGTGGTGGGGCCAGTTGCCAATACTTTCTCTGATGGATTGACAAGCCTTTTCCAAGCAATCATGAATTTTAGTCCGATTGTCTTTGGTCTTATACTTGGTATTTTGTGGCAAGTCTTGGTTATGTTCGGAATGCACTGGGCACTTGTTCCCCTTGCTATCTTAGATGTGGCAACAAACGGAAGTTCTATTATTCTTTCGGCAGCTATTCTTCCATGTTTCACGCAAACAGGTGTGTTGGGAGCTATCATGCTTAAAACAAAAGAAGAAAAAGTCCGTACCATCTCTATGCCAGCCTTCATTTCATCTATTTTTGGGGTTACAGAACCTGCTATCTATGGGGTAACTCTTCCAATGAAAACGCCATTCTACATTTCATGTGGTGTTTCAGGACTTATGGGGGCTGCCATGATGGCCCTAGATATTAAGATGTATTCAATAGGTGGTCTGGGTGTCTTTGTCTTCCCAAGCATTATTGGACCTGACGGTAATCTTTCTAAAGTTATCATTGCCATTATCATTGCCATTGTGGGTGGTGTTCTTGCCTTCCTTATCCAACTCTTTGTACGAGTACCAAATCTATACGGTGGTGGAGTAGCTAAGGTTGAAGAAAAAGCTGAGGAAGCTGCACCTGCTCCTAAAGAAATTCAACAAGAAATCATCGCTAGCCCGCTTATCGGGAATCTTGTACCACTTGACCAAGTTCCTGACCAAGTCTTTGCTTCAGGAGCTATGGGTAAAGGTATCGCTATTGATCCTACCGATGGTGTTGTTGTTGCACCAACTAAGGCAACGGTTAATTTAGTCTTCCCTACTGGTCATGCGATTGGTTTGACAACTGAAAATGGTGCAGAGCTTCTCATCCATATTGGTATGGATACTGTTTCTCTTGCTGGAAAAGGGTTCAAGACCTATGTGGAAGCAGGGGATGTCGTAGAAGCGGGTCAAAAACTTATAGAATTTGACCTAGCAACTATCCGAGACGCTAAATTACCAGTTATCACACCAGTCATTGTAACCAATACAGCTGACTTTGATGATGTCTTAACAACTAAAGAAGCTCGTGTTAACACTGGTGATTATCTCCTCACCGCTGTTAAATAAAAAAGAAATCCGAGAATCAGCTTCTCGGATTTTTGCTTATTTGAATTTGTAGTCTTTAACGACTTCAACGGAATTGACCGTTACATTTTCTTTTGGTTTGCTGTTGTCATCGACTTCAAGGTTGCCAATGGTATCAACGACATCCATGCCTTTGATGACTTGTCCAAAGACAGTATATTTGGTATCACCAGCTGGGTAACCACCTTTTTTGTAGGCGTCAATGATAGGTTTTGGATAGCCAGCATTTCCTAGTTGTTTGCTTTGATCATCCTTGTTTTGAACAATGTAGAATTGGCTACCGTTTGACTCTTTAGCACCGGTATTAGCCATAGCAAGTGCGCCACGGATGTTGTATAGGAATGGTGTAGGCTCAACAGCGAAACCTTTCTTCCAGATAGATTCTCCGCCAGTACCGTCACCCTTAGGGTCACCACTTTGAATCATGAAGTCCTTGATGACACGGTGGAAGGTAAGCCCATCATAGTATTTGTCCTTGGCATGCTTCAAGAAGTTTTCAGAAGCCTTAGGAGCAAGTGTAGGGAAGAGCTTGACTGTGATATCACCCTTTGAAGTATGGAGGATAACTTCAGCTTCGTCCTTGCCAACCTTGTCTGACAACTGTGGAAAGGCATCTTTTCCAGATTTTTGAGCCTTTTCTAATTGTTTAGTGAATATCTTGTTATCAACGTAGGCATCTCCACGAACGGCGCGTGAGATGTTCTCTCGATAAGCAAAACCTAGTCCGGCGATAACAAGTACAATAATTAATGGAATGTACTTTTTAATGTTTTTCATATATAACTCCTTTGGTGCATTATACCTACTATTGTAGCAGAAAAAAACCTTTTGGGAAACGGTTAACAGAGGTCTTTAAATATGGTAGAATGGAACTATCAACAAGAAAATGAACATGGGACTAGATATAGGGAAAGGTTGCCTCAAGTTGTAAAGTGAGGTCGGACTATTTAAGGGACATATGCACTTGCCTTGATTAGAGATAGGTGTCTAGATCCTGACTATAGAAAACTTCGCCAAGTCGAAGGGATCTCTTGTTTAGATTTCTTGATAAAAGGAGATTTTTATGTCAACTAAAGCAGAATGGGCTGAACTCTTTGAGTCGGTACATGGGCGTAAACCTAGCCCCCAAGAATTTTTGGACGCTAAAGCAGCTGACTTTGATACAAGTGCCTTGGCTGCTCAAGCAGCATCTGTAGAAGCACCAGCTAATGAACCTGTCACTGAAGAAGTCACAGAACAAGATGATATCGCAGATGTGGCTGAAACAGCTGAAGATGCTGTCGCAGAACAAGCAAGCAGTGAATCACCATTTGGAACAGCAGCCTTCTCAGAAGCACCTGCGCAACAACCAACCCCACAATTTGATTCAAGTATGTTTGAAAAGGCACCTATCTCTTCAGCTCAAGGATTTGGAACAGTTCCTAATCCAGCAGCAGCTGGCTCAGCAGATAAACCTCTTTTCAATCTTATCTTGCCAATCGTTGCGATTGCACTTTCAGTAATCTTTGCAATCTTGGCATGGTTCGTAAGTCCTGCTTGGCTCTTCATCATCTTGACAGTCCTCGCAGTTGCAGTGGCAGTTGTTTCGCTTGTCTTTAGCCTTAAATCAAGCAAGAAATTGCTTTCAATCATCGCAACAGGTGTTGCTGGTCTCATGCTCTTTGTTTCTATTGGCGGTTTGATTTTCCAAATCTCTCAAAACGCTAGTGACAACACAAGTTCAAGCAAGACATCAAAAGTTGCTGATAAAGACGATGATGACGCTGACAAAAAAGATAATGACAGCGATTCAAAATCTGACTCTAAATCTGATTCAAAATCTGACTCAAAAGGTGACAGTACTGATGTCAACGACTACATTGACAAAAATGCTAAATTTGATTGGAATGAATCTAAGTTCAAGAAGTTGAAAGCAGGTAAGGATACCGTTAAGTCTATCATCAAGACTTATGGTAAGGCTTCTGATGCACAAATCTCTGGCGATGAGATGAAGTTGAGTTATTCTGGTAAAGACTATGGTGAAAGTGTTTACCTAAACTTTAAGAAACAATATGACGGTACATTTATCTTGTCATATGCTTCAGGTAGATTCCCTCAAGATAAGGTAGAAGTTGATCGCTCTTACAAAGCTGACTGGACAAAAGAACAGTTTGATGCTCTCAATAAGGGTGATTACACTGATCCATCAAACGGTACGAAACTTGAAGATATCGTTAAGGATCACCCTAAAGCTTCAAGTGCAGAATACACAATCTCAACATCTCGTCAAGGTGAATTCAAAAAAGAAATGAGTATTTCTTATAGTGACTATGAGGCTGGAGATGGTAAACTCAAGAGTGTTTACTTGTCATTTGATACTAAAGAAGATGACGATACGTTCTACCTTACTTATAAATCAGGTCCAGATGAGGATTAATTAAGGGACAGGAGGGGAAACCTTCCTGTTTTTTCTTGATAAAAGGAGAAAACTATTGAAATTCTTAAATTATACATTCGAGCAAAGTCAGTCTCTTGTCACTAAGGATACTGTAGAAAAGCTCAACCAAAAAGGGAGCTGGAAACGATTTATTGGCTTGTTTATCACTTCAATTGTTATTTAATTCTTCTCTATTATCACACCCATGTTTATAAAAGGATTGACGCTTGATCAAAATCCAACATTTTCTTGGATTCAGTGGCCAATCATTCTTTTCTATGTAGTCATGTATCTGGTCTATCTTTTCTTTTCAATTAAGCACAGAAGAAGCCCGATGAAACTAAAATTTTGCACCTACTTTTACATGGTAGTCTTACTCGCTATCTTTACGGTATGTGCTGGTATAATGATGATGACACGACGAAATATTGTCAGCATCCTATCGGGGGCAATGTTTCTTTTGTCCATTTATTATTTGATTCGAACGGTTCCCCGTAAACTGAAAGAAGCCGTTCAAAATCAGACAGAGTTTAGCCCTATGGTAGCTCTTGTAACCGAAAAGATTTCAGATGGCTTGGTCTTTTTAGGTGGAACGGGGATTACAGCTGGGCTGGTACTGTTTGATCGCTCTACCGGGAGCAACATCAGAGGGAGTATCGATGCAATGCTGATGCCTATCATACCTGCCATTTTTGTCTTTGCGACTTATGTCTTTTCCATTGATTTGCTACGAGGTTATTACCTCTTCAAATACTCTGAGCAATTTAGAGAGCAGTTTGACTACTCAGCTAAGGATTGGTATGGCGAGAAATCGAAGGAGTATAGGAGGATGTTTGGTTAGGGTACTTCGAGAAGCCTAACAGTTTTTGAAGTGAATTATAAGATTGATGGAAACGTAGCAAAGGATACTCAAAATTAATGAAAGTGTAACTACAAAAGTATATACTTCAAAATATGATGGTCGCAGTCCAACGTTTTAGTCTCGAAGACAAACAGAAGTTTATGTAAATATAGACTTTAAAATAGTACGGCTTAATTATTATAAAATTTTACTGTCTTTAGATTCTAATGTACTGCCATTTCGCACTTTTAAGAGGTAATATTCTCCTCGTTGCATAATGAAATGGGGCGTTGCACCCTAGTTTTTAAGGGAGTTGCGCATATTTTACTATTCGTTGCGTGCTTTTACTCATGGGTCTTGATAAATTTAAAGTAACAAATTTGAGGAGGTATTCTTAATGTTACAATTTATTAAGAAAAATAGAGCTAATTTTATATGGGTGCTTATTTTTGGATTAATGGGACTGATACTGAGACCTTTAGTTAATTTATTGGTTAATTTATCAAACGAATATCCGTGGGTTACGAGAATTTTATTGTTTCTATTACTTATTGCCGTTTACTTTATTCATAAACATCCTCTCTATATAATATTAATAGTAATTTTGCTAGCAGAACCTTTTATAAAAGAATAAAAATAAGCCAGGGGTATTAAAATGGACATTGCTACGTTGATTAAAGAATATAGAACTAAAACAGGTATGACTCAGCAAGAACTTGCAGATAAAGTATTTGTTACTCGTCAGACCATTTCTAAATGGGAATTAGGAAAAAGTGAACCTGATAATGTTTCACTGGATTTATTATTTAAAGAGATGAATATTGAAAAAGAATCTCAAAAAGGCATTAAAGCTAATTTAATTAGCAGAAAAAATATTTTACTTACAATAATTGCCGTTTTATTCTCTCCATCGATACTTATTATTAGACTATTGGTAGTTAAAATAGGCAAGATAGAAAATAAAAGATTAGTCATTTTGATTAATACCCTTCTCTTTGTAATAATTGGCATTTATATGAAGAGTTTAAAGGATAATGTATACTTTGGTTTCTTGGGAATTATTGCAATATCTTATAGCCTTTATAGTTTTTATAAGCTTAGTTTGGAAATCAAAAAGGATTAGATACTTAGCTATACATATAAATATAAAAAACTACTCTTACTAATACTAGACTGTATATATGTGCAAGGTTTCTAAAGGATGGAGTTATGTCAGTAATCTACTCAAAAGTAAAAATGTCAAATAATATTTTTGAAGCTTATAAATTGGTAAGAAACTATATGAGTATACCAATTGGAGAGATAAAAAATAGGATTCAAAAGGGAGAAGTTTTATTAGAATGTAATTTTCTAGATTTAGAGGAATTAATAAAAATGAGGACCCTCCTAGAAAGTCTTGAAACATTAGGTGCACAAATATATTTATACGAAGGAAATCACGAAGTAAGTATGGAATTCCTTAGTAATACAATCGAGTCATATAAGGGTATTGCTGAAGATAGAGAAAAGATAGATGAATTGATGTTGTCTGATGAGTAATAAATAAACCATAATGTGAACTGCCCCCAAAAGTGTGACATAGAAAATCAAACTTTAGGGTGCAGTTTTTTTCGACTTCCATCCATTTTCATAATATATCTTGTCACTTAAGCACATCAAGCAGTCTCAAAAAATTCTCTCTTATATCCGACCTTATTTTCATAAGACCAGATTAAAGTATGATAAAATAAAGAAAAAGAGATAAAGGAGTCAGCTATGGCAACTAGAGAAGAATGGGTGCGTCACTTTGAGGACGTCAATGGTCGTAAACCAAGTCCTGAGGAGTTTATGGAAGCTAAGAAAGAGGGCTTTGTCATCGCTTCTGAGGAACCAACTGACCAAGTGTCTGAGCAGGTTGAGGCTCAGCAGGTGGATAGCTCTGAAACTACTGAAGAAGTGACAGCTGACTCAGTAGCAGATACGCAATTAGACGAAGTTCAGGTGACATTAGAGGAGGAGGCTCCTAATCACATGCCTGAGTTGAATCTGGAGAAAGAGCAAGAAAAAGAAACTCCAAAGACAAGTCAGATACCTTTGGAAAACCCTTATTACAAGCCAAAAGTAACCAAGAACAATGCTTTTGTTAATATTGCTTTGCCAATCATTATTCTAGTTTTGGGGATTCTATTTGTCATTTTGTCTTGGACACTTCCTATCGGTTTTGTCTTTACCTTCCTTGCTTTCTTCCTTATCATTTTGGCTATTGTGACTTTGGTTTTGAGTCTGAAATCGACACGCAAGGCGCTATCTATTATTGCCCTAGTCATGTCAATTATCTTCTTCATGACTTCGCTTGCTGGAGCAGGTTATCAAGCGGTGAAATATGTCATGAACCATGCTGAACAGTTCCAAAGTGACGGTCACGATAGAGCTTATCTGTACATCGATGAGAATTATAAGTTTGACTGGACTGAGGATCAGTTTAAGGAGTTGAAGGTTGGTACTTTGACATTGGACGAGGTCTTGGATGCTCACGGTAAGGCGACTGATGCCGAGTATAGTGACGCTTACGAGGAAGATAAACCAGATTTGCTAGACCTCACCTATAGAAAAGAAAACACAGATGGAAACAACTATGTGCGTTTGACTTTTGAGCAAAAAGACGGTGTCTATGTTTTGAAATCTGCCTCAGCAACCTTCGACTATGATAAGGTCAAAGAAGTCGATGACTATCATAGCAACTGGACAAAAGATGACTATGAAAAGTTGGCTGTAGGTACACAAGCTGATTTGCTTAAGGGGACACGACTTTCTGAAGTGGTTGAAAAACACCCAGAGGCTAGCTTCACTTATCATGAAATGACACAAACTGAACAGGGCGATCTCACTCAGTCAGTGAGTCTTAGCTACCGTGATTATAATCCAGAAAATGGTAAGGTAGATACTGTTCGTTTGACCTTCGACTATGACAAACGTGAAAACGAGTACTTCTTGACAGATAAATCAGACGAATAGGACTACTTTGTTAGTCATTTAAGCTCAGGGATACCTGGGCTTTTTAGTATCAACAAAAGAGGATAAAATCTGGTATAATAGAATTGATTGATTTTTCAAGAAAGAAGTGTCACAGATGAACATACAACAACTACGTTATGTCGTAGCCATTGCCAACAGCGGAACCTTCCGTGAGGCAGCCAGCAAGCTCTTTGTGAGCCAGCCTAGCCTATCAGTGGCTATCAAGGATTTGGAGCAGGAGTTGAATTTTCAAATTTTCACCCGTACAACGACAGGGGCTGTCTTGACCAGTCAGGGGATGACCTTTTATGAGCGTGCGCTTGAGGTGGTACGCAGTTTTGATAGTTTTGAAAATCGCTATCTCAATGCTTCTGAAAAGGGTAACCAGTATTCGATTGCCAGCCAGCACTATGACTTTTTGCCACCTTTGATTACGACTTTTTCAGAGCGTTACCCTGATTACAAGGATTTCCGTATCTTTGAGTCTACGACCATTCAGATTTTGGATGAGGTAGCCAAGGGACACAGTGAGATTGGGATTATCTATTTGAATCGTCAAAATAGCAAGGGAATCCAGCAAAATATGGACAAGCTTGGGCTTGAGGCTATTGATTTGATTCCGTTTAAGACGCACATTTATCTCCGTAAGGGGCATCCTCTGGCTAAAAAAGAAAGTCTGGTCATGGAGGACTTGGCGGCCTTGCCTACGGTGCGTTTCACTCAGGAGAAGGACGAGTACCTTTACTATTCTGAGAACTTTGTGGATACGTCAGATTCGTCTCTTATGTTTAACGTGACAGACCGTGCGACTTTGAACGGTATCTTGGAACGTACGGATGCTTATGCGACGGGGTCTGGCTTCTTGGATGCACAAAGTGTGAATGGGATTACGGTGATTCCACTTGAGGATAATTTGGATAACAAGATGGTTTATGTCCGTCGTAAGGGGATTAACTTGTCGTCTTGTGCTCTCAAGTTTGTCAATGTTATGTTTGACTACTTTGATACATACAAACCATAGGAGGATTTATGCGTAAGGTTGCGATTCCTTTGGCTATTCTAGCTCTGATTGGTTTGGATCAGTGGGTCAAGAATTGGGTTGTGGCAAATATTGCCCTTAACCAAGTTATCAAGGCTATTCCTGGACTTTTCAGCTTGACCTATCTACAGAACCGTGGTGCTGCCTTTTCGATTTTACAGGATCAGAAATATTTCTTTGTGATTTTGGCGGTTCTAGTGATTGGTGCGGCTCTGGTGTATCTGGTTAAGAACTATCAGAAGAGTCTTTGGCTGGTGCTATCTTTGGTTTTGATTATCTCAGGTGGTATTGGTAACTTTATTGACCGTCTGCACTTGGGTTACGTGGTTGATATGGTTCAGCTTGATTTTATTGATTTTGCGATATTTAACGTGGCAGACTCCTATCTAACGGTGGGCGTGTTGCTCTTGATTTTAATCTTATGGAAAGAGGAAAATGGAAGTCATCATTAAAGAGGCGGGAAACCGCCTGGACAAGGCCCTGGCAGATTTGACAGAATTGTCACGTAGTCAGGCCAATGAAGCAATCAAGGCTGGAACAGTCTTGGTTAATGGTAAGTCGGCAAAGGCCAAGTATGCGGTTAAAGAGGGTGATGTCATCACCTATGAATTGCCAGAAGAAGAGGTCTTGGAGTACAAGGCCGAGGATATTCCTTTGGATATTATCTACGAAGATGCGGATGTGGCAGTGGTCAACAAACCTCAAGGTATGGTGGTCCATCCCTCAGCTGGTCACACGTCTGGTACCTTGGTCAATGCCCTGATGTATCATGTCAAGGACCTCTCGTCTATCAATGGTGTGGTTCGTCCAGGAATTGTCCACCGTATTGACAAGGACACGTCAGGTCTCCTTATGATTGCTAAGAATGATAAGGCCCACAATGCTTTGGCGGCGGAGCTTAAGGATAAGAAGTCCCTTCGTAAGTATGTGGCTATCGTGCATGGCAATCTGCCTAACGATCGAGGCGTGATTGAGGCTCCGATTGGGCGCTCAGACAAGGACCGCAAGAAGCAGGCGGTTACAGCTAAAGGAAAACCTGCAGTAACACGATTTACCGTTCTTGAACGTTTTGGCAACTATACCTTGGTAGAGTTGCAACTGGAAACAGGTCGCACGCACCAGATTCGTGTGCACATGGCTTATATCGGTCACCCGGTGGCGGGAGATCCTCTTTATGGGCCACGCAAGACCCTCAAGGGCCATGGCCAATTTCTACATGCCAAGACCCTTGGTTTCACGCATCCTACGACTGGAGAATTGGTCGAATTTACAGCGGAAGAACCTGCTATTTTCAAGGAAACCTTGGAGAAGTTGAGAGAATCTTAACAGTTATTAAACGGATAGTCTTTCTTGGGAGAGACGTCCGTTTTTTTCTTGTAAAAGAGTCTGAAATTTGCTATAATTTACCTAATTAAATAAGTCCTTTAATCACTGTCCAGAGAGGCAGGCAAGGAGCCATGAGAAGTGTACGGGTGAACTGTACTCATATTTTTGTGTATCTCCTTGTTTTCGAGGGGATTTTTTTGTATTTAGAAAGGTTCTTTTTATGAAGAAAAAAGAGATCGTCGATGACGTAACCATGAAACGTGCCATTACACGTATCACTTATGAGATTATTGAGCGTAACAAAAATCTCGACAAGATTGTCTTGGCTGGTATTAAGACACGTGGTGTTTATATTGCTCAGCGTATCCAGGAGCGCTTGAAACAGTTGGAAAACCTTGATGTGCCATTGATTGAGCTTGATACTAAGGCTTTCCGTGATGATGTTAAGGCTGAACAAGACACATCTGTTTTCCCTATTGAAATTGATGGAACGGATGTTATCCTTGTGGATGATGTGCTTTACACAGGTCGTACGATTCGTGCAGCTATTGACAATATCGTTAGCCATGGACGTCCAGCGCGTGTTGGTTTGGCTGTCTTGGTTGACCGTGGTCACCGTGAATTGCCAATCCGTGCGGACTATGTTGGTAAAAATATCCCTACAAGTGAGTCAGAAGAAATCGAAGTTTTGGTGACAGAAGTTGATGGCAAAGATAGCGTCAACATTATTGATCCAAGCTAAGTTGGCTGACAGATAGGGTGAAACGCCCTTTGTATCTTGTTAATTGAACACGGGACTCATTTCTTAGGAAAAAAGATAAGTCTCCTAGCACTCTTTGGAGTGCCTTGTCGACTTCCTATTTTTCTACAGAAATGTTTAGCTACGCTAAAACGTCCCTTTGTATCTTATTTAACTGAACACGCCCTAAGCCTTGTGCAAAAAAGATAAATATTCTTAGGAGCTGGCGCTCCGTCATCATATTTCCTATTTTTGCTTTAGGCTTTATACGGGCTTTGTATCTTGTTAATTGAACACGGGACTCATTTCTTAGGAAAAAAGATAAGTC
>ERZ773263.1360-NODE-1360-length-14765-cov-3.765738_pt1 | contig 14765 bp, 16 predicted proteins | sample MGYA00511076_ERZ773263 | MGnify/ENA primary metagenome ERZ773263 (study PRJEB29015, sample SAMEA2738155) | human oral metagenome | biome: human oral; feature: human-associated habitat; material: saliva | place: China | collected 2195 ... | reverse complement strand
GCGTGCGCGTTGATTTATATTGATGGAGTGCTTTCGCAGGCGGTAACGCGCGGTGACAGCTTTATCGGCGAGGATGTGACGAACAATGTGCGGACTATTAAAAACGTACCGTTGCGGCTGCATGAGGCGCCAGGCTTTGAGCAATTTTTGCGCGGACGGACAGAAATTCGCGGCGAGATTGTGATGTTGAAGCGCGACTTTGCGGAGCTTAACGAAAAGCAAAAAGCCTTGGGACAGCCAGAATTTGCGAATCCGCGTAATCTGGCTGCAGGAACAATTCGTCAATTGGACCCGTCTTTGGTAGCGGCGCGGCCGCTGCATTTTCGTGGCTATGATGTACTTCGCGATGACGACGCTGAAGTGCCGACCAACAGCTTTGCTTACGAGGCGCTGACTGCTCTAGGAATTACTCATAATCACCAGGCGAGCACTTTTACTAACTTAGCTGATGTGATGAATTTCGTTAACAAATGGGATGATAAGCGCCATGATTTGCCGTTTAACACTGATGGTTTGGTGATTAAGATTAATGATCGAGCGTTGTATGAAAGTCTCGGGCTGGTCGGGAAAAATCCGCGTGGCGCGGTGGCTTACAAATATGCTGCTGAGCAGGCTACAACCATCGTCCGTGATATCGTTATTTCCATCGGTCGAACGGGTGCAGCTACGCCAGTGGCGGTGTTTGACCCGGTAGTGGTGGCAGGTACGACGGTGCAGCACGCTAGTCTACACAACGCTGACGAAATTGCCCGGCTGGATGTGCGACGCGGCGATACGGTGGTGATTTTCAAGGCGGGCGATATCATCCCGCAGGTGCAAACTGTGCTAAAAGAATTGCGCCAAGCAGATTCCAAGTCAATTGATTACCTGGCAGAATTGGCGCGCCAATATCCGGAGGTAGCATTTGTGCGACCAGCAGGCGAGGCAGTCTACCGCGTTAAAGGTTTGAGCGGTCCGCTGATTTTGAAGCGAGCCCTAGCGCATTTTGCCTCCAAAGGCGCGCTGGATATCGATACATTGGGTGAGAAAAATGTCGAGGCGCTGGTCGAGGCTAAGTTGGTTAATGACTTGGCGGATATTTACCGGTTGACGAAAGACGATTTATTGCAGTTGGAACGCTTCGCTGAGATTTCCGCGCAAAAGCTCATCGATGCCATTGCCGCTAAAAAGCAGCCAGCCTTGGAGCGATTTTTGTTCGGCCTCGGCATCCGACATGTTGGCGCCCAGACGGCGATTGACCTCACAAACCACTTTGAAAGTGTTGAGAAACTTAGCCAAGCGACTATCGATGAGCTACGCGAGGTGGATGGCGTGGGTGAAATTGTTGCCGAATCAATTGTGGCGTGGTTTGCTGATGAAGATAATGTGACGCTGCTTGAAAAATTTGCTAACCTTGGCGTGACGCCACAATTTACTAAAAAATCCGGCAGTCTAACTGGCCAAAGTTTCGTCATCACTGGCACCCTGCAATCAATGGGGCGTGACGCCGCCGCGGAAATGATCCGTAATCTCGGCGGCGCTTTCCAAACCGCTGTTGCAAAAGATACAACATATTTGGTAGTGGGCGGTAAAGTTGGCGCCAGTAAATTGAAAAAAGCCGAACAATACGGCACCAAAATTATTGATGAACAAACATTATTAGAGATTATACAATAACTGAGGTGATAACCGTGAATCAGCAACCACATCGCGCCCTCACTATCAAACCCGCCGACACGGTTGTGTTTACTGCCATGTCCAAGAAATATTTTTACATGAGATTTTTCGTCACGAAATTTGCGCTTGAGCAAGGCGTTGTGCCAATCAATCCGTTTACCAGTTTTGACTATTTTCTACTCGACGCGGTGGAGCGTGACACGGTGCGGCGTGCCAATAATACGCTGGTGGCGCGCGCTGATGAGCTGTGGGTGTTTGGCGACATCGCTGATGGCGTGCGGGCGGAAATAGTTCAAGCCTGGCAGCAACATAAAACCGTCCGATTTTTTGCGTTTCGTAACGACAAGCATATTCAGGAAATCACGCTTGATGAGGTGGTGTACGAAGACGGTGTTGAAACAATAACCAACGGAGGTAATTAGATGGTCCGATTTTATTTACAAAAATTAGTGCGTGACAAAGTGGTGCCAAATTGCCTGGATGATCCGGAGGTAGTATATACAGAGTACCGCGAACTGGACAGTCAGGAATTTCGTCGTGAGCTAGTCTGTAAAGTTCATGAGGAGGCAGACGAAATTCCACTGGGTGATAAACAGCGTGATGAATCGCTCAAAGAGCTGGCTGATTTACAGGAAGTCGTTGACGCATTGCGCCGGGCGTTTGGCTTTTCTGACGAGCAAGTCAAAGAAGAAATGGCGCGCAAAAAGCAGAAAAAAGGCGGCTTTGATAATCGGCACTATATTGAATATAACGACCTGGTTGATAATAGCAAATGGGTAGAAGTTTTCCGTGCTCAGCCAGAGAAGTATCGTGAAAAAAAGAGCTAAATATAAAATATGATAAAAAACATTACGTTTATTACCGGCAATCGACATAAAGCAGATACTCTAGCGCGCGTGCTAGGTTTACCGCTAAGGCACCAGGCAGTTGATCTAACGGAAATTCAATCAACGAGCTTGGAAGAGATTGTTGAGCATAAGGTTCGCCATGCGTATATGGTCGCCAAATGTCCGGTTTTGGTCGAGGATGTGGCGCTCGGATTTACGGCGCTCGGTGGACTGCCGGGCCCGTTTATCAAGTTTTTTGTCGAGGCGCCGAACGGTTTAGAGCAGCTCTGTCGGATGCTTGATGGTTTTGACGACCGATCGGCGGTGGCGGCGTGTGTGTTTGGCTACTACGATGGTGAGCATATCAAATTGTTCCGCGCTGAACTTGGTGGTGTCATCGCCAAGCATCCTGTGGGCAATGGCGGTTTTGGCTGGGATAAAATATTTTGCCCGGATGGCTACGGCGGCAAAACACGCGCTGAACTTTATACTGACGAATATGTAGCCACGTACCCCACAATTAAAACGATCGTCCCGTTGCGTGAATTTCTGGCGGTACTTGAGTAAAATGTTATAATATTTACGATGTCTAAGAAAATTACATTTGCTACTGGCAATCCGCGTAAGCTTGAGGAGGCAGCGGCAGTACTGAAAAACTATAATATTACTGTCGAGTCGCTGCAGCTTGATATTGACGAAATTCAGCATCACGATCCGTTGAAAATTACCGAGGCTAAGGTTCGGGCGGCGTACGAGAAAGTTGGTAAGCCGGTTGTTGTTAATGATAGTAATTGGGAAGTGCCCGCGCTCGGTGGTTTCCCGGGCGGTTACATGAAGGATATTGTTAATTGGTTTACGGCTGAAGATTTTTTGGCTTTGATGAAAGATAAAAATGATCGGAGAATTATATTGCATGACGTCGTGGCGTATTTTGATGGCGAGCAATTAAAGCTGTTTATATCTGATCAAACTGGCGTGTTTATAAATGAGCCGCACGGCGAAGGAACATCAATGAATCAGGTTGTGTCGATGGAGGATAGCGGCGGGTTAACAATTGCGGAAGAGTTTGCACTCCGTCATGATGGTGCGGAGATTAACCCTTCTCATTTCCAGCATTGGCAAAAATTTGGCAGCTGGTTTGCTGATGAGGTGAGCGAATAAATGCAGGTTCACGTTGCCATCCCACACTATAACGCTACTCGGGCTTTGAGCAATCTTTTGGCGCAGCTGACAGAACAGGATTTTGACAGCATCACGGTGCTTGATGATCATTCCGCCGACCAGCAAAAACTGCAAGATCTCGCCCATGAATTTCCGACAGTTAATTTTATCTTTGGTGAGAAAAATGTTGGCGCAGGAGCTAATCGTAATCGCTTTTTGGATATGCATAAAACTGGCGTGGTGTGGTTCATTGATTGTGACATGCGTGTTGAAACAGTGAATATTGCCGATATTTTGCGTCAAAAGTTTGCTGGCGAAAATCATATCATGCTTGGCAGTACTATTCTCTACAGCAATGGTCAGCCGATGGCCTGGAATTATGGTCATGAGATGCACCCGCAGTATGACCGGCAGTTTACGCGGGCGGTTCAGGCGGATGATTGCCAAACATTACAGCGACGCGGCTGGGATTATCCATGGATTTGGGGCGAGCGAGTCACGGCGGATCGCCAAGTTGACTGGGTCGCCGAGGGAAGTTTTGCACTCATGGTTGATGATTTCGCAAAGGTCGGCGGTTATGACACAGCGTTTCGTTATCACGAAGGACAAGACTTGGCGCATCGATTGCGTGAGGTGGGTGTGGAGATTGTGGTGACTGGAGATATCGTCTGTACGCACCTGGACATTGACGTTCGTGGTAAGGCTCGCCATCGGGAAGTTGAGCAGTCTGCCAGGTTATTCTACCGAAAGCACCACATCAAGACCAACCAAGACTAGTGTATAATGCACTATATGGATAAATTCAGAACACCGAAGCTCTACTGTTTTTCGCCAGCCGTGATGTTGGCAACCTTAGCTATTGAGATTATTTTAGCGATTCATACAGTGTGGCGTTACAAACTAACTCCTGTGACGAGGATCGTCGTGGTGTTGCTCGTTTGTCTGGCGCTGTTTCAATGGGCTGAATATAACGTTTGTGAAGGCACGGTGCTGTTTGATAGCGTGGGCTGGGCAAAGCTTGGCTATGTGGCGATCACCATGTTACCGCCTCTTGGCATTCATTTGATCTATCAAATTTCTGCCGACAAACGACGTTGGATCCCAGTGCTGGGATATACCTTGGCGGTCGTGTTCATTAGCTACTTTTTGCTAGCCGTAAACGGCGTTAGTGCTGGTGTCTGCTTGGGAAATTATGTCATTTTTGAAAATCAGCCAGGCATCAGTGAATGGTACGGGCTGTATTATTACGGTTTATTGTTCGTGGCGATTGCTTACGCCTATGCCCGCGGTAAAAATGCCAAGAAGCATATTCGTCGCTCGCTGTGGTCATTGATTATTGGCTATGTATTGTTCATTGTACCAACGACGTTTGTTAATATCATTGATCCATCAACCATCACTGGCATCCCGTCGATTATGTGCGGTTTTGCGGTACTGATGGCAGTAGCTCTTGCCGGAAAAGTCTTGCCAGAATACACAAAGCAAAAATAGTGCTTGTGTTTTTATGACGATTGGTGCATAATCACAAGTGAGCTGGTACGCATAGGGGCATCTCCTATGCTTGCCAATTGAAAGACAAACACATTTTCAACATGCCCCGGGTGGGCGCGTAGCAGCTCTTCTATGATGCTTATGGTATGATATAGTTATGGTTACGGTTTCAAAAAAGAGGGAAGAAAAACTAGCAGAACTAGTGCGGGAGTTTTTTGTAGCACACCCAGAAGTTAGATTGGTGGCGGTAACGGGTAGTGCTGGAAAAGCTAGTGCAAAAATTGCTATTGGTACAGTTCTATCTAGGCAATTTGATATCCAACTCCGCACTGATGAGCCAAAAACAAAAGCCGACGTTTTACTACAGATGATGGGCGTTAGGATGCCAGAAAAAGGCTTATTCAAATGGTGGAAAGTAATAAGAGCGGTAAAGAAAAGAATTAAGGCTGAGAAGCCGGATATTCAGATTATTGTCCAGGAATTTAACCCGAAAGAGCCTGGTTATAATTTATGGTTTAAAGATTATATCATGCCTGATATTACGGTTGTGACATCTGTGACGAATGGTCGTATGCAGGTTGAACACTCTTTGGAGGAGGTGGCGAATGAGATGATTTCTTTGGCTAACTATTCGCGTATGTCGATGATTAATCGTGATGATATTGATGGGCGTTTTGCGAGCTTTCTGACAAATCCTAACATTACTACTTACGGTAGCGATCCGGTGGCAGAGTACAATTTTGACGATCGTAATTTTTCTTTGACAGATGGCCATCATGGTTTTATTGTGTCGCCAGAAAATCCCGATGGTCTAGAGGTTGACGTCAAGCTGATTGGCGAACATAATATCCGTCCATCAGTAGTAGCGGCGGCTGTCGGCTATGCTTTAGGCGAGTCTGAGGAGAATATCAAAAAGGGTGTGGAATCTTTGCGGCCGCTGCCGGGTCGGATGAATTTACTGAAGGGTGCTGATAACACGTGGTTGATTGATGATAGCTATAGTTCAACACCACTGACAGCCCTGGCTGCCCTCCAGTCTCTTTACCAGATAGAGACGCCGCAGCGAATTGCTGTGCTTGGTAATATGAACGGTTTGAAAGGGATTTTTGAACAAGCCCATGCTGAGCTTGGCGCGAATTGTAACCCGGATTTATTGGATTGGGTTGTTACGGTGGGTGATAAAGCTAATCAATATCTGGCGCCAGCTGCTCGCCAAAAAGGTTGTCAGGTAAAAGAGTGCAAAAACGCTATTGAGGCCGGATCGTTTGTGCGGGATAAATTAAAGTCAGAAGGAATTGCATTGTTTAAGGGATCAAGCGGCGGTGTGTGGCTAGAAGAGTCGATAAAGATCAATCTTCACAGTACTGAGGATGATAAATATCTAGTTCGCCAAACTCCGGAGTGGATTGCCAGAAAGAATCAATTTTTCTCACAATTTAAAGACTAAATGTGCTATATTGATATTAAATAAGTATAAGGGGTAAATATGGATCAGAATAGCCAACCTACACCACAGCCGCCATATGGCAATATGGCCACGTCAAAGCCAAAGAAGAAAAAGACAGGATTAATTGTCGGCATCACGTTAGGCGTGCTGGCGATTGTCGCAATTATTGCTGCTTTATTGACTTATTTCTTGTGGTGGCAAAATCCGGAAAAAATGGTTACCGATGCCGTATCTAATGCAATTGTGGCGAAGAAAGCCGCTGTTAATGGTAAAATCGTGGCTAATATGAAAGATTCAGTAAAGCTAGAGCTTAACGTGAAAGCTAACTCTGCTTCTGATAAAGTAAAATCCAATATTGACGCAAAGCTAACCGTTAAAGACATTGATAAAAGTTTTTCATTCAAGGGCGATGTTGTTGTTGATGGCGATGGTACGGTATATGTAAAAATTGACAATCTAAAAGACTCGTTCTCTGAAATTTTTGAACTTATGGTGGAGGAGAAGGCTGCAAAGTCTGGCTTTGCATTATCAAAAGACCAGAGGAAAGAATATCGCGATGAAATGTTGAGTCAACTTGAGCCTGTATTAGATAAGTTTAATGGTAAATGGATGAAGATTTCTTCTGATGATCTTAAAAACGATGACTACAAGTGTTATACTGAAGCATTAAAGAAAATGCGAAGCGATGAAGGTGCTCGTAATGAGATTGCTCAGCTCTACCGGAAGAATAACTTTTTGGACATTAAAGACACGAAGTTGAACGATCGTAACGGTGGTCGTGGTTTTGAAATAAAGGGTAATCGCGATAAGTTTAGCAAGTTTGCTGAACAACTAAAAGACTCGTCAGTTGGTAAAGACATGAGCAAATGTAAAAAGATTGACAATGAGACTGGCGAATCTTCTGACGGCGAGTCTTCGTTAAAGTTGTGGGCTAGTGGATTCTCGCATGAATTAAGGGCGATTGAGTTTAAGGGTAGGGCTAATGATACTACCATTGAAGCTTCTTTAGATGTTGATATGAATAAAGCTAGTGAAGTGGAAATTCCATCGGATGCTGCTAATATCAGAGAACTTTTGGACAGCCTATCTCTGCTATAATATTGGTCGTTTGTCATGGATAAGTATAATCCCGTTCGTAATGAGCGGGATTTTTGCTATAATTACAGATATGAAACGCTACAATCCGACGGAAATTGAGAAAAAATGGCAAGATAAGTGGGAAGCTGATGGTACCTACGTCACTGATCTTAGTGATACAACGCGCCCAAAATACTACAGTTTGAGCATGCTTCCTGGTATCACTGGTGCTGGTATTCACATCGGTCACGGTCGGACGTTTCAGTTTGCTGACATCAAGGCGCGCCTGAAGCGGCAGCAGGGTTACAATGTATATCATCCAATTGGCTGGGATAGCTTTGGTTTGCCGGTGGAAAATTATGCCATCAAGGTCGGTAAAACGCCGCGGGTGGCTCACGACGAAGCTAAAGCGCATTTCATCGCCCAGCTGAAGCGTCTCGGATTTAGTTATGATTGGTCAAAGGAAATTTCTACTGCTGACCCAGAGTACTACAAGTGGACCCAGTGGATTTTTACCCAGCTATACAAGCACGATTTGGCATACCAAAAGGAACAGCCGCAGTGGTGGTGCGATACCGACAATACGGTACTAGCCAATGAGCAAGTTGAGGGCGGTAAATGTTGGCGCTGCGGTAACCCCGTCACCAAGCGCAACCTCAAACAGTGGTTTTTCCGCATCACCGCCTATGCTGATGAGATTCTAGAGGCGACTGACGACTTGTACTGGACGGAAATGGTCAAGACCATGCAGAAAAACTGGATTGGCCGGTCGGTTGGCGCGGAGGTTAGCTTTGCTCTTAATTTAACAGCATCTGACTCTTTAAAATTCACCCCTGATCTGGCAGAAAAAGTTATTTCTGGTGAAAAAACTAATACAATTAGGTATGAATCTAAAAGACTGAAGGTTGGCGATATTGCTGATGCTATGGTGCGTGATGGAGAAAAAGTATATTCATTTGGATATATAAAAATAGTTAATATTCACCAACTTCCACTAAGAGATATATCTAACGATATTCCTGGACATGAACGTTATAGCGACGATAATGAAAAATTGTTGAATTTTAAGAAATTCTATGGCGAAGAAGTCTCGCTAGATGATATATTTACGGTTTATGATTTCAAATATGTACCACCGATCACCGTATTTACCACACGCCCCGACACCTTGTTTGGTGCTAGTTATGTGGCTTTGGCACCAGAGCATCCGTTGGTTTCCCAGCTGGTCAATGATGACACGCGTGCCAAGGTTGAATCATACGTCCAAGCGGCACAGCAGAAGTCTGACGTTGAACGTCAGGAAAATAAAGATAAAACCGGGGTCTTTACCGGTAGCTATGTCATCAACCCAGTCAATGGCCAGAAGCTGCCAATTTGGGTGGCGGACTATGTACTGAGCGGCTACGGCACGGGTGCGGTCATGGCCGTGCCAGCGCACGATGAGCGTGATTTTGCCTTTGCTGAGAAATTTGATCTGCCAATTGTTCAGGTGGTTGATAAGCCGGAGGATTCGGCAGACATTGGTTGCTACACTGGTGAAGGTGAACTGATCAATTCTGGGCAATTTGACGGCACGCGCAGCGAGGACGCCCGCGAGCAAATCGTGGCGTGGCTGGAACAGCAGGGTTCTGGTCGAGGTAAAACTACTTACAAAATGCGCGATTGGTTGATTTCTCGTCAGCGGTACTGGGGTGCGCCAATTCCGATGGTTCATGTTGATGGTTTTGAACCAATTGCTGTGGCGGACGAGTGTCTGCCGGTGATTCTGCCAGAGGTCGAGAACTTCAAGCCGACGGGCGGTAATACGTCGGTCCTAGCGCAAGTTGATGATTGGGTGCGCGTGTGGGTTGACGTCGAGACGGGTAAAACCGTGCCGATTACTGAGCCGAAGCCAGTAGGTGACAATTGGCGTGAAGGCCGACGCGAAACTGATACGCTGGATGGCTATGCTTGCTCCAGCTGGTACTTCCTGCGCTATCTTGATCCGCACAATGACGCTGAGGCGTGGGATCCGACGCGCATTAACCACTGGATGCCGGTCGATTATTACAACGGTGCCGACCACGCGGTAGCGCACCTGCTGTACAGTCGTTTTTGGATGCGATTTTTCTATAAACTGGGCTTGGTGCCGACACCGGAGCCGTTCAAGAGGATGATGTATAACGCCTACATCATGGCGCCGGATGGCCAAAAAATGTCCAAATCTAAGGGCAATGTCATCGATCCGATGGAAATTATGGACAGTGGTTACGGTGCCGATGCGCTGCGTGTTTACGAGATGTTCATCGCGCCGTACGATATGGATGCACCGTGGGATCCGCGTGGCGTGCCGGGGACATATCGGTTCTTGAATCGAGTGTGGAACGTGGTGCAGGAGTTTGTTGAGGCGGCTACACTACCTCCTCTGACAGAGGCTGTGAAGTGTTCGCGAATAGCGGACGCTTCAGTCGAACGCTCGCGAGAAATCTCCAGCGGAGATTTGAGCGAAGAGTGTACTCTGGAAGAGGATGGTGATGTAGTCACGGGGCTACTGTGTCTCACTCACCTCACTATCAAGAAAGTCACCCGCGACATTGAGGATGAGAAGTTTAATACAGCCGTAGCGGCAATGATGGAGATGGTCAATGGCTTGTATAAAATTAAAGAAGCGCAGGGTATTCAAGCATCAGCAACATGGCGGTTTACTTTGGAGAGTTTGCTACAAATCTTAGCGCCATTTGCACCGCACATCACCGAAGAATTGTGGCAGGAACTGGGCCATACTGATACAATTCACGTTAATCACTGGCCAAAGTGGGATGAAAAATATTTAAAGAGTGATACGATGATCATCATTGTCCAAGTTAACGGCAAACTTCGATCAAAGCTTAAATTACCAGTAGATACCGACCGGCAAGGCGTGGAAGAGGCTGCTTTGGCTGATGAAAATGTCCAGAAATTCACAAACAATAAACCACCTAAAAAGATGGTTTATGTTCCAGGAAAATTGATAAATATTGTTAGTTAAGTTTACTTGGCCCGTGTTACCTCTACTACTGCCATGTCTCGTCTACCGTCGTAATTTAAGTCTCCAGCGACGACCTTGACTTGATCGCCCGCCTGCATTTCCGCTGACGATGAAGGCTTCGCTCCTTGCTCTCTATTGAAGTCGTATACTGCTTGTGTACTTGTTAGAACACTTTCTCCTAGATGATTCATTTCGTCTTGGCTGAAGTTGTTCTCCTTGGCTAGTTTAGTTGTTTCTTTAACTATATTTCCGCCTTCTTCTATAGTGAACGTCTCCACTACTGCATCATCAGGCAAGTCTGCCGCTCCTTCTCTGTAGTCATCTACAAACCGAGCAATCTCTGCACTAGGCTTTTGCTCGGGCATATTGGCTTGTCTTGCTACATAAACGAGAGTACCTCCAGCTATTAGGGAGAGGGTCAGAGCTATCCCTCCTAGTTTTTTAGGAAGTTCTGCTATCGTTGTTCTATTTTTAGATTCTACTCTATTTGGTGATAGTTCGTTACTCATGTTTCATATATTAACATAACCAATACAAAAAGTCAATACACTTGTATAATTTATAGATAAAACCTTGAGATTGTCTAATAAAAAAGGTATAATGGTACGTAAGTTTTATGACAACCTAAAAGAGGAGAATGAATTATGGCACAGCCTAAAAAACAGAGCAGCCCACGTAAAACTGGACTTCGCCGCAGTCATTTGGTATTAAAATTAGCACGTCGCGTTAATGGAACTTCACCAGTGAAAGTGAAGACGACTAAGCGCGAAACTGGTAAAACAACAAAATAATAATTACGAACAGGACGCTTAGTAATGGCATCAAACCGTCATTTAGGACGAATTGTCGCGTTGCAGACACTGTATGAATATGAGTTTCGCGCAGAGGTAGGCGATGCTGATATTGACTACAAAAGTATCTTACAGCGTAATTTAGCGGAGTATAAATCATCTGTTGATGACGTTGAATTTGTTGATAATCTAGTTAGTGGCGTACTGGCGAATCAGATGGAATTGGACGAAAAGCTAAAACCTTTAGCTCCAGAGTGGCCAATTGACCAGTTATCTAGGGTTGATAGAACAGTTCTAAGAATTGGTTTGTATGAATTGCTATACTGTGCAGATACGGTTCCGCCAAAAGTAGTGATTAACGAGGCGGTGGAGCTAGCAAAGGCGTTCGGTTCGGATAACTCGGGTAAATTTGTGAATGGCGTGCTTGGCACGGCACTCCGTACCCTCGTGGAGGAGTCCGATAATGAGAACAAGCAACTTTGATAAGATAAAAAAATACTTTGGTGGCAGTAAAAAGCCACTAATTCAGGAGATTGTGCGAGAGCCGACCGCTGGTGGTGTGATTTTTCGACGCAATGAAAAGGGCGAGGCGGAATTTTTGTTATATCAAGACGCTCGTGATCGTTGGACGATACCTAAAGGTCATATTGAGCAGGGTGAAACAGCTCAGGTGACAGCTCGCCGGGAGATTGGCGAAGAAACTGGACTGAAGAATATCGAACTGCATGGCTGGCTGGGTAAGGTGAATTTTCGTTATCGTCGAATTGATAAACTGGTGTTAATGACCACGCAGGTGTATTTGGTCAAAGCTCTTGATCCAAATGAAAAATTACAGAAAGAAGAGTGGATGAATGGACTAAAATGGTTTAGTTTCCATGAGGCATTGGATGAAGTCGAATATGAAGATATTGGTAAGCTGATTCTGTTAGCAATGAAACGAATTAGACAGGAGAATCTGTAGATGAGTGGAATGAATACGACTCCGTATCAGGAATTTGCGCGCGAGAAACTAGGGTTTGAATTTAATAATTTGGATCTGTTGATTACGGCATTAACTCACCGTAGTTATGTTAATGAGCATCGTAAATCTGTTCATCATCACAACGAACGTCTGGAGTTCTTAGGCGACGCTGTACTGGAGCTGGCGGTAACAGAGTATTTATTCAACAATTTTTCTGAACCGGAAGGAATTTTGACAGCTTGGCGGGCGGCGCTGGTGCGGACGGAAAGCATTGGTGATGCGGGCGATAAGTTGGGCTATGGGCCGCTGATTCGTATGTCAAAGGGTGAGAAAAATGGCTCAGAGCGGGCACACTTACAGATCCTAGCTAATGCTTTTGAGGCGGTGATTGGCGCGATTTATCTGGAGCGTGGCTTTGAGGACGCGCGAGATTTTATTCATAAACATATCATAGTTAAATTGGAAGGAATATTGGAATCAGGCAGTTGGCGCGATCCGAAATCGTATTTGCAGGAAATTTCTCAGCGTGTCGATAGCCAGACGCCGGTATATAAGGTTTTGTGCGAGGAAGGTCCAGATCACGATAAGGTCTTTACACTTGGAGTGTTCGTCGGTGAAAAGATGATGGGTCGTGGCACTGGTCCTTCCAAGCAAGTGGCTCAGCAGCAGGCTGCTCGTGCGGCGATTGATAAGTATCAAGAATCTGGCGAGAAATAAAGAAAATTTGCACGGCTGAAAACGCTCGTGTATAATGTAAGTTACAGTTTAATTCCAGGAGGAGGGGCAGAATGTCAACAATAGACCAGCAATTTGTGGAGTATGTCGTAAAAACACTCGTTGGGCATCCCGATGACGTCGTGGTGGAGCGAGAAATTGATGAAAAGGGTGTTCTATTGACGTTGACCGTCAACCCAGAAGATCTGGGTCGGGTAATTGGTAAACGCGGTGGTACAGCGCAAAGCTTGCGGACTCTACTGAGGGCTTTGGGCGCGAAGAATGACGCTCGTTATAATCTAAAAATTGTTAATAATGATGGTTTTTCTGGTGCTCGTGAGCAGAGTGGCTATGATAATAGCGCTGCTGTGGATAACTCAACAGATGAAGTTGTGGAAAATAAGTCATCTTACGCAGAAAATACTAGAAAAGAGCTTGCAGAACTCGACGACCTTGATATATAATTAAAACCAGTTCAAGCACAGACATTATGCGAGAACAGCTCTATGCGAGACAATGGGAAACCATTGAGAGCCTTATTTGTGCTAAAAAACCGTCCTTATTGGGGCGGTTTTTTGGTGGGGAATAATTTCTGTAAAAAGACATGAAAATAGCCCGCCGAGTCTCAAGTTGAGACTTGGTGTCTCAACGAGCTATTTTCTCAGCGGGCGTTAGCCCTCTTGTAGGATGGGTCGGGAGATCCAGCCGTCAACATCTTTCAAGGGATATGGCATAAAGAATGCCTCCGCCACCCAGGGGAATGCCTGTGCCAGATGTGGCAACAGGTCTTCGTAAACCTCTCGGCTGTTAATGCGAATAACTTCGTGCCCCGGACCGTGCCGGAGCAATTCCGCGATCGCTTTGTCGGGCATCCAGGAGAATGTCTTGATGATCGAGAGTAGGTTAAAAGTGGACCCAGAAATGCATTCGGCGTAGACACGCTCCGCGCGTCCGTCATCATTCCCCTGATGAATCAGGGGGTAATGATTGTCGCTGTGGATGTTGTGTCCTTCAGGAAGGAGGACGTCAGCACCGACCGTAATGGCGATCCCGTTCCCTGAGAAGGCCAACTGCCAGTTTCCAGTGGAGTTTTCCTCCCATACGATCTTATCGATGAGATAAGCCAGCTCGCGCTGGATATCACCATCAGCCCCACGAGGAATCTGTGTTCCGCCGTTGATGATCAGTGGGGTCTGGACTTTGACTATGCTGCCGCCATACAGGTCGGCGTAAGCATGCGACCTGGGGCTTAGTCCGGCTACATTAAGAGCATATCTGACATCTTCCAGTGAGGGTTCTCCGGACATATTTATGTCCTTTCTACTATGTAAGGGCTACTTCTGTTCGGTTGAACAGAAGTTAATATATATATACCATACCTGGACAATCACGTCAACACTTGCTACACTGTAACAGATGAGAAAATTTCAAGTAATTACACTTTTCCCAGAAATGACAACGGGAGTTTTTAACAACTCCATGATGTGGAAGGCTCAGAAAGACGGTATTGTAGAGCTTACGACGGTGAATCTGCGGGAGTTTGGTTTGGGTCCTCGTCGTCAGGTTGACGATACTCCTTATGGCGGCGGCGACGGGATGCTTCTTATGGTTGAGCCGTTATGGAAAGCGGTGG
>ERZ773263.1356-NODE-1356-length-14818-cov-11.004877_pt1 | contig 14818 bp, 9 predicted proteins | sample MGYA00511076_ERZ773263 | MGnify/ENA primary metagenome ERZ773263 (study PRJEB29015, sample SAMEA2738155) | human oral metagenome | biome: human oral; feature: human-associated habitat; material: saliva | place: China | collected 2195 ... | reverse complement strand
CGTGGAGTCGGCAGCGGGAATATCGCGCGACGGCACCACAACCGAAGGATAGTTAATAACATATTTGACACTATCACTTATCCCTCGCCCCCGCAGGATAGGAGTGCCTTTGCTGAGATTGTCAAATGTATAAGTATTACAAAGTATAGACTCAAATAGCATTCTACATAGCTCTAATGCTATTAACATACTCGTCTACGGAAACCCCTTTATCCTTAGCCAAGTCATACATTGGGATACCTTTTTCTTTTAACGGTGTTTCCCTCCATTTTTTAATATATTTGTCACGGATATCCTTATTCATTATATTGAATACTTCTTTTGCATATTTTCGTGCAATTATAACTTTCTTATGTTCGAAATTTCCTGATTCTGGAAATAGATAGTTTTGAGTGTATCCGATGTTTTTTAAATGACTCTTTACTTCATGAACGCATTTGGGTGACATGATATATTTAAATAAAGTTACTGGCATATACATTGTCCTATATGTATCTAAAGTAACAAGAGGGTCAAGGCCTGACAAGGTAAACCTACCTTCTTGAATGTGTACTCTTGGATTATCTTCCTTGAAAGACACAGGCCAAGCGGGAACAGCAATTTTTCCAGTTATTTGCTCGTTGCCTAAAGCAATATCATTTAAACGACTTAACCAAGTTTCAAGAGTAGTTTTTTCTTCCGCATTACTCTGCGATATAGCCTTTGGGTTTAAGCAATACAGAGCAGGCTGCTTTTGAGTTTCAGATTTATATCCAGAAACTGCGAAATATAATGCAACATCAAGGTTAACAGTCCAGTCCAAAAGAGGAGTTTGTAAGCCGTAATGCTGAGCAAGCTCAATAAACTGCGGCAGACCCATGTCTTTACTTACAATTTCCTCTAACACAAGTTTATCTCTATATCTTTTAATTAAATTGTAGGGATTTGGATATACTGTACACCCTTGATGATACGCTAAATCTCTTGGGAAACTAAGTTTATGAGGGCTAATAGGTCTTTTCAGATAGTCGGAAACCGCATATATTTCTCGTCCTATAGTGGGAACTAAAATCCACTCACTATTACTTTGACCTCGAAACCACAACTCCGGCTGGGAATCAATTCGGGATACTCTATTTCTTAATTGAGCTAGAGAGTAAACTTTCTCAGTACGCATATATTGCTTATTTTGTACATCAACATATGGGTTTTGCTGTTCCTCTGGTAATATCGCGTGATACATTGCTGGTAATCTCCTTACTAAATTTAGACGCTAACTATATATTATTAATACTAGCATAAACTGATCTTCATCGTAATAATTCTCTGCATATCTAGAATATCTATCCTGGAGTTTAGGTTCTACATAAAACCCGTGCCGAAGATGATGGTTATCGCATCTCTCTTGAAGACTTTCTACAACAGAATCCGTAAACCGCATCCACCGGTCTTATCTATCCATGAGCAGGTGGTTTTTGGTACGAGCAGGTCGGAAAATCCTACCTGCTCGCGTCCTAGCGAAGCCTCGCGTCTACCGAGTAGCCGCAAACGGATAGGCGGCGCCTGAGATAACGCCCGCCTCCACGTCTTCCAGGGTTTTGCCGCGGGTCTCGGGCAGGTTACGCCACATGAGCACGGCGATCAGCACGTTCACCACCATGAACCCGAAGAATGAGCCGGTCAGTCCCAGCGCACCCAGAATGACCGGGAATACGAGGGAAAGCAGACCGTTCATCATCCACCCGCAAAATGCGGAAAGGCCCATGCCTACCGCCCGCACCCGAAGCGGGAACAGCTCGCTCATCAGCACCCACGTCGAAACGTTCAGGCAGGTCTGCATCGACCCCACGAACCCGACCACAAGCGCCAGGATAATATAGGGACGCGCGGGGCTGCCCTCCGGCAGGAGCATAGACGCTACCCCGATCAGCAGGTGGAAAAACGCGGTCAGCGAATACCCAGCGATCACCATCGTGCGGCGGTTCACGCGTTCCATCATGCGCAGCGAAAAGAGTGAGCCGACCACGGCGATAGCGCCCGGTGCGATATTCGCAATGAGCGCCGAACCCTCGTCAAACCCGGCCTCTTTGAGCACCTTAATGCCGTAGTACATGATGGAGTTAATACCGGTGAGCTGCTGCCCGGCACCCACCAAAATACCGACCAGCAGAATCCGCACAAACCATTTTTCACGCAGGATTTTACCCATGCTGCCCTTAGCCCCCGCGCCGATTTGGGTGCGGGTTTCCTCAAGTGAACGCGCAATGTCTGCGATTTCGGCATCAGCACGTTCGGCGGGGCGGATGCGCCGCATAATGGCGCGCGCATCCTCAGTGCGATCCTGCACGATAAGCCAGCGTGGGGATTCGGGCATGCGCAGCATACCGATGAAAAGCGCGAGCGCAGGCAGAGCGCAGACGGCGAACATCCACCGCCATACGCTATCGTGTTCGCCCCAGAGGTTGCCGATGATGGCATTCACGATGAATGCGGCTAGCTGCCCTCCGACGACCATGAGTTCGTTACGCCCGGAGAGTGATCCGCGAATTTCGTAGGGTGCAAGTTCGGCGAGGAATACAGGCACGACCGCGGATGCGCCTCCCACGGCGAGCCCGAGCATCGTACGACCCATCAACAGTACAGCAATGCTGGGGGTGAAGACGCATGCGAGCGTGCCTGCGATGAAGAGGATTGAGAGTCCGATGATGGTTCTGCGCCGCCCGATGGCATCTGAGATGCGCCCGGTGACCATGGCTCCGAGGGCGGCAGCGAAGGCGAGGGAACCTGTGACCCAGCCTTGAATGGTGTTGTCCATGCCGAGTTCGCGGCTCATGGGGTCGAGGGCACCGTTGATAACGCCGGTGTCGTACCCAAAGAGGAGCCCGCCGAAGGTTGCCACCAGCGCGATAACCCCTAGGCGGCGGGTGTGCGCGCCCTGCCCGAGCGGGGGTAGTGCACTGGCGCGGTTCGGCGGCTCGGTGGTGATGCTCATGCGGGTATTTTTGTCTTTCATGAGGGTCTTGTACGGCACAGGTTGAGAGACCGCACAGTCTTTAAACGCTTGCTGGCTTGGGTATATTCCCGATTAGTTATATTTCCAGCTGGCTATATTCACGGCTGCTCAGAAAAGCGCGATGCTTTCAGGCGCTGGGAAAATCTCGTTGAGCCGCGCCAGTTCTTCATCATTGAAACGCACGCTTGCGGCCTGCGCGTTTGCGTGTACTTGTTCGGGGGTGGTTGCCCCGGCAATCACGCTGGCGACGGGGTTCTGCTGTTTGAGCCAAGAGATGGATGCTTGAACCTCAGAGATCCCCAGATCGGCACAAAATTCGTGGTAGGCATCGAGTTGTTCCCAGTCGGCTTGCGCGAGTACCTGCGCTTTGGAGTGCGACAGACGTGACCCTGCAGGGATGCTGTCGCGGCGGTATTTTCCGGTCAAAAGCCCGTTGGCGAGCGGGAAATACGGGAGAACCCCGAGCCCGAAGTGGCGGGCGGCGGGAAGAATTTCGAGTTCGGCACGGCGATCCAGCAGGTTGTAGTGGTTTTCGGCGGCGATAAACCGCTCAGTGCCGAGTTCGCGGGCGAGATGCTCGGCGTGGGCAAGCTGCCACCCCGCAAAGTTGGAGTGCCCCAGGTAACGCACCTTTCCGCTGGTCACGAGCGTGTCGAGAGTAGATAGGGTCTCTTCCAGCGGGGTGTTCTGGTCGGGGCTGTGGTAGAAATACAGGTCGATGTACTCGGTTCCCAGGCGCCGCAGTGAACCTTCGACGGCACGCATGATGTATCGGCGTGAGCCGCGCGCATCCCAATCATTGCCGTTGAGGGTACCGGTGGGAAGCCCGAATTTGGTGACGATGATCAGGTCATCGCGGTTGAGGTTGAGTTCGCGCATCGCGGTACCGAACATGGTTTCTGAAAGCCCGGGCTCGGCACCGTACAGGTCAGCAATATCGAAGAAGCCGATGCCCGCCTCGACTGCGGCGGCGATCACGGCGTTGGTGCCTTCCTGAGTTTGAGTGGGGGTGCCGGGGCGTCCCAGGTTGTTGCAGCCGATACCGACAGAGGGCACGACCAGCCCAGAGTTACCCAGGCGTGCATATGCGGGAGATTCGATGCGTTCCATACATTTACTCTACCGTGTTTGACAGGACGTGGTCGCAACATGACGTTCACGGCGCTCTGCAATTCTCCCGCAAGCAATAGATGATTTCTAGTGCGAGTTTGTGTGAAGAGTCGTAGCCCCTATGTAATACAGCTCATCCTGCGCAATAAAATTTTCAAACTCGCGGGCACATTCCTCGCGTTCACCCGGTCCCAAAAACAACGCAAGATTCAGCACAGCTACGTGCAGTGAGCGCGGGTGGCTGCTGCGCAAACGTTTCGCAAAAAGCCGAGCTTTTCGTGCCGCCTCAGGGCTTGTCGAAGCCCATAACCTGTCATGATGCGCCACCCGATTACGAAAAACCGTCAACGATTTTAGATTGCTTTCAAAAGCAGGAACAGGTATCTCCAGCTCGTGGGCAATGGTTTTCCAGAAAAGAATCGGATCCTGCGCATCCGGTCTGTACTGTGTGATAAATCTGCTCAATAGACCCAGTGAAAAGCTATCGACTACTTGCTCAAAGGACGGCATAGGCGCCTCGCGGTGATGAGGGTTCGTTCTGCGGTATTGTTCATCAAGATCTTCTAGAAGTCTTGTGACACTTCCTGGGCTAGTTTCCAGATAATAGTGAGGATTAAGATAGTCACAAGGGGTTTGTGACAGTCTTTCATAAGACTCAACGGTGAGTCTGCGCAAAAGCAATTCCGCCTGCATTAATCTGCCAAAAACCAGTTGAGCGCATTGAATATCAAGATCGATAATGCGAGCAAGACCGACAGATTGATAGGGTTCTTGCGAAAGAACAACATAGTTGCCGATGTATCCGCGTAACCGTTCCAAAGGCATTGAGAAGATAGAAGTACTCGAAAAGTTATCGGGTAGGCTACTGAAACCGCTGTGTTCCAGATGTTCAATATAGTTTTGTGGTTGTCGTGTATATACCATTTCAGGGTTTTCTTGAGGATCTATAAGACCGGAAGCAGATAAAGAAGGGCCCCGACATATGCGCATATCCTGTGAACCTGCAGACTCACGGGTAGAGGCGGTCGGGGGACTCTTACACATAGTTTACACGACATGTTTTCTCAGAACAATACCGGATTTTTTCCTTGTAGAATGCCTTCTCCCGCGAGCAGATAGTTTTGTGATGAGCAGATAACATTCCGCTATCTGCTCGTCGAAATATTATCTGCTCGCGGCTGAACTTGCGGCCAAATCAGGTGGAGGATTCAACACACTGACCCGCACAGCCGCGAACCCGTATGACGTATTGTTTCGCCGCATCCCACAAATATTAAGCGGTTATGACCGCTCGACGACATGTGCCGACATATTCTTGCTGGCACCGCGCATCCTGCCTAAAATAGGAACGTTATCTATCCAGAGCGACCGAGAGATCTGGCTCTTAGACGTCGCAGCAACCTCGCCAGCCTCCACCCATGGGGTGGACGGACAAGGTGCTCCCGCCAGAACCGATAGAAGTGAATTCCCTTCGCGTCTTGCTAAGATTCGGCGTACCTTCGGGCACGCTTCTATCGGGTGAACACGGAGGAATGAAAATGACGACAGTTCACCCGGCTCTTTCTTACGAGCTGTATCCGCCACGGTCGCACGCAAGCTGCGATTCCCTGCTCAAAACCATTACCGAGCTTGAGCAAACCAACCCGGATTACGTTTCCGTCACCTATTCGGGCGATGCGCAGCGCCGCCAAAAGACGCTGGCTCTACTCGATCACCTTGTACATGAAACCTCGCTGAATCCGCTGGCGCATCTAATCTGCGTGGGGCATTCCGTGGCTGATTTGGAACGCTCGGTTCGTCTGATTCTCGGGCTTGGAGTACGCGGGTTTCTGGCGCTGCGCGGCGATATTCCACCCGAAAACACGCGCCCGCTTGAGCTGCCTTTTGCCCGCTATCTGGTGGAGCTGATTCGCAGGGTGGAACGTGAGGATTTCGCGCATCTTGCCGCGGGGAAAGTGTCGATTGGGGTTGCGGCATACCCGCATAAGCACCCCGAGTCTTCCTCGCTTCTTCAAGACATTGAGATTCTGCTTTCAAAGCAGCGTGCCGGGGCGGATTTCGCCATCACCCAGGTTTTCTTTGAGACCGAGCGCTATTCGGGGTTGGTGGATGCTGCGCGCCTTGCCGGGGTGGAGATGCCCATTATTCCCGGTATTATGCCCGTTACCTCGCTGACTCGGCTGACAAAGCTGTGCGAGCTTGCCGGACTTGAAGTACCGCGCGAGCTGGCGCATCGCCTGGAAACCGCGAGCGATTCGCGCGAGCTGCACCGCATCGGCGTGGAACATGCACTCGACCAATGTCGCAAGGTGCTTGATGCTGGCGCCCCCGGCCTGCATTTCTTCACATTTAACGAGCATGAGGCTGTGCTGGACGTCCTCGAAGAACTCGACGTTCCGCGCTACTCGAACCGTTTCAAACTCCCCCTAAGCGATCTTCAATACCTCTAAACTCCCCTTTTATTTGACACCCTCCCACAGTAAGGAACTAGGATGACCCACACCCCATTCCCCGCAGCAACCATCGTCGGTTACCCCCGCGTGGGCCGTTTCCGCGAGCTGAAGAAGGCACAGGAAGCGTTCTGGAAAGGCAAAATCACGCAGGATGAACTGCGCCAGGCGGCCGCAGATGTGCAGCGCACCTACTATGACCGTGTGATCGAGCGCGGTCTTAGCGCAACCGATTCGTCTATTCCGGCGACTTTCTCGTACTACGATCAGGTGCTCGACGCCGTGCGCCTTTTCACCCTCGTGCCCAAGCGTCTTGCCGACGCCAAGGATGCGCGCGGCCTGCTCGATCTGCCCGGATACTTTGCTCTAGCACGCGGCACCGAGACGCTGCCTCCGCTGGAGATGACGAAATGGTTCGATACGAACTACCACTACCTGGTGCCCGAGATCGGTCCGGATACCGAGATCAAGCTGAATCTTGAGGCTATTGACGAGCAGCTTGAAGTCGCCAAGGAGCACGGGGTGACGGTGCGCCCGCAGCTGGTCGGCCCGCTCACCCTGCTTCTCGGGGCGAAAGCCGAACAGGGTTCGCCCGAAGGGTTCACACCGCTGGATCGCCTGGACGATTTCGTGAAAGCCTACCAGCAGGTGCTCGCCGAGCTGGCGGCACGCGGCGTGCAGTGGGTGCAGCTCGACGAACCCGGCCTGACCGTGGACCGCGACATTCCCAACGCCAAAATCGCCGAATTGGCGCGTAAAACTTACACCGCGTTGGCAGCCGAAACGAACCGCCCCGCAATCCTGGTGACAAGCCCCTACGGCAACCTGCGCGAGAACCTGCCCGCACTGTTAGACACCGGTATTGAGGCGCTGCATCTCGATCTGGTTTCCACGCTCTACGATGCCGAGGCGCTGACCGCCTTCAAAGACTCCGGCGTAACCCTGGTGGCAGGTGCCATTAACGGGCGCAATATTTGGCGCGCCGACCTGCGAGCGCTTCTGCACGCGCTCCAGAACATTAACGGCGGTGCGGTGGCGGTTGCGTCCTCAACCTCGCTGCAGCATGTGCCGCACGATCTTGACCTTGAAGACCCCGCCGATGTGCCCGTAGACGGTCTGGCTTTTGCCGACCAGAAAGTCGCCGAGATCGTGACTCTTGCCCGCGGTCTTGCCGACGGTGAGTCTGCGGTTGAGGCAGAGTTGAAGACCGCCGACGAAGCGCTGGCACGTTTCACGGCGGACCCGCGTAAGCATAATACGGCAATCCGTGAGCGTGCCGCATCCGTGAAACCGCAGGATTTTGAGCGCCCTGAACTGAAAATCCGCCGGGATGCCCAAGCCGATCTGAATCTGCCGAAGCTGCCGACCACAACCATTGGTTCGTTCCCGCAGACCGGCGATATTCGCCGCCACCGTGCAGAGGCGCGTGCCGGTAAAATCACGCAGCAGCAGCTTGACGAGTTCCTGCGTGAAGAGATCGCCTCCGTTATTAAACTCCAGGAAGATTTGGGCCTGGATGTGCTCGTGCACGGCGAGGCCGAACGTAACGACATGGTGCAGTACTTCGCCGAGAATTTCGATGGTTTCGCCACGACGAAGCACGGCTGGGTGCAGTCCTATGGTTCACGCTGCACCCGCCCATCGGTGCTGTTCGGCGATGTGAAACGCGCAGGTGAAGGGCTGCGCGGCGAGGCCGTGACCGTGCCCTGGATTTCCTACGCCCAGTCCCTCACCGATCGTCCCGTTAAGGGTATGCTGACCGGCCCGGTGACTATTCTGGCTTGGTCGTTCGTGCGTGATGACCAGCCGCGCGAGGAAACCGCGAATCAGGTTGCATTGGCGCTCGCCGACGAAATCGCCGATTTGGAGGCGGCGGGCATCCGCATTATTCAGGTGGATGAACCGGCACTGCGTGAGCTTCTGCCGCTGCGCCGTGATGAGCAGCCCGCGTACCTGAAGTGGTCGGTGAATGCGTTCCGCCTGGCGACGAGCGCGGTCGAGGATAAAACTCAAGTTCACACCCACCTGTGCTACTCGGAGTTCAACGAGATTATTGATTCGATTAATGCCCTGAATGCGGATGTGACCAGTATTGAGGCGGCGCGCTCGCATATGGAGCTGCTGGCGGATATTCCCGAAAGCTATGTTTCGGGGCTGGGCCCGGGCGTGTGGGATATTCACTCGCCGCGTGTGCCTTCGCAGTCCGAGGTTGAGGAGCTGATCCGTGCCGCGATTGGGTACGGAACCATCTCTGACCTATGGGTTAACCCAGATTGCGGTTTGAAGACCCGCGACTACGAGGAGACAAAGAGGACGCTCAAGAACGTGGTGGCCGCAGCGAAGAAGGTTCGGGCGAGCCTGTAGCCTCTGGCTTGGGGCCTCTCCCCTACCCCTATAAAGTGCCTTAATTACAGGCTTAAACAATCACAATAATTCCGCGAGCAGGTGGTTTTTGATACGAGCAGGTAGGAAAATCCTACCTTATCGACAAAATCCTACCTGCTCGCGGTTATATAGAGGGTATGCGCATCCAACATAGGCATTTATGTTCCCTAAGACATAGTCCTATCTCACATAAATAAAAAAATTTACTGTTTTGACAGCCTAAAATTGTTATTCACAGAATAATCATTCTGAACATATGTTCACTTCTAGTTTAAGTAACCTGTACATATGCTCTTAAAATTACTATTTCTATAGGTATCTATTCCTAAAATGCGAGCATGACTACTACAGATTCTCCAAAGAAGAAGGGTTCTGTACCCCGCTGGCTTGCTATCCCGACAGCAAAACCTCAACTGAACACAGCAGAGGTCGCATCGAAGTACCCACGCCTACGTTTTCAGGTTTTTATGGGTATTTTTATCGGGTACGCAACGTTTTATCTGATTCGCAATAACGTTCCGCTTGTTACGCCGATTCTGACTCATGAGCTCGGTTTTAGTAATGCGGCTATTGGTGCGCTTTCTACGGCGTTGCTTTTAGCCTATGGTTTCAGCAAATTCTTTACCGCTATGATTTCTGACCGCTCTAATGCGCGGTTATTCCTCCCCATAGGATTAGTACTTTCTGGTATTGCAAACGTTCTGCTCGCTATCGCCGGGTACATGGGATCCGGTGCGGCAGCTGCAGGATACGGGGCCGCAATCGCATCCACCATGGCCGCCATTATGGTCTTCAACGGTATCTTCCAGGGTATGGGGTGGCCGCCCTCAGGCCGCGTGCTCGTGAACTGGTTCTCAACGAGCGAGCGCGGGTCTAAGGTTTCTCTCTGGAATACCGCACATAACGTTGGTGGCGCGCTTTCGGGTCTTTTGGTTGCCTGGGGTTTCACGCTCTTCGGTAAAACCTGGCAGGTTGCTTTTTGGTTCCCCGCCGTGATTAGCTTTGTGCTTGCTTTTGTGGCGTGGCTGCTGATTCGCGATAATCCAGAGGCTGAGGGTCTGCCCACTATTGACGTGTACCGCAACGATCCCCACAAGGTTGAGTCCACAGACGAAGACCGTTCTGAATCAACATGGACGACTATTCGTAAGCATGTGCTGACTAATTCGACCATGGTGTATCTGGCTCTTGCTAATGTCTTTGTGTACACTCTGCGCTACGGTGTGCTGGTGTGGGCTCCTAAATATTTGCACGATGTGCGCCACGCCTCCCTTGAGGGCGGTATCGCTGGGTTCTCAATCCTGGAGCTTGCCGGTATTGGCGGCACTATTCTCTGCGGTTTCGTCTCTGACTATGTCTTTAAGGGGCGTCGCTCACCCGCGGGTATTCTCTTCTTGATTGCTACCGTAGGCGCTATTTTGCTGTATTGGCTGCCTCCAGCCGATGCTCCGCTCATTGTCGCCTATATTGCGTTGGCCCTGATTGGCGGTCTGATTTATGGGCCGGTAATGCTGATTGGTTTGCAGGCTATTGACCTGTCGCCTTCACATGTCGCGGGTACCGCCGCAGGATTTACCGGTCTTTTCGGGTATGCCCTGGGTGCTACGTTGGCTTCTACCGGTATCGGCATCATTGTGGATCACTGGGGCTGGAGCACCGCCTTCATCTTCATGATCGTGTGCTCGGGACTGGCTATTGTGTTCCTCTGGCTTGTTAATGGGGCTGAGAAGCGCATGATGGCTGAGAGGGATAAGAAACTCGCTGCAGAAAACGCATAGGCGTAATTTCAGTTTCCGCGAGCAGGTGGTTTTTGATACGAGCAGGTAGGAAAATCCTACCTTATCGGCAAAATCCTACCTGCTCGCGGTTACCTTTTAAGGACAAAGGATGCCAGCGTTCACCGAATTACGCCCCTGAGGGAATATGCCGAAGAGGTGTTATCTTCAAGGTTCTCGCGCCATAAAGCCCCTAGAATGGGGTCATGGATAATGCAAAGAACTCTGGAATTACGACCGAATGGGTCGATAATACGGTTAAACCGGGCGATGATTTCTTCCGCCACGTGAACGGCCGCTGGCTCGATACCTATGAAATTCCCGCCGACCGTTCCAAAGACGGCGGGCTGTACACTCTGCGCGATGATGCCGAAAAGCATGTGCGTGAGATTGTTGAGCGTATCGCCAAGGAACAGCCTGAATCCCGCATCGGCGCGCTCTACAACTCTTTCATGGATACCGAAAAGATTGAGTCCGACGGGTTAGAACCGCTTATGCGCGAGGTTGCCCCTATTCTCAACGCCGCCACAAGCGAGCAGCTCGCCGTCACTCTAGCGCTCCTCTCACGGGCTGGGCTGGCGCAGCTTCTCGGGTGGTACACCAGCATCGATCAGAAAGACCCCGAACATTACGTCTTTTACCTCACCCAGGCCGGGTTGGGTCTGCCCGATGAGGCGTACTACCGCGAAGAGAAGTACGAGCAGGTGTGCGCCGCGTATATCGAGCATATCGCCACCATGTTCGAGCTGACCGGCCTTGCCGAGAGCTTCAACCTGACCCCTATGGAGGCGGCACAGCTCATTTTCTCGCACGAGACCGAGATCGCCGCGCATCACTGGGATGTCGTGAAAAACCGTGATGCAGAGGCGAAATACAACCCCGTCAAAGCCACCGAACTTGACGAGAAGTTCCCCGGTTTCCCGCTCCAGCAGTGGCTTCTTGCGCTGGGGGCAGACCCCAAAGAGCTGGGCACGGTCATTGTTTCTCAGCCTTCTTTCCTGGAGGGCGTGGCGAACATGTGGCAGTCCACCCCACTGATGACTTGGAAACTCTGGGCCCTGTGGTGCGCTATCCGTTCCCGCACGCCCTACCTACCGGATGCGTTCGTGCAGGAAAACTTCAATTTCTACGGTCGCACTCTCTCAGGCACCGAAGAGCTGCGCGAACGCTGGAAACGCGGCGTTGCGGCTGTGGAGAACGCGCTCGATCAGGAGCTTGGCAAGGAGTACGTGGCGGTGCATTTCCCGCCGGAGCACAAGGAGAAAATGCTCAAGCTGGTCAATAACCTGCTGGAAGCATACCGCCGCTCCATCACGAACCTGGATTGGATGACCGAAGCCACCCGCGAGAAGGCACTGGAGAAGCTCTCGAAGTTTGTCACGAAGATTGGCTACCCGGATGAGTGGCGCGACTACTCGAAACTGACCCTGGTACCCGGTGACCTGTTCGAGAACCTGCGCCGCACCGCCGCCTTTAACAGCGATTTCATGATCGATCGCGCTGGCGACCCGGTTGATAAGAACGAGTGGCTGATGTCTCCGCAGACTGTGAACGCCTACTATATGCCGCCCGCTAACGAGATTGTGTTCCCTGCGGCTATTCTGCGCCCGCCCTTCTTCGATCCTGAGGCCGACGATGCAGCGAACTATGGCGGTATCGGCATGGTAATCGGTCACGAGATCGGCCACGGATTTGACGATAAGGGTGCGCTCTATGATGGCGACGGCGCGCTGAATAACTGGTGGACCGAGGAGGATTTCGCCGAGTTTACCAAGCGCACGAGCGCGCTGGTTCAGCAGTATAACGCCTACACCCCGGCGAACCTTGACCCGCAAAAGTTCCGGGTGAACGGCGAATTGACTCTGGGTGAGAATATCGGCGACCTTTCGGGGCTGTCGATTGCGTTGAGGGCCTATGAGATTGCGCTTGCCGAGCAGGGCATCACCTCACTGGCGGATGCGCCGGTCATCGACGGTATGACGGCCGCGCAGCGCCTCTTCTGGTCTACCGCGCAGGGATGGCGCACTAAGTCACGCCCGCAGCATGCGGAGATGATGATTTCGGTGGATCCGCACTCCCCCGACGAGTTCCGGGTGAACGGCGTGGTGCGCAATATCGACGAGTTTTATGATGCGTTCGATGTTCCTGAGGACAGCAAACTGTACCTGTCGCCTGAGGATCGCGTGCGTATCTGGTAACCACCTGCCAGCTCCCAATAGCGCGAGCAGATAGCGAATTGCTATCTGCTCGTGGGAGTTAAGAAGCGCCGCATCACCCAAAGCACCGCAGCTGTGAGGGCTAAGGATGCGGCACATACGAACGCATATGTTCCGGTATCTACCCGCACACTTAGATGTGAGAAGAGTAGATTTCCCAGCGATGTAAAAAGCGCTGCCGCTAAACTAAAGACAGACATTACTTTTCCAATATGCCCAGCATCGCTCTTCTTCTGCAAATCCGAGAAAAGACCAATAGTATAGATAACAATAATTCCACTCACTATACTTTGTGCAGTAATAACGCTGATAATTCCGGGTATAAGTGCCAATACATACGCGCCACTGATAACCAGCAGTAATATTTGTGGATGCGCCCACCGCCTCAGCGCAGGTATGCGGTTGAGGATAAAAGATGCAGCCACGGCTCCCATAGTTCCCATAAACATACCAAGACCGTAAACTTCTTGCCCTAACCCCAAGTAGGCAATTCGCCCTAGAAGTAGGAAAAGGGTTGAGGCACCCCACATATTGAGGAGAGCGGCGAAGAAAAGTTCGCGTCTAAAATATGTACTATAGGCTATATATACTAGTCCAATCCTTAAATCGTGAAGTATATGCGTTTTTTGGAATACTTCGGAGCCCTCCGAGCGTCGGGTAGCGACAGACCCAGCGGGCACCATAAAAGTGAGCACTAAAGACAGAATAAATGACACCAGATTGACAATGATTGAAAGCTCCAGAGCATTCGCAAAATTCTGCATGAGAATCATGGTTCCCACGAGGGGGCTCACAGCACGGGATAGTTCTCCCACCATCGAATAGGTGCTATTGTATTTTTCAAATTCTCGATGTCCAAGAATCTCAGGAATAATAGCGCGGCTTGTGGGGCTGTATGCGGTCGCGGCTAAAGACATGAGAGCCGAAAGAATAATCAGTATATAAACGATAAATTCTCCGCGCGCTGACGATAAAAGAATAAGAGCGCACAGGCAGCAAAGACTATTAAAAATATCGTATAAAATCAGCAGAAACTTTTTCTTGAACCTGTCAATGACAACAAATCCAAGAATGCTGGCGAGGAATATGCCCGCACCGCTACACGCATTCATCACCCCAACCATCTGCTGACCGGCGTGCTGGCTGATATACCAGGTCACCACAATGGTGTAGGCGACGGTGCCTATGCGTGAAAGCGCCGTCGCCGGGATGAGATAGTACGCTCTGCTGTACCTCACCATGTTCCGCAAAACCTCAGAGCAGAAGGCTAGATGCTCGATCCACTACTGCTGCTAGAGCCTGAACCTACCTGGCTGCGGAAGGCTGCGGCAAACCCGCCAATAACCCAGTGCCCGTTTTCATACTTCCCTGTTATATCCACGTCGAGCGTGGTGCTGCGGGAGCTTGAGGGAACATCAGCATCCCTTCCTGAGGTGGCGATAAAGCTGCCCAACCCTATGGTGAATCGGGAAGGCCAGGTGTATTCCCCGCCGGATTCCTTGGGCTTCGGTGTGGTGAGGTTGGCTGTCACCTTGGGTTCTTCAAACCAGATCGTTGAAAACTGGTACGAGGACGACTTAACGGAGCTTTTATCTGTATCATTCAGCGCGGTCTGCTCGATCAGGCTGTCGTCACCGCTCTCCATCATGTACTGGGTCGCCGCAGTATAGAAAGCGATACTGGAATACAGCCCTGCCACCGAGTTTTCGTCGGCGTTCTTAGGCTTGATGGGTTTGGGCACGTTCTTCGCGCGTTCGGTGCGGGTCGCCTTACGGTACTCCCCCGCCGAGGTATCGTATTCATCGATCTTCGCTTCGCCACTGAAATCGCTGCGGTAGCTTGCCGTAGCATCCGTTGGGAGCGGTTTCACGCTGCCGGCGTTGGATGCGC
>ERZ773263.1350-NODE-1350-length-14845-cov-5.747329_pt1 | contig 14845 bp, 17 predicted proteins | sample MGYA00511076_ERZ773263 | MGnify/ENA primary metagenome ERZ773263 (study PRJEB29015, sample SAMEA2738155) | human oral metagenome | biome: human oral; feature: human-associated habitat; material: saliva | place: China | collected 2195 ... | reverse complement strand
TCTAATTCGTGCTTGTATGCTGGTGTCTTCATTTCGGGATCCTTGTATAATCCCACGTACTCATACATGCCATCTTCTAGTGAGATCTTTGCTTCTGGCAGCTTTAGCTTACCATTTTCTTCAATCTCTACAGTGTCATACTTAACCTTATCGGTATTTGAAATAACCTTTACAGTATACTTCTTTACCTTTGGCTTTTCTGCTGCAGGTGTTTCTGTCTTAGGCTTTTCTGTTGTTGCAGTTCCTGTTGTAGTTGTGTTTTCTCCTGTTGCTTCTTCAGCCATTACGACTGTTTGAGCAATAGGGGAAGCTACGGTTAATGCACTTGTTCCTAATAGAACTGTGCGAAAAATCTTCTTCTTAAAGTTTTTCAAAATATTCTTCTCCTCTTTTCGCTTCTGCGTTCACTATTTATTATGCTATTTTTTCGCTTAGTTTCAACAAAAAAACTAGGATTTCCTAGTTCTTTTTATTTTTTAATACAAACAATCCTGCAAAGAGTGCAATCACTGCCATTGATAGGGATAGGAAGATATTTGATCTTACGCCAGTCTCAATGATGTTCTTTTTGCTGCTCGTTGTTTCTTCTGTTGTATTCTCGTTACTATTTTGTGTTTCTGTAGTTTGTTTTGATGCGGAATCTGTTGGTGTAGCTGACTCTTCAGGCTTAACAGGTGCTTCAGGTGTTGGTTCTGTTGGAGTATTTGGTTGCTCTGGCGTTGGGTCAGCTGGTACTACAGGCTGGTCTTCTGCTGGTGCTTCAGGTGTAGGGTCCGCTGGTGTTACAGGGGCTTCTGGTTCAGGTGTAGGTACAGCTGGTGTTTCCTCTACTGGAGTAGTAGGTGTTCCTGGCTGTTCTGGAGTAGGAGTCTCTGGTTGAACTGGTGTTTCAGGTGTTGGTGTTGGGTCCACTGGTGTTGGGTCAGCTGGTGTTTCAGGCGTTGGGTTTGTTGGATTAGCAGGTGTTGGATCTGCTGGAGTTTCTGGTTGAGTAGGAGTTTCTGGTTGAACTGGTGTTTCCTCAACTGGGTTAGCAGGTGTTGCTGGTTGCTCTGGTTCAGGTGTTGGGGTAGGAGCAACAATCTTCTTGTACACGTGAACTGTATCACCGTTTTCTGCTGTACGAGTCTCTACAAATTCGTATCCTTCAAATGTTTCCTTATCATGTACACCGTATTCTTTTGTCTTTAGTTCTGTACCATCTTCTGTAACATATTGAGTATAGTCAATACCTACGTGTAACACTCTTGTCTTAGGGTCAACTGAACCACCTTCAACAAATGTAGCCATTCCCCAATCACGAATAAAGAATGCATCCTTTTGAATTGATGAAGTGCTAAATAAATCCTTTAAATCGTTATAAATGAAATCAGCATCATAATCTAAATATCTACTACCTAAATCATCGCCAATTGTGAGATTGAATGTGCCAATCTTATTACCGATTTCGCCTTGTGTGATTTCTACAACTTCACCCTGCTTTAAATTTTCATCAATCTCGGCAATTGTATCATAAGGGATTTCATCGTTTACAGTTGCAGTTATTTGCCAATAACCAGTTCCACCTGTGGCAGCCATTTCCGCCGCAGCCATAATGTCATGAGTAAAGCGTGAGTCCTCTGCTTCGATTGGATAATCAAATACATATCTATTAGGGTATGCAGTCTTATCGAAACGTTCTCCATCATCAAAATCAACTGGTAAAGCAACGTTACGCTCTGTAAACTCTGTGCCATCATCTGTTACAAATGTTACTTCCTTGGCGAACATGTACTTACCCATAGAGTAGTCTGGTCCGTATGTATCTGCAGTTGCCACATTAAGAACATCTAGGTTTTGCCAATTTTTGACGTGTAACGTTTCTCCTGCGTGGTCTCCTTCGTATAATACAAAGTCATAGTCCTTATCTAACTTAGTCTTTGTTGCTCGACTTTCAAAGATAGATGTAAAAGATAGATGTAAAGTTGTTTCTACCTTTAAACTTATAAGTGCTATGGCTTACGTTGTTTGTGAGTCCTAGACTTGTTCTTGCACCGTTTGTTGGTTGTGTTGCTAAAAATTCTGTTAATTTCTGACTTTCTTCTGGTGTTAAGTCAGCCTGTGCATGTGCTTTAACTGTATTACCACATAATAATACAGATGACATCAGTAATGACGCCCCAATGCCAGCTTTCTTTGTTAAATTCTTCTTTTTCTTTTTCATCTTTTTTCTCCTTTTTCTAAACAATGTCTATATTTTCGCATTTTTGCTGAAATTTCACAAGTGTTTTCACTCGCTTTCAAATACCAACACATTAACTTTCTTTGTTAATGCTGTACAAGCATCTATTGCAATGATGCCTAAATCTCTAAACGGCTCAAAGCATGCGTCCTCGCCAAATTCCGAGCCTCTACCATGGTACTTCGAGTTTCCAAACGAACAGTGCCAATGACCGCAGATCACTGTCTTATCTTTGAATCTATGTCCACTCTTCCAATATGCCATACCGTTAACCCAGCTGTACTCTTCGAAGTCTTCGCAATCTTCATCCTTATAGTTTTTTGGTAGCCAACCATGGCAACAAACAATTTCGTTCCCGTTTTTATCCGTGAATTCAAAGTAGTCCACTAAACTGTCCATGTATTTTGTTAATTCTTCATATTGGTTGGCATATACAAAGATCATGTCGTCATCTGCGTGCAGGCTGCTTCTGCCCGTCACATACTTTGCAATCTCTAAAATAGTATCAACTGTTCCATTATGCTTGTCCGCATAATCGAATCGATGTGAGAGTAAACATTTTTCGAGATTATAATCATGGTTCCCCTTGATCAAAACCTTGTTTGGAAGTGAATTTACATATTGGATACACTTCACATTTTCTTTTCCACGATCTAATAGGTCTCCACATACAACTAACGTATCATTAAGCTCATCGAAACCGTTCTTTTTCAATTCGTTTTTTAGCTCTGTATAGTGACCATGTACATCACTTACGACGAAATATTTCATCTTATTTCCCTCCTAAATGTATTTTAATTTCTTGTTTTCAAAATCTCCTGGAAATTTATACGTTCTGATTTCATTATTAACCTTGAGCTGTATCGTATCAGCCTTATAGCTCATTACAACGCCAATCTCTTTTCCATCAATTTGAACTTTCGTCCCAGCTAATTTTTTAGTGATTGCTGGAGAGTATCTCTCCTTGTATCGCTTGATTGTTTGGATCATGAATTCAGATTCCGTTCCATAACATGTAATGAACAAGAAGTCTTTTGCACGAGTTGCTGCTACGTAGAGAATTCTTCTTTCTTCTTCTTTTTCGCTCTTTTCGATAGCGTTTCTACTTGGCAGGATGCCATCATTTACACCAATCAAGAATACACACTTCCACTCACAGCCTTTTGATCTATGCATTGTAGTGATACAAACACCGTTGGAATCATTTTTGTTGTTTTCTTGTCGGATCATATAGATTACTCTATTTGCATAATCCAACCACTTTCCAACTGTTTCATATTTTAATGCGTCATCTCTTAGTTTTTCGTATTCTGCGATTGTTTCATCAACATCTTCGTTTTTAAATTCTGTGAGATTCTTTAGGTGCTTTCTATATCTTAGCTTTTCTAAGCCATTAAACACCTTTTCGCATGGCGTATCTCTGTTGATTTCTCCTGGTCCAAACCAATTTATCATATCAAAAATAGCCTTTTCTGCAGTCGCATATTTCCAAGAATCTGGTTCAGATTTGATATATTGGATTGCATTCAACATTGCATCTGTATTGTATTCAATATCTAAAAATGGAGTCTGCTTTAGGAATCTGTTTGGTCGATTTAAAACATGCAAAAGATTCTTATGAACACTCTTACCCATTGATAATTCAATATAAGCTTTAATATCCTCGAAAATATAGTTTTCGTATATAGATTTAATCTCTTCTGTTGAATCGTATGGAATTCTAGCTTCTGATAAGGCTTGAACTGGTCCATCTGCTTGTCTATTATTTCTGACTAAGATTGCCATTTCGTTAAACGCTATACCTTTTGAGTGCAGATACTTAATTCTGCCTACAAGGTCATGCATCTCTGCCCCCTTGTTTGGGTATGCGTTATATTGGATGTGCCCTCTTTCACCGTGCTTTCCACGTTCAGAAATGAAATCCTTTGGAAAACGCTTCTTGTTCTGCTTGATGATTTCATCACTAAAGTTCACGATATTCTGCGTTGAACGATAGTTTGTGGACATTTTAATGACAGTTGCGTCTTTAAAGTCCTTATCGAAGTTCATCATTACACTTGAATTTGCACCTCTAAAGGAATAAATACACTGGTCATCATCTCCAACTACACAAATATTTCTTGTTCTCTTGCTTAGGTTGTACAGGATGTCACGCTGAATTTCATTTGTATCCTGATACTCGTCAACCATAATGTAATCGAAAACATTTTGCCACTTCTTTAGAACTTGTGTATTTTCATCTAATAGTCTTTGACACTTTGTTAACATGTCATCAAAATCTATTCTATTTGTTATCTTCTTTTCGTTTTCGTAAGCCTTGAATACTTGCAAAAAGAACTCTGTTTCACATGATTTTGCCTTATATGTTTTCATATTTAGATAACTATTTTTGATCAATGAAATTTCGTTTAATATGTTTTTTGTAAGTTCCCAAGCATCTGCAACATTTGGATTATCCTTAACAAAGTTTAAGATGAAATCACACTTTTCGTTTTCATCCATAATGTTTTCTTTGTCATATCCTAGCTCCTCCTTGAGAATTCTAAAACACAAGGAGTGAATCGTCGTAAACTCTACACCGCTAATCTTATCCAGTTCCGCCTGATCCTTACCCTTGATCTTGTTGGCGTATCTTGCTTTCATGTCGTCTGCAGCACTTTTTGAGAAAGTTACCATTAAAACTCTTTCTGGCTGTACACCATGCTTTAAGATATTTTCAATTCTTCGGATTAAGGTTGTTGTTTTTCCCGAACCAGGACAGGAAATAACCATAACTGGTCCAGATATTTTTTCTATCACTTCTTCTTGTGAGGCGTTCTTTTTAAAATTTTCCATTCTGGTTCATTCCTTTCTTTTTTTTATCTCGTCTTGTCTTTTCTCATATCGCAAACAGGTACCGCTGTAGCTTGTTCTTTAGCACGTTTTTCTAATTCTTCTGCATAGCGTTTCTCTATACGTTCCAATAGTGGTCCCGCATTTTTTAATAGGTTTTTGTATTTTCCTCTATGCCAATTCTGAATTTCGAATATGCTTGCATCTTTTAGTTCATCTGGCTTTTCTGTAAATTCAACCTCTTCGTAACAGTCCACCATATATTTGCCATTACCAATATGCACTAGATCTGTTGTGAAGTCTGGATATGCCGTCATTTCTGAACCGATTTTCCCCAAATTCTTGTAGTGATTGAACCTTTCTTCAGGCGTTGCAAATTCATATTGCATTTCATTTCCGTATTCTAATAATGAATCTGGGTTCTTTTTTCTATATTCTTGGATTTCTTCAATGTTTGATTTGAGTCCCTTCAATAAGAAGATTCTTGCTAATCTATTTTTTCTCTTTTTGAATAATAGTTCGGTATAATACTGTTCCGAGTCGTGTTTCGTTGGGTCAAGGGTCGGCTTGATAGCTTCTACTTCTTTAAAGTATTCTGCGGATTCTGGGGTTGCTAACATTCTACGCTTTTTTAGTTCAATATCTAACATTTGCTCAAACCGATCTTCCCACATTAGTTCTGATTTCTTAATTCTGTAATCTTTTCCTACTCTGTAAGCATTTTCTAGGTTATAAAGTGTTATATCTATTGTTCTAAATGTGTATATCTTTGTTCCATTTGAGCGTTTAATACCTTCTAAATCCTCCATGTTGATAGGCGGGAAGGCTTTTTCGATAGATATTTTCCCAGATACAATATCTTCATATTTTGGAAGAGGTATAGTCGTTCCGATTGTATTTTTTCTTATCAACTCTTGTTTTCGCTGCCATTCTTTTTCTTGCCGCTCTTCTTCCATTTTTTCATACTTTTCTATAGCATCTATATCTTCGATCTTCTTCTTTTTTTCTTGATATATGCCGTTATTGATTTCTTTTCCAGTGAGATGTTTCATCTCTTTGTTAATCGCACGCTTTAATTCTCCGAATGTAAAATAGTCTTCTGGGAGGTATGTACGGTGGCGTAAAAAGTCGTCTAAAAATTTCATTAGATCGGATTTTAACAAGTATTCTTTTTTCTCAGACTCTAGTTCTATGTGACGGTCTTTGTACTTCATGTATTTCCTCCCTTATACTAAAATTATATTCTTTTTAGAAACCATTGTCAATCGATATCATCGTCTTCTTCAGCGATTCTATTACTGTTCATTTTACCAGTCAACAAGCTTGTTTCTCCTTCAGAGTAAATTGCTGGTTTATCATCTATATCAATGCTCTCTGGTGTTGGATCATCATAAGAAATGTTTGTATTTAAGTTTGGGACGGAAATATTACTCATGTTGATACTTTCTTCTTTGTTTACATTATATTCATCTAAAAAGTCGTCTTCTAATTCTTCAGACTCGTCTACGTAACCGTATTCGGAATCATCATCCACAAATTCTTCCTGGGCTCTTCTAGGCTTATTTTCAGATGCTTTTCCTGCCTTTGATGTATTCCATCTGGTAAATCCAAATAGACCTGCTATCACCACTGCAATAAGGGCTAGTCCACCAATTGGTAGTGGAGCCTCATCATCTTCTTCATCTGTGCTATTATTTTTCCCTTGTTCTGCTTTCTGGTTGTTGTTTTCTTTTTGATCTTCTTGAGCAACAATATCCTCTTTACTTCCAGCGTAATCCTTCTTGGTAAAGGTGACTGGGATGGACGTCTGTACGGACCACTTCCCGTCCATTGCAGTAGCGAAATCGATCTGCAGATAATTGTCTGTCCATGTTAGCGTCGCATTTAAGCTTGTAGCTTTATCCTTCATGACAACAGATGCCTTGCTAATAGGTAAAGAGTCTCCATTTGGAGCTAGCAATACAATTCTCGATGGGACATCCGTTTTTCCATCTCCATCCTCATCTGTGACAAATCTAACAATCAATGACACTGGCTTTAATGCGTCATATTCCAATGTATACTCAGTTGCCTTTGCGAGAATTGCAGCATCGCTATCTTTTGTGGTCTGAGAATCAGCTTGAGCTGTAGTATTAGTCGTTGGTTCATTTGATTTCTGGTTTGATTTCTGTTGTTCTTCCAGTTGCTCTGCAATCGACTTGTGTTCTCCAGTTGCTGTTTCGTTTTTTATATTTGCCAATGTTTCTAGCTTGCTGTAATTTTTGATTGACAGTTTATCTGCCATTGAGAATTTCTGATATTCAACCATCAGGTTTGACACCTTCTGTTTTTGTTCGATTGTGAGTGTATTTGGATCATCTGGTAAAGAGTCGATTTCCTGCTCAAACTGCTCTACTGTTATTGCTGCATCTTCTGCTACGACAGGAGTAAATGTCATTAACGGTGTTGCCGACATCATGATGCCCATTGCTAATAGTGATGTTCTAATGAAACTGTTTTTCATAAAATTTGCCCTTTCTACTTATACTTGTATATTATGCCATTTTTTAAAAACAAAAGACCTAGTTTTCGCTAGATCTTATTCTATTATTAGTATTTCGATCGTGACGTTGTTAATGTGTCCTACTTCCGTGAACTACCCCACCTGACACATAGTTCAGATGTGGCATCCTTGTGATGTACTTTTGCACTATATTCAGTAATAATACTATCAAAAGGATTTTAATTTGTGTGGCTTAATAGCTACGCATCTTTTACAAGACTCTCACTACGGTTTCACAATGGTCGGCTCACACGACCTCTACCGCTTTTATACGGTTACTTACAATTTAAAGTTTTGAATTGAATAATTGCAGGATCTAATAGTCTTGCAATTTTTGTTCATTTGGACCCCTTTTTCTTTCTGCTAATTAACTATACACTCAGCTTCATCTGTAAGTGTAACATCTTTACTCTCATCTTCTCTATAATGCACTTTTACTTCGCCAACAACACGCAACTTATCGCCTTGCTTAACTTCAGTATCTAAGTTGATAGTCGCTACACCAAAAATCATGTCGTAGTCATCTTCTTTTAGGAATCTGTACACATCATAAGCATCGACAATCTCATACCCAAGCATCTCGTCATTTTCGTTATACACTTTCAAAACTAAATGACCAATACTTGGAAATTCTCCTACTCGTACATTTGTATTTTGGAAACGATAACTAACCTCTAATTTCTTATGATTTGTCGGACCGACATAAGGTAATCTTAACTCTGCAATATATTGTGGGTTCTTATTGGCTATGCCACAACCTGCAAGTGCTGCTACACATAGTAATGCACAAATCAATTTCTTTACTTTATTCAACATCGTATTTTTTACTCAAATATAACCTTTCTTTCTGTGAACTACTCCTACATGTTTGGTAGATTTAGTCGTTTTATTTAACTCTATATTCTATCTCATCAGTGAGCGTGGTGTTTTTGCTCTCATCATTTGCATAGAAAACATTTGCCTCGCCAACGATACGAAGTTTATCCCCACGTTTAACTTCAACATCTAAAGGAATCTCTGTTCTACCAAGTATCATGTCGTAGTCGCCATCTTTTAAATAATCGTTACTGTCCTTTGCCATGATAATTTGATAACCAACGACAGTATCACCTTTATAAACTGTTAAATGAAGGAAACTTATCGTTGGGAAATCACCCTCTTTCGACAATGTATTCTGGAATTGATAACTAACCGTCAATTCTTTATTAAGCAGTGTTGACGCATCAACGTACGGATTGCTTACTTCTGCCACATACTGTTCAGGCTTTTCTTTATTACCACAACCTGCTAGTGTTACTAAACACATTAGTATACATAATAATTTTCTCATTTTATGCTCCTCTACTCAAATATGACTTTATTCTCTGCAACTAAATCAGAGTTTTTAATGTTCTCTGCTGTTACTGAGCCTGTCTTTACGTGAATCTTTAAATCAGGACTGCAAGACTTTTGTAGGCAGAATAGGTTAGATAACTTTTTAACATTTGATGGTAAGTAAATGTCCTTTAAGTTCTCACCACTAAATACCCAAGCCTCAATCTTTTCCACGGACTCTGGTAATGCCACCTTCTCTAACGAAGGTAACGAAAGCATCGAATCTTCACAAAGAACAGCTAATGACTTGCCGAACTCAATGTATTTTAATTTTGGATTGTTAGACAAGGCAGATTCTCTGACAGACCCTACACTATCTGGAAGTACAATAGCCTCTACATTAGGTAATTCAGATAAAGAATGTGGATTGATCATCTTCACTGGTCTGCCGTTAATTTGGGATGGTACATGTACCACTCTTGATTCTGAAGTACAACCTGTAATGTTATAACTATTGGTGTACTCATTCCACTCGTAGGTGAAATAGTTTTTGCCTGTTTCTGGGAAGCTTCTAAAGTTTCCCTCTGTAATTTCAACCCCAGTCAAATCTGGTTCAGGCTTTTTCTCTTCTGGCTCTTCTTTTGGTTCAATGTAAAGTTTAGCACCAGATTCAGTTACTTTGTACTCACCTTCTCCATCATTCTGTACTCCATCCTTTTTGGATGTGTTTTCTGTTTGTTGTGTTGTAGTATCTGACTCTGTTTGAGAGTCGTTCTTCTTGGGAGAACATCCAATAGCAAACACTATTAAGGATGCTAGTCCAATTTTGATTAGTTTGTTCACTTGGCAAATCCCTCTCGCTTATGATTCTTGTCGTAGAATCCCGCTAATTTCTCTGCGATTGAAAGCGTCATATTGTCTAATGAATACTTACTGTTACGGTATTTTGACAAAGAAGAAATTTGGATTCCTGTCTCCTTTGCAATCTCGTAAGAGCTAATTCCGCTCTCTAATACTTTTAAAACTTTTTCTCTGATCTTTTCCATTGTTGTTTATTTCCTTTCTTCAGTTTGTTCCTGTGGAGCCAAAGCCGCCACGATCTTGGTTGCCTAGGTGCTTGACTTCAACAAGATGGACGTCTGGTTGGTTTTGCATGATTCTAAACTGGCAGATTCTATCGCCTTTCTTAATTGAGGTTCCCTCTTTACGAAGGCAAAGCACTGGCATTCGCCAAATGTCGCCGTCACCACAATAGCTGCAATCGATGACGCCCATGCTGTTAGTCTGGATAATGCCCCACTTCTTGAATGTAGATGATCGAGGGACCATGTGTGCCTCATACCCTTCTGGCAGTTGGATTGACACGCCCAGGCTAATGAGTGCGGATTCCATAAATTCCAATGTTACATCCTCTGCTGCACGCAGATCAAGCCAGTCGCCGCCCTTGATTTCTGCGATGTGTTCAATATCGTCGTGATATTTAATTAAGATTGTTACTTCTTTATTTTCCATTTTTATCCTTCCTTTTTATTTTCTAGTGTGATCGCTATTTTTATACGCTTAAAGCCTACTTCTTTGTCAATATCTTCTTCTACAATGTATTCTATATTTTTGACTTCCTTCTGCAGTAACTCTGCGTCGTTTGATTCTAGCTCTTTCTTTATCTCTGTTTCATCGAACCCCCTATGTGTGTAGATTGGGAACAGTGGTTGGGAAGATCCTTTCTCATTATTGTAGTTTGCATCTTCTGGCGTTGCCTTTCGATCTATAACAACGAAAACCTTGTTCTGTTTTACGCAGTTAATATTTTTAATTTTCTTTAAAAATTTCGCAATTTCTCCTAACTCCTTTTCCAATGTCATATTTTTCTCTCTCTTCCTATATTTATTATATGCTTAAAAGAAAATAAAAGCAAGTGGTTTGAGAAAATAAAAAAAAGGCTGCACATGGCAACCTCTTTTTTTAGTTCTCAAAAACCTCTTCCCATGACAGGAAGCCACCTTCTTTACATCTTTCCGTCTCTACCCACCATAATCTTTCATATCGGGCGTAGTCGTCATCCAATTGTGAACGATACAAGCGTTTTCCGTTTTTCTCCTTGATGAATTTCATAAGTGGATTTTCGTCTGTAAAAGAGAAACTTCCATCGTCGTAAACATTATCAAGAATGTCTTCTTCACATTCGTTAATGTCTGTGAACTTTGCGTTGTATACTTTACCATCCAGATACTCCTGGAATACAGATAGATCTTCATCCACCAAATCGACAAACTCGTTTTCATCCATCTTTTCTGTAGTAAATGCAAAGCCAAGAATCTTTGTTTCAGGCTTTCCTGTTGACTTCATCATCCGCAACTTTCCTGAGAACATCGCAAAAGAAACCATTTGTAAATTTTCTGCGTCTTTCGGTAGTTCACGATCCATCATCTTAAAGTGATCCGAGATGAAGAAGATGTTACCATCTTCCCTGCAATGTAACGGGCAGAACTCAACGAAGTTTGCAATTGGATTGATTGGGGTTTCTTCCTTTTTAATAATTAGAACTTGTCCTTCTTGATTAACATAAATTTTTTCCATTTTTATTTTCCTCCTTCTTACTTGTAGTATCTCTTATTTTGCTCGATTGTCTCTTTAAAACCTAGATACTTATCTTGTTTCTTGATTTCCTTTTCAACTGCGATTGCCCATTTGTTGGATGTACATCCGAGTTGTCCAAAAATATCGCTTTGTAATTCGTAGTATTGTACTCGATCTTTGCCTCTTGGCAGTGTCTTCATGAGATCGTAGTAACCGCTGGCATTGTAAATATCTCCCATGGATTCTTCATACCCATCTGGGAACTCTACAGTTGCTGCAAATACAGAACCATTGCAATAGTCTGTGAACATCTCAAGTTGTCCGTTTACGAATTTATAGAATGCCTCTTTATCTTCTATAACAAGAGAGTCATCCGACTTCTTGAGATACGCAAATCCCGCAAATACTCCGTTAACGGCTGTTGAAAACATCACTGAGCTGTGTTCGAAAATAAAGATTGGGGCTGCCCAATATTCGCTTTCAGCATTGATTCTGTTGAAGAATTTTATGATTCCTGAAAAGCTCTTTTGGTCCTCGTATTTTTCGATAATACTGTCATACCCATCGAGTTCTTTTTCATACTTCTCCTGTTCTTCTTCTGAAGTTTGAAGATTAGGATACAATAGTTCATCTAAGTCAGAGTAATTCTTGTCTTCCGTCATTGTATAACTGCAGCATGATGCAAATCTAATTGGAAGGCAATACTCCTCTAGTGGGTTAGTGGCGGATTGGTCGCACACGACTTCTAAAAATTCATTTTCTTTGTTGATGTAAACTGTCATATTTTATTTTCCTCCTTGCCATATTGGCTCTTATTTTTACCTTATTTAATAATATTCTCCATGATCATCAAATAAAGTCATATTTATTATGTGATACGAAAGAAAATAAAAAAACCACCATATAGGTGGTAAAAGAGAGTGTTTTGGAGTATATCCAAACTTATTTGCCTTTGACAACCTTAAACTACGCAGCACGGAGGGCTTCCCCTTACTTACAATATCACTACGGATTGAGCCATACAGAATAATAACCTGAGCCTGAAGATGTACGGTCTTCGACTTTTATTACCAATCCCCGAAGGGATCCAAGCTGTAACAGGATTGATACCTGCCATGTTCACCAACCATTCAGTCAAAATAGTTTTTCGCATTCTACTTGTGCGGATCTTTCCAATTTAGAACTGAACACGCTTTAGCTACTTACACCAACTTTCTGACGATTTATTTCGTATGTATTTCTGCATACGTTTTCTTGTGTTCTGCCACCTTGATTCGAGTTTCCTACTAACTACATGGTTTTCGACGCCACTAGGTTTTAGGATTCTAGGGTAATGCTATTCACATTACCTTTCAATTACGATTGGCACGCCTTTGTTGTGCTGTATCCTCATAGTATGTAGCACTAGATCCTTGATACTCCTACCTCTGTTTCGAGCGAAGAAGCTGTCCATACACTTCAATATATAGTATGGTCAATGGTTGACTCGAAGTATCCTTCGAGCTGAGCCACATCATTCAGACCTATCCCAGAGCCATGGTCTTGGCTTTAGATTTCTCACACTGGGTTCGGTGCTACGTAGTTTAAGATTGTCAAAGAACTTTAGCAATTAGCGATGATATGATAAAGTAAATCGCTGGATACCATCGCCAAATTTCCGTCCACGTTATGTGGTATCGGTGCTACATCTATGATATTAACATGATGTTATTTCATTGTCAACATCTTTTTATATCTTTTTTTATATTTTTTTATTTTAGCACAGTTCTACTATTGTGAGGCTTCTTTTCTGAAATAGATCCATATCCTTCTGCAAAATCTCTTGCTTTGTATTCTTTTCTTATTTTCCCCTCTAATTGAGCTTCCTTCTGCGTTAAGGATCTATCTAGGTGATCCACCAATTCTGATAACCTAAATCCCTGTCTTTCCAATATGTTCTTCTGTAACTCTTCTAAATATGGATGCAGTTCCTTTGGGCATGTTTCTTTAATGACCTCGATTTCCCTACACACGCCAATTTTGCTAAAATATTCTCTCATCTTATTTCCTTCCTTTTTCACATTCCTTAAAGCGAGTATGCGTTTTTGACGATCTCACAAATTTCGTCAAACTGATCTGCCACTGCGAGTGCCTCTTTAATATTTTCCTCTGTGACTTCTTTATAACAGCCGTTTAACAAGAATACTGTACGACCTTTGTAGATTATGTCCACAGTGCTACGTGTGTAGCTGCCAAACGAAAAAAACTTAACTGTAATGGACAAATCATCACTAGGGGTAAACTTAAATACTTGAGGATGGTTGATCTCAACATTACTGTATGGTAATAATCTTACTGATGAACCACTTCTAAGTTGTTCGTTAATCATAGGTAAAAGCAATTCTAAAAGTGTATTAGTATTTACGTTTTTAATCGCAAGCCTGTATCTACCAAGTCTACCTCCACCATGCAGCTGGATTAGTCTCTTTTCGTAAAGATTCTCACCCCTGTTATTTGTCTTGTATTTACTTGGCAAATTAGACATTCTTTCAACATCATACTCAATTTTGAATGTATAAAGCATCTTTGTCGTCGGATTAAATGCGTGTATCACTGTCTCGTAAACACCCTCCCCAACGCTCTTGTACACTCTGGATGTTTTGTTAATTGCATCTAAGGTGTCGGTAAGTGGTTTTCCTGTAAAACCATGATATTTTATAAGAATCTCTCTCATTTTAGACATGACGTAATTCTTTGTACCATAAAGTTCATTACGCACCTCGTTATGCAAATAATCGGTATCTATTACTACACTTGTGTTTTTGACAAATAGTTGGACACCACATTTCTTACTCAGTTTCTTCATTTTTTCTCTCCTTTTGTATACCTATATTATATGCTATAAAGAAAATAATGTCAAATAAAAAAGTCAGTTATTAAACTGACCTTTTAGTTAGTATGTCCAGTAAGATAAGTACACATTTTCGCCAGAATAATCTTCACACGTGTACATCGCAATCGGACCTGCTGGATTGCTAGAATAGTATTCTCCGTTAGATTTTGTAACGGTGCCATAGTTGTGTGCATTCCAGTCTTCTGAAACTTTGTATAGTGTAACTACGGATCCATCTGGTTTATACCAAGTTGCCGTTGAGGCATACTCGATTGCTGTAAATCCAAGATTCCAGTGGGCTCCGAAAATCAGTGGGTATCCTTCACCGACCCAGCAATCTCCTCTATCTACAATATCCTGAAAGCCTCTGCTTTCCAATACCGTAACGAGTAAACTTATATAAACTAAGCTTACAAGATTGATTATAGAGACATATAAATCATTGATTTATACTAGAATTATTTCAAATTCTATACGGTATCTCTTT